>Ga0265797_10013117_pt1 | contig 10025 bp, 8 predicted proteins | sample P2T30metagenome_FD_192433 | JGI IMG/M metagenome (GOLD analysis project Ga0265797, IMG submission 192433) | Plant litter microbial communities from East Loma Ridge, Irvine, California - P2 T30 | ecosystem: Environmental > Terrestrial > Plant litter > Unclassified | place: USA: California... | reverse complement strand
TGGTGCAGCGCCTCGGCTTCGACGATACCCGCGCCACCCTGGTCTGGGGCGCCGCTGCGGCCCTGATCTATGTGGCGCCGGCGATCGGCGGCTGGATCGGCGACCGCGTGCTCGGCACCCGCCGCTGCATGGTCATCGGCGCCATCATCCTGTCGCTTGGCTACGCGCTGATGGGGATCCCCACCACGAATACCTGGCTCACCTTTTCGGCGCTGGGCGTGATCGTGGTCGGCAACGGCTTGTTCAAGCCGAACACCGCCAACCTGGTGCGCAAGATCTATGAAGGCGACGACGCCCGCATCGACAGCGCCTTCACCATGTACTACATGGCCGTGAATATCGGCTCCACCGTCTCGATGCTGGCCACGCCGGCGATCAAGGATTACGTCAATGCCAACTACGCCGGCGAGATCGGCTGGCACGTGGCCTTCGCGCTGTGCAGCGTCGGCATGTGGGTCGGCCTGCTCACGGTCGGCCTGCTGAGGAAGACCATCAGCCATATCGGCTCGCCGCCGGACGCGCTGCCGCTGGACTGGAACAAGCTGGCGCTGGTGCTGGGTGGCGGCGTGCTGGCCGTGTTTGCCGCAGCCGCGATCCTCGAATACCAGTGGCTGGCGCGGCTGTTCGTGTACGTGGCCGGCCTGGTGGTGCTGGGCATCTTCGTGCATCTGATCCGCACCAGCGCTGCCAGCGAGCGCGCCGGCATGGTGGCGGCGCTGGTCTTGACGCTGCAGACGGTGTTCTTCTTCATCTTCTACCAGCAGATGTCGACCTCGCTGTCGCTGTTCGCGCTGCGCAACGTCGACCTCGATTTCCAGCTGTTCGGCGCCCATCTGTTCACCTGGTCGCCAGGCCAGTTCCAGGCGCTCAACGCGATCTGGATCATGATCCTGAGCCCGATCCTGGCGCTGGCCTATACCCGCGCCAGCGGCAGCCGCTACGACCTGTCGATCGCAACCAAGTTCGCGCTCGGCTTCGCGGTGGTCGCGGCCGGCTTCTTCACCTACGGCGTGGCCGGCGCCTTTGCCGTCGGCGGCCTGACCTCGTCGTGGATCATGATCGCCGGTTACGGCCTGTATTCGCTGGGCGAACTGCTGGTCAGCGGGCTGGGTCTGGCGATGATCGCGCGCTATGTGCCGGCGCGCATGGGCGGCTTCATGATGGGCGCCTATTACGTCGCGGTCGGCATCTCGCAATACCTGGGCGGCGTGGTGGCCACCATGGCCAGCGTGCCGCAGGGGATGAGCGACCCACTGCAAACGCTGCCGATCTACACCAGCCTGTTCAACAAGCTGGGGCTGGCGGCGATTGCATGCACCTTGATTGCGCTGGCGGCGCTGCCGTTGATGCGGCGCCTGACGGCGGCGCACCAGGCGCACCGTTAGTCGCTGCGGACAAGCCGGGCCAGGCCGCATGCGGCGGCCCGGCTTGTCCGTTAAAATAAGCCGCTCCTCTTCTTCCTCCGGCTTCCAGCATGTCACCGACTCATACCGATTCCGCTTCCGATACCGATTCCGATACCGATACCCAGATCCAGGCCGTGCGCGCGCTCCAGCTTGCGCAGCGCGTGCACGCCATCGAACCGTTCCGCGTCATGGAGATGGTCAAGGCCGCCGGCGAACTGAAACGCGCCGGCGCCGATGTGATCAGCATGAGCGTGGGCGAGCCCGATTTCACCGCGCCCGACATCGTCGCCACGGCCGCGATGGAGGCAATCCGCAGCGGCGCCACGCAGTACACCGAGTCGCTCGGCCTGCGCGAATTGCGCGAAGCGATCTCTGGCCACTACGCGGCCACGCAAGGCCTGGACATCGATGCGCGCCGCATCGTGATCACCGCCGGCGCCTCGGCCGGGCTGCTGCTGGCCTGCGCCGCGCTGGTCAACGACGGCGACGAAGTCCTGATGCCCGATCCGTGCTATCCGTGCAACCGCCATTTCGTCTCGGCCTTCGGCGGCACGCCAGTCCTGGTGCCGTCCTCGCACCAGGAGCGCTACCAGCTCAGCGCGGCGCACATCGATCAACACTGGAGCGCGCGCACGCGCGGCGTGCTGGTGGCCTCGCCCTCGAACCCGACCGGCACGTCGATGACGCCGCCGCAACTGCGCGCGATGCTCGACGCAACCCGCGCGCGCGGCGGCTTTGCCATCGTCGACGAGATCTACCAGGGGCTGTCGTACGACCACCAGCCGGTCAGCGCGCTGTCGATGAGCGACGATGTCATCACCGTCAACAGCTTCTCGAAATACTTCAACATGACCGGCTGGCGCCTGGGCTGGCTGGTGGTGCCCGATAGCCTGGTGAGCGTGTTCGAGAAGCTGGCCCAGAACCTGTTCATCTGCGCGCCGACCGTGGCCCAGCATGCGGCGCTGGCCTGCTTCCATCCCGAGGCGCTGGCCATCTTCGAGCAGCGCCGGCAAGAATTTCAACGCCGCCGCGACTACCTGGTGCCGGCGCTGCGCGCGCTCGGCTTCGGCGTGCCGGTGATGCCCGACGGCGCCTTCTACGTGTACGCCGACATCAGCAATGTGGCGCATCCGCTGCGCGGCGACAGCGCCGCGTTTGCACTCGACGTACTGCATCGGGCCCACGTGGCGATCGTGCCGGGCGATGATTTCGGGGTGGCGGCGCCGGGGCGCCATGTACGCTTTTCGTATGCGACCAGCTACGAGCGCATCGAAGAAGCGGTGGAGAGGCTGCGCCGCCTGTTGGGCTGAGCGTGGCGGCGCAGCTGCCGCCATCATCGTTCTAGTGGCGCTTGCCGCTCAGTGAACCGCGGCGCCTTGCTCCGGCACGCCGGCGGCGAGCGCCTCGATCAGCGCGCCCGGCGCCACCGGCTTGACCAGGTAGCGGTCGAAGCCGGCTGCCAGCGCACGTTCACGGTCGTTCGGCTGGCCGTAGCCAGACAATGCCACCGCCAATGGGCGCCGCGCCAACGGCCGCTCGGCGCAGGCCGCGCGCAGGCGCTCCATCAGCACGTAGCCGTCGATGCCGGGCAGGCCGATATCGCACACGATGGCGTCGAATCCGCCTTCCAGCGCCAGCGCCAGGCCTGCGTGGCCGTCGAGCGCCATCGCCACCTGGTGGCCTTCGAGTTCGAGCAGCATGCGCAGCACGTCGCAGGCGTCGGCATTGTCTTCCACGATCAGGATGCGGCGCGCGGCGTCGAGCGCCGGCGCCAGATCCGGCGCCGCCACCCCGGGCGCCAGCGCCTTCGAGCGTGGCAGGCGCACGCTGAAGGTACTGCCCTGCCCCGGTCCGGGACTGGCGGCGCTGACTATCCCGCCATGCATGCCGACCAGGTTGCGCACCACGTTCAGGCCCACACCCAGGCCGCCTTCGGAGCGGGCCAGCGAACGCGGACCCTGGGTGAACAGTTCGAAGGCGCTCGACATGGTGTCCTCGGCCATGCCGGAACCGTTGTCGCTGACCTTGACCAGCACGGCGCCATCGGCGCCAGCGTCGTCGAGATAGTCGACCGCGACCTGCACGCGGCCGCCATCCTGGGTGTATTTCGAGGCGTTGCTGAGCAGATTGGTGAATACCTGGGTCAGGCGCACGCTGTCGCCGTCGACCACCACCTCGCCCGGCGGCAGGCTGACCTCGAGCTGCTGGCCGCGCTCGCGCAGGCGCGGCTGCACGGTTTCGACCGCCTGGTCGAGTACGTCGGACAGGCGCAGCGGCTGGATCGTGAGCGTGATCTTGCCGCTCGAGAGGCGCGCGGCGTCGAGCAGGTCGTCGAGCAGGCGCGCCATATGGCCGACCTGGCGCCCGATCACATCGGTCAGGTGCTTGAGGCGGCCCGACACCGCCGGATTGCGCTCGAGCAGGCTGGCCGAGACGCTGATCGGCACCAGCGGATTGCGCAATTCGTGCGCCAGCATGGCCAAAAATTCGTTCTGGCGGCGGTTGGTTTCTTCGGCGTCGTCGCGCGAGCTCTGGGCGTGCACGGCGGCCAGCACCAGGTGTTCGTTGGCTTCGCGCAGATGCGCCGCCAGTTCGCACTGTTCGGCCAGATCGCGCCGCAGGCGCGCATTGTCCTGCTCAAGATCGGCAAGGCGGCGCGCCGGATCGCTGTCGTCGTTCATCGCTACGTCCGCCATGTGGTTCATCCTTATGTGCTGCGCGTTAGCGGCAAGCCGTGCACCACGCCTTCGTACTCGGTGCCGAACGGCTTGATGCTGATGCCGTCGGCGTCGATCGTGTACTCGCGCAGGTCGTGGCTGTGGCCACTGCCGCGCACTTTCACCACGGCGAGGAACTTGCGCAGCTGGCCGCCGCTCTCGCCGAAACGCATCAGGACAATGGCGTCGGCCAGATAGGCGATGTCGGCCTGGCTCAGGCGCAGGCGGGTAAAGTCGTCGTCCATCCCCATCGTCATCACCACGGTGACGTTCAGCCTGGCCAGCGCCGCCAGCATGCGAAACACCACTTCGCGCAACTGGTTGCGCCCTTCCGGCGCCAGGTACAGGCCGAGCTCGGACAGCGAATCGATCACCACGCGGCGCGCGCCGGTGCGCTCGATGGTGGCAGTCAGCTCGTCGAGCAGCTCGTCGATGGTGAGGTCGATCATGCGGCTCTCGACGACGCTGACGTCGCCGGCCTGCACCATGCGCGCCAGGCCGGCGTTACGCAGGCTCGAGGAGCCTTTTTCGAAGAACACCGCAACGCCCTTCTCGCCCAGGCGCACGCCTTCGCGCAAGAAATTATTGCCGAAGATGGTCTTGCCGGCGCCGCTCGGGCCGGCCACCAGCAACGCATGCCCTTGCGGCAGGCCGCCTTGCAGCATCTCGTCAAGGTCGGCGATGCCGGTGGCGATGCGCTGCACTTCTTCTTCTACATCGCCGCCCGACAGGCGCTCGTCGGCCAGCGGCGGCAAGACGCGCGGGTAGACCCGCACCCCGTCGCCGGTGATGCGGAAGGTGTGCGAACCGGCCAGGTGGGCCTGGCCGCGCATCTTGACCACGCGGATCTTGCGGATCACCGAATTTTGATCGTGCATCTGCGACAGCGAGATCATGCCGTCGGCCACGGTCATGATCGGATTGGCCTCGACATCGCTGTGCAGGTATTCGCCGATCAGGAACGTGGTGGCCTGCCAGCTGGTCATGCGCGTGCCCAGGTCCTGGATGAACGACTGCAGGTCGGCCACGCCTTCGTTGCCGGCGCGCGCGGTCTGCGCCACCGAGCGGAACGAATCGACGAACACCAGGCTCGGCGAAAAACTCTCGACCTCCTTCATGATGCGCGACAGCACACCGCTGAAGTCGCCCGCGCGCAGGTCTTCGGCCAGGTTCACGTAGCGCACGCAGGATCCAACCATGTCCATGTCGAAGAAGCTGTATTGCTGCTGGTAGCGCAGCATCTTCAGGGGCGGCTCGCCCAGCACCGTGAAGAACAGCGCGCGGCGGTCATGGCGCGCCAGCGAAAACATGATCTGGTGCGCGAGCGTGGTCTTGCCGGAACCGGGCGCGCCCGCGATCAGGTTGAAGGAAAACTCGCTCAGGCCGCCCCCAAGAAGGACATCGAGGCCCGGCACACCGGTACTCAATTTCCCGAGGGTTACTTTATCGCTCATTACTTGCGCTCCTGTTCATTCTTGTCGTCCCCATCGCGTCCGGCTGCATCGAGCAGGCGGCGCGCGAGCGCCGGCCCGATCAGGGCGTCGAGCAGCTCGGTGAAGGTGCGCAGCAGCGCCGCGTGTGCGGCCAGCGCGTGTTCGGGGGCGACGCTGGCGAGCATCTCGTCCAGCGCGTTGATTTGGGTGTCGCGGGTCTTGCATGGCGCAGTATCCGCCAGCCACTTGTATTCTGGACCGACCACGCGGCAGGCGCGCCCGAACATCGCGCAAAAGCCGCTGTCGCCGATGAGCGGACCGAGCTGGTCGGCGAGGCGCCGCCACGAATCGATGAGATGAGCGTGTCCTTCGGAGCGCCCTGGGCCACCCTTACTCGTCATCATCGTCGGATCGAAAAACACGTACTGCCGTTATCATCATGAATGGTCCATGCACACTGCGGTGCGGAGTCGTCGTGCTTTTGCCCGGCGAAATAGTGACGAACATTATATATTGACTCCGTGCTATCACTCGCGCGCGATTTAACAAATATATCGCGCCCAACTCCCGTCAATACGGCGAAGCAGACTGTATTGTATCCGGTAGGCATGCCCGCCGATCCCCGCTAAGATGCTGCCTGACGAGCAATATTGCTCTTTTCAAGCAGGGGATCTATGGATAGCAAACTGGGCGCCGTCGTCGCGACGGCCTTTGTCGTGGCCGGACTCGCCGTGACGCCGGACGCGGCAGCTGCCAGCAAGAGTGCGGCACTTAGCGCTGATGCGAGCGAGAAAGCGAATACCAACGCCAGCACGAGCGCAGCCGACGCCCGTTTCAGGCGCATCTATACCAAAGAATGGCGCTGGCGCATCGCGCAGGGCCTGGCGCGTGCCGAGGGCGAACGCGGCATCAGCCCCACGCTGGCGCGCGCCGACGCGCCGGCGCAGGAAGCACGGCGCCTCTACTGGGCCGCCATCCTGAAGGAACTCGATGCCGTCCAGCCGGCCGCGCTGTCGCGCACCGAGCAGATCAACTACGCGGTGTATCGGGCCCAGATCGCGGCCCTGCACGACGCCCTGCACTACCGCGAATACGAGCAGCCGGTCAATGCCGACACCGCCTTCTGGACCGACGTCACGTACAGTGCGCGCCGGCCGCTCGGCGGCGCCGGGGATTACCGCAATTACCTGGCCCAGCTGGACGCGCTGCCGCAGTATTTCGAGCAGGAAGTCGGCAATATGCGCGCCGGCCTGGCGCGCGGCTTCACGCCGCCGCGCGTGACGCTCACCGGGCGCGAGAGCACGCTGGTCTCCGTGGTCGAGGCCAGGTCGCCGCAAGAGACGGTGTTCTATACGCCGTTCAGGCAGATGCCGGCGTCGATCCCGGCGGCCGAGCAGGAAGCGCTGCGGGCGCAGGCGGTGGCGGCGATCCGCGACAAGGTGCAGCCGGCGCACGCCAGGGTGCTGGCATTCTTCCGCGACGAATACGTGCCGCGAGCGCGCACCACGCTGGCGGCCGAGGCCATGCCGGGCGGTAAAGCGTATTACCAGTCGAAGATCGTCGAGTTCACCACCACCAGCATGACGGCCGACCAGATCCACGCCATCGGCTTGTCCGAGATGGCCAAGATCCGCGCCGAGATGCACGAGGTGATGCGCCAGGTCGAGTTCAAGGGCGACCTGGCAGCCTTTCTGCAGTTCCTGCGCAGCGACCCGCAGTTCTACGCCAAGACCCCGAAGGAACTGTTGATGGCCGCGGCCTGGACCTCGAAGCGCTTCGACGCCAAGGCCGACCAGTACTTCGGCTACCTGCCGCGGCGCCGTTTCGCCATCGTGCCGGTGCCGGACGACCAGGCCCCGTTCTGGACCGCCGGGCGCGGCGGCCCCGGCACCTATTGGGTCAATACCTATAACCTGCCGGCGCGCGCGCTCTACAGCCTGCCCGCGCTGACGCTGCACGAATCGGCGCCGGGCCACGCGTTCCAGGGTCCGATCGTGCAGGAGCAGCGCGGCGTGCCGCCATTCAGGCGCGCCTACATCTCGGCCTATGGCGAAGGCTGGGCGCTGTATGCCGAGCGGCTCGGCGTGGAGATGGGGATCTACGAGACGCCGTACGAGATCTTCGGCATGCTCAGTTACCAGGCCTGGCGCGCGTCGCGGCTGGTGGTCGACACCGGGATCCACGCCAAGGGCTGGACCCGCGAGCAGGCGCAGGCCTATCTGATGGCCAATACCGCACTGTCACGGCACGAGGTCGAGACCGAGGTCGATCGCTACATCTCGTGGCCGGGGCAGGCCCTGTCGTATTACCTGGGGCAGATGGCGATCCAGGAAGCGCGTGCACGCGCCGAAAAGGGCCTGGGGCCGAAGTTCAATATCCGCAACTTCCACGACACGGTGCTGCAACTGGGCTCGGTGCCGCTGCCGGTGCTGCAGCAGCGCATCGATGCGTTCATCGCCGATGGCGGCCCGAGTCCGTATCCGAAAGAAAGTTGAGCCAGCCTCTGGCGGCCATGCCGCCAGACCTGCGGTCAAGGTGCCTGGTCGAACAGCTTGAACTTGAGCTGGAACGAGACGCCGCCGTACAGGCGGTCCTTGTAGTTGGGGATGATCCCGACATTCAGGCCGACCCGCTTGTATTCGTAGGTGAGCGTTGGAATCACGCCGGGGAACCAGCCGCCATCGCGCGTTTTCGGGTAGCCGTCGAAAGCCGCCAGCGCCAGCCCCACGCGCACCGGCCCTACCGCCACCGGCTGCCAGATCACGCCGGCGTAGTTCGACCAGGCGTAGTCGCTGTTATGAAAGCGCCCTGCGGTCGCCGCCAGCGTGCCGCTGAAGCGGTACTCCAGCGCCAGGCCCTTGTTGTTGTCGTTGAGGTCCTTGTCGCCGTCGAAATGGGCGGTGTAGAAACCGGTATCGATCCACAGTTCGCGCCTGGGCGCCGGATCGATCATGGTGAACAAGTCAGCCGCGTGGGCGCCTGGTGCGGCGAGGCAGGCCGCGCACAGGGCGGCCAGGGTCAGCTTGTTCAATCGTCGGCTCCGGGATCGAGGTCGGGATACAGTACTTCGGTAAAGCCGAAGCGGGAAAAATCGCGGATGCGCATCGGGTACAGAATACCGAACAGGTGGTCGACTTCGTGCTGCACCACGCGCGCATGGAAACCTTCGGCCTCGACCGCGATCGGTGTGCCAAATTGGTCAAAGCCCTGGTAGCGCAGGCGCGTGTAGCGCGGCACGCTGCCGCGCAGGCCCGGCACCGACAGGCAGCCCTCGACGCCCTCTTCCATCGCTTCGCCCAATGGCGTGAGCACCGGATTGATCAGCACCGTTTCGGGCACCGGCGGCGCATCGGGATAGCGATCGTTGCTGCCGAAGCCAAAGATCACTACCTGCAGATCGACCCCGATCTGCGGCGCGGCCAGGCCGGCGCCGTTGGCCGCGTGCATGGTCTCGAACAGGTCGGCCACCAGTGCGTGCAGCTCGGGCGTGTCGAACTGTTCGACCTTCTGCGCCACCCGCAACAGCCGCGGGTCGCCCATCCGCAGAATCGCGTGCACGCTCATCGCGCCACCCCCAGCGTTGCCAGGTAGTCGCGAAAACCGGCGGCGGTCTCGGGGTGCTTCAGGCCGATCGCGGCGGTCGCCTGCAGGTAGCCCAGTTTGGAGCCGCAATCGTAGCGCTGGCCCTGGTAGCGGTAGGCCAGCACGCGCTCGGCCTGCATCATTGCTGCGATGCCGTCGGTGAGCTGGATCTCGCCGCCGGCGCCCTTGCCGACCGTGGCCAGGTAGTCGAAGATCGAGGCCGACAGCACGTAGCGCCCGACCACGGCCAGCGTCGACGGCGCGTCGGCCGGCTGCGGCTTCTCGACGATGTCGGATACCAGTTCCAGGTCGTCGCGGTAGTGCGAAGCGCTGACGATGCCGTACTGGCGCGTATTCTCGCGCGGCACGTCCTGCACCGCCAGGATGCTGCAGCGCTCATACGCATACACGTCGGTCATCTGCGCCAGCACCGGCTTGTGGCCGTCGGCGGTGTCCATGAAGTCGTCCGCCAGCAGCACCGCGAACGGCTCGTTGCCCACCACCGGCCGCGCGCACAGCACCGCGTGGCCCAGGCCCAGCGGCGACGACTGGCGAATGTAGATGCAGTTGACGCTCTTCGGGATCACGCCGCGCACGGTGTCGAGCAAGGCCTGCTTGCCGGCCGCTTCCAGCTCGGCCTCGAGTTCGTAGGCGGTATCGAAATGGTCCTCGATCGCGCGCTTGTTGCGGCCGGTGATGAAGATCAGTTCCGTGATGCCGGCCGCCACCGCCTCCTCGACCGCGTACTGGATCAGCGGCTTGTCGACGATCGGCAGCATCTCTTTCGGCTGGGCCTTGGTGGCTGGCAGAAAACGGCTACCCAGGCCGGCAACGGGAAATACGGCTTTGCGGATCAGGCTCATAGACTCTCTTTGTTATGTTCCAAG
>Ga0265797_10013115_pt1 | contig 10026 bp, 13 predicted proteins | sample P2T30metagenome_FD_192433 | JGI IMG/M metagenome (GOLD analysis project Ga0265797, IMG submission 192433) | Plant litter microbial communities from East Loma Ridge, Irvine, California - P2 T30 | ecosystem: Environmental > Terrestrial > Plant litter > Unclassified | place: USA: California... | reverse complement strand
GGGGGGAGAAAGTGACGTTGGGGTGTTTCCTCCCCACTGCTTCCGCTACTTCGGGCCTTTTTTTTTGGGGAGGTTGCTGCTAAAATACGAGAGTTTAGGATGACGGGCAGCTGATCAAGTAATTGGGGAAAGTGGTGGAGAAGATTTGCGGATTTCGATTAAAACTATATAAACAGAGCATCGGACATTGCTCTACATGAATCTTGTTCACCCAAATTCTCTATCCGTAATCCAAAAGCACAACCACCACCCTCACAAGAATAATAAATAATAATAATAATAATAATAATAATAACAACAACAACAACAACAACAACAACCATGCGTCTCACCACCCTCGCCACAGTCCTAACCACCGCCACTCTCGCCACAGCCCGCCTCTACGGCTTCGCCGCCCCCGCAACCATCGCCCCCGACTCGCGCTTCAACCTCACCCTCATCGCCATCCCGCGCGTCGAATCCACCGCCGAAGTAGCCGTCTCCTACGGCTACAGCACAAAGCCCGGCTTCCCAGGCACCCTCGGCTACAACGTGCAATCCATGTTCCTCGGCCCCGGCAGCTCCAACCAGCCCACCAACCTCACCATCCTGGCCAAGGCGCCCAAGCGCGCCGACCTCATCCCAGACCGGCCAGAGGGTCCCGCAGAGGGCGAGGAGATGTATCTCAATCTGGCAATCTTCAGCCTCGTGGGCGTGGATGCGTATCCGTTTATTGCGAGTTACAATGTCTCGGTTGAGTTTGGAGCGGAGAATAGTGAGGAGCTGGTTGGGACTACCACGCCTTTGCTTGTTCCTTACTCTTAGATGGGAGAGGGAGAGAAAGAGAGAGGGGATTGGATCTTGGGTGTGTGTGTTGGGGGAGATTATGAGGATGACTATAATGTATATATGAAAAGAGATGCGAGGAACATGATACTATATTACAATATTTTCTTTGTGGCTTGAGTCTTGTAATGGTTTACATTGTCACCTACTGCTGGACTGGCCCTAAGCTGTTGTATATGGGACTAGGAGAATCTAAACCGCCGGTTGCAGCCATCTGGTTGTTCGTGGTGTACTCTAGACTTGGCCGTCTCTACATTGGTGCTCTGTTCCGTCGACGCTATATTGTTATAATATTTCATCTTTCATCTTTTTCGGTCGACTACTGCGACTGAGCTTGAGACTAAGAGAACAAGAGCTGTAGTCATGTGCGTCAGAAAGCGTCCCGAAGTTCCAGTAATGAAGCCATATAATAGACTAGACTATGGGTGAAGTAACTCCGGGTGGCAACACACTCATCCATATATGCGGTGGAAGCCTGGCTTTAAGTTGTTCTTAGGAACTGCAATTGAGACCATCTACAGAAAACATTGCTCATATATCATCAACACATGACCCAGAACCCAAAATTCTCTCACAGCTTGTAATTCTTCCCATACAATTCCTTCTGGCTCGTCGCCGGCTTCCATTCAAAGTGATGCTTACCCTCCATGGGCTTCTTGACATTCGCATCCTTGTCATCCTTCTTGTCAAACATATGACTACCAAAGTAATCGAGCTCGGCCTCGTAGAATGACGTAGGTAAATCGGTACCACTAGCAACCTTGAAGTACTCCAGCGTCGCGCTGATAGCAGGCACTACCTGGTCCGTCTCCACTGCTTTTGCGACAACGCGGCGGAGCGCTGGAAAGCAGTTCTTGACGTCTTTTGCGACACGGGTTGAGAAGTTGAGGTTGAGATCTTCGGATGAAGGGTTCGATTTTAGAACGGGGGCGAGGATCTCGTCGGAGATGTAGTCGGCTTGGATGATACAACCTGCACGCCAAATCTGCCAGACTTGGGAATAGTCGATTTCCCACCTGTGTTCTTGGTCTGCTTTGGCAATAACGTTCATGCCTTGGATGAAGCTGGCGAGGCACGATGCATAGGTTGCTTTTCTCAGGTCTTCGATGAATGCTTTCTTGTCGGTGATGTCCAATTCGCCAGGAGGAAAGCCGCCGTCCAATGCTTTACTGGCTCTTTCACGGTCGCCACGGAAGGCGGATGCCAGACGGAATGCATGTGATATGTTGAGAGTGAAAGCCGGGACGTGAAGTTCAATAGCTTCCGTGTTGCTCCAGATTCCGGTCCCCTCTTCACCTGTCACGTCCTGAACGACCTTGTCGAGCACTTCTGAGATGACAAGAGGAGAGTTATTCTGGTTCTGGCTCTGGCTCGTGCTTTTGTCGGACTTGTTGCTCGAGTCACGTTTGTATGATAGATCGGCGCCAATGGAGATGAGAAAAGTGCCCCGCTGATCAGATTATCAGTGCAAGACTCGTATGTTGGGGAGAGTTGCTCGGACTTACTAATTCGCCTTCGGAGTTCCACTGAGCGAGAACATGGCCAATCTCCTCGTAGCTCATGCCCATCTTTCGCATAATGCCCCAAGCTTCGCAGATGGCGCTCATCATCCCATGCTCGATACCGTTGTGCATCATCTTGACATAGTGTCCTGCCCCTCCTTTACCAATCACACCCACACATGGCTTTTCGTCCTTGTCCTTGGCCGCAACCTTTTCAAGTAATGGGAGCACCTCCTTGAGCGCAGAGATGTCCCCTCCGGGGCACATGGAAGGGCCAGCTCTTGCAGCTTGGTAGCCACCACTGACGCCACAACCAATATAACGAACACCAGTGCCTTTTGTTTTCTCTTGCCGACGCTCAGTGTTCTGAAAGTGCTCGTTTCCGCAGTCTAGGATGATGTCATCGCGAGAAAGGTTGGGCATTAGACCCTCGAGAACTTTGTCACCGACGCCGCCGTGTGGAAGAGAGAAGACGAGCAGGCGCGGTGTTGATAGTGCGGCGCAGAGTGACTTGTAGTCTGTCACTTTGTGAGCCTCATACTAGCAGTTGTCCCGCCTGATCAAGTTACCTTTGTACTTTTGTATCTTCCCGTTGTATCCTTGCTTCTCTGCCTTTTCAATGACTGCATCCATTGCCTCCTCTGACGGGTCCGAGAGTGAAACATGGACACCAATCTCAGCGAACAGCAGGGCCATGCCGCCGCCCATGCTCCCACACCCAATCATGGCAATCTTATGTTGTCAGCCTTTGGTGCATTCGTTTATATGACCGTGCATACATTTGTAAATTTGGACATGATCCTAGAGTGAACTCTCCTCTTCGTGCTGGCGTGAGCGGTATGAAATGAGTAACGAAGAAGCCAATATGACGAGATACAAATATGTGAGCGAAGAGAGAGAAGGGAGAGAAGGGTCGGCGTAGTTGACGAGGTTATCGAGGAATCCAAGCATGATGAAAGCTGCGGGTCAAAAGTTTGTCATATAACACACGAGTGACGTCGGTGGGGGGGGAGTAGTTGGATCGAGCTCACTGCTAAGATGGCGGGCGGGCTGTCCTTTTATCTCTGAGCTCCCGGCTTTACCGCAAGGGACGGATTGCGGAGCCATGGTATGCAGCTTTACTACTACGATGTGTTGGGATGGTGGATTTCTGATGTAAACGAATGGCAGGCGCCATGACGAGTGGAGTTTGGGTCGCGTATGGAAAGAGCCGCTCTTCCACTAGCGCGAACCGCTGAAAGTCAACGGCACGCAAACACCAGAGGAGCTATCGCAACATTGTCTGTCCGATTAGCCAGCGCCCACAACAATTCTTTATAGTACAACCAGTTGCTATCCTCTCCCCTTCTCCGTTAACAGCTGCAACCATGGCCGATATGGAAATGGACATTGACCAGCCCGAGGCCGACCCCAAGGCCAGCGACGCGCGCACCGAGGCCGGCGCAACAGCTGTGCGCTCCATTGAAGGATGGATCATCATTGTCGCCAACGTACACGAAGAGGCGACAGAGGAGGATCTGCACGACATGTTTGGCGAGTTTGGCACTATTAAGAATCTGCACATGAACCTGGACAGGAGGACAGGTTACGTCAAGGTACGCGTTTGAAATCTGAATACTAAACATGAGACTGACATTGCGCAGGGCTACGTCCTCATTGAGTACGCTACGCTGGATGAAGCAAAGGCAGCCATCAAGGGCGCCCACGGTGAGGAGCTCCTCGAGCAGAAGGTCGCCGTTGACTTCGCCTTCGTACGGCCACCACCAGCTACCAAGGGACGCGCGCGCGACCATGACAGGAAACAAAGTGGCCGAGGAGCCGGTAGGGCAAGGAGCCGGAGCCCTGGTCGCGAGAGTGAGGGGGCGGAAGACGAGTAGTTATCTTGGATGAAGGAGCACATAATGCTGCCCGTTTTGTCGAAACCATCGTGTACAAGAAGATGGTAGAGCGATGGACTTTGAGCACGGAATTTGGCGGTATCCCTCATATCCACCTTATACCAGGCATTACAATACTAGTCCACCGGCTTGCCTCTCTGTGAGGCAGGTCGGGTCCTGGTTTGATCAATGTAAGTGGGTGTTCTCTGGCCTTGGCGACTAATTAAACTAACATATTCATAGACTTTTGCGCTTCCCTAGGCTGACAGAACCGACTGACCCCTATACCGTGACGTTGACAGCTTTGTGCGTACACCAAGCCGGACAATGATCGCAGAAAATTATATCGATGTAGGATGATGATTCGTTACACAAAGAAGCTAACTCTATGAGCTTTGGTACATACGCATTTTGGTCACGCCGGTATCAATATCAAGCGCAGTCTGTAATATCTACTGTGACTGGTATGGCCTTGATTGGCTATATCATGAGCAAAGGTAAAGTGCAACTTATGTATGTACGTAACTAGATCCATGGTCATGTGACACCTGCTGAATCAGCCTGTCCAACATCACCTGTGTTGTTTTGCAAGTGGTTAAGCTGATGATCGCGACATTAAGTTGTACATTGTAAGGTTATCCTAGAGGATTGTTTAACAATTTCAAAATTGCTGTTGGCTTGCTTAATGTCTAATTATACGGTTCAACTCCACACGACTACCACGGTTGCTTGATAACTCCAGAGGTCTCCTTGTAATTTTGATGATGCCTCTCCAACATCATGACCTCCCTTATATACTTTGCTGCTAGATTTACATAAGCAGCCCACGATGGTATAAACTCGATACGCCCACACTTGATAAGGCGGGCCTGACATCAGTGACAAGCGAGATAAGTCAATCATGCACAAGAGATATCATTGATATAAACACCAACTGTCAAACACTCTAATGCAGACAAAAACACATCCAGCTCAAACAACACAATGCCAGATTCCGGCTCCCTCAAACCTTGTTAGTAACTTCGATATGCTCCACCACCGCCTCCTTCTCCCCTACTCCCTTCCCCCTCTCCTTCATATCCGCCAGCGCCGCCTCCCCAACATCCACGGCATCATCGCCATCAAAGAACTTTGCGATTTCCTCCATGGGCGTATACCTCGTCTCCACAATGCAAAAGTAAATGACTCCAATCTCAAACGCGAGGAAGACGCAGTACACAATGTAATACTTCCAAGCCAGGGCATCGAGCGCGATGCCATTGACAAACTGGTTGAAAAAGAGGGCGGCTGTGACGCAGAAGTTTAGCCAGGTGAAGCCCTTGGCACGGAGCCCGTAGGGCAAAATTTCAGTAGTGTAGCCAGCCATTATGCCGGACTTGATGTCGTAAAAGATTCCATAGAAGAACTGTTATGAGAAAAAAAAGGCATTAGTGTGGATTCCGTTGATATGAGAAAAGAAGTCGTTTTTGGCAACTCACAATACTAGCTATGAAGGCTTTACCGAGACCATTCTTCGGCGCAGCGTCGTACCGGGCCGATATAATAGTGAAGATGTTGAACATGACAAAGGTGCCTACAGTCGAGATGAGGTAGATGGGGCGACGACCCAGCTTGTCAACAAGAAAAGAAAAGACAAAGTTTTCGACTAGCGCAAGTGTCTTCATACCGCCGTTGATGCCGAGTTGGGTTTGCGGATCTGTCAGTCCTACGTTGTCCATTACGTATTTGAGATAATAAGATATGAGACCGTTGCCACTCCATTGGCTGAAGAAGCCAATTGCAGTGATAATGGTGATTCTCTTGCGGTTTCCCTTTGTCTTGAGGAAGTCGGCCCATGAGTTTTTGCCTGTGGGTGGGTGGGTTAGATGGCTTGTGTTGTGGCATAGTGGCATGATGTGGACCTACCTTGTTTTTTGTCGAAATCGATAGCAGCACGCACTTCGGCGTATTCAAGCTGAACAAACTCGTCTTCTATGTTGCCTTCTCCATGCCAGCGGGAGAAGATGGCGAGGGCTTCTTCGTGGCGGTCTTTGTTGCAGAGCCAACGTGGGGATTCGGGCATGAAGAAGATGAAGCAGAGGATGATTAGAGAGCAGATTGATTGGAGAAGAGACGGGAGACGCCAGGACCAGTCGCTCTGTTTAGAGTCAGTATAGTGGGCGAACCAGATACAGTTAAGCTTACCTTGAGCTTCAGAGTGCCATAAGTCACCCATGATGCAATGAAAGCTCCCGAGTGGTAGCTCGCTCCAGAAAGTGTGACAAGCACAGCACGGTCCTGTGGGTGCGCAATTTCGGCGATCAATAGCGGTGCTGAGCCTAGCACAATGGTATCGCCGAAGCCCAGGATCAAACGCGCAGCGATGAACATGCCAATGTCCTGTGCGCCAGTCTGGAGCGCAACGGCTACCAACATGATGCAGCACCCAATCGCTACGCCAATCTTTCTGCCCTTCCAATCAATCAGATAGGGTGTGAAGAAGAGGCCGATGAGCGATCCGAGTGACATGGACGAGTTGAAGAAACCGAGCATGGCTCCTCGGGGCTCGCCAAAGTAGTCTTGCCAGTAGGACAGGGATTGGAGACCCTGATTCATGTCAGTACGGACGGTGAAAGAGGGTGTAGTTTTCACAGACGTTCATCATGGATCCATCGAATCCATTGGCGGTATTTGTCAGAATAAGAATGACAATGTAGATGTAGAGCTTGCGTAGATTTTGACGCTTCGACCAAGGTACACGTTCAAAGACCCGGCCAGCGAAGAAGAAGTGACCTTTTGGTGGCTTGACAGGTACAATCTTCTGTGTGGTCTTGGGTGGGCGTAGGAAGGCCATGATGGACAAGTGACGTCCTTGCGTGTCAGCGACAACGAGGTGAGATGTTGCAAAGTCCACGGCCAGTTGTTGTCTATATATTCTTTTCCCACGCCGTCCCACATCGGCATGTTAAGACACATCCCTGTCGCTCATCTGTCTTGGAGTTTTTAGTTAGCCTGGTAAACAAACGTCTGGGAAGTAGCCAAGTTGGCTGAATACATCCATCTCCCTGGTCTTGTCCCGCACACAAGCCCTGGAGGACTTATCTGGAACGCCTTTTGTATCATGTCGTGATAACACCACAACAAGTTGGATGCGGGTATGCGTAGCCTTGCGCGCCGTTTCCTTGGGCTGCCATGGATCCAACCACTAATCAAGTCTGGGGTGAAATACGGGGACGCCAACTGGGCTATGCTCGTCGCCCCATGGGGTATGACCGGCTAAACTGGCGAACTTTGCATCCTACATTATCTCATCCTCCAAGTGTTCAGGATGAAAGCTGCCGTTCTGCTTCAACTGCCGCAGTGTGTCCTTGCTAACAACTTTGAAGAAGATGCGCGATACCAAACGGGGTTAGATTAGTGCCATCTGATTGGGTAAGAGCCCCGAATCTAGTGACAACAGAGAATGGAGTAAGCTTCCAGTCAGCATCGTCCACACAAGTCGCAAAGATACTCCAAGAAGTGCGTCTGATGAACAAAGTACTGGGATACTGCAGGGAATAAGGATCTGTTGCAAGGTGCTGAAATTTTTCCCCCATGCGTTCTTGGGCGCCGCGAGAGGCACCGCAAGATGCACGGTGGAGTATGTAGATCATGCTCGTCAGATGGACAAACTGCCAAACTCGGGGAGAATTGGAGCAGATCAATAGTAAACGATGAAGAAGAGGGGTGAGTGTGCATGTCCTCAAAGGATTCGTGTGGGATTTCCAAGACAAGTTTTCCAAGCCCTAAGAAAGGCCAGGCGCACTTGGTATAGCCCTTCTTATCAACCACCAAGAAGGAACGTCACACTAGCCCCACACGACTCGTAGAAGACAAGATGGGAGTAAGACACGCCCAGCGGTGTGGCGACCCGACCCTCGACCAAGAAAAACGTGGTTGTACGAATTTACCCGGCTTTGCACCCGGTTGTGTAGCTCCCACGGTGCCACATGTCCCGGTTTTTGTACAAGACGGCTATCCAAGCTATACCAGCTACGGCTATGATGCCAATGCTCTTGTAGCATCTTCCCCGCGCCCTTGTAGCAAGCTACACACCGTCAGCCACCGCCAACATGAGCACCACGGTCAATCCAATCATTCCAGGCTTTGCGCCTGACCCGTCTCTTGTAATTGTCGACGGCACGTATTATCTCGTCAACTCGACATTCCATCTCTTCCCCGGTCTGTCCATTTACACCTCTCAGGATCTAGTCCACTGGCACCATATCGGCAACGCGATTAATCGGGCCAAACAGCTTAGCTTCTCCAATGCATCGACACTGATACACGATCTGGGAGATGGAGACCACTTGTACGCAACTGGAGGATTGTATGCGCCTACGATACGGTACCACAACGGCACCTTTTACATTGTATGCACCAATGTTGTGAACCCCAGCGACGGCGGGCAAAGTAGACTGGAAAACTTCATCATTTCTACTACAGATATTCACGCCGGCAAATGGAGTGATCCTGTCCCGTTTGAGTTTTACGGTATAGATCCTAGTCTCTTCTTCGACCCCGTGTCGGGAAAAACGTACTTGTGCGGTTCGAAATCCCCGGGACCAAGCACCAAGATTATACTGTTTGAAATCGACGTTGCAACGGGTGAGAAACTCGGTCCCGAGAAGCAACTCTGGCATGGCACTGGAGGTATATACCCAGAAGGTCCGCATATCTACTACAAGGGTGGATTCTACTATCTTATGATTGCCGAGGGCGGCACCCACGAAGGCCACAGCGTAACAATGGCACGTAGCAAGAGCCTCGACGGGCCGTGGGAGTCATCACCTCGTAATCCTGTCCTGAGCGCTGCTGGAACAGAGGAGTATGTGCAGTGTACAGGCCACTGCGAGGCGTTCGAAGGCAAGAACGGGGAGTGGTGGGGCGTATGTCTCGGCGTCCGCATGTCGTCTCCCACCCTCTACGGCCTGGGTCGGGAAACCTTTCTCACACGAGGACACTGGGATACAGATGGCTGGCTCTCATTCGACCGCGTCAAACCCCAGCCTCTGAATTTCAACACTACACTCGACTCGGCTCGAAAACTTACAGCTGTACCGGGTGTGGATTGGTTATACATCCACGACCCAATCCCCTCACGCTACAACATCTCCTCCCCCACTTCTTCCTCTAGCGACCAAAGCATTTCCCTGGCACCGTCATCGCATGATCTAACAGAGGCAAACGCATCCCCAACTTTCCTAGGAAAGCGCCAGCGCAGTCTTCATGGCACCAGCCGCGTCACGCACCTCCGTTCCGCAGACACCCCCACCGGAAAGTTCACGACGGGACTGGGGGTATACAAAGACGAACATCGCTTCTTCTACATTGCAGTCCAGTACCAGGCGGGGAAAAAAGTTGGGATTGTGGCCAAGGTGGTTAACAAGGCGAGGGGCAATGATCGCGGGCAGGAGCGTAAACTCGAACAGGTGGAGGCAGAGGCGAATGAAATGGTGTTTGAGATCAAATATACAGAGACGGCGTATACGCTTTCGTATACAGTGGGAGGTAAGGAGGTGAAGGATTGGTTTACAGTGGAGGCACGGGAGATGAGTGACAAGGATTTTGTGGGGCCGATTGTAGGTGTTTTTGCAGTTCTTGAGGAGGACGAGGAAGGCGAGAAGGAGAGCGGGAGGGTAGAATTCAAGGAGTTCAAGGTTGATGTTGATGATGTGTAAAGAGAGGAAGAAGGCAGAGTTGAGCAGTTTGTGAAGGTGTCGCAGGAATGCATGTATGGCTTTGTTCTTTTGACTTGATGATGATGATGAAATATCCTACTTCAACAACTCATTGATTGCTAC
>Ga0265797_10013113_pt1 | contig 10026 bp, 8 predicted proteins | sample P2T30metagenome_FD_192433 | JGI IMG/M metagenome (GOLD analysis project Ga0265797, IMG submission 192433) | Plant litter microbial communities from East Loma Ridge, Irvine, California - P2 T30 | ecosystem: Environmental > Terrestrial > Plant litter > Unclassified | place: USA: California... | reverse complement strand
ACCCGAGCAGCATCCGCGTGAGCGAGCGTTCGAGCAGCAGGTACACGCCGCAGGCGAAGAGCACGGCCATCGCGATGACGAGGACGAGTGTGACGGTCATGCGGAGACCTCCTCGGGGTCGCGGTCGACTTCGATGGTGTCGCGGGTGGAGGTGCGCGAGTCCTCGAGGCGCTGCCGGTCGACCTCGGCGCCGAGGCTGCGCAGCACGTCGAGCACCAGGCCGACGACCACCAGGTAGACACCGATGTCGAAGAACGTCGCCGTGACGAACTCGACGTGCCCGAGGACGGGGACCGTGGCCTCGAAGAACTCCGAGTACAGGGCTTCCTTGCCGAAGAACATCGGGACGATCGCCGTGATCGCGGCCGTCGCCACCCCGAGCCCCAGGAGCCGGCCGGCCCGGACGGGCGCGGCGGCACCGAGTTCGGCGGGGCCCCCGGCGAGGTACCGGGCCGCGAGCGCGATGCCCGCGACGAGTCCGCCCGCGAAGCCACCGCCCGCGGCGTTGTGCCCGGCGAACAGCAGGTACACGGACAGCACGACCAGGCCGTGGAACAGCAGGCGGACGACGACGTCGAGCAGCGCGCTCCGCCCGGTCGGCAGTGCGGCGCTCGTCGGCAGCCAGGCGCGGGGCTCCCCGTCGCGACGCTCGTCGGCGGACTCGGGCCGGTCGCGCAGACGGGGCAGGGTGTCCTCGCGCGAGTTCACGAAGATCAGGCTCGCGACACCGGTGGCCGCTGCGACGACGACCGTCAGCTCGCCGAGGGTGTCCCAGCCGCGCAGGTCGACGAGGGCGACGTTCACGACGTTCAGGCCGTGGCCGAACGAGCTCGTCAGCGCGGGCAGGTCCGGCCAGATCGGCGTCGCGGTGCGGGCCGAGGCGGCGACGACGACGACGATCGCCAGGGTCAGCCCGGCCAGTCCGGCGAACAGGGCGCGCAGCACCCGGAAGCGCGAGGGGTTCGCGGTCGCGATGCGCGGGGGGAGCCGGCGGAGGACGAGCACGAAGGCGATGAGCGTCACCGTCTCGACGACGAGCTGGGTCAGCGCGAGGTCCACGGCGCCGTGCAGGACGAAGAGCACGGACATGCCGTATCCGGTCACCCCGACCAGGACCGCCGCGGCGAACCGGGTCTTCGCCGTCAGCACCGAGATGGCGGCGACCGACATCACGATCATGACCGGCACCTGGCCCCACGAGTCGGCGAACCGGACGTGGAACTCCCACGGACCGCCGAGCACCAGGTTGGCGAGGGCGCCGGCGACGAAGACGGAGAGGATGACCGTCAGGTAGTAGGGGAGCGAACCGCGCTGCAGGAACGCGGTCAGACCCGTCGCGCCGTGGTCGAGCCCGCGCATGACCCGTCGGTACGTGCCCGCGGCGCTCGGGGACCCCGCCAGGCGGTGCTGCAGGGCCTCGACGCGGGTGCGGGCGAGGAAGAGCGCGACGCCGCCGAGGAGCGTCAGGGCGGAGATGCCGAGCGCGGGCTCGAGGCCGTGCCAGAGCGCCAGGTGCGGCACGGGCTCCCCGGACTGCGACGCGGCTTCCGCTGCCGGCTCGATCCCGTGGGCGACGACCGGCGTGAGCAGCCCGAGCGCGAGCCCGGCGAGGCCGAGGACCGACGGCACGACGCCGAGTCCGTGCAGCGCGTGCGGTTCGGTCTGCTCGACCCCGGGCTTGCGGCCGAAGGTGCCCCAGAGGAAGCGGAGCGAGTACGCGACGGTGAGGACGGAGCCGATCGTGACACCGATCAGCGCCACCCAGGCCCAGGCGGCACCGGGACCGTGCAGGGCCTCGACGACGCCCGTGAGCACCGCCTCCTTCGCGACGAACCCGATCGTCGGGGGGATGCCGGCCATGGACACGAGGGCGAGCACCGCGACCGTCGCGAGCCACGGCATCCGCCGGCCGAGCCCGCTCAGCCGGTTCAGCTCGCGGGTGCCCGTCACGTGGTCGACGGTGCCGACGACCAGGAACAGCGTGGACTTGAACGTGGCGTGCGCGACGAGCAGCGCCACCCCGCCGAGGGCGATCGCGGGGGTGCCCCAGCCGGCGGCGAGCACGAGGAACCCGAGCTGCGCGACGGTGCCGTAGGCGAGCAGCAGCTTGAGGTCGGTCTGGCGGAGCGCCCGGTACCCGCCGACCAGCATCCCGAGCACGCCGAGCACCGTGATGGTCTCCCGCCAGCCCCCGAGCATCGCGAACGCCGGGGCGAGGCGCGCGACGAGGTAGATCCCGGCCTTCACCATCGCGGCGGCGTGCAGGTAGGCGCTGACCGGGGTCGGCGCGGCCATCGCGGCGGGCAGCCAGAAGTGGAACGGGACGATCGCGGACTTGGTCAGTGCCCCGAGGAGGACCAGCACGACGGCGACCGTGACGAGGGTGCCCGACGGGGCCTGCTCGACGATCGCGGAGAGCTGCGTGGTGCCGGTGCGCACCGACAGCATGACCAGCCCCGCGAGCATCGCCAGGCCGCCGGCCGTGGTGACGACGAGGGCCTGCATCGCGGCCGCCCGGCTCGCCCGCTTGACCGAGTCGTGGCCGATGAGCAGGTACGAGAAGACGGTGGTGGCTTCCCACAGGATGAACAGCACGATGACGTCGTCGGCGATCACCAGGCCGTACATCGACCCGGCGAACGCCGTCAGGACGCCCGCGAACCGTCCGAGCCCGGGCTCCTTCGGCCCGAAGTACGACGCGCAGTAGACGAGCACGAGGGCTCCGACGACCGAGACGACCAGTGCGAGCACCCAGGACAGGGCGTCGACACGCAGGGCGAGGGCGAGGTCGAGCTCGGGTACCCAGGTGGCGCGCTCGGTGACCCCGCCGTGCAGGGCCCGGTCCGTCTGCGTGACGGTGAGCACCGCGGCGGCGGCGGGTGGCAGGGCCGCGAGGTAGAAGACGCGTCGGCCGAGGAGCGGCGTGAAGGCCGGCACCAGCAGGGCGACGACGGCGAACGCGACGAGGACGGTGACCATGGGGCGCCTCCTCGGGGTCGGGCGTGACAGTCCGGCTCTGGGTGGCTCACAGGCTACCGAGAGCCGGGTGAGCAGAACCTGTGCGGCCGGACAGGAAGCACAGGCCGTGCGCCGGGCTGCGAGTGCTGGCTACCGCCCGTACGCCCGCGCCGGGATCTGCGTCGCGAGCTTGCCGCCCGACACGTCGAGCAGCGTCCCCGTGATGTACGACGACGCGTCGCTCGCCAGGAACACGAGCAGGTCGGCCACGTCGTCGGCCGTCTCCCACCGCCGCAGCGACAGCGTGTCGAGGAGCCGGTCCTGCGCCTCGGCGGGCATCGTCGCGAAGCCGTTCATCGCCGTCGGCACCATGCCCGGCGCGTACGCGTTCACGGTGATCCCCCACGGCCCGAGCTCCGACGCGAGCACCCGGGTGAACGCCACGACGGCCGACTTCGACGCGGCGTAGGCGGCGCTCCCGACGCTCGGCACGATGGCCGCGAACGACGCCGCGTTGATGATCCGCCCGCGTCCCGCCGCCTGCATCACCGGCGCGACCGCCTGGCTCATCAGGAACGTGCCGCCGAGGTTGACGTCCATGCACCGCTGCCAGGCGTCCCACCGCAGGTCGGCCACGAGTCCGTCGACGTTCACGCCGGCGTTGTTCACGAGCACGTCGATCGTCCCGTGGGTCTCGACGACGGACGCGATCGCCTGCTGGACGGACGCGGGGTCGGCGACGTTGCAGACCACGTGCTCGAGCGGGAAGTCCGGGTCGAACGCCAGGTCGAGCGCGACGACGCGGGCGTCCTCGGCGACGAAGCGGTCGGCGAGCGTCCGGCCGATGCCGCGCGCCGCCCCGGTGATGACGACCACGCGGTCGCGGAGGTCGAGGTGCATGGGGTGCTCCTTCTCAGCCGACGGTCGTCGTCGACACCACCAGCCATACCATTGCGGGATGACGAGCGCGGGCGCGGCGAGCACGGACACCGGGACGACGAACACGACCACCGGACGCGTCCTCTGGGTCACCGGCGGCGGCAGCGGCATGGGCGCAGCGGCTGCCCGCACCGCGGCGGCGACCGGTTGGACCGTCGTGCTCAGCGGGCGCCGTGCCGACCGCCTGGAGCAGGTCGCCGCCGAGGTCCGGGCAGCGGGCGGTGCGGCAGACGTCCTGCCGCTCGACGCCGGCGACCCGGACGCCGTCACGGCTGCCGCCGCCGCGATCGTCGAGCGGCACGGCCGCCTCGACGGGCTCGTCCTCGCCGCGGGGCTGAACACCCCGGCCCGACGCTGGGACGACCAGTCCATGGCCGACGTCCGCGCGGTCCTCGACACGAACCTCACCGCGGTGCTCTCGGTGGTCGACGCCGCACTGCCGGCCCTCCGCACGAGCGCGACGGGCGGCGTCGTGGTCGTCGTGTCCTCGTACGCCGGGTGGTCGTTCCAGCCCGGGGCGGGTGTCGCCTACTCGGCGTCGAAGACCGCGCTCGGCTCCGTCGTCCGTGGTCTGAACCAGCAGGAGGCGCCGCACGGCGTCCGCGCCACGCACCTCTGCCCGGGCGACGTCGCCACGGACTTCCTCGACCAGCGCCCGCAGGTCCCGGACGCCGCCGCCCGCGCCGTGATGCTCACCGCCGAGGACATCGGCCGCACCATCGGCTTCGTGCTCGACGCCCCCGCGCACGTGCGCGTGGACGAACTCGTGATCAGCCCCGTCGCCCAGCGGTGACCGTCGGGGACCCGGCCACCTGACGGCCGGCCGGGTGTCTGCCGGACAGGTGCCGAGCCTCCCGTCCGTCCCCTGGCCGCCCGCGTACCGTCCGCGACATGCGCACCCGGACCGCAGCACCCCTCGCATCGCTCGCCCTGCTCGTCCTGACGCTCGCCGGCTGTTCCGCCGGGTCCGACGCGGAGGACGACCGCTCCTCGCGGGGCAGTGCGACCGCTCCGCCGGCGCCCAGCGACCTGGCGAGCGGCGAGGTCGTCCCCACGGGAGCCGTGACGGACGTCGCGACCGACCTCGAGGCACCGTGGTCCGTCGTGCTCGTCGACGACACCCCGCTCGTGAGCCTCCGCGACTCCGGTGACGTGCTCGAGCTCGCCGAGGACGGCAGCCCGCGCACCGTGGGCACGATCGAGGGCATCCGGCACGGCGGCGAGGGCGGACTGCTCGGCCTCGCGGTGCACGACGACGAGCTCTACGTCTACTCGACCGGCGAGGACGGCAACCGGGTCGAGCGCTACCCGCTGACCGGCGACGCCGGGTCCTACGGGCTCGGCGACCCGACGACCGTCGTCGATGACCTGCCCGCGAACAGCTTCCACAACGGCGGCCGGATCGCCTTCGGCCCGGACGACATGCTCTACGTGACCGTCGGCGACGCCGGCGACCGGTCCGAGGCCCAGGACCGCGACTCGCTCGCGGGCAAGATCCTGCGCGTGACCCCGACCGGCGACGTGCCGTCCGACAACCCGTTCGACGGCTCCCCGGTGTGGTCCACCGGGCACCGCAACGTGCAGGGGCTCGGGTGGGCGGACGACGGCACGATGTTCGCGTCGGAGTTCGGGGAGAACGCCTTCGACGAGCTCAACGTCATCGAGCCCGGCAGCGACTACGGCTGGCCCGAGGTCGAGGGCACGGGCGGCACCGACCAGGGGTTCGTCGACCCGGTGCAGCAGTGGTCGACGGACGAGGCCAGCCCGAGCGGCCTCGCCGTCGTCGACGACACCGTCTTCATCGCCAACCTGCAGGGCCGGGTGCTCCGCTCGGTGCCCGTGTCCGACCCGTCGACCTCGCGCGAGTGGTTCGCCGACGAATACGGCCGCATCCGCACCGTGCTCGAGGGCCCCGACGACACGCTCTGGTTCGTCACGAACAACACCGACGGCCGCGGGTCCCCGGGCGACGGCGACGACCGGGTGCTCTCCGTGGGCCTGTCCGACTGACCCGGGCGTACTGTCCGGGGCATGCCCGCTCTCACCGACACCTTCGCCCTGTCCAACGGACTCCACATCCCCCAGATCGGCTTCGGCACCTGGCAGATCCCCTCGGGGTCTGAGGCCTACGACGCCACCCGAGTCGCACTCGACGCCGGGTACCGCCACATCGACACCGCGCTCGCCTACGGCAACGAGGCCAGCGTCGGCGAGGCCGTCCGCGACAGCGGCGTCCCGCGTGACGAGGTCTTCATCACCACGAAGCTGCCGGCGGAGATCAAGACCGCGTCCGGCGCGCGCGAGGCCTTCGCGGAGTCGGCGGGCAACCTCGACCTCGGCGTCGTCGACCTGTACCTGATCCACGCGCCGTGGCCCTGGAGCGACATGGGCAGCGACCACCGCGAGGGCAACGTCGAGGTGTGGAAGGTCTTCGAGGAGCTCTACGACGCCGGCAAGACGAAGTCCATCGGTGTCTCCAACTTCGCCGTCCCGGACCTCGAGCACCTGCTCGGACAGACGGACGTCGTGCCGCACGCCAACCAGATCCGCTGGTTCATCGGCAACACCCAGGACGAGACCACGGCGTTCTGCGCGGAGCAGGACATCCTCGTCGAGGGCTACTCGCCGCTCGCGACCGGCGGCCTGCTGTCGAACACGGCCATCGCGGACATCGCCGCCAAGTACGACAAGACCGTCGCCCAGGTCGCGATCCGGTACCTGCTCGAGAAGGACGTGCTCCCGCTGCCGAAGTCGACCACGCCGTCGCGCATCGCCGAGAACGCCGACGTCGACTTCGTGCTGGCGTCCGAGGACGTCGCAGCGCTCGACGCCCTGCAGGACACGACCGACTGACCTGCGTCGGCGTTGCGGGGAACCGCATGACATGTCAGATGTCATTGTACTGACGGCCGCTGCCGGGCAGGATGTATTCCACATACTTCCTGACCCGAGGAGCACCGTGAACACCGCAGCCTGCATCGTCGTCCGCCGCCCCGACCTGGAACGGCTCCTCGAGACCGTCCGGTCCATCGCACCCCAGGTCGACACGGTCGTCGTGGTGGTCGACGCCGGCTCGGACATGCTGGCGGCAGCGCGGGCCCTCCGGGGCATCGCCCTGGTGGTGGCCGTTCCGCGCGGGACGGGGGCGGGCGCGGCGGCGAACCACGGCGTGCGTCTGCTCGTCGAGCACGGTGCCGAGGTCGTGGTCCGCCTCGACCCCGACCACGTCGCACCCGCCGACATGGTGGCGGAGCTCGTCCGCCGGTTCGAGGACCCCCGCGTCGCCGTCGCCGCCGGTGTCCTCGGGCCGGTCGGCGCGGCGGGTCCCGTCACGGCCGGCCGTCACGGTGGACCGCGCGGTGTCGACGCCTGTGCGACCTCCGGATCGGCGCTCCGCACGGACGTCTGGCGGGAGATCGGTGGGTGGGACGAGGAGCTCGCGACCGACCACCTCGAGTTCGACCTCTGCCTCCGCGTCCGCCAGTCCGGGTACGTCGTCCTGCAGGACCCGGGCGTCGTCGTCGGCCGTCCGGCGCGACGGGCAGCGGCATCGGCACCGATCCACGACCTCGTCGCCCTCGCTGACCGGGCGCACGACTCGGTGTGGTTCGCCCGCAAGCACCGGGGCGTGCCGCTGTCCGTCCGGGTCGCCGGCCGGAGCCGCCCGGGGACCGCCGCGGCGATCGCGGTACAGGTCGTCCGGGCCGCCCTCGGAAGCCACGACAACGCCCGCGGGCGCACCCACGCCCCCGCGCGCACCCATGCCCACGACCACGTCCCGGTGCACGGGCGTGCCGCCACGGTCGCCGCCCTGCTCCGCGGTGCGCTCGCCGGGGCCGCCGTCCGCCGCAGCCCCGAGCGGTCCGCTGCCTCGGCGCCGCTCACGGTCTTCCGGCACGACCGGAGCCGCAGCGCGGCCTGACCGTGCCCCGGAGCCGCAGCGCCGCCTGACCGTGCCCAGAGCGGACCGGCGTCTACGCTCGTGGTGTTCGAAGGAGAACCCATGGCGTCGATCACCGACCTCGTCCCCGACCCCGCCGCGCTCGAGCGCATCGCGACCGGCAGCACCTGGGCCGAGGGGCCGTGCTGGATCCCGACGTCGCGGACGCTCCGCTGGTCCGACATCCCGGGCGACCGCATCCTGCAGTGGCACGCCGACACGGGCGAGGTCGACGCGTACGCCGAGGGCGTCGAGTTCACGAACGGCCGCACGCTCGACCTCGACGGCAGCGTCGTGCAGTGCTCCCACGGCAACCGCCGGGTCGAGCGCGACCGGGACGGCGTCGTGACGACGGTCGTCGACGGGTGGAACGGCGTCCGGCTGAACTCGCCGAACGACGTCGTCGTCACCACCGACGGCGCGATCTGGTTCACCGACCCCGCCTACGGCATCACGCAGCCGCGGGAGGGCCACCTCGGGGAGCGCGAGTACGGCGACCACTGGGTGTTCCGCTGCGCGCCCGACGGATCGGACCTGCGCCCCGTGGTGCTCGACGCCGACGAGCCGAACGGCCTGGCGTTCGACCCGTCCGAGCGTGTGCTGTACCTGGCGAGCTCGGACGGGGAGCGCCCGTTCATCCGGGCCTACGACGTCGACGGCGCCCGGGTGAAGAACGGCCGGGTGTTCGCCGCCCTGGAGCCCGGCGAGGGCGTGCCCGACGGCATCCGCGTGGACGTCGACGGCAACGTCTGGTCCTCCTCCGGCCGGGGCGTCGTCGTGTTCGCGCCGGACGGCTCCCGCCTCGGGGAGGTCCCGGTGCCGGAGACGGTCTCGAACCTCTGCTTCGGCGGCGACGACGGCACGACGCTCTTCCTGACCGCGACGACCTCGGTGTACCGCGTCGCCACGACCACCCGGGACACCGCCGCCCGCTGACGACGGGCCCCCGCTGCCGTATCCTGACTCGGCCATGCAGTGCGACTACTTCGACCGCGGGGTGTGCCACTCGTGCACGCTCATGGGGCAGCCGTACGCCGACCAGGTCCTCGACAAGGAACTCCGCACCCGCGAGCTCCTGCACGACGCCGTCGAGGCAGCGGGCGGCCCGGGCTCCGTCACCTGGTCGCCGGCGATCACCAGCCCCGAGTCCGCCTACCGCAACCGCGCGAAGATGGTCGTGGGCGGATCGGCCGAGCACCCTACGATCGGCATCCTCGACCACCGGCAGCGCGGGGTCGACATCCGGCACTGCGGCATCTGCACGCCCGGCATCCAGCGGGCGCTCCCCGTCCTCGCCGACTTCGTCACCTCCGCCGGGCTCATCCCGTACGACGTCGTGGCCCGCCGCGGCGAGCTGAAGTACGTGCTCGTCACCGAGTCCCCCGACGGCGAGCTCATGGTGCGCTTCGTGCTCCGCTCCGAGGGGCAGCTCGCCCGCCTGCGCTCCCGGCTCGGGGACCTGCTCCTGGCGCTGCCGACCGCCGTCGTCGTGACCGCGAACCTGCTGCCCGAGCACAAGGCCGTCACCGAGGGCGAGCGCGAGGTCGTCCTCACCGAGCAGGAGACCCTGCCGATGCGCCTCGGGTCCGTGACGATGCACCTCCGTCCGCAGAGCTTCTTCCAGACGAACACCACCGTCGCCGCTGCCCTCTACGCCCAGGCGTCGGCGTGGATCGACGAGGTGGACCCCGCGTCGATGTGGGACCTCTACTGCGGTGTCGGCGGGTTCGCCCTGCACGCCGCCCGTCCCGGTCGCGCGGTCACGGGGATCGAGACGAGCGCCGAGGCCATCCGCTCCGCCAAGCAGTCCGCGCGCGAGGCCGGCCTCGTCGACCTGCGGTTCGCGGCCGACGACGCGACCGAGCACGCCCTGCGGTCCCGTCCCGAGCAGACCCCGGAGCTCGTGGTCGTCAACCCACCGCGACGGGGCATCGGGCCGGCCCTGGCCGACTGGCTCGAGGCCTCCGACGTCCAGCACGTCGTCTACTCCAGTTGCAACCCGGTGACGCTCGCGAAGGACCTGGCGCGGATGCCGTCGCTGCGGCTGCGCCGCGCGCGCGTCCTCGACATGTTCCCGCAGACGGGCCACCTCGAAGCCGTGACCCTCCTGACGCGCGTCTGACCGCTCGCTGACCGCGCCCTGGTCGCGACCCCGGTACGGCCTGGAGGCTCGTTCCGGCGCCGCCCCG
>Ga0265797_10013112_pt1 | contig 10028 bp, 13 predicted proteins | sample P2T30metagenome_FD_192433 | JGI IMG/M metagenome (GOLD analysis project Ga0265797, IMG submission 192433) | Plant litter microbial communities from East Loma Ridge, Irvine, California - P2 T30 | ecosystem: Environmental > Terrestrial > Plant litter > Unclassified | place: USA: California... | reverse complement strand
GTTGACCATCTGCGGCACGAATTGCTCCTGCGTGGCCGCGTCGACCTGCGGCTCGCCGGCGTGGATGGTAGCCAGGCGCCAGGCCTGGTTGCCGCCCAGGGCGAGCTCTTGCTTGAGCGCGGGCAGGGCCGCGCTGGCAGTTTCAGCCGAAGTGAGCCATAGATAGCGTGGGGCGCCAAAGGCATCGTTCAGGCGCAGCACGGTGCCGAATGCGCCGCTGGTCTTGCCCATCGGCGCGCCAGGGAGCGCCTCGACGAAACGGGCCAGCGCCGCCTCGGCCCTGGCGCCGCCCAGGCCGAGCACGGCCTCGAACGGCGCTTCGTCGGTGGCGTCGCGCAGCTTGGCTTTGCTGCGCAGCACAAACATTGACAGGCGCTTTTGCAGTGGCGGCTGGATGGCGCGCGGCAGCTGCAAATACACGGTGTCAAGGTCGCGCCACATCAGGAAGCTCGCTTGCAGGCGGCCTTTCGGCGTGCAGAATCCGGCGAAGCGCGCGTCGCTGTGCTGCAAGTGCTCGACGTCGTTGGTGAGCTGGGCGTGCAGGAATTTCGCGGCTTCTTCACCGGCCACGGCGATCAGGCCCTGGTCGGTGACGGTCGCCACGAAACCGGCCGCGAGCGCGTCGGTATCGAGTGGCCGGCCGAAGTCGTCGACTTGCGTCGCTTCGTCAATATGGAAGCGGGCGCCATGCGTGGCGAGGTGGTCTGTCCAGTTACTCATGAAAATCCGAAATATTTTGGCAATTAGGCTTTATCATTACGGCCTCATTATAGAGTTGTCGGGGAAATCGCGCCGAGCGTGCCGCAATTGGCGGATGCGCCCGTAGATTCCCCTGCACACAACACATGGCAATCATCAAAAAATTACTCGTCACCGGCGTCATCGTCACGCTGGCAGCCGCAGGCGGATTCTCGTGGTGGACCAAGCATTCACTGACGACCGGCGGCGAGCCGATCGAATTCACGATCAATCCCGGCAGCGGCGTCGGCGCCAGCACCCAGCAGATGGTGGCGGCCGGCGTGCCGATCAACCGGACCATGTTCGCGCTGCTGGCGCGCCTGACCGGCGACGCCGGCCGCATCAAGGCCGGCAGCTATGAACTGAAACCGAATACCAGCCCGCGCCGCCTGCTGACGCAACTGGTCCGCGGCGAGTTCGCGCATGAAGCGGTGACGATCATCGAAGGCTGGACCTTCCGCCAGATGCGCCAGGCGATCAGCGCCCACGACCGGCTCAAGCACGACACCGTCAAGCTCACTGACGAGGAACTGATGGCGAAGATCTCGACCGAGTTCAAGGATCCTGAGGGCTTGTTCTTCCCCGATACCTACCTGTTCGCCAAGGGCTCGTCCGAGATCGAGATTTACCGGCGCGCGCACCAGGCCATGCTCGATCACCTGAACGCGGCCTGGGAACGGCGCAACAAGGAGCTGCCCTACAAGGCGCCGTACGAGGCGTTGATCATGGCGTCGATCGTCGAGAAGGAAACCGGGCAGAAAAGCGAGCGCAATATGATCGCCGGCGTGTTCGTCAATCGCCTGCGCACCGGCATGCTGCTGCAGACCGATCCCACCGTGATCTACGGCATGGGCGCCAGCTACGCGGGCCAGATCCGCAAGAAAGACCTGCTGACCGACACCCCGTACAATACCTACACGCGCGGCGGGCTGCCGCCGACCCCGATCGCGCTGCCCGGCCTGCAGTCGCTGCACGCGGCGCTCGAGCCGGCCGAGACCCCGGCGCTGTATTTTGTTGCGCGCGGCGATGGCACCAGCCATTTCTCGAACAACTTGCCGGACCATAATCGGGCGGTCAATCGCTACCAGCGCGGCATCACCACCGAATAATCAAGAATCAAGGCTTTACATGCAGGGCAAGTTCATCACATTCGAAGGCATCGATGGCGCCGGGAAATCGACCCACATCGGATTCGTCGCCGATCTGCTGGCGGCACATGGCAAGACCGTGGTCGCCTCGCGCGAGCCGGGCGGCACGCCGCTCGGCGAAAAGCTGCGCGACCATTTGCTGCACGAAAAAATGCATCTCGAGACCGAGGCGCTCCTGATGTTTGCCAGCCGGCGCGAGCATATCGCCCAGGTCATTGCACCGAATCTGGCCGAGGGACGCTGGGTGCTGTCGGACCGCTTCACTGACGCCAGCTTTGCCTACCAGAGCGGTGGCCGCGGCCTGGCGCGCGACAAGCTCGAGGCGCTCGAGGCCTGGGTCCATCACGACCTGCAGCCCGACCTGACCCTGCTGTTCGATGTGCCGCTCGAGGTGGCGCGCCAACGCCTCAACGCTACGCGTACGCTCGACAAGTTCGAGCGCGAGCAGGCCGACTTCTTCGCCCGTTGCCGCGCCGAGTACCTGCGCCGCGCCGCGCAGTTTCCACAGCGCTTCGCCGTGATCGACTCGACGCGCAGCATCGCCGAGATCCAGGCCGATCTCGGCACCATTCTGGAGAAATTGTTGTGACGATGTACCCGTGGCAGGGGGACGCGTGGACGCAGTTGCAGCAGATGCGCGCGCGTATGCCGCACGCGATCCTGTTCCATGGCCCGGCCGGCACCGGCAAGGCCGACTTCATTGAAAGCTTCGCCCAGGCCCTGCTGTGCGAGAACCCACGGCCAGATGGTCATGCCTGCGGCACTTGCGCGTCCTGCGGCTGGTTCGTCCAGCACAACCATCCCGACTACCGCCGCGTGCGGCCCGAGGCGCTCGAAGACGAGCTCCCGGCCGACGCTGAAGAAGGCGATGGCGAGCGCAAGTCGAAGTCGACCAAGGCGCCGTCGAAAGAGATCAAGATCGAGCAGATCCGCAACCTGGCCGACTTCATGAACATCTCGACCCACCGCCAGGGTTTGCGGGTGGTGGTGCTGTATCCAGCCGAGGCGCTCAATATGCCGGCCTCGAATGCCTTACTGAAAACGCTCGAAGAACCCCCGCCGGGCACCGTGTTCCTGCTCTCGTCCAACAGCCTCGACCGCCTGCTGCCGACGATCCTGTCGCGCTGCCGCAAGTTCGCTCTGCCGATGCCGTCGCACGGCGAGGCATTGGCCTGGCTCAAGGAGCAGGGCGTGCCGGATGCCGACAGCTGGCTGCGCGAGCAGGGTGGGGCGCCTTTGGCGGCCCTGGCGGAATCGAACAACGGCAGCCGCGACGACATGGAAGCGCTGCTGCAGTTCCTGGCCAGGCCGGCGCCGGACAGCGCCCTGCGCACCGCCGACAAGCTGGCCAAGGCCGAATTGCCGGCCCTGGTATCCTGGACCCAGCGCTGGCTGTACGATGTGTTTTCGTACAAGTTGTCGGGCAATATCCGCTACTATCCGCGCTATCAGAAAGAGCTGGCGGCGTTGGCCGGCCGCGCTCCGGCGGCAAGCCTGCTGCGCGCCATCAAGGCCATGAATGAGCGGCGCGCTGTGGCGGATCATCCTTTGTCGGCAAAATTGTTTGTCGAAGATATGCTGCTTGAGTACACTGCGTGCTGCACATGAAAGGATCCCGATGAGTGCCAGCCAGCCAGAGACGAATGCAGCCCAGGCCCCACGGCCTTCGGTGCTGTCGCTGGCGATCAAGGAAAAAGCGGCGCTGTACGCTGCCTATATGCCGTTTCTCAAGAACGGCGGCATCTTCGTGCCCACCAACAAGCCTTATAAAATCGGCGACGAGATCTACCTGATCCTGGCGCTGATGGACGACCCGAATAAATACCCGATCGCCGGCACGGTGGCCTGGATCACCCCGAGCGGCGCCAACAATAACAAGGCGCAAGGCATCGGCGTGCATTTCCCGGCCGACGAGTCCGGCCTGCGCGCAAAAACCCGCATCGAGGAAATCCTCGGCGCGGCGCTGCGGTCCTCACGCGCTACCCATACCCTGTAACCTCATTTCAGTACGCAGCATGCCATCCTACGCCCATCGCCTGGCCCAACGCGACGACCTGCCAGTCATCGTCGATATCTACAATTCCACCATCGCCTCGCGCGAAGTCACCGCCGACACCGAGCCGGTCACGGTGCAGTCGCGCGAAGCGTGGTTCAACGACCATGCGCCGGAGCGGCGGCCGTTGTGGGTGATCCACGATGCCCAAGACCGCAGCGACAAGCCAGCCGTGCTGGGCTGGCTGTCGTACTCCAATTTCTATGGCCGCCCGGCGTATTCGGGCACGGCCGAGGTGTCGATCTATATCGCCGAACAGGCGCGTGGCCAGGGTTTGGGCAAGTATTGCCTGGACCTGGCGATTGCGTTTGCGCCCGAGGTCAAGGTGCATACCTTGCTGGGCTTTATTTTTGGACACAACCAGCCGAGCCTGGCGCTGTTCCGCAAGTATGGGTTCGAGACCTGGGCTAATTTTCCGCGCGTGGCCAATCTTGACGGTATCGAGCGCGACCTGATTATCCTCGGCAAACGGGTGGGCTAAGAATTCACTGGGCCCCGCCTGCGCGGGGGCGACGGTGGTGCGCGTGGGGCGCCGCTGATTGCATGCGCTTGGTCTTGTACAATGGCGGGATGTTTATCGATTCCCATTGCCATATCAATTTCCCGGAGCTGGCAGCCCGCATGCCCGAGGTCCTGGCCAAGATGGCCGAGAACAAGGTGACGCACGCCCTGTGCGTGTCGGTGGACTTGCCGGACTTCCCGCAAGTGCTCGCGCTGGCCGAGCAGCATCCCCATATCTTCGCGTCGGTCGGTGTCCATCCTGACTATGAAGACACGCCCGAGCCGACCGTGCAGCAACTGGTCGAGCTGGCGAATCACCCGAAAATCGTCGCGATTGGCGAAACCGGCCTTGATTACTATCGCCTCGAGGGCGATCTGGAATGGCAGCGCGAACGCTTTCGTGTGCACATTCGCGCCTCGCGCGAGACACGCAAACCGCTGATCATCCATACCCGGGCGGCCAGTGAAGACACGATCCGCCTGATGAAGGAGGAAGGCGCCGGAACGGATGCGGGCGGTGTGGCCGGGGTCATGCACTGCTTCACCGAATCGCTCGAAGTTGCCCAGGCCGCCATGGAGCAGGGTTTCTATATCTCGTTCTCAGGCATCGTCACGTTCAAAAGCGCCAAGGACTTGCAGGCGGTGGCGCTGGCCGTGCCGCTCGAGCGCATGCTGATCGAGACCGACTCGCCCTACCTGGCGCCGGTGCCGTTCCGCGGTCGCATGAACGAGCCGGGCTATGTGGCCCACGTGGCCGAGTACATCGCCACCCTCAAGGGCGTGTCGCTGCGCGAGGTCGCTGCCCGGACCAGCGAGAATTTCTTCAACCTGTTCCAGACCGCCAGGAGCTGACTCATGCCGATCCGCCGACTTCTTGCCACCAGCCTATTGTTCGCTGCCATGGGCAGCGCCCTTGCCGTTACTCCGCCGACCGAGCAGCAGGTGAACGCCTTCTTCCGCGCCGTGCAGATGGATGATGCGAATACGGTACGCAAGATGGTCGGCGCGGTCGTCAACGCCAATGAGCTGAACCCGCTAGGCGGCGAACCGCCGCTGGTGCTGGCGATCCGCGAAGGTTCGCGCGAGGTCGTCGCCGCGCTGCTGCGTCACCCTGGCACCGACCTCGAGCGCCAGGCGGTCAATGGCAATACGGCGCTGATGATGGCCGCCTTCAAGCGCGATGAGGAAGTGGTGCGCGCCTTGCTGGCCAAGGGCGCCAAGGTCAACCAGCCTGGCTGGAGCGCGCTGCACTACGCCGCCGCCAGCGGCGACGAGAAGATCACGCAACTGCTGATCGAGCGCGGCGCCGAGCTCGACGCGCTGTCGCCGCGCGCCAGCGGCGCCTTTACGCCGCTGATGCTGGCGGCGCGCGAAGGCCATGAATCAACCGCGCGCCTGCTGCTGGCACGCGGCGCCAAGACAGGGCTGAAGAATACCGAAGGCCACACGGCGGCCCAGATCGCCAAGCAGGCCGGACGCGACAAGCTGGCCGATGAATTGCGAATTGGACGGTAAAGCACGCTCAGCTCGACCGATTGCGCAAGAGCAAGTGTATCCATAATGGTTCCACGGTCAAACGACCACCGACCAATCAAGGATACCCATGCTCAACGAACGCGAAATCGAAAGCTGCTACCTGGGGCAGTTCATTCCAGTCCACTACCATCACAATATGCTGATGGACAAGAACCGGATGCACAGCTTCAAGGCCGCCATCCATTACTCGGTGTTCCCCGGCGCGAAAGTGCTGGAGCTGGGCGGTGGCACCGGCGTGCTGTCGTTCTTCGCGGCCCAGGCGGCCTCGAAAGTGTATTGCGTCGAGTTCAACCCGGACATGGTCAACGAGGCGCGCCGCTTCCTGGCGATGAATCCCAATGGCCACAAGGTCGAGGTGATCCACGCCGACGCGTTTGACTACCTGCCGCCGGAGCCGGTCGATGTCGTGATCTGCGAGATGATCCACGTCGGCATGCTGCGCGAAAAGCAGGTCGAGGTGATCGAATCGTTCAAGCGCCGCTACCTGGCCAAGTTCGGCGGCCCCCTGCCGCTGTTCATGCCGGAAGCGGTGATCATGGCGGTCCAGCCGTTGCAGCAGGAATATGACTTCGACGGCTTCCACGCCCCGATCGTGCAGTTCCAGGAAACCGGCGTGGTCCAGCCGGGCACGGTCGAGCTGGCCCAGCCGGCCGTGTACAGCATCCTCGATTTCAGCCAGCCGGTCGACGGCCTGATCGCCTGGGAAGGCTCGGTCCTGGTCGAGCAGGGCGGTTCCCTGAATGCGATGCGCTTCGTCACCAAGAACGTGCTGGCCATCGTGCAGGAACATGCGACCACCATTGACTGGCTCAACCATTACATGACCTTGCCGCTGTACCGGCCGCTCGAGGTCAAGGCCGGCGATTTGCTGCGCATTTCCTTTGCCTACCGTGCCGGCGGTTCGATTCCCTCGCTGCAAGCGTCGATCAAGGTGGAAGTCGTCAGTCAGCCGGTGCACGAGCTGGCCGACGCGCCGCTTGCCCAGGAAGCGGCTACCATCGCCTGACCCGCCCCGCATTCAACGTCGTCCCCGCGCAGGCGGGGACCCAAGTCCTTTGCGCAGCCACTACATCAACAGTAGACACTGTGCTTGCATACTTGGGTCCCCGCCTTCGCGGGGACGACGACTTTCGGCATAGCAAATAACCCTCACGCTACCGTTCATCCCGCATTTCCCCCCGTTTATCGCAAGCAGCTGGCCCGGCTCCTGCATTCGGCTTACATTGACCATGCCGATGTTTCCTGATGGAGTAGACAATGCTGAGTTTCCTGGTATGGTTGGTGCTGCTGTTCCTGTGCTGGCCAATCGCGCTGCTTGCCCTGGTGCTGTATCCTGTGGTGTGGCTGCTATTGCTGCCGTTCCGATTGCTGGGTATCGGCGTCGATGCCGTGTTGAGCCTGCTGCGCGCGATCGTCATGCTGCCTGCGCGCGTGCTCGGCCACCAGCCGGTACGCTGATGGCGGCTCGGGCGTACCGCAGAATGTTCGGCAAGTAACAGACGCTGGCCACGCAATCTTCTACTGTGGAGCTGCGTGCTTTCATCCGGAAAGCGCGCGTTGAATAGAGGAAAATGACTATGCGCCTGGATATTTACCGCAGAGCCGAACACGACGGCAAATTCTCGTACCTGGCCGTGCCTGAAGCCAAGAACATCCCCGAGGAAGCCACCAATACCGATTGGGAAATCGAAGCGCGCGCCTTCGAGGTCGACGACAATGCCGACCAGATCGCCGATTTCGACATCGATAACCTGAGCGGGCAAATCGCCGAAAAAGGCTATGCGATGACGTCGGTCCTGCACTGATATTCTCCTGGCGGGCACAGGCCCGCCACCCCCGGCGCACCGGCTTTGGAGCCTGCGCGCCGGCGCCGCATTTCACGCACGGTTCTGCTCTTCCAGAAGTCGGCGGGCCTCCCACGGCCGGGTAGCTGATGTGGTATCCTGCGTCCTTGATCAAGCGAGCCAGCCGTCAATCAGGCTGCGATGGAGGATGCGATGAAGTGGGTAGTGGTAGGTTTTTATATTCTGTCCATCCTGCACATCCATTTCCGCGGGCGCGTGCGTCTGCCTTTCCGTCGCCAGATTTTCGACCACTCGTCGTTCATGGCGCCGATCAATATTTTCATGCACAAGTTCTCGAAGGTGGCGAATACGCCCTTCATCCCGGTCAGCGAATTCCCCGAACTCGCGCGCCTGCAAGAGAACTGGCCGATCATCCGCGCCGAAGCCGAGAACCTGCTCGCGCTCAAGAAGATCAAGGCCGCCGAGCAGAACGACGATGCCGGCTTCAATTCCTTCTTCAAGAACGGCTGGAAGCGTTTCTATCTCAAGTGGTATGACGCCAGCCACCCGTCGGCCGAGCGTCTGTGCCCACAAACCTATGCACTGCTGCAGTCGATTCCTTCGGTCAAGGCTGCGATGTTCGCCGAGCTGCCGCCAGGCGGCAAGCTCAATCCGCACCGCGATCCGTTCGCAGGCTCGATGCGCTATCACCTGGGCCTGGCCACGCCGAACGACGACCGCTGCTTCATCGATGTCGACGGCGAACGCCACAGCTGGCGCGACGGCCAGGGTGTGGTGTTTGACGAAACCTTTATCCACTGGGCAATCAACGGCAGCGAGAGCGACCGCATCATCCTGTTCTGCGACGTCGAGCGTCCGATGCGCTACCGCTGGATGGGCGCCTTCAACCGCTGGTTCGGCCGCACCGTCATGACCGCCGCCGCCTCGCCCAACGAGACCGGCGACCAGGTCGGCCTGGTGAGCAAGCTGTTCCGCATTTCCTTCTATGCCGGCCAGTATCGCCGTCGCTTCAAGGCCTGGAACAAGACTGCCTACAATATCACCCGGGTGGCGCTGGTGGTCGCGCTGATCGCCTTCATCGTCTGGCTCTGACTTAAGCCTTAATGCGTGCAGGCGTCCCAGCCTGCACAATCCATGTGGTGTCGAAAACGGACGTTCTGCCATTGTGTCTACAATGGCCGTCCCGGTATCCACTCATGGAGGCATGGCAATGGCAAAAGTATTGGTTCTGTATTACTCGACGTATGGCCACATCGAGACGATGGCGAACGCCGTCGCCGAAGGCGCACGCAGCACCGGCGCAACGGTCGACATCAAGCGCGTTCCCGAAATCGTTCCCGAAGAAATCGCCAAGGGCGCCCACTTCAAGCTCGACCAGGACGCGCCGATCGCCAAGCCCGACGACCTGGAACACTACGATGCCATCATCGTCGGCGCGCCAACCCGTTATGGTCGCATGCCGGGCGCGATGGCGGCCTTCCTCGACCAGACCGGCGGCCTGTGGGCGCGCGGCGCACTCAACGGTAAAGTGGGCGGCGCCTTCACCTCGACCGCTACCCAGCACGGCGGGCAGGAAACGACGCAGTTCTCGATCATTACCAACCTGCTGCACTTCGGCATGACCGTGGTTGGCCTGCCGTACAGCTACCAGGCGCAGATGACGATCGACGAGATCGTTGGCGGCAGCCCGTATGGCGCCTCGACCATCGCCGGCGGCCAGGGGCAGCGCCAGCCGAGCGAGAAAGAGCTGGGCGGTGCTCGCCACCAGGGCGAGCTGATCGCCAAGACGGCCAATAAACTGTTCGGCTGATGCCGCGCCGACGAGCGCTGCCGGCAGCGGTCGACAATATGCGCTATCGTAGGCATCCTGTTCATCTGACGAGGTGCCTGCGATATGCCTGACCTGTCCGCTTTCCCCATCACCGAGAAATGGCCGGCCCAACATCCTGACCGGCTGCAGCTGTATTCGCTGCCGACGCCCAATGGCGTCAAGATCCCGATCATGTTGGAGGAGATCGGCTTGCCGTATGAGGCGCACAAGGTCGACTTTGCGAAGGATGACCAGAATTCGCCGGCCTTCCTGTCACTTAATCCCAATAACAAGATCCCTGCCATCCTCGACCCGAACGGTCCGGGCGGGCAGCCGCTGGCGCTGTTCGAGTCCGGTGCGATCCTGATCTACCTGGCCGATAAATCGGGCAAGCTGCTGCCGAGCGATCCTGTTGCGCGCTATCAGGCGATCGGGTG
>Ga0265797_10013111_pt1 | contig 10029 bp, 9 predicted proteins | sample P2T30metagenome_FD_192433 | JGI IMG/M metagenome (GOLD analysis project Ga0265797, IMG submission 192433) | Plant litter microbial communities from East Loma Ridge, Irvine, California - P2 T30 | ecosystem: Environmental > Terrestrial > Plant litter > Unclassified | place: USA: California... | reverse complement strand
ACGACGGCGCACCCCGGCCCTCTTACGGCGCGTATCCTTGGTGGGTGCTCAAGACCGCCATGCAGCCCAAATGGATCGGGATCCTCGCCCTCGCGCTGGTCCTGGCCACCGTTTTCGTGGTGCTGAGCGCTTGGCAGTTCAGCCAGTCCAGCACCGAACCAGTCCCCACCGAAGAGATCACCGAGACTCCGCTTCCACTCACCGAGGTCCATCAGCCGGGACAGGCGATGACCGTGGCCGAGGCCGATCGGATCGTGGATCTCAGCGGGGAGTTCCTCCCCGATACCCAGGTCCTCGTCGAAGAGCGCCTGCAGGATGGGGAGACCGGCTACTGGGTGGTCGCTGCCTTCCGGGACGACGACGCTCCCGGCGACAACATCATCCCGGTGGTCCGCGGCTGGGTGGCCGACGCAGAGGATGCCGATGACCTTTCCGCCGGTGTCCAGCTGGAGATCCAGGGCCGGTTGATGCCGCCGGAGGCTCCCGGTCCGGATCAGCGGGGGACCACCGCTGACGGCACACAGATCTTCCCGAGTCTCTCCCCGGCAGAGCTGATCAATGTCTGGGATGAGCCGGGGTATTCCGGCTTCGTGGTGGCTTTCGACACCCTTGACTCAAGCGGGGCAGAGGTGGGTGCGGCGTCGTCGGACTCTGCCCTGGAACCCGTGGTGATCGGACCGCAGCCCGAGGCCTCAGGGATCAACTGGCTGAACTTGTTCTACGGCGTGGAATGGACGGTCTTCGCTGGGTTCGCGTTCTATCTCTGGTGGCGGCTCGTGAAGGACGCCCATGAGAAGGAACTCGAAGAAGAGCGGCTGGACCGCGAATGGCAGGAGCAGTGGCGTGCCGAACAGCTCGCCCTGCGCGAGCAGAACCAACCGAAAGACTGACGAGTGATGAGTGATTCTTCTGTGACAGGTGCCGGGACTACGGGAGCTGGTGCTTCGGATGGTCGTGTTTCGGGCTCTCCAGCTGCGGGGTCCCCGGCTTTGGGTGCGCACGATGACATCCCGCCGGCACCGCCGCGGCCCAAGCAGCGTCGGTTTGCCGGCACCGCCGCGCAGATCAAGGGCTCGCTGACGTTCTATAAGATCTTCGCCTTCGTCACCGGCATCATGCTGCTGATCCTGGTGGCCAAGATGATCATGGACTACGGCTTCGGCTACGAGCTCTACGCCGGCGGCACCACCGCCGAGGGGGCCGAGAACGTCCTGGGCTTCCACCCGCAGGAATCGGTCACCGGCGGCACCGGAATCTCCTACTGGACCGCCGTGATCCACGGTTGGATCTACGTCATCTACATCATCGCCGGGTTCCGACTCTGGTACCTGATGAACTGGAAGATCGGCCGCCTGATCACGATCGTGCTCGGCGGCGTGGTGCCATTCCTGAGCTTCGTGGTGGAGCGCAAGATCGCCCGCGAGGTGCGCCTGGACATGGAATCCAACCCAGAGGCTGTTCGCCGGTATTGAGCCGCTGCCAGGGTCCCGGCTCAGGCGCCGGGTGGGACCATCGCGGGCACCAGGAAGATGGCCGCCAGCGCCGAGAGTCCGAGCAGTGCGGCGAGGCTCAGCGCATGTAGCTGCCAGCGGTCACGCATCACCCCGGCGAACTCCCGCAGCACAGCACTCGGTAGGTAGTACCAGACGGTGCGGGACCCTAGGACGTGAGCCTTCATCCCGAGTGCTCGGGAGAGCAGCGCCGTGCGGAAGACGTGGAAGCTGCTTGTCACGATGATGACCGGGGAGTGTGGACTCGGGAGGAGCTTCTGCGAGAACTGCAGGTTCTCCCGAGTATTGCGTGAACTCCCCTCGGCGATCACACTGCCTGATGGCGCACCGCGGTCCAGCAGATACTGGCGCATGGCGGTGCCCTCGGGAAGCGGTTCATCGGGTCCCTGACCTCCGCTGGTGATGAGCAGGGGTGCCGGTGAGTAGGAGGAGTGCACCTCCAACCCCTTATCCAGTCGGCCGGCAAGCAGGGGAGGGACCTTGCCCTTGATCAGGCCCGCTCCGAGCACGATCACGGCCTCCGGGATCAGCCGAGGTTTCCGCCAGTGGTAGAGCAGCGAAGCACCGAGGTATGCCGCGAAGACGCAGGCGAGGTATCCCACGCTGAGCACTGCTGCGAGGTGCAGGCCATAGCGAAGACTGTAGAGCGGATCGTCCTGGACCACGCCTGGTGGGTCTAAGAGCGCAAGAGTGCTGGGGAGGATCGTGAGTCCGATTCCTGCCAACAGGGCCAGCGCGTTGCCCAGGGATCGACTCTCTCGGCGCAGCACTGTGATGCCGCTCCACAGCAGAAAGATCACCAGGAGTGGGTAGCCCAGGAGGTTGCCGAGCAGGAATATCCCGATGATGATCACCATGGAAATGATCAGCAGGGTGGAGTTCCCGTCCAGGTAGAGCAGGGTTGCGATCGAGAGGATCGCGATGACAGTTCCCGCGATGCCGCCGGCCAGGGCTCCGATTCGCCGACCGTCTCGCCTGAGTGCGGCGAATCCCATGGTGGCGCCCGCGGCACTCAGAATGGCCGTGATGATCAGAATCCATTCGTGCATCGACTAGTTCTTCCTCCTACGGGCCCAGAACAGCACCGGTATCAACAGCAGTGCCAAGAGGCCGCCGCCGAGCGAAAGGTACTCGAAGCTTGTAGCGGCCATGACCATTCCAGACATCGCGCCTCCACCCGCTCCGGCGAGGGCGATCAGCACGTCGATCCCACCCTGAGTGCGGGGACGGTTCTCTGGGACGGTCCCGTCGACCACCAGCGCGGTGCCGGCGATCAGCCCCACATTCCAGCCCAGGCCGAGCAGAATCAGCGCCAGGATCAACAGCCCCAGCGAATCTCCCGGTGCCACGGCGCCGACCAGGCCAGCGGCAAGCAGGATCACCGCCGCCGCGATGCTCATCGGGATCCGACCCAGCTTGTCCACCAGAACCCCGGTCACCAGAGAGGGCAGCCACATGGCGCCCACGTGTAGGCCGATCACCAGGCCCACGGAGCCGAGTCCGTGGCCGTGGGCCAGCATATGGATCGGGGTCATCGTCATGATCGCGACCATCGCGATCTGGGTGAGCACCATGACCGTGGCACCGATATAGGCACCCGTTTGGGGCCTGGGCTGTGATTTGGGGGAGGGTGTGGGGGTCGCGTCTGCCTCGGTGTCTGGTTCGATCGCTGCGTCGGCGTCAGGGGTGGCGTTTGGTGCGTGAGGTGCCGTCTCAGTGGAGGCCTCTGCGGCTGCCAGCTGCTTCGCAAGGAGAAACGGGTCCGGGCGCAGGAAGATGAACAGAATCAGACCCGCTGCAAGATACGCCGCGGCGGCCAGCAGGAACGGCCCAGCGAGCGGCGGAATGCCGAGGCTCCGGGCGAGATCCCCGAGCGGCTCCACCAGATTCGGTCCCGCCACTGCACCGAGCGTGGTGGAGACCATCGCGATGCTGATCGCCGTGCCCCGGCGAGACTCTTCGGCGAGATCCGTGCCCGCATACCGGGTCTGCAGGTTCGTGGCGGTTCCCGCGCCATAGATGAACAGTGCGAGGAAGAGCAGCGGGATCTGATCAACCATCGCCGCAGCCACCACGCCAATGGCTCCTAAACAACCGGCGCTGAACCCGATGGCAAGCCCGATCCGTCGGCCCCAGCGCTGACTGAGCCGACCCACAGAGAACGCGGCCAGCGCGGATCCCAGCGTGAACAGGGCGATGGGCAGCCCGGCCAGACTCGCCGAGCCCAGCATCTCCTGGGCGAGCAGCGCGCCCACCGTGACACCCGCCGCCAGGCCGGCCCCACCCAGAATCTGGCTGAAGACGACGACGGTGAGCGTGCGCCGCTGAACCTGCGCCCGCTGCAGCGCACCCCCGTGAGTCATGCACGCATCATAATCCGCCCCGCGTGCCCCGCTCTCCCGCGCCTCACCCCATCCCGTGACCCGCTCTCCCGCGCCTCACCCCATCCGTTGGGCGGAAAAGGTCGGAATAGGGGGCTCCGGGGTGCCTCATACCGCCGAAAAGTGCCCAACAGATGGGGGTTTTGCATCCCTGGGGCGAAAACGGGGGTTATGAGGGCCCCGGGCGGGGTTATTTCACCCGATATTGCCCCAGGGATGGGGCGGGGGTGCCGGGGAAGCGGGATGTGGGGGAATGGGACCAGGGAGGGGCAGCGCCGTCGTCGTCGTTCCCGAGTCAGGCTGCGGTGAAGAAGGACCTCAGCACGGCGGAGAACACCTCGGGCTTTTCGGCGTGGACCCAGTGACCGGCGTCCTTGATCGTGGTCAGGGTCTCCCGCGGAAAGAGCTCCCGCATGGCGGGTTCATACTCGTCCTGCACGTAGTCGGAGTTCGCCCCAGCGATCCAGAGCACGGGACCGCCGAACTGTTCGCCGTCGAACTCCGGGAAGCTGCCAATAGCAGGTAGAGACTTATGGAGCAGATCCAGGTTTACGCGCCAGCGGAATCCGTCGCCGGAGCGGACCAGGGACTGCAGAAGGAACCCGCGGACCATCTTCTCCGGGATCGGTTCCTGCAAGAGCTCGTCAGCCTCCCCGCGTGAGGAGAGCTCGGTCAGGTCCAGACGGCTCAGACTGCTGATCAGGTGATCGAACTCGCCCATGGATTCCCGGGCGACCGGTGAGATATCGACCACAGCGAGACGGCTGACCAGCTCCGGATGCCGGAGTGCCAGCACCATGGCGATCTTTCCACCCATCGAGTGGCCGACCAGATGCACCGGAGCATCGCGGGCCACAGTGTTCCGAAGATGCTGCGCCACGAGGTCAGCCTGCTCGACGTAGTCGAAGGTCTCGGTCCATTCGGAAGCGCCGTGGTTGGGAAGATCTACCAGCACCGAGTGCAGCTCGGGCGTGAGCGCCTTGGCGATCTGGGTGAAGTTCTTGCCCTGACCGAAGAGCCCATGCAGAAACACCACCGTCTCGCCCGTCTCGCCGACGAGCTGGGTGTTCAGCGGAGATGGGTCGGCAGCCATGATGAATCTTTCCTGTCCTATAGGGCGCTTCGGGTCCCGTCCATCCTAGGCGGGAGGAGCCGCGGGTGAAGGAACGCGTGTTTGAGCGCGAATCTGAAGGGGACCTGCATCCCTGGGGCGAAAGCGGGTGTTCCAAGCGTCCCGGACGGGTTCTTTCCGCCCGTTTGTGCCCCGGGGATGCGGATGGGCGCGGAGGGACGCGGAGGAGGTGCGGAGGGGCGAGTGGGAGGGAATGCTCGTACGGCGCACGAAAGCGACCCTCCCGCGCTGACCGCTAGGATGGGACGGTGACTTCTCAGCCTGATTCCGCAGACTCTGCCGTCCCCGCCGTGGAGCGTTCAAACTCCGAGGCCCAGACCGTGCTGGTGGTCGATTACGGCGCGCAGTACGCGCAGCTGATCGCCCGCCGTGTGCGTGAGGCCCGGGTATATTCCGAGGTCGTCCCGCACACCCTCGCAGCCTCCGAGATCATCTCTCGCAATCCCTCCGCGGTCATCCTTTCCGGCGGGCCTTCATCGGTCTACGCCGAGGGCGCCCCTGAGGTGGAGACCGAACTCTTCGAAGCCGGCATCCCGGTGATGGGCATCTGCTACGGATTCCAGGCCATGGCGCACAGCCTCGGCGGCGAGGTCGCCCGCACCGGTGACCGCGAGTACGGCAAGACCGAGGTGCGCAGCGTCAACGCTCCGCATTCGCTGCTCACCGGCACCGATCAGGTCCAGTCCACCTGGATGTCGCACAGCGATTCCGTGCAGAAGGCCCCCGAGGGCTTCCAGGTGCTGGCCTCCTCCGAAGGCGCCCCTGTGGCGGCCTTCGCCGACGAGGAGCGCAAGCTCTACGGCGTGCAGTGGCACCCTGAGGTCCGCCACTCGCCCCAGGGCCAGCAGGTCATCGAAAACTTCCTCTACAACGGCGCCGGCCTGACGCCCGAGTGGACCACCGGCAACATCGTCGAGGAGCAGGTCGCCGCGATCCGCGCCCAGGTCGGAGATTCCCGCGTGATCTGCGGACTCTCCGGCGGCGTGGACTCTGCCGTGGCGGCAGCACTCGTGCAGAAAGCCATCGGAGACCAGCTCACCTGCGTGTTCGTCGACCACGGATTGCTGCGCGAGGGAGAAGCAGAGCAGGTGGAACGCGATTTCGTCGCCGCCACCGGCGCCAAGCTCTACGTAGCCGATGAGCGCGAACGCTTCCTCACCGCGCTCGAGGGGGTCACCGATCCCGAGACCAAGCGCAAGATTATCGGTCGCGAGTTCATCCGCGCCTTCGAAGGTGCCGAGAAGGCAGTCCTGGAAGAGGCAGCCGCCGACGGCGCCAAGGTCGAGTTCCTGGTCCAGGGAACCCTCTACCCCGATGTGGTGGAATCCGGCGGCGGAGAGGGTGCGGCGAACATCAAGTCTCACCACAATGTGGGCGGCCTGCCCGAGGACATGGTCTTCAAGCTGGTCGAACCGCTGCGCGCGCTGTTCAAGGACGAGGTCCGCGCAGTCGGTGCCGAGCTCGGCCTGCCCGCCGAGATCGTCCAGCGCCAGCCCTTCCCGGGCCCCGGCCTGGGCATCCGCATCATCGGGTCGGTCTCCGAGGACCGGCTCCGGATCCTGCGCAAGGCCGACGCAATCGCCCGCGAAGAGCTCACCGCCTCTGGCCTGGACCAGGAGGTATGGCAGATGCCGGTCGTGCTGCTCGCCGATGTCCGCTCTGTGGGCGTCCAAGGCGATGGCCGCACCTACGGTCACCCGATCGTGCTGCGTCCGGTCTCCTCCGAGGACGCCATGACCGCTGACTGGTCCCGGCTTCCCTACGACCTGCTCGCCAAGATCTCCAACCGGATCACCAACGAGGTCGAAGAGGTCAACCGGGTCACCCTGGACATCACGTCCAAGCCGCCAGGCACCATCGAATGGGAGTGAGTCTGAAGGCTCATGCTCGATTCCACCGCCGCTGAGGTCCTCACCACGGTCATCGCTGGCCTGCTGCTGGTGGCCGGCGCGCTCGGCGTCGTGCTGCCGGTTCTTCCCGGCTCCCTGCTGATCATCCTGACCCTGCCGGTCTGGGCCTTCCTGCTGGGCGGGACCACAGTCTGGACCGTTGCGGTGATCGGCATGATCCTGGCCATCGCCGGGTGGAGCGGCTCCACGGTGCTGACCGGCCGGACGCTGCACCGGCAGCAGATTCCGCGCGGCCCGATCCTGATCGCGATCGCCGCAGCCATCGTCGGGCTGTTCGCGCTGCCGCCGCTGGGGCTGTTCATCGGCTTCGCGGCGGGGCTCTTCGGGGCTGAATTCGTGCGCCGAGACCGTGATTGGCGCGCCGCCGGCACCGCGAGTCTGCATGCCCTGCGCAGCATGGGGCTGGGCATCGTGCTGGAGTTTTTGCTCGCCGGCTTGGCGATCTCAGCGTTTGTGATCGGCGCGCTGGTCTACTTCGTGTTCTGAGCAGCCGCGGGCACACTGGTCGCGGCTGGTTCTGCCTCCTGCGTCATGGCTGGGTCGAAGTGCTGCGCTGGATCAATATCAACGGCGTTCAAATTAATCTTCAAAGACTGTCGAAAAGTCTGCAGCCAAGAGCTAGGCTCGGCCCATGCTTAAAGGCTTCAGGGATTTCGTCATGCATGGCAATGTCGTTGATCTTGCGGTAGCAGTGGTCCTCGGCGCTGCCTTCGGGGCCGTCGTCAACGCGATGGTTGAGAACGTATTGATGCCGTTTATCTCCGGCCTCATAGGGTTTCCCGACTTCGACAGCTTCGCAGTGGTCAACTACAACGGTAATCTTCTCCAATTCGGAGTGCTGCTGACCCAGCTAGTGAACTTCTTATTGATTGCAGCCGCTATCTACTTCGTCATCATCTTCCCAATGAACAAGATGATTGAAGCGCGTATTCGCAAATTCGGTGGACCGGTGGAAGAGGAAGACCCAAACGTCGCAGTCCTCAAGCAGATCCTTGCCCAGCTTCGGGTGCAAACCGAGGTTGTGAACCCGGCCGCATTCGCTGCCGCAGTGGAAGCCGAGCGTCAAGCAGAATCAGAGACACTCGCGCGCATTCAGGAACTCGAGGACAAGAACAAGACCTTCCTCGGAAAAGCAAAGAACCTTGTGTGGGGTAAAGACAATTAGTGCGTCCTCGAAGCATGCGGATACCCCCGTGCGCAAAACAAGTTTGGCCCGAGTCGGGGGCCTTTTTCTGGCCATCCTCCTCATCGCCGGCGGGATCACTCCGGCGTCTTCCGCGACGGCGACCCAGTGGGGTCAGTGGGGTCCTTTTGAGGGGGAAGCCCGGGCGTACACCACGACGGTGGCAACGTCTGCCATCGGTTTCCCGAGGGCAGACGTTGCCACAGACTCACGATCCGGCAGCGGGACTGGAGTCATCAGCGGCGCAAGCACGTGGCTGGGTGCGGGGACTCCAGTTGGCGCGATCTATGGTTCCAGCCGGGGTCAGCAGTACCTGAACCTTCGGCCCAACGCCGATAATGCGGCGTCACCTTCTACGACTACCTATTCATTCGACTACCCGACGCCTTCGAATGGGTGGGCATTTGTGCTTGGCGACATTGATGCTGACGCAGTGTCAATCGATGCGGTGACCGCAGACGGTGACGCCGCGGGGGCCGATGGACTGGGATTCCAAGGTGGTTTCAATTACTGCACCCCGGAGGCGGCAGGATCCTGCAACACCCAGGGGTCCGCGGCCGACACCCCTGCCTGGGATCCTGACACCAGGACCCTGACAGGCAACGAGGCGGCAGCAGACACAGCAGGAGCGGCCGCGTGGTTCCAGCCCACGGTCGGACTCGAGTCCTTGACCCTTACCTTCACTCGTAGAGCTGGTTTCCCTGTGTATCAGACCTGGGTTACCAGTCTTTCTAGGGCAGTGACCGGAAGCGTCCAGCTGGAAGATGGAACCCCGGTGCCCGAAGTCGCTGTGACCCTCACCAGTGAGACCGGCGTTGAGGTTGCGGTAGTTGAGACGACCGATGAGGGAACCTACGCATTCCCCGAGGTAGTCGCAACCGATGGGTTCACGGTGACAGTGGATGCCCCGGAGGGACTGGAGTCTGAGGGAGCATCCGCATTTCCTGTAGATCTCACTGAGACCGATGTTTCGGTGCCTGAGTTCGTCCTCGGGACTCTCGCTCCCGCTGAAGTCGCGGCCGTTGAAGGGGCGGTGGTCTCCGATGACGTACCTGTGGAAGATGTAGTGATCCTGGCTCAGGGCGAAGGCGCCGACCTCGAGGTCTTGACTGACGATGAGGGTGAATACGCCTTTGAAGAACTTCCACTGGGGGAGTGGACGATCTCGGTTGATACCGAGGACGACCTCTTCGACGCTGCGCCTCAGGAGGTTGTGGCGGTGCTTACGGAGCCCGGTCAGCGTATACGGCTGGACGATTTCGTAGTTTCTGGAGCTGCAGCAGAGCCAGTGCCTAGCGATGAACCGGAGCCTAGCGATGAACCGGAGCCGAGCCAGGAACCTGAGCCGAGCCAGGAACCTGAGCCAACTCTGGATCCCGAACCAAGCGAGGAACCGGAACCAAGCGAGGAACCGGAGCCAAGTGAGGAACCGGAGCCGAGCTCGGAACCTGAGCCAACTCTGGATCCCGAACCAAGCGAGGAACCTGAGCCAAGCCAGGATCCCGAGCCGAGCTCGGAACCTGAGCCAACTCTGGATCCCGAACCAAGCGAGGAACCTGAGCCAACTCTGGATCCCGAACCAAGCGAGGAACCTGAGCCAAGCCAGGAGCCCGAGCCGAGCTCGGAACCCGAGCCGAGCCCCGAGCCCAGCGATGGGCCGGATCCCGAGTCGAGCCACAACTCCTTGCCTGTGCCTAGCCAGGAGCAGGAACTTAGCGAGGGACTCGAGCCTGTGCCGAGCCAGGAAGCTACGCCGAGCCAAGACCCCGAGACTGAGTCGAGCCGAGGAGCGTTGGCGAACACTGGGGCGAGCGTCCTGGCACTCGGCGTCCTGAGCTCCCTCTTATTAGGCATCGGTGCGCTCATCGCCGTCTGGGTTCGTCGCCAGTCCACTCATTAAGGACTACGAGGC
>Ga0265797_10013110_pt1 | contig 10030 bp, 6 predicted proteins | sample P2T30metagenome_FD_192433 | JGI IMG/M metagenome (GOLD analysis project Ga0265797, IMG submission 192433) | Plant litter microbial communities from East Loma Ridge, Irvine, California - P2 T30 | ecosystem: Environmental > Terrestrial > Plant litter > Unclassified | place: USA: California... | reverse complement strand
GCGAGCCACGGTCCGGCGGCGGGAGGGCAGCGCAGTGCAATCGTTGGCACGCCTTGACAGATTTCAAGGAGTCTTCGGGCGCACAGCCGCAGAGAACAAAGAAGCCACGCTCCCAGCAGTCTTCGTCCTGTAGACTGTAGTACCGCTGCCTCGGGCTCGCCTGGGATGCTGCCATGTCATGGTTTGGCGGGGAGCAGCAGCAGCATACAGGAGACAGGGCGACGCAAGCCATGTTCATCATCGGGAGATTCCATGCCGCCCCAGCCAAAGTGAATCTAGTGAATCTGTGTGCTTGTCGGCGCCACGCCGTACCCTATTTGCTCCTCATCTCAGGTAAAGGCGATCCCCAAGACTCCCAGTCCAGCCGCTAGGACACCGAGCACGCGGGCGAGTGCAACTTGTAGCGAATACATGTAACGATCTGAGCTAGGGCCTGATCATTCTCCCTCTGCTGCTGCTGCCTCTGGCGATGCGCGCCGGCATCCAGAAGACAAGACCCGTCTGCTTTCAGACTGGCCGATCTTGTCCGGCGCGCTTGTGCGGCCTCGTGGCGTGCTGCGAGCCTGCGAGCGCTGGTCTCACGAAGCTGGCGGGTTGCAGACGACGTGATACCGTATCACAGTGCAAGTCTCGTCGAGGCCTGGCGACTGGGCATCGCACACACGCGCCGCCGTCCAGGGAGTCCCGGGCGCCGCAGACGGGTGTGGTGTTTTTTGGCGACGCATCGCACGTGGGGAGGCGCCGGCGCCAGACGAACCCGATCTCTGCACCGGTCCTCACCCACATGTAGATCCGGTAGGTCTCTTCCGAGCCCGTCCGACGACTCACACCCTGCTGCGCATGCGGGACATGCAGCGCGGCGTATCGCATCATGCAGCTCTGCGTCGGGCCAACGATGCTATGCTGGGACGAATAGTGTGGCCGCATGCAGGTGACGGCTCGACGTGCGACCCAGCAACAACAGATGACAGCCGCCCTGTCGGCACGCCTCGCGCTGATCATCACCAACCTGTTGCGCAGGCGAGATGAGGTTGCACGGCTAGTAGCACTGCTGTGGTACATACTTTGAATGTTATCGTCGTTGTTGCGATGTTCGGTCGATAGACAACGATCCAGGGATGCTCCCAGAGTCCAAACATCCTGCACCTTCCTAATCCACGCCGCGGCCCAACCAAGCTGCGAATGGAGGCAGGGCAGACCTATTTTGGAGCAGGCGATCGTCCAAACGGGTCGAGAAAAGGCAACGACTGATCTTTCCGATCGGGGCCAGAGCAGCGTTTCTTTGTCTCATCGTGGTATGCTTCTAGCTCGTGAACACAGCACACAGCGAATGACAACAGGCTGCCGAGGCTGCCTTGCGTTGAAGGGTGCACTACTGTACTGATGAGCAGGACCCCGACATGGGGAAGCGACGCTAAGCAATGCGACGAAACACACCCCAGCGTCCAATGGTGCAGGCAGATCAAGGGTTCAGACGGACGGCAGAGCTGGGGAAGAGGTTGCTTTGTTTGACCGGTCACCCGCTCAGTGCCCTCCGGCCGTCCAGTACCCTCCTGGACGGCTAGGTGGGTGTGTGGGAGCGTGAAGAAGTATGATGTGCTACTAGAGGTCGCTTGGAGCGATGGGCCGCAACATCGGTATCGACATTGCGCACTTCGCTCGAACGGGCTCAAGACCTAGCCAAGCAAGGCAACTACTGACAACAATTATGAGATCAGCCGGGGCGAGCAGCCCTAGACGGGACTGTGCTGGCTGACTGGCATGGTGATAACTGCGGACGAGGCTACTGGTGTTGACCACAGACGGCGACAGGGACAGACAGGCACTACTGGAGAAATCCTTCTGCTACTCTAGTGTTCGGTATGGAGTCTCGACGGGGAACGGGACGGGGAGTGCCAGGAGAGTTCGCCAGGCGGAGTGTTCCTGGGAGTGTTCCCAGGCGGTGGACAGCAGTGGGACCGGGGATGGGGTATTGGGATGGGATCATGGATTATCGATTGATGGATTGATTGATTAAGTTTCGAAGCACCCGAGCGCGCGCTCGATCGCCAGATGGACGGGGATAATAATAAAGAAAGATGCCATGATCGCGACCAGGACCAGGACCAGGTCGTCGACACGGCACCGGCCGGTGTATCACAGCGCTCGCCTGTGCGCACCCTTCTGGCGCGGTCTTCGCTGGTCTGGGGGCTTGCAGTTCTTCTGCCCAAATGAAATGGCTCCCGCGTTGGTTCGAGCGTGCATCAGCTCCCGCCGGCAGTCCAGATCATAGCGCTCAGACTGCGCGGCGGCCGTAAGCCACGCTAGTCGGTGCTGGGCCTCCTCACAGGCTAGCCTGCCGCGCCGAACATGGCACTCAGCGACGGCGAGGTATATACATGCACGCCCTCAGGCGGCGCCTGGACCGTGTGTCCAGCCCACGACCGCCATCCGCGCGCCGGGTATCTAAGCTTAACAAAGGATCGCCACTCCCACGTCAAAGGTCCGTCTGCTACTCTTGAGCTACGACGACGACAGACCTTACTTGACCTCACTTGAGCCCGATCAGGACGACTCTTGCTTGGAAGACGGCGACGATAACGACAAGAACGACGACGACGACCACCACATTCTCACTCACAACCACAAGGGACTACCAGGGACGGCACCTACCTCATCTCCAACCCTCTGTGCTCTCACCTCGCCCTCATTGTATCGTTCGCTTCATCTCGACACAAAGAAACCCGTGGTCCATCCCCCGTCGCACCGTACTTGCACGCCTCCGTGTAACGCGACCGCTGCACCACCACTCTTCAGGCTGCTCAGATCGTGCCCGTGCCTCTGGACATCCTCGCCCTGCCCCGATCTCTCGCTTGCTACCTGTAAGCCTCATTTCCCACGTCTTGGACTTGGTAACGCCTTACGCCTTACGCAACCTCTTCGGCCTCTTCCCAACACCTCTTGGATCGTCGTGCATATCTTCGCGTCACCCTCGACCGAATCGGCTCTTTCGTTGCTCCCACCCAACACGCCTTCGACCAAAGCCTGGGCTCATCTTCCGTCTCCTCGGTGCTCGCTCGAGTACAAAGTTTGACTGTATCCAGGACATTGGGTCACTTGCGTTCACATCATTGCCACCGTGGTCCCGACCCTGTGGCCTCACATCAGATCGTGCTCTTCGTTCTGACCGGACCGCGTCTTCATCCCTGACAACCGCCCTTCGTGGCTTCTTCCATCCCTCCTCCGGGCCATTGCCTACCTGGTGGAAAATCGTTCCCTGCCTATCACACGACCTACGCCCAACCCCTGCCGACTCCGCCGGCAGATCAATACCAGCCTTCCAACCCATTCGATCGTCAAAACGCCAACGTGGCGGCCGCCGTGGCGTTCCCTCCCTCGATGAGTACCTTCTCGGATGCAAATAGCTTTACGTCCAGGAGGCCAAATGCTTCCGCACTGCCGACCTTCGAACTTCCACCTCCACCACTTTCGAGCCTCCAAACCAAGTTCCACCCACCCGCATACCCATCGCACTCAACCCACTCAGTACCTACGACACTCACAAGTGTCGGAAACCTTCTGACTCCACCAAGCAACAGTTCATTGGACGGTTTGAGCCCGGCTTCTGGAGCGACGACTACAAGCTCTCTAGCCAGCCACCCATACACACCGGGTAACTACACACCGAATAGCAGTACGTGGTCGGCACCGGCAAGCACTCCTTACGGCTTCCAATCAGCAGCGCAACAATTCAGCAGAGGACACATCTTCTCACCCTCGCTCAATTCTATCGTTCGTGGAACCCACTCGCCTAGCGCTTCAGAATCACTCCCGCCTCCTCCCTACGAACTACCGCAATATTCCGCACCCATGTCGATGTCGATGTCGGCTCCAAGCCTGCCCTCTGTGCCGAACCACCACCACCACCACCACCAACAGCAGCATCAAATGATCGGTAGCGCAATGATGGGTGGCTCGGCGCCTGCATCTGCAGTGACTCAGCCATCTCCTGTCCACAGCCAAGATGCGTTCGCCAGGCCACCGCCTACGCCTTCGTTCTACGGCGGCTCGCAGCCCTCAAGTACGCCACAACAGTCTACATTCCCATACTCTTCTGGCCCCTCGCCTGTGCTGCAAAGCCCTGGAAGTGCCGGTGGGCACATGGCACGCGCGTCTCCTGTCAATGGCCACGGCCCTATGCCACCTCTACAACACTCCCAACCCTCGTCTTACCAACAGCGCCCCTCTTTCCAGTACCCGATGCTTGGACCTGTGCTTTCCAACGTCAACAACCCGAATGGACAACTCGCGCTTGTCAACGGCATGTCTCACCATGGCATGCCTATGCACTACAACAGCGGACATGCAGCCATGCAGCAGTTATACGGCCACCCTATGCCACAGCACAACCCGCAGACCGACCGACCATTCCGTTGCGACCAGTGCCCGCAAAGTTTCAACCGGAACCACGACCTCAAGCGTCACAAGCGCATACACTTGGCTGTCAAACCCTTCCCTTGCGGACACTGCGACAAGAGCTTCTCCAGAAAGGATGCTCTCAAGGTACGTTCCAACCCGCTGATAAGCTCCCAATATGAGCCACAATGCTAACTCTCGTCACAGCGTCACGTTCTTGTCAAAGGCTGCGGCAAAGCACATGCGACTGCCGAAGTGAAAGAGATCGAAGGCTCGAGCTCACCTGATATGAAGAGCGACCACGAACACAGCCCAGTTGTCCAGACAAGTTTGCCCTGAGACTTGCGCTAGCCGCTGGGCTGTCTTCTCTTTCTCTCACACTAAAGTCTTAAGACCGGGACCTGTCCGGCTGTCATTTACGCTCACGCGATATTACGAGGTTACATGGATCGATACCCTTTGCTTTTTCTGCGCTTCATTCTACCCGCTCGGCGTCGCCTTTCTTGCCCGACCTCTACGTTTTCGCTGCAACTTTTGGAGGACCTTCTTGGATATCATGCAACTGTACTATTTTCTCGCGACATTCATCTCTTCAACGCCTTTGTCTGCTGGGCAGGCAGGTCTTCAAGCGGCGTTGGACAATCGCATCCTGAGACAACATAGACTTTTTCTGCTTGGGTTGGAGTACAAGCAAACATCACATACCATATGCTATAGCTCAGGATCAAGATCAACCTTCATCCCAGTTTGCCGTTTTTTTGGAAAATATTTGTCGTTGTGAATTTTCTAGAAATCAACGACTAATCGTTCGCTAGGTTCGTAGTGCATTTGTTCTGCCGGCTGGATAAGAAAGGACGATAGCCACCGGACTGCGGCTGTATTGCGGCTATGTTTGGTGTTGTCTTCTGGATGAAAGAAGAATCGGGACATTTCTGCGTCATAACGGGGTAGTGTTGACTAGATTTCCAAAGGAATTTCTCTCATACTTCCTAGCATGAATTGTATATTATTGCTAAAATATACCGTCATTAGTGGCATCAGATCGTCGCTCAGAGTTGAAGCCTTCAGCTACTACGATCCCATGTACGGTGTCCCGCTCTATTTCTCATCCAAGAGGTTGCGCAATCTCCGTGCCGGGAAACCCTAACGCGTTGCTTTGGCTGACTTCAGGCTTGGAAGGTCACTTCACCTCGTCAGATATTCATGAGCAATCCCTTAGAGAACGTCCAGATCGTGCTCGACTCGTTACATATATCGCACTCTTGGACTGCATGTCTTGGAGAGACGCGACATTGCAGTCTGGATGCCAGCGAGCTTCTGGGAACGGTGCGTTTGCAGTATGGAATTTGCGCTGTGTTGACAGGACATGCATTACCGCCTCTAGGACGACTATGAGCAGGAGCACGAGTATCTGCACTGGTGATATCGCCTGTCGCATCCAGCCAGGACGAACTTCTGGTATTATCCTGGCAGTGTCGTTGCAGCCTCGCTGGCTTTTCCGAAGACTACCATGTTGGCCAAACTTGGTAGGATCATGAAGGTAGCGTTATGTGCAAGATGAGGCAGGCGTTGCTGCAGACTGTATATGTGTGCAGTCGTTGGTAAATGCAGATTTCCGGCATGTGTTGAATGTCATTGCCTCAACGCACAGAGCGCTTGGATGCCACATTCCAGTCACAAAACAAGAGCAAGACACAAACAACCCGATCGCTTACGCACCCCTTTCCATCCCAGTCAGACAGACAATTGTACGGTGTATTGCACTCGACTGATTCATCCATCGAGATAATCCATCTCCTGTTTGGTCGGACGACACGACAGAGTGTGTGTTTGTTTTGGTCCCCATCGCACCTTCTCGCCCAGCTCAACCTCACGCGCCTTCCTCGCACGTGGCAAGCTCTCAGTCCTCGCAAAATTCAGACGTCCGCCGCTTCCTTCCACTTTCTCAGCCAACCACGCGGGCCTTTGTTTAGCTTACCTCTGCTTTCCCGATTACCCTTCAAGACGCTTTGCATTGAGCGCGTCCGACCGCCCGGCCTCGTCAACAGGCCATCCGCTCATTTGCTGCTCGTCACTTTGAGCCAGCTCGACCGCACACGTGTCCGCCAGCGCACACTCTCTGGACTCTTGAACCACGGGTATGTGAACAGTACGTGTTCGAGACGAACGAGAAAGTCGGACATCGCACGGCGCGGTAGCGGCAGCATTCCATCAGCATAGCATCCACAATTCCCATCCTTGTACATCTGCACGCAGTTCGCCACCCGCGCAAACGCGCGTCCTTCTACCTCTCGCCTCATCTCCAATGGCCGAGCGATACCGCAGCAACCGTATGGCAACAAAACGGCAGCCATTGACCGAAGTAACCAATGGAGCGAACTCGTCCCCGGCTCCCCGGGCGCCTCCCAAGTATGCCGCCAAACATTTGACCTCAACCCCTGACGCCCTACCGCACAACGAGTCCTTGGTCGCAAATGGCTCGCTCGCTGTCCGTGAAGGACCTGTCAGCTCTCCCGAACACAAGCGGATTTCTCAGATCACAGGCGATATCGAGCGCGAGTCCAAGCGCAACTCCGCGATATCCACAGCCTCGACCACTGCTTCTGGACGCAAACGCAAGGCTTACATCGGCCACTGGCAGCTCGGCATGACGATCGGTAAGGGTGGCTGCTCGAGGGTCAGAATGGTTCGTCACAAGCACACTCGCCAGAAAGCTGCTGTCAAGATCGTTGCGAGGTCCACTGCGGAAAGTACACGTGCTCAAAGTCTCGCCAACCTCATCGAGACCATCAAGACCAATGCTTCTCCCAACGTCACAGATTTCAAGCCCATCCCCTACGGCCTCGAGCGTGAGATCGCTGTCATGAAGCTACTCGAACACGAGAACATTGTGCGTCTGTATGATGTCTGGGAGAACAGCAATGAGCTATACCTCATCATGGAATACGTCAAAGGTGGAGAGTTGTTCCACTACGTCGAGCAGAGAAAGGGCCTGCCCGAAGACGAGACCATCATCATCTTTCGCCAAATCATTTCAGCCCTGTTATACTGCCACCGAATGCATATCTGTCACCGCGACCTGAAGCCTGAGAATATTCTTCTTGACCCGAAAAAGCTGACCGTCAAGTTGATCGACTTCGGAATGGCAGCTCTGCAGGCAGACGGAAAGATGCTCACCACGCCTTGCGGAAGTCCGCACTACGCTGCTCCCGAGGTTGTCAGCGCCAGGCCTTACGACGGAAAGCAAGCAGATGTCTGGAGCTGCGGTGTCATTCTCTATGTCATGCTCACCGGCACCACTCCGTACAACTACGGCGAGGAGGGCGATATTCGCAAGCTGTTCCGCGACATCGCGCGTGCTAGATATTACATGCCAGAGGATCTCAGCTTTGAAGCACACGATCTGATCAGTCGAATCTTCATTGCAGACCCGAAGCAACGGATCACAATGGATGATCTTTGGGACCATCCACTGGTGCACAAATATGACCGCAACTTCGGGCTTGACGGACCAGAGGGCTCGAAGGAGGCCGCAATCGGGCCTGCACCGAAGCTCGAAGACTGGACGATCAAGAGCTCGTCTGATGTTGATCACGAGATCTTGCGCAACATGCGCACAATTTGGCACAGCGAACCTGAGTCAAGCCTTTTGAACAAACTCACCAACCGAGACATCAACCAAGAAAAGATGTTCTACGCCGCCTTGCTGAAGCATCGTGAGGATCATCTGGAGAATTATGTTGGCGATTCAGACGACATGGGCTACTCCACGAGCGACTACCATCACAGCAGGACTCCCAAGGTCTTGTACTCTCCGCCATTGCCCCTCGACAGACAACAGCGTTCTACGTCTCAATACTCCATCTTGAACGACGAACATCTTCGCCCGAGCCACAGCTTTGTTGAGCCACCGCCTTCGATGCACAGTTACGATCCTTACAGGTCTTCGAGGGACCCAATGACAATCCATCACAGCGATCATGTCGACGTCGTCGTTCACCGCAACGGTAGCAGTAGCCTACGGAAGGCTAGTATCAACCGCAGTCTTCGACACCCCAACTCGCTCAGAGTTGAGATGCTGAAGCAGGGGAAAGGGGGTAGTTCCAGCTACTCAAACTCCAGCTTGGCTCGCTCCGCTCACAGCAGAGGCTCTCTGCGTCGTTCATCAATGTCTAAAAACTCGCTCTCGAGTGCAGCTTGGCCCAGCAGCCCGCCAGTCATTGCAACCATGCGGCCATCAGATGTCCACAGACGCGGCGTAAGCTTCGGTCATGTTAGGCGATCATCTACCACGAGCGGCCTGGCATCTCAGGATTCCACACAAGTCGTAACGCCTGCCACGCCACAGTTTCCCAGTTCTACCAAGGACCGCCGTGGCATGAAGGCAGACAGTTCTCTGAATGCGTACACTCCTAGCCCGACCGCCCACGTCCAACAGATGATCCGCTCGCGCAAAGACAAGACGGTTGCACTGGAGACACCGCGCATCAAGGTGCGCAAGCCTGCGGACACACCCGGTACACAGCACATGCGCAACGAAGTTAGAAAGCACAGCGTTGAGCTTGAGAAGGCCTGTCAAGAAGCCTTCTTCCGCGACTCCGTTGGTTCCGGCCTTACGGCTAAGACTTCTATCAGCGAAAAAGTCAACCCGTATGACACCCCGCCGTCTTCCATCTCTAGAAAGTCGGCCATGTTCGACAAGGCTATGCCGTTGCCCATCGACCGCCCGCTGCCGGATTTGCCGAACGATACGCCAAACACTTACTTGCAACGTACTCTTGATGAAGCCAGAGAGAAACTTGCTGCCTACAAGGCGGGTGGAGAAGACAACAGTGAGAAGTTCGACGAGGTCTTGAAGATGCTGGAGACGATTCTGCCTGACTCAAGCACACCCGAGAAGCGTCTCGTGTCTGCGCCGGAAGCTCGTACGCCTGATCATCTTGGAGGCTACATGCCTATCATCTCAGAGGAGAGCGATCAGCGCAGCAGTCGGGACGGTCTGGGTAACTGGCGATCCGTCACTGACCCGACCCCGATGGATTGTCGTACTCAGAAACGCAAGGAGAAGCAACCACAGGACAAGACCATCCGCATGGTGCCTGCATCGTCGCCTGCAGCTGTTGCGCCGTTAAAGGTTCGCATATCTGGCAGCAGTATCGAGAACGACATCGGTGCCCCAATGCAGCGACCACATACGCGATCCTCGCATGGCCATGTGGAAAACAACCGTAACCTCGAACCTCTCAACGCACTTGAGGCAATCTACGAGGATCCAGACACTGAGATGCCTCCTGTCTTCCGCAAGAAGAAGTCCGGATGGTTCAACTTGGCGAGAAAGACGCCCGGGCTCGACGCTGTGGCAGCCAGACCGAACACACCATCGACGGTGCTGGGCTTCGAAAACCGCATGTCGAAGCGTTCCTCGGTCGTGCTGAACAAGCTACAAAATGAGAAGCCACTGCCTCTGGAGCCTCCGACCTCGGCGGTGAGTAGCGAGTTCCCGATCCGCAAGAAGCGATTTGCTGGAGGCAAGACTGGCTTCTCCAAATGGCTGGGCAGAAAGGGCACCGACAGCAAGAATGAAGAGGGCGATACTACAGGTAAGTCAGAGCTCATCTCATCCCTGCTCGTTGCA
>Ga0265797_10013108_pt1 | contig 10031 bp, 10 predicted proteins | sample P2T30metagenome_FD_192433 | JGI IMG/M metagenome (GOLD analysis project Ga0265797, IMG submission 192433) | Plant litter microbial communities from East Loma Ridge, Irvine, California - P2 T30 | ecosystem: Environmental > Terrestrial > Plant litter > Unclassified | place: USA: California... | reverse complement strand
GGGTAATCTTGGCCATCGAAATTTGCTTGGGAGTTCCTTTGCAGAGTGTTTCTTTGTTCTTGCCCCAGATCATAGCAAGGCTTGGCTATGCGACGGTGAAGACTAATCTCTACACCGTGGCGCCGAACATTACAGGCGCCGCAATGTTGTTGATCCTCGGATTTGCATCAGATTACACGCGCTGGCGATTTCCATTCGTCGCACTCGGTCAGCTTTATCCAGAACCATTCGCTGCCGAACAACACTGACCCATCCTCTCAATAGGGTTCTTCTTCACCTTCATGGGCTTTGTCATTTACGCCGCGATCGACGTCGAGAGGTCTTTGCAAGTGGCGTACTTTGCTTGCTTTGTCATGACATGGGGTACTTCCGCACCGTCAGTGCTCCTCGACGTGCTCTATAACAACAACATAGCGAACGAAGGGAGGCGCGTGCTGCTCACATCGATCGGTATCCCGCTAGCCAACTTGATGGGGTTGGTCTCTTCCAACATCTTCCGCAATGAGGACGCCCCCGACTACATCCCAGCGTTGGCCACGACGGCAGCTTTTGGCGGTTCGGGCATTGTGCTGACTCTCGGCCTCGGCGCTTTCATGATATTTGACAACAGACGGCGTGATAGGAAGCAAGGGCTCAGCTCACCTATGCGTGGACCGGACGTCAGCACTGCGCTCATGAAAGATGGTCCGCGGAGCCCTGATTTTCGCTGGTACTACTAGAAGACCAGTGTGCCAGTTGCTCTTCATGTGCCGATGTGATGTCGGTGCCGGTCGGTCAAATGTTACTGTAGCTAGAGTTGAATTCTCTGAAAGTATAGAGGCATACCAATTTAGACAGAAGTAAGGGCGATCCAATGGTTGTCTCACGTTGAGTTGTCGACGTGCCCTGGTGAGGGCCTATGGCATTTGCCGCATGGTGTTGCGGCTATGGAAGCTATACGGAAGGATTGAAACTCTGAGATCTCGCTGGATCGACTATAACTTCCGAAGCCCTAAGTCAGTATCCGGAGTTACAGAACACGAAAAGTAGAAACTAGTCCGTAGGTCCACACCATCTTAAGGAGTTAGGGTGACATCGTCAGCTCAGGAATCCAAGCGAAGTTGGAAACTTCCAACGGAGGCGGCTTGGCCTGAATTTTACGGCCACGGAAGGCATCTTTCCTTCCTAGCCTTATAACTTCCTATTCGACCATGTCCTTCTGCGCCATGGCGCTATATGGACAGATTATGCACTACTATACTTAATCGTAACCGAGAGTAGCCGTCGCTTTACAAAGCTTAGCCTGTTTCGAGTTGACGATTCTTGAGCTTGGTCCTCCGGTACCGACATTCCTGGATTTCCCACCTATGAGCCCTAACTCCATACCACTACTACACGCTTGTCAAATGTGCTGATGGGGCAAAGGAGGCAAGAGATTATGGTTCCTGTTTCTATAAAGATGGCTTGCCGGTGCTGCCAAATTGAGGAGAGCAGGAACCATCGTGTCATCGCTTCTCGTTCAATTCCGACCATTTTACACGAGCTTCCATCATGAAGCTTTCAATTCTCGCCACAGCGTTCGCGGTCTGGACCTCGAACGTAGCAGCCATCGCCGTCACTGGTGCCGCCGAGGGCTTTGCAAAAGGAACGACGGGAGGTGGCAACGCCTCGCCAGTTTATCCCAAATCGGTTCGTCACAGACAGACGGTAGACCCGGCGCTCGTCAAACTTGACTGACAGTATCGACAGAACGCCGAGCTGGTCTCGTACCTTGGTGATTCTTCTGCTCGTGTCATCGTCTTGCAAAAGACCTTCGACTTCACCAACACCGAAGGAACTACTTCCAGCACTGGCTGTGCTCCTTGGGGTACTGGCTCCGCTTGTCAGCTGGCCATCAACAAGGACAACTGGTGCAAGAACTACCAGTCAAGTGCTCCTTCGGCTGCCGTCTCCTACGACAACGCTGGACAGCTTGGCATCACTGTTGCTTCCAAGAAGACTATCATTGGTCAGGGTAGCAGCGGTGTGATCAAGGGCAAGGGTCTTCGCATCGTTTCTGGCGCCGTAAGTCCCCCATTTTGACAACCATCCTACATAAGTACTGACAAGCTTCAGAACAACATCATTATCCAGAACATCAAGATTACCGAGTTAAACCCTCACTATGTATGGGGCGGCGATGCGATCACGCTGGATGGTGCAGACATGGTGTGGATCGACAGAGTTACCGTAAGTGCTCATTTTGACGACCATCCTACAGAGATACTAAGAAACTCCAGACTTCCAAGATCGGCCGCCAACACATCGTCCTCGGCGAGAAGGCAAGCAACCGCGTGACGATCTCCAACTGCGAGATCGATGGATCATCGAACTGGAGCGCCACCTGCGATGGCCACCATTACTGGGCTGTCTACCTCACCGGTAGTAAGTGGAGAAATCTAGAGAATATTTCCGGATCAGCTTGCTAACAAAGCTCCCCAGGCAACGACATGGTTACCATGAAAGGAAACTACATTCACCACACCAGCGGACGCAGCCCCAAAGTTGGCGGCAACACCCTCCTCCACGCCGTGAGTATTCCCTCAGTGATTCTATTGATACCCTTTTCTGACATTCGAAAAGGTGAACAACTACTGGTACGCCAACTCCGGCCACGCTTTCGAGGTCGGCACCGGCGCTTCCATCGTCGCCGAAGGCAACGTCTTCCAAAATGTCGTTGCGCCCATCGATGCAGGCACTTCAGGCGGTCAGATCTTCACTGCCAATGCCGGAGGCTCCGCTTGCTCATCTGGGTTGGGCCGTGCTTGCCAGATCAACTCTTTCGGCAGCTCTGGCAAGTTCGACTCGATTGGCTCTACCAACTTCATTGCCAACTTCAAGGGCAAGAACGTCGCTTCTGCCGCTTCTGCTTCGACCGTCGTTGCCAGTGTCTCCAAGACCGCTGGTTTCGGTAAGATTTAAATGAGAAGGAGTCGGTGATCAATATTTTCGATCTTCTCAACCGGGTATTCTAATCAGAAGGTCATAGCAGGCTCTTATCTTCTTTCATACGTTCAAATTTTGCTGCGGGATAGCTCCACACAACGTTCGTTTTTCACTACAACAACTTTACTTCCCAACCACAGCCTCTTCATCCTTCTGCAGCCCACCATAAAAATGCCTTTCCTCGAAGTACTTCACATCATCCCCACTCAAAACCTGACCCACCCGCTCGGCTTCAATCCTCAGTCTACGCACCCGAAGAACGTCCCATTCGATGTTTCGCGTCAGCCACCAAGTCCACAAGTTGCAAAGCCAGCTTGCAACGACAGCGGCTGCGCAGATGGCGAAAGACGTTTTGTAGCCGTTATACGCCCAACGCTCTTGGAAGAGCTGAGGACCGACGACACCGCCGACTTGACCGACGCTGGATTGGAAGGCTAGGGTGAAGGCTGTTCCGGTGGTGCCGGCGAGAGTTGAGGAGCGCCCTGTTAAGTGTGAGGAAGGTTGCTCACGTAGTAAGGGTGAATGGGGAATGAACTTACAAGGCCAGAAGGGTATGAAGTAAACAGAGTAGAACATGTTGCCGAAGATGCAAGCGATGTAGATGCCGACCTTGTTGGTGATGGTGAAGATCAAAATGAAGCAAAGAACGACACCAGCAAGGATTGGTTGGAGGAACGCTGGTCGCGTGAGGTACGCGCGATCGAGTATTAAGCCGACAATGATGATCGATATCACGGCCGCCGCAGCGGGTGGGATGTTGAGCAGCTGATTTCTGGGTAGGCCGGCAAAGCCTAGGTTGGTGGTGATGGTTGGGAGCCACCAATTTAGACCATAACCCCCGAGATTCAGTAGGAGCTGACTGAACATGAATCCGTAGGTGCGTGGGTCTTTGAGCGATGCGATGACTTCATCTTTGCTGAAAGTATGCTCATCCGTACGGGGCGCGTTCTCGCTGAGACGGGCTTCCAGGTACTCTTGCTCTCGGGGCGATAGCCAGGCGTTGGATCTCGGAGACTTCGGATAGTCAGGGAGTACAAACCAAACGACGACGCCTAATAAGACAGTCGCGAGGCCTTCCAGTAGATATACCCACCGCCATGCACTTAACCCGGCGAGACCGTTCATGTGAGAGATCCCATAAGCGATGAGCGAGCCGAAAATGCCAGCGCAGTTCTGCCATCCGAACATCCACATGATAGGCTTGCCCATCTCGTCGCTTCTGTACCACGAACAAAGCTGAGCTGCAAGGCCTGGGAACAACCCAGCTTCCATCATTCCCAGTAAGAACCTCAGGGCGTAGTAGGTATCTCTGTTCTGGATAGCAGCGTGGCATGCGAGTACAATGCCCCAGGAGATGATTATTCGAGATTGCCAGAGTCGGGGTGACATCTTCTTCAACAGCATGTTGCTTGGGACTTCGAAGATAATGTATGCGATCTGCAATCATTACGTTAGCGATTTTTGCAGGCTATCGGAGAGACTCGATGGACAAAATAGATCGATTGAACCCAATTGTATTCGTTCAAGGTCATGTTCAGTTCAGTCATGATGTTCCTCTCCGAGCCTACTTGCAACACTTTCACGACCGAGGCGTTGAGTTAATCGATCTGACGAATGTAATTAGCTAAGACCAATCTCGGAGGTTGATTGGTGCAATCCGACTAACGTTCTTCGTCATGTAAAGGATGCCAATGAGCAGCAGAAACCGTTTGTCGACTTTCCGCATAATGTCCTTGTCGTCTTGCGGTGTGAATGTAGCAAGGAATGCGGCTTTACCACCTGCCTCTTCCACATCTTGCGGAATGGGAGACTGTGTTGAGCTGACTTCCGTCGCATCATCTTGCGCTGTTGTCTTTGGCACGAGAGCCATGATTGTCGCAAATCTGCTGTTGTATGTTGAATGGGTGAAGGCTTGAAGAGCGTTGCAGCAGGTCCTCTTATATCAAAGATAAACCCGGGCGATTCAGAGAGAGCGGCAATTTATCGCCATGCATTCTAATTCATGAAGTGCAGAGTATTGCTGCAGCATTGTGGGCCTATGGCTTACGTTCACAATCACGACATACGAGAATGAATCCGGGGTGCGGAGACTTGCTGGCAAGCAAGCCATGCGCGGCGACAGCCTTGGTTGTTGCTAAGGATCTCAAGACGACTGCTCAATTTATTGGGTAGTGAGGTGAGCTCGTTGCTAGTATGGTTGTGTCAGGTTCAAGATTGACAATATGCAAGCTGTATAGCGTGATCGAAGCTAAGCTTGCCAAGCCGTATGGCGATGCCTGCCACTTCCTTGATCGTGCAAATAAGTATTGTCAATGAACTCTCACATTCGAATGTGATCTACAGAGGCTCCTTCTTTACTTACTCATTGTTGCTCCGTGATTGCTCAGGGCTCCCAAGGTCCAGTCGCCCGCTCACCACTGAGAACGTCAGGCAGACCTTTCCCCTTCACCAAAAGCACATCTTCATGTCTGACACCGAACCGATCGACCAGATAAATACCGGGCTCGCTGGTAAAAGTCATGCCCGCCCGCAGTGGTGTGTTCACGTTGCCCTTGTTCAGGTACGGACTTTCGTGTGCCTTGATACCAATTCCATGCCCAACGCGATGAGTGAAGGCATCCATATAGCCGGCACCCTCAATCACACTCCGAGCAGCAATGTCGACGTCCGCTGCTGTGTGACCCAGCGTCAGCGCCGAAAGAGACTGCGTCTGCGCCTCGAATACGGTATGCCACACAGCGATCTTGTGATCGATACTCGCGTCCCACGTCGAGTTGTCGGTAGAGGTGAAGGGGGGAAAGAATGATCGGCATACGTCTGAACTGTATCCGTAAAGGTGTGCGCCGACGTCGATGAGCACCATTGTCGTGTTCGTGAGCTTTTTGCTGCCGTCTGTGCCGCCGTGCGGATTACTGGCATCTTCGTCGAAGAGTACGATATCGAAGAAAGGTTCCAATGATGCTGCACGAAGCGTGCTGTCGAGCACTGAAGCGACATCGTCCTCGGTGAGCCCAGGCTTGAGGCATGGTCGCATGGCTCGGATGGCTTCTACCGTGCCGGTGTTGACAGCCCGCAGTACAGCTACCTCCGCAGGGGCTTTGATCTGACGTACTCGCTCAACATCCCCGCCTAGACCAGCAACATCGAAGGATGACTGTGTGGAAAGGCCACGGGCAATGAAGTCGCGCATCTCTTCATCAACGATCAATTTGACGGCCGCATCTTCGCTACCTTCTGATGCTGACGGAGACAAGACTTTAGACGATGCAAGAGTGGCGTACGGATCCCAATGCTCTTCGTAAGTCACCCAAGTGATGTCCTCATCGTCGTCAAACGGCATGCCCAGTAGGCGTGCTCTCTCGGCTTCGAAGCTAGGCACCAAGAAAGTCGTTTTTGCCTTTTCGTGGCCATCTGGCTGAATGACCATGAGAAAGGGCCGCTCCTCAGGCTCCCACACTTCCCATTGTTCCTGGGTGATGTTGGCATAGTACGAGAAAGTGTAGCCTGGCTCCACAACGAATGCATCTGCGCCATCTGATATCAGAGCCTTCGCAAGCCTCTGCCGGCGAGTAACAAACTCGTCTTTCGTGATCGGATGAACGCCCTCTAGGAAGGGATAGCCGGTCTCTTGGAAGTTTTTGATAGAGCAGGACAGAAAGTCGTCTGACATGGACGAGCCGTGAGAGCTTGTTTGAGGAACGTGGTTCGATTTCCCGTTATGCCAGCAGCCGGGTAAAGTGCTCCCGAACAGTAGCAGACAGCATAGCGCTGCAGCTGCAGCTCCCAGGAAAGGCTTCCTTAGTTTCTGCGCCTTGTCGACAGTTGGTTGATCGGCAATTGACACCGGGAGCAGTGTCTCGAGGCTCGCCTTCTCAGACCGATCATAGTGATGCATGGCACCCGACGTATCAGTATATGCCAATCCGTGATGTCTCTTCGATATTTTGAGATGGAAATTGTTGGAGTGCGTGTCTGTAGGAAACTTGGTGGTCTCGTCCATCAAAGCATGGCCTTCGGCATTTGACCGGCAAGTGCCTGAGTTGGCCGACTTGGCACAGAAGCGGATTTGTTGTTCAACCTATCAACCGCATCAGGGAGGCTTATCGACACTACTCACCACGTGTGGATCGCCGCTAGACACGAGGATGTAACCCCAAGGGCGAACCCTTCTCCACTCTCTCCCATGTCTCCTCCTCTTGTTCTCGCACGATCGACCTGCGATAGGCGAAACACGGGCAACATGGTATTCACGCCCTTCACGCTGTCTCCTATCTCCGCCGCTCCGGTGCCGCTGTATTGGCGGCAAGACATGTAAACCATCGAGAGCCCACGGAGCCTGCGGTGGCCTTGTCTCTGTCGACTCGCTGAGAATCATGGGTTCCGTGGAGCAGGACCAGATTGCCCCCGAAGGCAGCCTTCGAACAGGCGAAGCAACACATCAAGTCTCAACGCCCAAAGACGCAACAACAGTCTCAACAACCAAGGATGCGACAGTCAAAGTCAGCGAGGACGGCTTGCCGGACGATGCCACTAAGACATATTACAGCAAGCTCTCGATATGGCTTATGATATTGTACTCTGGCCTTGCAATCGGAAGTGATGGCTAGTATGTCGCTCCTCATACCTTTGCAATAGCATGATTGACTAACGACATCTCAGCAACGCAGCAGTGATCGCAAATGCATCTCTTTTCATGAGAGTCATTTATCCCGACGCTCTCACCGATGGCATCTACTCTCGTCTCAGCAATGCTTTTTTGATTGGCATGATCATCGGCATGCTGCTGTTCGGTGGTGTCGTTGACCAGCTGGGCCGCAAGACCGGCGCGGTCGCCACCACCTTGCTACTAGTCCTTGGAATTGCACTCTCTGCTGGATCTTCTGGACGCACCGAGACGGGAATGTTCTGGATGTTGATCATTTCTCGAGGAATCGCAGGCGTCGGAGCAGGAGGGGAGTACCCAGTTTCTGGCGCTGGAGCAGCCGAAGCTACGGACGAGAACCAATCGTACCGCAAGCACCGAGGCTTCTATTTCGCCATGCTGGCCGATCTCTCAGCTTCACTTGGCTACATCTGGGCAGCGCTTGTCCCGCTTCTACTCTTGCTCTGCGTTGGACAGCAGGTTTCCAAGTATGAGATCGTATGGAGGACCTCTCTCGCACTCGGGTTGGTTCCACCGCTGTCGATCTTCTGGTTCCGCATGCGCATGGCGATCTCGACTGCGTATCGCAAGTCCTCCATGCGCAAGCAACGCGTGCCATACAAGCTCGCGTTCAAACGCTATTGGCGCTCGGTGCTCGGTTGCTCTGCGACTTGGTTCACGTACAACTACGTGAGCGTACCCTTCGGTATCTTCGCATCAACGATCACGTCGCGTGTGAACCCAAACGATTCCCTCATCAAGAGTCTCGGGTGGGGAGTAGTAATCAACTGCTTTTACATCCCCGGTCCATTCATTGGAGGTTATCTCTCAGACAAGATCGGGCGACGCAAGACCATGGCCCTTGGATTTACGCTGCAAGCACTCTTGGGCTTCATCTTCGGTGGCGCAAACCAACAGATCCAGAAGATCTTTCCTCTTTACATCGTTTTGTACGGACTCTTCCTCACCCTCGGCGAAGTCGGACCCGGCTCTACCGTCGTGTTGACAGCAACCGAGAGCTTCCCCACTTCTATTCGTGGACAGATGATGGGCTTTGTCTCAGCTTGGAGCAAAGCAGGAGCAGCGATCGGAACGCAGGTTTTCAGTGCCATCATTGCAAGCTGGGCTGATCAAGCAAAAGCTGACCAAGCCGCGTTCCTCATCGGATCGAGCTTCGCTCTAGTCGGTGCGCTGATAGCCTGGTTTGTTTTACCTGATATGAGCACCCGACTCGACGACGAGGACGATGCTTGGAAGGCTTATCTTGCCGAGAATGGATGGGAGGCTGATTGGGGAGATCAAGTTTCCCGCGACCCGAACGGGGTCAAGATGGATCGCATAGTATCTTAGATCCTGTAGACCGATACTGAGATGTTCGGATTCTGAGCACTCAAGATGACTCGTGGTCCGTCGCTTGGCTATGTCGTTGACGACTTAAGGAGAGCAACGAAGTTTCGATCGAGATTGACTGAGCCTTAGGATCGCCTTTCAGTGTGGTGGATGTGAATTACATACAGTTTTACTTGCACTTTCATATGCCCAATATTGTGAATCACATAATTCGGCGGATATATCGGTTGTGGGTTTAGGGTCAGGGTTGGGGTAAGTCCATGGAGTGCAGAAATCGCGTAATGACTTACAGCTATCGCTGGGTCAAATTAATGTCAATTAGAACAACGTGATAACCATCTGTTCGGTCCTGCCAACTTTGAATTGGAGTCAAGTGTAACCCAATACCCTCACGATATCCAAGCAGAGCCAAGCTGAGATGGAATCCATGACTTCTCCCACAGGTAAACCAGCTGCTTGACACACAAACCAGGAATTAATTTTCGAATCACCTCAGATTCACGAGCTACATGGAAAAAATTGATCCAGCCGACCTCCTTTACGACCAATATGTAGCGAGAGAGCGAGGCGCATAGCGTGCTGGAAGCCAGGTGATAATCCCTCGGCATTGCAAAGCAGGGAGGATTTGGTGGCTGAGGTCAGCCCCTTCCTTCAGGATCGACGCGCAACCGGCCAGCCAAACGAGATGATGTCGGGGAGCAGTCCCGGATGAGAACTGTCATGTAATACTGCGAATAGCCACGATAGCTTCGAGGAATATCTAGTCGGATCCCAGTGGGGAGGAGAGAAAGTCACCCGCAGTGCTTCAATATACTAGCGATCAGCTGCTCTACAGTAATATCGGAGTTCTCGACCCGCCTATCCCGATTACCTTCGAGGCACGTGTACAGTGGCTAAAGGGTCAAGCATCATCCACAATCCTCCCCTGTAAGCACTCGTTTGGCTGTGAGGAAGGATTCCGGCCGCTCTTTCTAAGCGCAAACTCAAACCAGGATGCATCCGTGATCCATGGGGTTATCAGTAAGTTCATCGTCAGCCGAGGGTCCCGGCATTAAGTTCTGATGGATGGACTGAC
>Ga0265797_10013107_pt1 | contig 10032 bp, 5 predicted proteins | sample P2T30metagenome_FD_192433 | JGI IMG/M metagenome (GOLD analysis project Ga0265797, IMG submission 192433) | Plant litter microbial communities from East Loma Ridge, Irvine, California - P2 T30 | ecosystem: Environmental > Terrestrial > Plant litter > Unclassified | place: USA: California... | reverse complement strand
CGGTAGTGAGAAGCTCGACCTTGGCTCAAAGTTTACGACAACCATGATGAGAAAAAGCTCCAGATGCATTTGCCACAGCGGATGCTTGGCAGCTAGGCAGTCAAGGGCCGTTTGGAATAGCTCACCATGCTCGTATGCTTCTTTGAAGAGCCACCATCGCCGGTCGGGTGTTGCGGTACTGACTCGGGCCGCACCCGAAGTGACAGGCATAGTCACCGCTTCTAACTCGTTAGGTGGACGAACGAGTGTAATTTCCTCCAACCTAGTCTGGTGTACAGTGCCGATGATGCGCCCCCTGATATGCAACAGTACCTCGTCAAAAGAGATTTCGACATTCTCCTTGGCCAGGGGTTCTACAATGGGCAACTTCTGTCCGTTCAAATGGAAAACGCCAGCGCGCTCTCGTTGACCCCAATCTGGAGCCCATGAAGGATTGTTCAATAGCCAGATGCTGTGCTGCGAGTGGAAGATCACGTCCAAGGAGCCAGTGGCTGCCACAAAAGCTTCCACAACACTACGATCATGCTCTCTGATAGTGAGCGTATAATTTGGCCGGAAATGTCGACGGAAGGATGTACCGGCGAGCCCGAGAACAGAAAACACCAAATCGTGAGCTTCTCGACAGAGTCGATGCTTGTTCATCCAAAGGGCCCACGAAGCGTCTTCTGCACATGCGGTGTGCTTGTGATCTTCTCTTTCTGATGCATGTCTTTCTCGCACCACTTTCCGCCCGTAGTCGAGGTTGAGTGCGGTGTTAATGGCTTTCGCCGGCCATTCCTTGTCGAAATCGTGATGATCTCCCATGACGGCCTCTATCACGTCTTCGTATGTGACGAAGACTGGATGCAGCTTGCGCGTGATGTGCAAGGCCACCCGTAACAGCTCATAGTCAACAACATCCCCACCACACTGGAACACGACACGGGTGGCATAGCAGAGTTCTTGCACAATCCATGCTCGGAACCACCAGGGCCGCATCAGCAGCTGATAGAACGCCGTCAGAGACTCAATTTCGGCTCTGCTCAGCGGTGCGGTGACTAGCAACTCTAAAGGCCAGTCTTTTACAGCGACCAGATCGGATATTTCGTGCTGTCGACCGACTTCCACTGTTGCCGTGACGTTGCGTACATATTCCATGGCAAGATGACTCTCTCTGGAAGGTACTCCCAGATAGACAACGACCTGCGTGGCTCTCTGGTAGATCAGGTGCATGATCGGGATTTGAGTAGACTTCTCAGTGTCGTCGGCCTGATTGAGACAGATTGCATCTATCCAGATCTTTCGGCTACGATTGGAGTAGCGTAGATGCCGGATTGAAGACTCCAGGTCTGGCGACACTAAGAAGTCGCATCCTTCGAGGTACACGTGCACATCGGCGGGCGCAGTGCCCCATGTATATGATAATGCTTCAAAGCTGGCTTCGTGCAGCATATGATGCGAGAGACCGAGGCTGACGGGAGCAGAAAAGTGAGGACTGGGCAGGATTTCCACTATCCGGACGACTGGTGCTCCTGTGCTGAGCAAGGCTTCGAACTGGTATGCGCGGCCGGCGCTCGTCATTTTCCGTTCACTTCGACCTGTCTCAGATCAACCTAGAAGCAATCTCCATTCACCGTTCTGATGTAGTGGCAGAGAAAAACAGCATAGTACATTTGAACGTACGGCGCTTGGTGTTCCATATCTGCTCAGCCTTGCCCACGCAGCCTTCCTTAGTCATCGAAGGCTGATAGGTCGCTAAGCGACTGTGGCGCTCTTATGCACCTTGCAATTGGGCACAAATTATGAGGCTCCTCTGAGCAAGGCTTCTGTGATACTTTGCAAGAAGTTGAACATGGTCGTCCACGGGTACTAAGGGGGAAAAATGATGGGTGTGGGATGTGGAAATTCAGCTTACTGTTTTGATATTATCGGAAATTGTGATTTTTATGTTCAACGCGAATAGAACAGCAGTTTCATGCAACCGGAAAGTCCATGTGTTTGAGGGATGCTTGAAATGTCATACGACCTCACCATGGGTATTTGCCAAATACTTCGCTCCGGCCTCGATAATTCGCATGACAATGCAAACTTCGTCATACTCTCTAGGGGCATACACAAGTGCGAGAGTGCTGGGCAAGCAAGAGTTGCCATCGGCGCGTGAGAACGGAGAGCTCGTCTTTGCCAAAGGATGGATCTCACCGCGGCCTGTACCTATGACCTCCTCAAAGTCAGCAGGATGTAAGATAACATGAGCACCGCAATTGCTGCGCTGGGGACAGCAGACACCGCATCCGAAAGTCCTGACATTGAGACTCGAGATGCAGTCGCATGAACTGGCTGGGACGGAAGCGTCTGTGCCAAGAGCTGGCGACGTGAAATCGCTTTCGTCAGACTGCACAGCAGCATACAATGCTAAGCGATCGGCGAAGTATTGCTGAACGTCCTCTGGTGGCTGCTGATTGGTCTGCTTATGCAGAGTAGTGCCGATTGTATACGGTGCGGGGCCCTGTCGTAAAGAGAGCTGCTGAAGGAAGCCTGCGCCGCGCGCAACAGGTCGACGTCGAGCGATCTGAATCGCTTGCAGAAAGCCAGCACTAGAGGCTGGTAAAGCAAGGCCAGGACCAAGAGCCATGAAAGCGGAGTGAGCTTCATGCATTCTGTAGAGTGCTAACGTTGCTGCGACAAGCGTTGAACCTAGTGGGAGAGTGAGTGGCGGACATACGAAAAGTGTGGCAGCGATGCTACCAACTAAGAAGACGAGTAGACCATCGAAACTGAGCACTGTGTCGAACACGAATCCAGCCACGAGAGTAGCAGTCCTCACGTATTGCAACGCAGTGCAAGATGCTGGCGACGAGAATGCAGTCAAGCGCGACATCATTGTCACGAGACCAGCGAAGAGGCTCATGATCACCACTCGAAAAGAAGACAGAATCGTATGGTGTTCTGATTCCTGCTCTTGCAAGACCAGCTTTGCGAGTTGAGTGTAAAAGAGCTTTCGTTCGCTGTTCGGTGCACTGCTTACTCCGACGAGCGGTCGTCTGCTCCCATTATGATATACTGCGTAGCACGGAACCAAAAGTGGCCGTCACAATGGCCTTGTGGAGCATGGCTGGCGTCCAGGTGAAAGAGACTCGGGCGTCGTACCTTTGTGCATTGCTCATATCCTTTGTTCGGTGCATTGGCCATGTCGCGGCTCTCTCGCCACGTAGCCAGGCATGGAAATCCTAGGTGGTTTCTGTGCAGCTGTATCGATGAAGCGGGAACAGCTCATACATCCTGAGGTGTTCTTCTCTTTCTGTTCTTTTAACGCAAAGAGTGACATTATGGTAGCGAGAGTTATTGATGGCCTCATAACGACGTCAGGGAGGGCCTGTGACATGACGAGCCCATGATTAAGTGTTCGGGAACATTCCAACATTGTATCACCAGCCTCGGTCACGGGTAGCGTGTGCAAGTGCCGGTCAGTCGGGCAGTGTTGGTGCCCAGGAGGCCGTAGCACGCGACAAGTTAAGATAACAAATACACAAGTCACTGCTGCTTGTGCCGCGGCTCCACGCTCGCTCCACGCTCTCGCACAAGTGCTCGCGTGGCACTAGTCCCAGTTAAGAGTCAGGCCCACTAAATCAACAGCAACCGAGGCTCGGTTCAGAGTGCCCTGCCTCGTCGCTCTCGCGGCTCCGAGTCGTCATTGAAACATAACTATTAAAACATCCCCATCCCTCCGCTTCCCCATACAAGAGTAGTCTTGTCTCGAGTCTCTCCCCATCTTATCTCTCCATCTTCAACCACTCCACATCACCCCGCTACACCCTCACAAACATGGCTCCCGTTCCTCAATGGGTCCGCGCCCTCAAGGTGCCTGAGGGCTCGCAGGGTACCGAACTGCTCCAGGCTGAACGCAATAAGTCCAACATCGACGTTGACAGCCTGTCAAATTACCTCTTCACCAAGGCAGGTCTAGAGAAGAAGCATGCCATCCTCAGAATCCTTGAAGCCGAGAAGGTCTTCGACAAGTCCCAGAACTACTTCGCCGGCCGCATCGACCGCTTCGAGACTGCCCTGGCTCGCGGAAAGAAGATGAGGCAGCTGGAAGTGAAGCACGGCTGGGACATGACGGACAAGAGCATTGCCAACGAACTGGTCTCGGAGCCTGGCCCATACGGCCTGCACGAGAGCATGTTCTTGATCACACTTCGTGATCAGGGAAATGCAGAGCAGCATGAGAAGTTCCTCAAGCCCGCACAAGATTACAAGTACATTGGATGCTACGCACAAACTGAGTTGGGCCACGGTTCCAACGTCCGAGGACTGGAGACAACAGCCACATGGAACTCCGATGACAAGACCTTCACCATCCACTCGCCCCATCTCACATCATCCAAGTGGTGGATTGGATCACTTGGTCGCACCGCAAACCATGCCGTCGTTATGGCCCAGCTCATCATCGATGGCAAGCCTTACGGCCCTCATCCTTTCGTTGTTCAGATTCGCGATCTCAAGACACACCAGCCACTAGAGAACATCCACATTGGTGACATTGGTCCCAAGTTCGGCTACAATACCATGGACAACGGTTTCCTCTTGTTCAACCACGTCAAGGTTCCACACATCAGCATGCTCGCGAAGTTCTCTTCCATCGACATCAAGACCAACCGCTACACACGCCCTGCCTCGCCCGCACTTGTCTACGGCACCTTGACCTGGGTGCGCTCGAACATTGTCATGCAGGCTGGTGGCGTTCTAGCACGTGGTGTGACCATTGCCACTCGCTACTGTTCCGTGCGCAAGCAGTTCCAAGACCGCGATGCACCCAAGGGACACATTGGTGAGAACCAGGTCATGGACTACACAATGGTCCAGATCCGCCTTCTGCCGCTCCTCGCAGCCACATATGCTCTTCACTTCACTGGCAAGGGCATGATGAACCTGTACAACGCAAACCAGAAGAAGCTCGCCGCCGATGCTGGCAAGGCCGCTGCTGGTCAGGGAACCCGCGGTGCTGGACCCGAAGAGACGACTTCCAGCTCCGAGCTTCTTGCCGACCTTCACGCTACCTCGTGTGGTCTTAAGTCGCTCGCCTCTTTCACAGCCGTCGAAGGCCTTGAGATGTGCCGTCGCGCCTGCGGTGGCCACGGCTACTCATCATTCTCCGGCATTGGTCCCTGGTATGCCGACTACCTGCCCACTGCCACCTGGGAAGGTGACAACTACATGCTCACACAGCAAGTTGCACGCTACCTCCTCAAAACAGCCCGTTCCGTGCTCAAGGGCAACGAGCCCAGCAACGATACTATGTCAATTCTGGCCAGCTTCCTGTCCCGCCAGGACCAAGGCGCCGCCTTTGACGTGCTAGGCAACGACGCAGACCTCGTCGGCGCCTTCGCCTGGCGCTCCGCCTACCTCACATTCGAAGCCCTGCGCCACCGCGACGAGCAAAAGCGCGCGTGGAACAGCCTGCTGGTCGACTTCTACCGCCTGTCGCGCGCCCACTCGCAGTACATGGTCGTGAAGAACTTTTACGAAACCCTGCAGTCCTCCACCGAGCTCGACGCCGAGACGCTCGCGGTGATGCACAAGCTCTTCCGCCTGTACGCGCTGCACACCCTCGAGCAAGAAGCCAGCGAGTTCTACACCTCGTCCGCTGTCACCGTGCGCCAGATCCAGCTCGCGCGCACCAACAGCGTCATGAAGCTGCTCGAGGAAGTCCGCCCGCACGCCGTCCGCCTCGTCGACGCCTGGGACTTCCCCGACTGGCAGCTCGACTCGTCGCTCGGCCGCAAGGACGGCAAGGTCTACGAGGACATGTTCTACCGCGCCAGCGAGCTCAACCCACTCAATGACATCACCGTCGATCCTTACCCTGAAAGTCCCGTTCTGTTCAAGAACAAGGAGGCAAAGAGCAAGTTGTAGATGGGGAGTTGGGAAGACAAAAGGCTCACGCCTATGAGGGGAAAAATTAGAAAAGGGGGGCCCCTGTTGGGTTTAGATTTTTGGGCCATTGTGGTTCTTTTTCATGATGTTCTTGAAACGAAGCGATTAGATATTTCCCCGTACTCGGACATGCGTACTTGTTTTTGTAAGATTAAGTCTGATGTTTATCGATATTGCTCTCTCGGAACTTGACACCTGCGTTTGTTTGCTTGTCTGCGCTTCACGTTGTTCCTTGAGCTACATCTCACAGTAGCTGTGCCAAAAACGATACCTATCCGATGAACTTTTTGCCCCACCGTCTTTCTCCACGGCCTATCTTCTTTCACCATCGCGTCGCTCGAGCCAGTATAAAACTCCAAGATCCCTTTATTCAACTTCCTTCGCCTGCAGATCCACATCCTCCACGCGATAGTGATCCGCCACAATCCTGTAAAGATAGCTCGGCGCGTGCGCGCCCAAATTCGTGATGTACAAATCGACCAGATCCGCTTCGACGTGGTCGAAGATAGGGTTGACGACGTCGACGCCGTCCATAAACTCGCCGTCGTGGAAGGGCACGACTTTTCCCGGGTCGCCGAACTCGATCAGCTCGGCGGTGTCGAAGGGGTAGACGGGCGAGAGTTTGTAGACGCCCGAGAGCACAACGACGGGCACGCGGTGGGCGCGCGCGGCGCGGGCGATGGTCGCGGAGCCGCTAGCGGCGATCAGGCTGCCGTTCGCGAGGACGGTGTGAGGGGCGAGGATGACTTTGTTGATGCGTGACATTAGGGCGAAGACGGCAGAGTCGGGGATTAGGATCACTGTGATGCCCATGGCGGTCAAAGGCTTCCAGCGCTCATCGGCGTCGCTGGAGGAGTCGTCAGAGTCGCCTTTGCGGCCGCCGTTGACGATGGTGGCGTGGGTGGCCAGGTGGTCGTTTGGGTAGGCTTCGGCGTGGACGACGGTGAATTTGCGCTTGCGGGCGGCGGTGGCGAGGAACTTTTGCACGGTTTGCGAGGAGGTGTGGGTGAGGATGATTTCGTTGCTGTGGATGTGGTCGAGGGCGGATTCGGCGATTTGGGAGTCGACGACTTCGAGCTCATCGAGCAGCTCTTTGATACCGTCGATGACTTCGGCTTTGACGTCGAGCTTGCTGTCTGTGATGGTGTCCTTGTGGCGGAGAGCGGATTTGCTGACAGGAGATTGCGTGCCGGTTGGAGGTGTACCGGCAGGAGTTGCACCTTGAGGGGTGGAGAAGAGGCCGAAGAGAGACGTGACTTGAGCGGGTCCTTGGCCGGCGTATGAAGGCGAGGCTGCACCGAGCGGAGGACGTTGGTCCAGTATGTCGATAGTGCTTTGTGCGAGAGGTGTTGTGTCGCCGCTTGACATGGGACGTGGAAGCATGTCGTGTGGAAGGGCTGCTCCATGGTGAAGTGGACTGAAGCTCGAGATGGTGGAAGAGATACCAGGTCTCTGTGCGGTGTTCCTTGATGCTTGCTGGGTGGGAGCTGTGGGCGAGGCAATTGAAGTATCATCACTTGCAGCAGACTGGTCCTGGTCTGCCTCGACGACTTCGCGGATCACGCCTAGCACGCGACGGACGATGTTGCCCACTGCCATCTCCCTGGGCTGGGCCGCCACAAGTCGTCGACCGACATTACGAATACGCTTGATAAGAGCCTGTGCGTCTCTCGTGCGTTCACCGGCGACCACTCGGAGTAGCAGTTGGGTAGTTGCCAGGGCACATGGTCGTGAGTTCCTGATCTGGCGGCGTTGGAGGAGTGAAATGAAGAGCTCGATTGAGGTTTCGATGTCTTTTTGCTTGAGCGACTTGAGGAAGCTCGAGAGTGAGGGTGCCTGGGCAGAGATTGTGGACGGCATGATTGAAGCAATCCTGTGCTGGAGTGTCACGTGTTTTGAGGTGGTTCTAAGGTTGTTCCCCAGAAGTGGCGGCGATATGATATAATGCGCCTGGTGTGCTCTCTCTCTGACTCAGGCGGATTTCGAAGCTGAGGATTTTTGGGCGCCCGAGGTTTGTTGGTGGAGAAGAGGCAAGCAGATGTTGGTGTTACTGCCCAGATGGTCAGGTGACTCTTGGTACACTGGGCTGTCGTCGTGCAACTTGTGTGGGCAACAAGATATCCTCGATGCGCGAGGGGCAGAATGATGGCGTTTCGTTCTTTGCGAGGCACCCGGGATAGTGATTGTGTCGTGCATATTCTCACTAACTCCCGCTAGCGCTGCACAACTCGCGCCCAAACAGCCCCCCACGTTCTCTCGCGTGCAGCAGCTACTGTGGCTACCTCATACGACAATCCGCCAGGCTCCTCCATTCCCACCACCCAATCCATCCCGCCCTCCTTCGCTGACCACTCCGCCACCGCGACTTTCTCGCCTTCTTCTCCTTCGCTCTTACAGCGACTACGCCTCACGAGGAGCCCGATCCTCGCGCATCCTCTCCGCCCGGCGCATCGCCTCAGCCCCAGCCCTCCGCATCTCGTTCGGGTAATCATACCCCAGCGGAGCATTACTCGCCCAGCACTATAGTCACTCGCTCTCTCACATTCACCTCCATGGCATCGTAAGCGCAATGAACAGCCTCAACATCCTATCGGGGCTCACCACCACCCCGCCCTCGACTCCTCCCCGATCGCGTACTGGAAGCTCGGCTCACGTCGAAACCCTCGCCTCGTCGCGACGAGCCCACGAAGAGTCAACCTTCGACTCGCTCTCCGAGAAGCTAGGCCAGATCAAGTCCGAAGACTTCGCAAACCAGAATGGCGCCGAGCACATTTCTCTGGACGAAACATCGCCGCTGCTGAACAAAGATGAATCCGAGAAGCCGAAGCCGAGCGGAGGCTGGCGCCTACACAGACGTATCGCCGATGCTGTGGTCTATAGCGTCAAGATAGTGTACAACACTATCACCGCGCCAGGCCGTTATGTTATCGCTTGCTTTTACGACGAGCATGGTCGTTTCTCCGCTTTGCTGCCTATCAGGAACTTCAAGAATCTCATGTCGCGAAGACGACAAAAGCAATCTGCCGCGTCTGTTGGTCTAGACTCTGCGCACTTGTCGGAAGCTCGCGAGGAAAAGGCGCAACGAAGAACCTCACATGAACGGTCACCTTCCGTTGATACTGTTTCGTCCAATTCCACATACGCCAATTCCGATACCGAGCCGGATCTGGAGAAGCGAGAAGACAGTCCTGCAAGAAACACACGCTCAAAAACAGCTGCCGCGGCATTGGAGAAAGACGAGATCAAGCCACAGAACAAGAGCATTCGCATCAAACTGCACAACGAAGAAGCTTTGCTGAAACGCAAAGCACAAAAAGCGCAGCAACGGAGCCGCGGGAACACCGATGATGTCGAGAAGGTGGCCTCTTCTTTGAAGTCGCCATCATCTGGACCCACGACAAAAATGACCCGCTACCCACGCACACCTGCTCCTCCTAGACCATTGGTTCCTCGTCGTCAACCATCATACTCCATGTCCTACTCAACGGAAGGTCCCAAGAAGACTTTGATCATCGATCTTGACGAGACTTTGATTCACTCCATGGCCAAGGGCGGCCGCATGTCAACCGGCCACATGGTAGAAGTGCGGCTCGGCGGACCCGTCTCTTCCTCGGGCGTCAGCCTTGGCCCTGGAGTGCCAATCTTGTACTATGTTCACGAGCGCCCGAACTGCCATGAGTTCCTGCGTAAGGTTTGCAAATGGTACAACCTCATTGTCTTCACAGCATCTGTGCAAGAGTACGCAGATCCCGTGATCGACTGGCTCGAGCGAGAGCGCAAATACTTCTCAGGCCGTTACTATCGTCAGCACTGCACATACCGCAACGGCGCGTATATCAAAGATCTGGCGCAGGTGGAACCCGACCTCAGCCGTGTGATGATCCTCGATAACTCGCCCATGTCATACATCTTCCACGAAGGTATGAGACCGTCTGCTCAACATGTTGTGACACCGCTACGCGTACTGACCGTCTTTTGTAGACAATGCCGTTCCCATCGAAGGCTGGATCAGCGACCCCACTGACCACGAGCTGCTGCACCTCATCCCACTGTTCGAAGGCTTGCAGTATGTCTCTGACGTGAGAGCATTGCTAGCATTAAGGCAAGGCCAGGCACAGC
>Ga0265797_10013106_pt1 | contig 10032 bp, 17 predicted proteins | sample P2T30metagenome_FD_192433 | JGI IMG/M metagenome (GOLD analysis project Ga0265797, IMG submission 192433) | Plant litter microbial communities from East Loma Ridge, Irvine, California - P2 T30 | ecosystem: Environmental > Terrestrial > Plant litter > Unclassified | place: USA: California... | reverse complement strand
GAACCATCTTCGATATTCGACTCGAATTCATCCGACATCATCTGATTGATGAGATCGGCAAGGTCGTCATGCTCGAGAGGGGGATCGTTGGCAGTAGCGGGATCGGCGACATCTGATGGAGCGCTGCTTGATGAAGACGGCAGATACGAGGCTCGAGATTCAAATTCATCAATGATAGTCGATGCGATCCATGTCTTTTTGTCGGCTGACTCGGGGCCTCCCCATTCTTCTCGGACGGCAATAGTGAGTGCGGGCCAGAGATCGAGGATGGCAAGTACTCCACGGGCGAAAATGGGGATTGTTGGATATGTGGACATGGTGAATGAGCGGTTCTATATGAATAAAGACGGGGAAATTCCTTCTCGTTGGGGCGGCAAGGGCGTGCTTGTGACGAGTCGGGTGTACGTTTGGGGTGCAGAAACGTTGATGCTTCTGCTTCCTATGCTTCTATTCGGTGTATACGACGTAAAGTGAGGTAAGGTAGATGTGTGCACGCCTCTTGATTCGAGGCAAATTTCAGCTGTTCTGTTACCTTAACCTTATTCACTCCCTCCCTTCTGACACCACGTGTTATCCACGTTCTGATCTCTCCACTCTGTCCACCATCCACCATCCCCTTGTTGTTCCCTATACATACATAGACTCTTTAGACTACATACAAAACGCTGGTATACAGCTATCACCTATACGGATCATGTTATTCCCAAGATCCATCATTATAGGTGTCCTTGGACTAGCCGCTCAGGCTCTGGGTCGTTCGTCGACGGGGGATAAAGTACTGGTCGTCCTGGAATCTGGAATTACCAAGAGTGATTACTCGAGCTTCTGGGCTTCGTTAGAGGGTGTGTAGACTCATCAGGATAACTCGGACAGATAACTAACCCGCAGGACGAGGCTACGACTTGACCTTTGCTGGACCCAAGGATGACAAGACGGAATTAACTAAATATGGCGAGGCGCAGTATGATCATCTGATACTTTACACTCCTTCGACCAAGGGTAAGCTGAGCAGTGCTTTGCGTCACTCAGCTGATATGACAGTATTCCCTCGACACCTTTCACCCAAAGCAATCATCGACGCACAGCTAGCAGGTCTCAACACGCTCTACCTACTCTCATCGTCCATCTCGGAGACTCAGCGCGAAACACTTCGAGAATACGATATCGAGTTCTCTGAATCTGGTTCTCTCCTCTTAGACGCCTTCTCTCATCCAGCCTCTTCATCTCCATCGACTGTCCTCCTACCCCCAACTTCATGCTTGAAGCACAATGGCCCTTTGCTCTCCAACTCGACTCTATCCGGCGGCCCAATCGTCTTCCCGTCCAGCGCGGTCCATACCCTCGGCCAGAACCCTTACCTCGTCGAAGTTGCTCATGCACCCAAGACGGCATATGTCGGTGACGAGCGATCGCTCTCGGCTGATGAGGCGGAGGTCGAAGCTGTTGTAGGTGGAAAAGCAGGGAAAGGACCCGTTCAAAGTGGAAGAAAGGCTACACTGGTCAGCGCTCTGCAGACTAGGGATAATGTCAGGATTGGATTCGTAGGTAGTGGAGCTGCTTTCAGCGATGAGTACTGGGGAAAGAAGGTCAAGACTGTTGATGGACAATCGTGAGTCCTTCCGCTGTCTCCCATGACGTGCTCTGTTGACGAATCAGTCTTGAGACTGGAAACGCTGCTTTCGCGAATGACTTATCAAGCTGGATCTTCCAAGAGACTGGTGTCGTCAAGGTCGTCTCCTCAACCCATCACCGAGACGACGAGACTGAGCCTCGAGATCAGTACACCAAGAAGGATCCTGTCGTGAGTTCCCCCATCATTACGCTTCAGTATCCACTGACACTCCCAGACATACACAATCACCCTGGCTCAATATACCGGCTCATCATGGGGTCCGGTCTACCTACCTGACCTACAATTGGATTTCACGATGTTAGACCCCCATATCAGGATTGCGCTCAAGCAGGTCTCATCCACTTCAAGCGGTACAACCTACTCGGCATCATTCAAAGCGCCAGATAGGCACGGTGTTTTCAAATTTGTCGTAGAATACTGGCGACCTGGGTAAGCTCAACCGACCTCGATTGTATGCGTAGCTAATGGATAGATGGACCTATGTCCGATCATCAACCAAGGCGTCAGTTGTGCCATTGCGACATGACCAGCACCCTCGATGGGTCTCGGGTGCTTGGCCATTCTACACATCGACGGTCTCTATCTCGTTGTCATTCTTGCTGTTTTGCGGACTATGGATTGCGCTTGGAGAGGGTGATAGAAAAGGAAAGAAGAAGGCGGAGTAGATGAAAACAGAATTGCATGAACTATATAACAAGATTGACTGGCCTCGTTACATTCGCTTGTTCCGCGGACCCCCTGCTCTTCTTCTCCTCCCCGTCCCCCGGTCTCCTCTTCGTGATTCCTATTTCGACTCGCCCTCACTGTACTCTGTTTCCGAACCCTCACTCGTGATTGAGGCTCCAGCATCTCGACTGATCGCGGAACTCTCCATGGTTTGTCCCGAGAGGTGAGCTGTGACCTCCAACCTGGCAATAGGCTTGTCATCGCCTATCGAGGTCTGACACTTCTCCGTCTTTAGCACCCTTGGAACAGGATGCTCCTCAGTGACAGTGTTGACGCTCTGATGTACTAATCCCCATACCTGTACACGATGGAGATGGCAACCGGCGAGCGAGGCGATTGATTTCTCCATTCGCGTTCTGAGAGTCTTGTAGTCTGACATGTCGTAGTGATCAAGTAGAGTCTCGAGCTGTTTACTATAGACTAGTTTGACCGTGTAGGCGAGTTCTTCAGAGAACTTCTGCAAGCTCCACGTGTTGATCGAGGCTGGTGGCCCAGTCTCACGCGACACCGTGTCCTGAATCGAAATCTTGATGAGAGGAACGCGTCTCGTGTCTTCTCTCCTCTTCTTGCGCATTTGTGTGTGGATCGTGACATTTGGCCAAGACAGTGAAACAGGCCGATAAGCTCCGGTCACGCCGCTATGCGGTCCTGCGATTGCCAGATCCAATTTAGTGCCTCCGACATCGAAAGTTGCCGAGGGTGGTTCGATGTCGTCATGAAACTGGTAGGTATCTGAAACTGCATAGCCAAGTTTAGTGATCACATCGTGTCGATCCGAAGCGAGGCCTTCTTTCTCCTCCATCGTCAAACCCTGGAGTGTTTCCTTGATGGCGCGTTCAACGCGATATCGATGCGCGCGCTGACAGTAGACTTTGGTACCCTCGATGAATTTGCTGCCATCAGGATTGCGTTGATAGTGTGGTTCGACGCCGGCGTAGAGAGTGGATGTCACGGGACAGAAATGGAAGTAGGGTACGCCGGGCCTGTCGCTCCCGAAAAGCGATGGCAGTGATGTCGCGGATGTGTTATTCGGATTGCTTGACATTTGGCGAAATGAGTGTAGTGATTAATGCTAGGTAAGAAAGATACAGACAAAAGTAAGAAGTGACCCCGTCCCACCCTCTCTTTTTAGGTTTTTAGGAGAGAAGGCACTCCACAGTATCCTTTCATCGTCTTCCATTTACGTGGTGAGATGCCGTCGTCCTGCCCAATGGCGCAATACCTGAACCGCGGGGCACAGTCGTTGTGGACATCCTTTCACGCCTTGCACTGGGACAAGCGTTTCCTGTCGTCAGCTCCACTCTCGTAGACTCCTAATTAGGGGTCAGAGCAGTGAAAGCCGCCATCAAAGGATTCTTGGAAACTGTTTTGAGCCCGGGACCACGTATGGCGTGCTGGCACCTGTCGCTGAGTGTACTGTTCTGCATCTAGTCTCGTTGATTTGTCTAATTAGGTATTTTGACCCTCCATGCACTCATTGGCAGAGCTAATCTTCGTCAGTATCACACCATATCAAATGTAGGCAAGACTTACACTGAAGCCTCTTGACTGTAGGCAGAATGAAACCCATCAAAAGCATCGCTCCCAATGTAACACAGAAGACCGACATGATGTAATAACCATCCCTGTCGACTATACATTCCCCTCCTGATCGATGACAAGCTAATTTCCCAAGTTCCGAGACGCACTCGCCGCCTTTTAGGAGTTGACCTTTTGTGGTCGTGTAGCATGATGCTTGAGTTAGGACGTCGACTGATCGAAGGATGATTGGTTTAGGCAGTGTGCCGCCTAGATTTGAGATGGTATTGAGTAGCTGTTGGATTAGCTATTGGACCATCTGTGACCTCTTCAGCTTACCGTCATGTATGTTCCGCCAATCAGCGGGTCCGCGATTTGAGTGTGGAATGCTGTGATGCCGACAAATTGGACCGTACTACTTATTAGCTCATGAAAGCAGATGGAGTGGAAAGTCTACCTCGAAACGGAAGAAAGCAGAGTTGTAGCAATAATAATCCCAAAGTATCCACTTGAGACATGGCCAGTAGGGAACCCCCAAACCACCAGCGTAGCCACAGTGGCCATGACCAGTCGTGCCCAGAAAGCAAACAGCCATGGCCTGAGCACTTGACTGGTCTGATTCTGGTTACCCGACAAAGCATGTCGAGATACTGGAGCGGGTCTTGACCATTTAGCAGCTAACCATCCAGCGACCATTTGAGCTGGGAAATCGAGTAGGACAGCTACGGCGAGATCTTCTTTATGAAGACCCTTTTCAAGGAGTTTGAGGGATGTGACGGAATCATTTACTTGGAAACCGATCTTACAGACCAAGTGGACGATGAGGAAGGATTGGATATCTGCCGGTCAGCTACGTTTTTCTTCTCTGGAACGACATACTTTTAAGACGGATGATACTCCACATGACCTTGTATACTTTCTTAACGTCCATATCAGGGTCATTCTCACTGACTGCGTCTTCCTTTTTAACGAATGCCAACCAGGCAGTAACGATTAGGAAGATCAAGGCCCAGAACCGGAGGTACCCGCCAAGCGAAACCAGACCGTATTCTAGGGGAGTGGATCGGAAATACTTGTTTCTACAAGTCAGTCAAGATATGCGATGATGCAGAGGAGACTGACGAGAATTCGACGCTGTTGAATGAGAGGAATACGGTGAAGGCTAGGGCATTGCCTATGCCCAGACCTATTGTCTGGGCAGTCGAGGCGTATGACAAGTTCTGGGGGGAAAGTAGTGTGAGAGCCCAACCTGAAAGTCAGTCTCAAAGCCCTGCCCATCTGCAGCCAATTCACCATCAACAGCGATATCTAAAGGCGTTAGTTGTCATTCTGCGCAAAGAGCTTCTTACATACCTTGCGTTGCAGCCGCCAAAATCAGACTTCCAAATACCATGGTGATAAACCGAACATCGACCTCATCCTACTCATCAGCCCTACTCTCCTCAGATCGAAATGAAGACTGACCTGACTGAGCCATTCCTCTACACGACCGCCAATCACCCATAACCCAACACCAACTATACTCTGTACAGGTACAATCCAGCTTTTCCTTCTTCCCCATTTAGGTACGAACCAGGCATCTACTATTGGTGACCAGAGTAGTTTTAGGGAATATGGCCATGTGGAGAGGGCGAATATTGCCAGTTGAGAGTAAGATAGATGAGGTTTGAGTAAGAAGGGAAGTGTCCCGAAGGTTAGGCCTAGTGGGATGCCTTGTAATCTAGGTGATAAGCACTGCACAAGAAATGGGCCCGTGGAGCTTACAAATCTACACCATGTCAGCTTGACGCCTTCGGTATGAGAGTATGAGCTTACAAAGCACGACCAATAATGCGAAAGCCTCCTTGTCCCGCTTACTATGCAGCCCTTCCCTCTCCACACTTGGCGACCTCTCATCACGCTGCCTTTCCGGCAAAAGCTTCTCCCTCACATTATCTCCCCTTTCTGACCGGTTCGAGCTACTCGAGTATGTCCTATAAAGTCCTTTTTCCTCTATATCATTGACATCTTCAATATTCTTTGCAGACCGCCTTGAAGCTCCTTCGCGATGTAACATTACGTCCTCTTCCTGTTCCTCTTCTTTGACCTCTCTTTCAGGCGACGATTCCGCAGAAGAAGATGGAGCTGTCTCTGCTGGGGCGTCTGGAGTGGAAGCAGAGGCAACGTCTACCTCGCTGATATGGGATGTTGCGCGCGTAATACGACGTCGTAAAGGCGAAGATGGCTGTGTCTTTTCGCGTTTTCGTAATGTCGGCATGAGTGTTGCTGGTTATACAAATTTATGGTAATAGGCTGTCTTAGTTCAATGATGATATACAATGACTAGACCGACATGACTACCTTACCCCCTTTTGCTACCTACCTGTATGATATGACAAAGGAAATCGTTTATTAGACGTGGAGGTATACAACAGTGAACGTGGCCAGGCACGGATCTAAATTCGACGCGAACTCGTTTCTAACGCGATTCTCATCACTTTACCTCTCAATTCACATATACACAATGGCAACCACGACCCCAGCAAACGTATTCCCAAAAGGCATCAAGCCATTCGCAGAGCGAAAGCACCCAAAGGTCATCTGTATGTTTGATGTCGATGGAACCCTCACGCCGGCACGACTACAGGGATCCAAGACGATGTTGGATTCGCTAAAGAAGTTGAGAGAGTATACCGCAACTGCATTTGTTGGTGGTAGTGATTTCAAGAAGATCGAGTGGCAGCTCGAGATCCTCAATGAGAAGAGTAAGTGGATCCTCTTCGAATCGGCAATTAGACCGGGTCAAAGCTGAACATACAGTCGTTGATAACTGGGATTACTGCTTTGCCGAGAATGGATTGACAGCTTGGAAACTCGGAAATGAGCTTGAATCAGCTTCATTCATCAAGTTTGTCGGAGAAGAGGAATACAAAAAGATGGTCAACTTTATCCTTCGATACCTCAGTGAGGTCGATGTCCCGGTCAAGCGGTTTGTCCGTCCACCGTCGCATTGCAGCAATACTAACGTGTTAAGAGGTACTTTCATCGAGTTCCGAAACGGTATGATCAACGTCTCCCCAGTCGGTCGAAATGCCAGGTGAGCCAGTTGATCCTTTACTGCTGTCCAAGCTGATGGGAAGTACACAAGAGCGAAACGACTTTGAGAAATTCGACGAAGTGAGCTAGCTTCTCTTTACGTTTGCCTGGAACCAAGCTGACGAGTAGGAACACAAGATTCGTGCGACCATGATTGCTGCTCTGAAGAAGGAATTCGGTCATCTCGGCTTGACTTACTCTATCGGTGGTCAAATCAGTTTCGATGTCTTCCCCACTGGTCAGTCATTTTTTCTTCTCGTCAAGCAAGTCCTGACTAATGTACAGGCTGGGACAAGACTTTCTCTTTGAACCATATCCAGGATGAGGGTTTCGAGGAGATCCATTTCTTTGGTGACAAGGTCAGTCAAGTGATGCGTGATTTATATTCAAGTTGACTTGTAGACCTACATGGGAGGAAACGATTACGAGATCTACGAGGACAAGAGGACTATCGGACATGCTGTTACTAGTCCCGAAGACACCGCAAAGTTGCTCGAGGAACTCTTCTTCTCCAAGGCATAGGTCCGTGATGCGTACAGCTAGATTTTGGGACCTGGTATATGCATAGGACATGCATAAGGCCGGAGATAACCTGAAGAAAATGCGCTGATCTCTGTTGCATTTCGATGTACGCAGAGCAATCATACATCCTCTATGCGCTTTTACCTTACTCCTGCGCATCTTCCTTGACCTCTGCCGGCACTTCGGTCTCTATTTCACCCATGGACTCGACAGTCTCGGCAAACTCTGTATCATCTCCATCGACCCCTAGCGCAACAGCGACCTCCTCCTTGCCCCGCCTTAGCAACGTCTCGGCAAATTCATACCCCTCCTTCTTATCCAGTACGCGATCGCAGACTTCTCCATATGCCTGGCTAATACGATATAGAGCGCTGCGATGGACTTTTTCTGCTAATTTCGAAGATGACAGTAAAGCAAGGCGTGGTGTAGTGAGCACGTCTAGGGACGTGAGGAATTGAGAGAATTGGGCCAGGGAAGCTGTCAGGGATTTGGCTGATGTGGTGGGTAGGCGAGCAAGGGGTGTCTGGTTATTAGAGTCATGTCATGGACTGAAGTGAGCTGAAGAACCTACGTCTGGCGGTCGAGTCCGGAAGGTTTTCATGATTGGGCCAAGACCAGACTGCTCCAGTAGCTTGCCGTGCTGTTCATCAGCTTTAACTCGATCGACGCCCATCCAGGATGAATACTCACATGCTCATATGTCATTGATTCGACATGTCGTTGTATCTGAGCCTCTAGGAGTTTCACCCGTGGTTCTGTAAAGGGGTACACCTCGAGTGTATGCTGACTCGTTAGCTTCACCCCTAGCCCGAGTTAGCAGACATACCTGCAAATAACCCAGACAATTGATCAAGAAGATATCCCTCTCCCAATCCCCTCCACTACCTTTCCTCATATCTGCCATCCTCTCACACATTTCCACAGCAGGATCAACGGCCTTTTCAAGCAACTTGGCGAAATCCTCATCATTCGCTCGATCGCTATCGTCTACTAAAGATGTATCGTATACTGCGATGATCTCGCGTAGAATCTGAGTCGAATCACGTAGTGCGAGTGGTGGAGAGAGGGTAGCATCGGGAGGATGAAGAAATCGGAGCATACTTCTTCCTTGAGCTTCGAGAGCCTCAAAGAATACTGCGTAGGCTTCCGTGTAGATTCTGTTGTATAAGTATCTGGTTGAGATTGTTTATCACGAAACTCACTGTTGTAGAGTTTCTGTCAAGACTGCATCTGACCCAATTGTCTTGCGCATAGTGACGAGGTAGAACTGGACTAGGTTTGTTATTTTGTAAGTCATGATGATCCCTTCCTGACTCTTGATAGTCTGTTGAATCCGCATCTACCATCAGTAAGTGTCTCACTGTTCGCATCACGTACCTTGAGCGGCCGTCCCAAACCCTCGAGATTCTTATCGAGTATCTCGGCAACCAACGTTTCGTCCTCTTCCCTCTCTTCCGATCGCTTTGACCCAATCATCCTTCTCCTCTCCTCGAGACCGAAAAGGCTCGACAAGAACTCGTGCTCGCTCGCTGTAGCTTGATGAATCCATGCCAGCATATCTCCCACATATCGCGTCGGGTCGTGAGCATGGATCTCGATTGGTCGGGGAAGACCGTTCGGACCTCCGCGCGTCAATGCTTCAAGGAAAGCGTTCAAGACTGATGATTGGCGGGTGGAAACGAGGATCTGACATATGTCGCTGTATCATTAGCGTAATTCCTTGTGCTGAATGTCAAGTTTGACGTACTCTAAAAGGGCCGGACGGGATTTCAGCCTCTGAAGAGCCTGGCGGAGTAGAGGCGAGACATCCAATTGCCCTTCCTTGACAAACTGGCTAGTCTCAAACTGACACCATCGATGTAATTTCTTATAACCCGCTTCCATTTGTTTAGAAGTAGCAGCCATGATATCCATACTATCCATTAGTTCCTCTCCCCCAAACGAAGTGTGACATACCCAGCTTGGACAGTCCCCTCCTCACCAGCCAGAAGGGCTTGACAATCGAATCGGATCCTCTCGACCCTATCTAGAGCTTCAAAAAGACCTGTCCCCATTGGTATCTCGCGGGACGTCAATGCCGCCGATTCGGATTCCGAAAGGGTGAAACGACCGAGGAAACGCTCAATGATCAGAGACCGTAGTTGTGCAGATGCTCTGTCCCATCAGCTCTTTTAGCGGCCCAAGGTATTGTGCGACTGACCGCTGTGACTGTAATCCATCCGCTCGCTCCAGGAGATATTTCGTGCCCGAATTCGCCTGATCCAGCTCGGACTGAGCTTGATCACACCGAATCTGCATTTCCTGCATATGTTCCCGTAACACATTCAATCGCTTTCCATCAGCTCTCGACCTCGATGGACGCTTGCCAGCTTACCTGATCAACCTCGCCAAAAGCATCCAAGAACTTCCTACTTCCCTCTGCCAATTTCCGCTCTACATCCTTTTTCAAGTATTTCCGAGCAGTAGCTGCCGACTGCCCCTTGAGCGTTCTGCGCCTCGGTAGCTCTTCGTCATCACCGTGGCCATTCACAAGATCGCCAATCTCCTTCTCTTTGCCC
>Ga0265797_10013105_pt1 | contig 10032 bp, 7 predicted proteins | sample P2T30metagenome_FD_192433 | JGI IMG/M metagenome (GOLD analysis project Ga0265797, IMG submission 192433) | Plant litter microbial communities from East Loma Ridge, Irvine, California - P2 T30 | ecosystem: Environmental > Terrestrial > Plant litter > Unclassified | place: USA: California... | reverse complement strand
CTATGCTAGCGCGCAGGTCCAGGAGATCTCAATCGACTACACAAACTGCAATTCGACCGCGCCCGAGGTCCCCGTAAACTTCGACCCCAGCGCCGAAAATCCGCTCGACCCAATTCCCGGCGGACGAGTGTCCGCGACCTTCAGATCCAAGGAAGACCCCCAGGCGATGTGGGGTTGGGGCCGCGAGAACTATACTTTCGAATCCGGCGTCGTGCAAGAGACAAACGTGTGCATCCTCAGCTTCAACATTCCGGAAGACATCAAGCCGCCGATCCTCTTCTACTACCGCCTCACAAACTTCTACCAGAACCACCGCCGCTACGTCAAATCCGTCGATATCCAACAACTCAAGGGTGATGCCCGCAGTGCCAGCGACCTCAGCTCGGGCGACTGCTCGCCGCTAGACGTAGACTCCGAGACAGGCAAGCCGTACTACCCCTGCGGTCTCATCGCCAACTCCATGTTCAACGACACATTCAGCCAGTTGACGCTCGCCAACCCCGCGGGTGGAACAAATGCCGGTGGCCAGAATTACACCATGACTGTGGAGGGAACTTCGTGGAGCCACGAGGGTGATCTGTACGGCGAGACAAAGTATAAGCCTGAGGATGTTGTCCCTCCACCAAACTGGCAGGAACAATACGAGAATGGGCGTTATGGTGATAAGCTGCCGAACCTGCATACCTGGGAGCAATTCCAGGTCTGGATGAGGACTGCGGGTCTGCCTACATTCAGTAAATTGTACCAGCGCAACGACAAGGACGTTTTGACTGCTGGTACCTACCGTCTCAAGATCTATGACCGTAAGTTCTTCCCATGCCTCTTCCCTTTCCACCCCTCCTCCCCCTTCCTCCCTTTACCCTTCCTCCCTTTACCCTTCCTCCCTTCCACACCTCCCACTAACACCCCCCAGGCTACCCCGTCGACAAATACAGCGGCACAAAATCCATCCTCATCTCCACACGCACCGTCATGGGCGGCAAAAACCCCTTCCTCGGCATCGCATACCTCGTTGTTGGCGGTATTTGCATCCTGTTAGGAGCGGTCTTCTTGGCTACGCATCTGATCAAGCCGCGCAAGTTGGGGGATCATACGTATTTGACTTGGAATAATGATCAGCCTAGTAGTGCTACTACGACGGGGAGGGCTGGTGGTGCGTAGATGAGCGATGTGTCTGGGTTCAGTGGTACTTGAGGCTCGGCGTGAGCTGGGTGTCTTCTGCTTGCTGTTTGGGCTGGTATCGTACTGTACGTATATCGTAAGCTTGCGATTGGGCGATTCTGGGCGTTTGGGTGTTTGAGAGCGTAAGGGCTAGAGTATAGTCGTTCTTATTGACATTATTCAATTTCATCATGTTCAATACTTCGATGCTGCGTGCCCTTGAGGCGTTTCCAAGGAGTGCCGCTGTTCATAATAGGTAGGTGAACTGTAGTGGTTTATCTCATTGACCGGTCCCTCAATTTCTTCGTCCTTGTGGCTTCACAACATTTGAAGCCTGAAATAAATTGAGGTCATAGAGCCATAGGCACTGACACGACCTCCCGAGGTCAGAGCGTTGAATCGCTGACACGTGACGAGCCTTGGCAAGTCCCTCCAGGGCTGTCTCCGAAAGCCTCAGCACGAACGCGTCAATACTTACCGAGTAAACAACAAATTGCGCATCGCACTGGCCGCATTGTCCGCACCACTTGATCGCACTCTCAGGCTTTCCAGAAGACATGATGTCGCTGTCATTCGATGATTTCTCAGCCTTGCCCCTCCTTCCTCACCTGGATAGTGTCTGGGTGGATGTGGTACAAGCGGGCTGTGTTGTCCGCCGAGGATGTTGAGGCATCAGCCACTGCAGGCTGACACAAACACTCGCTTCCTCAAGCCTGCCTTCCTCATCTCCCATCTAACAGACTGTTTCCAGCTCTCGCAATCAGCCTGGTGACTACGCTCTTCACGCCCTGCACGAGCACGCGCCGTCGTTATCCGATCGCTTAACTTATTGCAAGGCTACAAGGCTTCCTTCTGCCATCGACGTGTACGCAATCAATACACAATACGATGCGGCTCCTGCACATCAAGAGCGATGGGCAGCTTGAGTTCACCAAGGATATCATCCGTGTCGAAAAGATACCTCCCTATGCGATACTTTCGCACACATGGGGGGAACAAGAGGTCCTCTATAACGATCTCAAGAGCTTTCGTACTGAAGAAGCCGTTGACCCTAAGAAAAGAGAGGGTTGGGATAAGATTCAGTTCTGCGCACAACAGGCAAGGCGTGACGGGCTTGCGCATTTCTGGGTGGACACTTGCTGCATCGACAAGGCGAATAATACGGAGCTTGCAGAGGCGATTAACTCTATGTTTCGCTGGTATCAGAACTCGAGCAGGTGCTATGTTTTCCTTCCAGACGTCGAGGGCAAGTCTTCAACAGAGGAAGGAAACCCGTCCTCGGCATGGAAGGCAGCCTTCAGAGCGAGCAGATGGTTCACTCGAGGCTGGACGCTCCAAGAACTCCTAGCTCCGCGCTCAGTTGAATTCTTTGCTAGGGATGGAACACGGTTAGGAGACAAAGAGTCGCTAAAACAGACTGTACATGAGGTCACCAAAATACCTCTCGAAGCCTTGTCAGGGAGCGACATGTCAAAGTTTGGAGTTGAAGAACGTTTCTCTTGGGCAAAAGGTCGCGAGACGACACGCGAAGAGGACGGAGCATACTGTCTGCTAGGTATCTTCGGTTGTTACCTACCACTGATCTATGGCGAAAGTAAAGAGAGCGCGTCGAACCGACTAAGTAAAGAGCTCCAGGGAGGGGCGAGGCTTATCAAGATACGTAACTGGCTGTCGGCGCCCGATCCATCTATCAATTACCAAAAGGCGCACAATCAGCGGCAGCCTGGTACTGGGCTATGGCTTCTACAAGAGCACGAAAGTTTCAAGAATTGGAAGGAAGACGCAGCGTCGCGGCTATGGCTCTATGGGATACCAGGATGTGGAAAGACCATCTTGAGCTCTACTGTTGTCGAGCATCTGCAGCACCACTGCGGTGACGACAGACGTAAAGTGACGGTGTACTTCTACTTCGACTTCAATGATGCACAGAAGCAGATACCAGAGCTAATGCTTCGCTCATTACTACGCCAGCTCTTGCAGCATACGATAACGATACCCGAGTGCGTCGACGCGTTATTCTCGTCCTGTGGCGACGGGCAGCAACAACCACCACTGCATAAACTTCTTACTGTGGCACCGCAGGTGATCGGACAATTCACGCATGTCTACATAATTCTTGACGCGCTAGATGAATGTGCAAAACGACCAGAGCTGATGGACTTGCTTATCGCAGTAGCCGGGTTGCGGCTTGACAGCGTGCATCTGCTCATGACAAGCCGGAAAGAGCGGGACATCGAAACGTCATTGAAGACGTTTGTGGTGGATGACAATATGATTAGTCTTCAAAGAGATGTAGTCGATGAAGATATATTGCGATTCGTTCAACAAAAGCTACGCGACGATAGGCGGCTGGGAAAGTGGAACAAAATTCCTGAAGTCAGGCAAGAGATCGAGACAGCACTCATGCGCGGGGCTCAAGGAATGTACGTATAACACCTCGGTTTTGATAAAGCCAAGCCTGACGATGGTGTAGGTTCCGGTGGGTTACATGCCAGCTTGACGTGATAGCAGAGTGTCGCAATCTAGCGATGTTACGGAAGTCGCTTGCGACCTTGCCGAAAACCCTGGACCAAACCTACGAGCGCATTCTCACAGCCATCAGCGAAGAGGACCGCATCTACACGATTCGGATTCTACAATGGCTCACATTTTCCGCCAGGCCGCTCACTCTTAAAGAAGTTGCCGAAGTTGCTGCCATCGATGTTGCGCGCGAGCCAGCGTTCAATCGCGATGAAGTGTTAGTGGATCCTCTGGAAGCGTTGAAAATTTGCTCCAGCCTGGTCACCACTGTAGTGAACGAGTCGGACAATTATGAGTCGGATGACGACGAGTCGACTATTTCTGAGCTCGACGCGCGAATTGTCACCCTAGCACACTACTCGGTCCAAGAGTACCTTATCTCAGAAAGGATCAGACGAGGGCCAGCAAAGCAGTACAGCATGAAAGAGACAGAATGCCACAGAGCAATGACAATAGGCTGTTTGGGATACCTAAATCGTTTCCAGCAACCATTGACCCATGAAATCCACCAGGCTTCAGTGCTGGCAGAATACTCAGCACAATTTTGGAGTAACCATCTCCAGAAGACAGGAGACCGAGAAGAAGAAATGAGCCGACTAGCGATGCGCCTCTTATTAATGGAGGAGTACGTATTTGCCAACTCAATTCGATTTTACAATCCAGAGAGGCTTCATTTATACCACCATCAAGTGGATCCAATGGAGATAAGAACACCCCTTTACTACGCATCATCTTTGGGCTTAATCACAATTACGAAACTGCTCCTGGACCAAGACGTCGATGTCAACGCGCAAAGTGGCGAATACGGTAGCGCGCTATTTGCAGCCGTAAGGGGATTACACTTGTCAGTGGTTGAACTACTAGTCAAGGCGAAAGCCGACGTCGACTTTGAGTGTGCAGATGGAGCATTTGTACTGCATGAAGCTATAGCCCAAGCAGACAGAGCAATATCCAGGGTGTTAATCGATGCAGGCGCCGACGTCAACAAGCGAGATCTATCGGTGGGCACTGCGATACACATCGCTTTAACAACGGGCGATGAGGTACTGGTCAAGATGCTCATTGATGCTGGCGCAGACGTCAACACTCGAGATGAAGATGACTACAGTGCACTACAAATAGCTTCATGCACAGGCGCAGAGTCAGTGGTCAGGCTGCTGATACAGGTGGACGCAGGTGCGAACGCTCCTGGTAAGCAAGACTTCGACATGGCGCTGCTCGCTGCTGCACAATGTGGTAACATAGCAGTTGTCGAGTTGCTACTCGACGAGGGTGCCGATATCCATGCCCAGCATGCAGAGTGGGGTAATGCACTATTAGCTGCTGCACAAGGTGGTCATACAGCGGTTGTTGAGTTGCTACTCGACAGGGGCGCCAAAATCGACGCCCATAATGCAGAAGGTAATACTGCGCTACACAGTGCAGTCGGATCATTACGTGAAACGACAGCGGAAGTCTTACTCAGAAGGGGTGCTAGCCTTGCTCCGGACACACAGTCAAAAGGTGTCATGAACCACGCTATTGACAGTGCAGGGTGTACCCTTTCACTCGTTAGGATGTTGCAACAGTATAGCGTCCCATTGGACACTGTCGACGTGGAAAACATGACTCCTTTGCATTATTGTGTAAAGTACGAGCACGAAGCCATCGCGAAGCAACTCATTGATGCGGGGATACAGATCGACTCGGGGGTTTTCCAGCAGACATGGCCCACCAAAGTCGGCATCACAGGAAATAGCCAAGTGGATGCTACGTTTGCAGTTTCGGAATCCGCCGCAATCGATCTAAATCCCTTACATTTCGCTGTCTCGAAAGAGCTTCCGAGGATGGCTGAGTTTCTTCTGAAGCATGGCGCGAATCCTAATGCTCTTTCTAAGTATGGTGATACTCCCCTACATCGCGCGTTACGCGCGGCAATTCGAAGGCCACACCACGGGTTCTATAGCTACGAGGACACCTCGGGGATTGCTCAGGCGCGTGACGAAGTACTCAATGCATTGTTGGCAGATCCTAGGACTTCTCTCACAGCAGCGAATGAACATGGCGAAAGCTCTCTACACTGCGTCGGCTATGGGACTTGGGGAAGCGCGATCATGGTCCAAAGGCTGATAGACAAAGGAGCGGATCCATGCTTGATCAATTCGAGTCAACAAAGCCCACTTCATCTTGCCATTCAAGCCAAGGATGACAAATCAGTCAAAACTCTGCTCAGTATGGGTGCGAGCGTATCTCAAAGGAACGAAGATTGCATTAACGTACTTCATTACGCCGCTCAGATTAAGAATCACAACGTGCTAGTTACCCTTCTTGATAGCGAACAAGCCAAGGCAGTCAAGCTGATAACGTCGAAGGACAAGAACGGGCGTAATGTGCTGCACCACATGTTCTGGGCAGAGTGGCACGAGTTCAAGACTATACACTGGCTACTTTATCACGGCGCAAGCGGCTCAGAGTTGGACAACTTTGGGGTTTCCCCGGTAGCGCAATATGTGAAATGCTCTAGCTGGACACTCGACGTTGAAGTTTGCCGGTCACTCCTTCGCACCAAGGAGGCTGCGTCCTTCGTCGGCCACGAAGGACAGACCCTTGGGCACTTCTGCGCTAAGAGATTCGATTTCCAGGTCCCTATACTGGAAGTCCTGCACGAGCGCGGTGTTGACCTTACGGAAAAGGACCACGGCGGAAGGACCGTACTTCATTATTCCGTTTTGTACAACACTCTTTACGAAGAGGTGTTGAGGTATCTCGTTAGCGTCATTGGAATTAAGGCAGACGACCAAGATGAGCAAGGCCGTACCGCCTTGCAATATGCTATGGACAAAGTCGACGACAATGGTGGCAACCCCCGGGACTACAGACGTTGGGAAAGGATCAGATTCATGTTAGAACGGCTGCCAGAAAACGGGCTCCCCTTGGTCACCCCACCTGGGTCTTCACACCGCATTGTCTACACGCTGCCCCCACTCAAATCAACCAGGAACCGAGTACGGTAGCTCATATCATGCAAGAGCATACTCTCTCTATTTCGCGCACTCTCTAAACCTCCAAATCGCTCCTGACCCTCGAGATCACCATCACAATCCTTCCACTGTACGTGGATGAGCCAGAAAAGTCACATTACAGCGTGGCTGTTGTCATCCTGTGGCCTCGCGATGAAGGGAAGCTAGTCGGATGGTGTAGCGTAGAAGGCCATGGCAGTATGGCGCGACATACCTCGCGTTGTATCCTGCTTTGTTGCTGCGGAGTTCGTGGGCTTGCGGCTGGCTCTTCCTGGGCCTTGCATGAGGAGGGGAGAGTCTGGACAAAGGATCGGCGACGCCACACAAGATGATAGTGGCGTAGACATGCTAGAAGAGGGGGATGAAGGCGGGAACCGATAGCAAAGGAATCAGGAGGGAAGGACGCGGAAGAAGAGAGGATGATATTGAGAGGATTGGATGCACGAGTGTTGTATGTACTTGTACAGTGGCGTTACATTTTCTTCCATTTCTGCTTTTCCATGTAGTGTATTCGCGAATCATAATGGGAAGGAGCAGTGTGCGTCCGCTATTCTCGTATCGTAGACAGCCTGCCACATAGCTACTGCGAGACATAGTTCATCCTCTCAACACAGCCTCTTCGCCCTCGACTTCACCGCGACTTCTCTGCACTCACAGCTTGAAGTCGCATTTACTGGTGGAATCCCACCTCGTGCAGATACACACGTCGTGAAATTAGTGCTCCGTGCATTGCGCCGGCACCACGCATAACGCCGAACCACGCGACGAGCTGAACCGCGCATTACGCCGTACCTACTTTGTACAGTCTAGGCTATCTCGCTTGCAGCGATCTTTCGAGTTGTCATTGAGTTGCTATTGGGTGGAAGCTCCGAGGTTGTATATTGCGCGGACAGAATGGTGATTGATGGAGCGCAGGTCGAAGCGTGGGAAACGGCGGTGAAGTAGAAACCAAGAATATAGGGTGAACACATCAGCAATGCGAATGCGAATGCGCTTTCAACACAGTCAAGCACGAAGAAAAGCTTTCACCGCAATGCCAAGTGCGGAGAACTCATGAGCTTGTTTCGTTTCCTCGAAGTTCGTCTGGCCTCAAACATGCGGAGGTTGGTTCAAAACAGGGGTCCGGCCCGACACTTGCGTCCAAAGAGCCGCAACCTCGTGTCGTCTGATCTTTGCGCACGTCTTCTAATGATCTGATTGCAATCTATTCATTTACATCAGGCCAAGAATTAAGTAGTAGGAGGAAGACATGGCTAATATTGACTCGTTCGACGTTAATAAGAAGAGCGCGTCTGCTCTATTCGTAGCACCATTCAACACCTGAACATCTCGAGAACCTCGACACCTAATTCTTGTACGCTGTAAATATGCAGATCTCCGCCCTCATCCTCTTCTTCACGGCCACGGCCTCCGTCTCCGCATGGGTGAGTACCTACCAATCCTCCCAACCAGCCCAAACCAAGACTCCACCCCCGTCCTAGTCAACCACGCATTCTCTTCTTCATCCACCTAAACCATTCCCATTACCCCAACTAACGCCCCCAACCCACAGCAATGTTTCGACCACGACGAACACTTCACCACAAACCACGCCCAACTGTCCGAAGGCAGCGACCCCAACAACCAATGGGGATACTGCCCATCCAAGACAGGATGCTGCGCCGATGGCAAAACATGGTATGCGTGCAAGAATGTAAGTTTTCGCGCCTCCTTTACTTTAATGTATTAGTGTGAGTGGTATGCTGATGACGGATGGATAGGTATGCAAGGGTGGTGCTGCGTGCAGTGTTAGTGGTGGTAAGACGAGTTGTTAGAGGGATGGTGAGTTGGAGATGTGTCTACGGGAGCTACATCCCACTACCCAATAGTAGTATGTTGACCACACGGAATTGAGCAATATCTCGTTGTAAAATCGAATGATATGCATCCCAACCACTATCCCCCTCCGTTCCACCGTTCCCCCTTCCTTTCCCATCTTCCCCCATCACATATACCCCCTTCCCCTCCACTTACTCCCCATCACGCACCCAAGCCATCCTAATCGTCGTCTTCGACGCTAGCGGCGGTGCCCCTAAACACTGCAACAGATTCTCCTGCGCTAGCTAAAGCTGCCTGTGCGCCTCCCCAAGCTGATCCTTCAGCATCGCAACATTCTACATACCCTTCCTAATAACAAATACAAGAACAGCACAAAGTATAGGGCTTACAACCGATCGTACCTTCACGCGTCGTCGATGCTAGCAGTCGCTGATGAGAACATGGCAATCGTGAAAGAAGGCCAGGATGAAGATGCTAAAGACGAAGCCGGGGATGTGTTGGTTTAGGTGTGATGGTTTCGCTAGGTAGGGTAGACTTTGCAGGGACGGTCGTTGTGGTAGGAGGGACGGGGGTGGGGGGTTGTATTCGATGAGGATGGGGTCTCGTCCTGGAGGTAGGTGTTGAGCTGACGCAATCTCGTCGGAGAAGTCGTAATCGGTGGCCATAGTTGTTTGGGTTGGTGCTAGCGGCGGTAGCTGAGCGTTGAAGGGTCTCCCTGGACGTCCTGGGACGAGCGCTCTTATGTAGCAGAAGTTTGCCTGAAAGCTTGTTGGAGATTGTCTTGGAATGTTCGAGGAAACGCGCTCTCGTTTGACGGACGGAAGTGCGAGAAAGATGTACCAGATATGTCGCAGACGTTCCAGTAACACGATAGATGCCTACCGACGTAACCTGACCTTCCCCTTCGCCAGCGCATTCAAATGATACTGACACCCCATCCCCAGCGGCCTCCCCTCCCACTCTTCCCTCCAAAACCTATCCACGACACCCAACTGCGGATCACTGCGATCATAAAGCGTCGTTTCCTTCATCAAATCCCAATGCTCGGCCTTCTTCCATCTCAGCAACATGGGCTTGAGAAGCCTCCCCGTGATATTCTTGTTCCGACAAGTCGTCGCAAAGTCTTCGATCTGGCCGTCGAACCACTCAAGCGATGGATCGGCAGGCTGCCAGACGGACATGGATTCTAAACTTGGCCAAAATTCGAGGAGAGAAAGGGAGGCTTGGAACATGTAGGATACGTCCATGCGGGCGTTCATCAGGCACTGCGCTTCCTGTTTTGACTCTTCAAAGGTAAGACCGTTGGGTAGGATGGAAGAGTCGAAGGGGAAGGGGAGTTGGGCGTGCGAGAGATCGGGTCGTAGCGTGAGATGGCGTAAGTTTGGCGGAAACAGGGGATAAATATCTTTGGTGATGGAGAAGTCGACGTCGCCAGTGAGGAAGGGGAAGGGAACCTCAAGGGTATGTAGTTCGGTGAAGTCGGTGAGATCAAGGAAGCCGCAGAGTCTATCGCCGATGCGGGGTTGGGCGAAGA
>Ga0265797_10013104_pt1 | contig 10033 bp, 6 predicted proteins | sample P2T30metagenome_FD_192433 | JGI IMG/M metagenome (GOLD analysis project Ga0265797, IMG submission 192433) | Plant litter microbial communities from East Loma Ridge, Irvine, California - P2 T30 | ecosystem: Environmental > Terrestrial > Plant litter > Unclassified | place: USA: California... | reverse complement strand
TATTGCGAATATTTTTGATAAAAAGTCAATATTTGAATATAGAAAATTAAATTACCCTTTAATTTTTTTTTTTCATATGTATTATGGTTTAATGGATTATAAGTTTGAAGATTTAAAATTACTTGTAAAACAATATAATTATTTTAATAAAGCTAAGGTATTTAAATATAAATTAAATTTTGTAAGAATAAAATTTTTTAAGAAATTAAAAAATAAATTTATCTATTTTTTAATTTTACAAAAATTATTATATAATAGGTATTACAATTTATGTAGTTCTGTTTATTTTGATAGTTATTCTGTTCTTAACACTTTAAAATTAAATTGATTATTTCATGTTTTTTTATTAAGATCGAGCGGTAAATATGTTATTTATAATATAAACAAATATTCTGATTGATATAAATATAATTTCGGTACTATTAAATTTAAAAAATTAAACGTACCTAAAAAATTAACAGCAGAGGAAGCTTTTTTTTTAAAAGAATTTAGAAATAATAAAATGAAATATATGTTAAAAATATTTAATTCTTATAATAAAAATTATAAGTTAATTTCTAAAAAATTAAAAATAAAATATAAAAGTATTTATATGTTTAGATTTTCGTTTAGTAATTTTAATAAGATTAAAATTAATCAAAAATGATTTTCAAACTTAAAAACATTTTACCCTATTAGATTTAGTGAATCTTCTGTTACTAAATATATCAATTATAATAAATTACCTAATTTTAGTTTTTTTTATTTAAGAAAAAATAGAATTTTTAATAAAAGTAGATATTCTAGAAATCGTCAATTATATAGAACTGGTTTTTATTGATGTTTATGACTTAATATAATTTTAGTTTACGGTTTATATTTTATATTTTATAGATTTACATTTAATTTTGGTTATTTATGGTGAGGTGTATTAATTTTAGCTTATTCTACAATTTTTTCTAGAGCATTTAAATATAATTTTCATAATGTTTATTATTTATACGATGAATTAGTTCAATTTATGTATTGATTAGGTTACATTTTTTTAGAATTAAGATCACAAATTGATTTTATACTTAGAAAAATTTTATTAAAATTTAATTTAATAAATTATATTTCTACTTATAAAAATTATAAATATGATTTTATTTTAAATAAACCTTTATTTTATTTAGCTAAATATTATATAAAATGGGTTGAAAATAGAAATTCAACAAAATTTGTATTTTTTTGAGAAGGTATGAAAGAAAAAGATACTTCATTATTTAGATATAAAACCGTAATTCATTGATTTAGACAATTGTATAGAATGTTAACAATTTAATTTTTTTTAAATATTTAGGGGAATAGTTTAACGGTAAAACTATGGTCTTCAAAATCATCGTTGTAGGTTCGAATCCTGCTTCCCTTGTTTTATTAAAATGTTTATTTTTTTAAAGAAATACATTGCAAATTTAGATTCAATTTCTAAAATTTTTTTCCTTGTTTTTTGCTTATTTTACGATTTTTGGAATTTATGTTTTAGTAAATTAGATTTAGAAAGAAAAGAAATTAAAGATAAAGAAAGTATAATTTATTATAATTATAGTGTTTATAAATTAAAACAATTTTATCATAAACAAGTTTTTGAAAAAGATTTTATTTTTGTTGATTTAATTTGAACTAGATTGATGTCTTTTAAATACTTAAATTCCGATTATAAAATTGATCTTTTCAGAGCTTATTTTAGAGTTTTAAATACTAATCAAGGTTTTTATTTTAATTTTGAAAATTTAAAAAATAAAAATAATTTTATTAATTTTTTATCATTAATATTTTTATCAGGTTTTAAATATGTTTGATTAGGTATAAGATTTTGATTATTTGCTTTAATCGGTTCGTTATCAATAATATATTGCACTTTAGTTTTAAAAGCCTTACCTTTTAACAAAATTATGTTAGCATGAGTATCTATTATTATGTTTTTATATTGAATGATTTCAGGATTTGTATTTTTTTTTAAAAAATACCAATTTGGTAAATATACTACCGCTATTCAAAGATTTTGGCGTAGAAGTTATATGTTATTTTGATTAATAGAGGGAGCTACTTTTTTAGTGTTTTTATTTTTAACTATAAATTCTTCTCAAGAATCTTTTTATATGTTTGATCAAATTAGCATTTTAAAAACTCATTTATATTCTTGGAGATTTTTTTTTTTAAAGATATTTCCTCTAATTTTATTAATTGTAACAACTTATTTACTAATGGTTTCATTAAAATGAAATATTTATAGTAAACATAGTATATGATTGTTAGCTTTGACTTTTTTTTTAACTTATGTAGTTTGATTAGAATTTTATCAATTTTTTCATATTATAAATTTTTACGGTAATTTTAATTGAGTTTATGATATTGACGACCATTCTTGATCATTAGAACAAGAACCTAGAAGAACTCGTATGGTTAATCATTATGTTAATCTTTTATTTATTTTAAAATTTTGACATATAGTTTTTATTTATGGTGTATGAATTTTTTTTGTTTTAAGATGTTGAGAAACTAAAAGAATTAGATATCCTTTATTATCTGCTAATTTTCAAAATTTTGTTATTTTATATTTATTCGCATGAGTTTTTATGTACCCTTGATTTAAATTTTTTTTTAGAAAATTTTTAGATACACCTTATTATTGGTTTTATATTAATAATAGAAGATTAGCTTTCAGAGTTTTTTTTAATGATTTAAAATTAATTTATTATGGTTTTGTTGATTTTTTTCAATTTTATAAATTAAATTTATTAGAAAAATTTAATAATACACCATTTTATTATTGAAAATTAAATAATTACGATAATAATTTTGAATCTTTTAGAAAACATATTATTAGAGATAAAATCGTACAATCTTTATATAGATCGTATTAAATTTTTTATAATTTTTTGGTTTTATTATTAATTTTATTAATATTTAATTTTATATATTTGTATAATTATGATTTTTTAATTACGTATCATATATTTATTTACTATTTTTTTTTATTTACTATTTTTTTTTATTTTTTAAAGATAAAATCTTTAAATACAGTTAAATTTCATTTATTTTATTTTTTAATTTTTTCATTTATTTTATTTTTTTGATCTTTTATTTTTTTTCTTTCATTAAATACTTATTTATTAAATTATTTATTTTTAGATTTTTTAATTAATTGGGGTAGTATAATTAATTATAATTTATTTTAACTATCAATGAAATCCATTAGATCAAAATTTATTACATGTGATATTCGTAACATCATTTTTGATGTGCAATTTTTTTTTTCAGGTTTACAAAAAGATTTTACTAATTTTTTATTTATTGAAAGATTTAAAATTTATGCAAATAGATTTAACGATTTAAGAAAATATTTTTTAAAAAAATATATATATACTATTAATCACAAAAGAATAGGTTTAAACTATTTTTATTTTAGTATGTGAACCGGTCTTTCTGGTGCAGCTTTAGCTACTATGATAAGATTAGAATTAGCTTATCCTGGTAGTACTTTTTTTAAAGGTGATTCTTTAAGATATTTACAAGTTATTACAGCTCATGGTTTAATTATGGTTTTTTTTGTTGTAGTTCCAATTTTATTTGGTGGATTTGCTAATTTTTTTATCCCTTATCATGTAGGATCTAAAGATGTGGCTTTTCCTAGATTAAATAGTATAGGTTTTTGAATCCAACCATGTGGTTGATTATTAATTGCTAAAACAGCTTTTTTAAGACCTCAATTTTGACGCTATTATGATAAACCATCATTTTATTTACCATTATTAGATAAATCTAAACATAGAAAATTTTTAGAATTTAAAGAAAATAGTTATTTTTATTTAAATTCTTTAAAAAAATTTGAATTAGATCAATATTTTACATTTTGAAAACCAAGAAAACAAATTAATTATAAAAATTATGAAGTATATTCTTTTGTTCCAAATAAATTATTATTTTGAACTTCTATAATTCAATATCCTGAATCATTTTGATATGTTGCAAATAGAGCTGTTAAAGCAAGACGTAGAAAAGTTTATTTTACTAAATGTTCAAATAGAACTTTAACTATGTCAGGTTGAGCTTTTATAACCCCTTTTGCTAGTAATACTAAATTTACAGGTGTTGGTAGTCAAGATATAGCTGTTATAGCTGTTATTTTTGCTGGTATTAGTACAACCGTTTCTTTTACTAATTTATTAATAACAAGACGTACTTTAAGTATGCCTGGTTTAAGAAATAGAAGAGTTTTATTACCATTTTTAACTATTGCTTTATTTTTAACTATGAGAATGTTAGCATTAATTACTCCTGTAATTGCTGGTGCAATGATTATGTTATTATTAGATCGTCATTGACAAACTACTTTTTTTGAATTTGTTTATGGTGGTGACACTGTTTTATTTCAACACCTTTTTTGATTTTTTGGTCATCCTGAGGTTTATGTTGTTATTATTCCTTCTTTCGGTATACAAAATATGATTTTACCATATTCTAATACTAGAAGAATTGCTTCTAAACATCATATGATCTGAGCTATTTATATGATGGCTTATATGGGTTTTATTGTTTGAGGTCATCATATGTATCTTGTTGGTTTAGATCATAGAAGTAGAGCTTTATATTCTACTATCACAGTTATGATTTCATTACCTGCTACTGTTAAAGTTGTTAATTGGACTTTAACTTTATTAAATGGTGCATTAAAATGAGATGTTGCGCTTCTTTTTGCTTTAGCTTTTATGGTTTTATTTATATCCGGAGGTTTAACTGGTATGTGATTATCTCATGTTGGTTTAAATGTATCTATGCACGATACCTTTTATGTAATTGCTCATTTTCATCTTTTATTTTCAGGTGCATTTTTTTGTAATGCCTTTGCTGGAATATATTATTATTTCCCAGCATTATTTGGTATTAAATATTCAAGAATGTTTGGTTATTTACATTTAGTTTATTATTTTGGTGGTCAATTTATGACTTTTGTACCTATGTTTTGAATTGGTTATTCAGGTATGCCAAGACGTATTCATGATTATCCAGCATTTATGATGGGTTGACATGGTATGGCTTCTGTTGGTCATTTAACTACTTTAATAGGTGTTATGTTTTTTTTTTTAATGTTATTAGATTCACATATTGAAAGAAGAGTTGCTGTTCATAGTACGTTAGGTATTCCAAGATGACATAAACGTATTCAATATTATTTATTTAAAATTCGTTATTTACAATATGTTAATAAAAGATTAACTAGATTACCTAATTCTAAAGTAAGAATGCTATTATCGAATTCATATTTTAATGAATATGAAAGTTATAAAATAAATTAATTTTTATTATTTTAAGTTGAGTATTTTAGGATTATTAGTAATATTAATTATTAATATTGTATTGATGTTAGTTCTTACAATTATAATTGCTTGTTTAACTTTAATTGAAAGAAAATTTTTAGCTTTAGTTCAACGTAGAGTTGGTCCTAATTTTGTTGGTTATAAAGGTCGTTTACAATATATTGCAGATGCTTTAAAAATGTTTATAAAAGGTGTATTAATACCTGATGAATCTAATAGATTTTTATTCGTAACAATACCTAGTATTACTTTAGCAATTTGTTATTGTTTTTGGATGAATGGTGTTTGAGGACCTAGTGTTTCTTTATTTGAAATTGAATATAATTTAATATATTCGTCACTTTTTTCTGTTTTATTTGGTATGTGTGTTATACTTACAGGTTATTTCAGTAAAAATAAATACGCTATGTTAGGTGCTGTAAGAGCTGGTATTGGTATGTTAAATTTAGAATTGTTTTTAGGTTTAATGTTTTTAAATGTTGTTTTAATTAGTGAATCATTTTCTTTTTTACCTATTGTGATTTATCAAGAAAATTATTGATTTATATTTTTATTTTTTCCTCTTTGTGGTTTAATAACAATAACATTTTTTTTAGAAGTTAGTAGATCACCTTTTGATTTACCTGAAGCTGAAACAGAATTAGTTACGGGTTATACTACTGAATATGGTGGGTTTTTTTTTGCTTTATATTATTTAGGTGAGTATTTTCATTTATTTTTTTTTTCTTTAGTAGTGAGTTTATTATTTTTTGGAGGTTGAGAATTACCTAATATGTTTTTTAATTTGTTTTCATATTATTATGATTACGCAGAATTATTAAGAATTTAATTATTCTTATAATATGTACTATAGTTAATGGATTGATTAAATTTAAATTTTTTTTACCAATTAATTTTAAATTGGTGACCTTGATTAACTTTTTGAAATGAGTCGTTTTTTTTACAATTTTTAATTATTTATACTATGTATTTAATATATTCTACAAATAATTTATATTTTGTTTTATTTTATTTATTTATTGAATTTTTTTATTTTGGTTTATTTTTAGCTTTATATAATTTAGAATTATTTACAGCTTTTTTATGATTAACTGAATGTGTTGTTGTTTTTATTAGTATACTATTTTTATTTTATTTAAATGTGTTTGGTAATGTTTCTAAACTTAATTTAACTGTGTATTCTTTTAAATATTTTGGTCTATATTTAGGTTTTTTTTTATTAACTACGTTTTATGTGTTCCCATCTGAAGTAGAATTTTTTTTACCTATAGAATTAAATATAATTAATTTATGGGATGATTATTATGAAGCTTTATGGAATGATAAAATGAATGATTTATTCGGTTTATATATTGGTTATTATGTATTAAATAGTTTCGAATTTATTTTAATCGGTATTTTATTATTAGTTGGTAGTATTGTTTGTGTGAATGTTAATAAATTTAATAAAAATTTAAAATCTAATAATTATTATGATTTATTAACTATTTTTGATTTTTTTGATGATTTTGTTAAATATTTGTTTATGAGAAAACAAAATCTTGTAGATCAAACTATACATCCTAGTTCAACTAGAATTTTTAAAAAAAAAATTAATAAATAATGATACAGAAAAATTCTATGTTAAAACCTGTTGATACCTGTGGTGTCTTTAAAGTTATGGTTTTTCATGTTTACAAAGGTTCTCAAGGTAGATTGGCTTTTTCTGGTGATTTTGTAAAATCTTCAGCAAAAATAGTTAAACCTGAAAATCCTATAAAAAAAAAAAGTAAGCATAGGTGTATAATTACAAAAACCAAATATAAAAATGTAAGAATTGATGGTTCTTTTATTAAATTTAAACGTAATAGTTTAATTCTTTTAAAAAAAAGATTAACTCCCAAAGGTAAAACTTTAAGAGGACCTATTTCCCGTAATATTAGAAGAAAAAAATTTATTTCTTCTTTTTCTAGATCTATTTAAGATAAATAATTAAATTCTTGTCGTCTAATGGTGAGGACAATGGGTTTTCACCTCATAAATCTGGGTTCAAATCCCAGCAAGAATATTGTAGAAGTTGTTTCAAAATTTATATAAATATTGATATAATGTGACTGATACACCATCTATTTTATTTAAAATTAACATTTGAACTTACATAAATATAAGATATTTTAAATTTAAATTTACAAGAGTATTAACTTATTTCACATTAGGTTTAAAATCTTTAAAGGTTAACGAAATAAAAGTTTTATATAAAGATTGGCTTTTTGAAAATTTTTATGGTAAATTTTTTAAATATTTTTTATTTATAATTATATTATGTTTTTTAATATAATTTTAAATAAAAAAAAATTTTGTAGAAATTGAAATTTTTAAAATTTTTAAAATTTAAAAAAAAATACAGAAATTATGGTAAATTTGTATTATGCATATTTAGTTAAATACTTATTTGAGTATAATATTTATTTTTTTCTTTTAAGTATGTTATTGTCTATGATTATTTATTATTCATCTAAAATTGTAAATTTTCAAATTTTAATAAAAAACTTTAGTAGTTCTTATTTAATAAAAATTATTTTAATAGTTTCTTTATTAATATCTTTTTTTGTAAATTGTTTCGTATTTTGATTATTTATAAAATGTTATTATACTACTTTAAATTTTTTTTTATATTCTAATTCTGTATACAATTATTCTGATTTGTTTTTTTTTAAATTACCTTTAACTTCAGCATGGGGTGTTAAATTATCTATCGAATTCTTTGGTTTTATATTTATTTTATTAGCTTATATAGTTGGTATTATATCTTTTTTAGCTCTTGATACTAGATTATATTGAAAAAATATAAGATTTATTTTCATATGTAATTTTTTAGTTTTTATTATTACCTTGTTCGCTATTGTTAATGATTTAATTTTGTTATTTTTATTATATGAAGCTATGATGATACCATCTTTTTTATTTGTTTATTTTATCAGTCCTTATAGAAGAGGTATACAAGCTTCTTTATATTTTTTAATATGAACTCAAATAGGTTCTTTATTAGTATTAAGTGCGATTTCTTATATAATATATACTACCGGAGGTTCTTCTTTTTCAACATTAAGAGAATTTAAATTTACTGAAGATGAAGTTTGGTACTTATATTTATTAATTTTTTTAGGATTTGGTTTTAAAGTTCCAATTTGACCTTTACAATATTGATTGACTAAAACACACGTTGAAGCCCCAGCCGGATTTTCAATATTTCTTAGTGGGTTTTTAGTTAAAACCGCTATTTATGGTTTTTATAAAATAACGAATGAGTTTGGTGTTGAAATAGATACATCGTTTTTTTCTGTATTTGTTATAATGGGTGTTATCGATGCATCTATGAAAATGTGAGGTCAAATTGATTTAAAAAAGTTAGTTGCTTATGGTACTGTTCAAGAAATGAATATTATTTATATAGCTTTTTTATGAGGTGATGCTGGAGCATTTATTGGAGGTATTTTATTTTGTATTACTCACGCTTTTTTATCGTCTTTAATGTTTTATTTAGTAGATTGTATTCAAAGAAGATATGGTACTAGAGTAATTTCTGAATTATCAGGTATTTTACATACAACACCTAATTTAGGTATTAGTATTTTATTAATGCAAATTTTATATTCAGGGTTACCAGGTACTATTAAGTTTTTAAGTGAAATTTATATATTTGGTGGTTTAATTTGTTCTGCACCTTTATCTGCAATTTTACTTATGTATGGTGCTAATTTTTTTGGTTTAATTGGTTTCAGTAAATGTTGATTTAATGTTACTTTTGGTTTAAATATGAAAAATCAAGATAAATTACCGATTGATTTAACAATTAAAGAGTTTTTTATCATATTTATTTGTATAATTTCTATGTTTTTGTTTGGTTTTGGATTTAATATGGTTATTTAATTTTTTTATTGAATTATTTAGAGAATGTGTTGTTAATGTTGTATACAAATAATTTTATTTTATTTTTATTAAAAAAAAATTTATTTTATTTTTATATAAATTATTCTATTTTAAAAAATATGAATTATTTTTTATATTTATTTAATTTTAATTCAAAATTTTTTTTTACACAAAAAACGATTTTAGATACTGGTTTATCTTTAGAAAAAAACTTATTTAAAACTTTCTTTTTTTTAAAATTTTCTAAACATTTTAAAATTTTTTCTTATAGTAAATTATTTTTTAATTATAATTATTTAATAAATACTAACGTTTATTTGAATAAAAATGTTTATATGTTAAATAATGTAATTTATAAAAGTATTTATAATTTTTATAATGCTATTTATTATTTAACAATTAATAAAGGTAAATTTTTAATATTAGATGATGAATATTTTTTATCAATGCCTTTATATAATTATATGTTTTCATACAATTCTCTTGATGTTTTTAAAGATTATTTTTTTTTAAAAACTAATTTTTTTACTTTTAAAAGGTGGGTTTATTTTTATTCTAATTTTTGTTTAGAATTTAATATTAATTTATTAATTTTATTTAATTATACACGATTTTTAAATTATATGTATGAAATTCAATCTTTAGATCTTCCTTTAGCGGCTTTGGTACCCTTAAATTATACGAATGATTTTGTAGATTATTATCTTTTTATTAATAATAATTATCAAATCGATAAAATTATATACAATGCGTTAATAGTGCAATCTTATTTTTTAGGAATTAAT
>Ga0265797_10013103_pt1 | contig 10033 bp, 17 predicted proteins | sample P2T30metagenome_FD_192433 | JGI IMG/M metagenome (GOLD analysis project Ga0265797, IMG submission 192433) | Plant litter microbial communities from East Loma Ridge, Irvine, California - P2 T30 | ecosystem: Environmental > Terrestrial > Plant litter > Unclassified | place: USA: California... | reverse complement strand
GACGAGCAGCCGTAGCGCCACAGAAGCCCCCGACCATTTCGGTCGGGGGCTTCTGTGCGTCCGGGCTCCTAGTAGTCCAGCCCCTTCAGGTGCATCATGGCCGGGTCGGGGTTGCCGAAGCGGTGCCACTCGCCCGTCAAATACTGTGCGCTAGACTCGCCTCATGCCGACCCGCCCTCGCGCCGCCCTCTACCTCCGCCTTAGCCAATCCGACGACGCCTCGACGTCGATCGCCCGGCAGGAGCGCGACCTCCGCGAGTACGCAGATCGCGAGGGCTGGGACGTCGTTGCCGTCCTCACCGACGACGGCATCTCAGGCCGGAAGGCGCGCGCCAACGCCGGCGAGGCCCTCCGCATGATCCGCGACGGCGAGGTCGACGTGCTCGCCGTCTGGAAGTTCGACCGCTGGAGCCGTCAGGGGCTCGCTGCCGTCGCCGACCTCATCGGCGCCCTCGACACGCGACCCGAGGCGCGCTTCGTCGCCCTCCGTGACGGCCTCCGTTCCGAGCAACCCGCCTGGCGCATCATCGCGTCCGTCCTCGCCGAAGTGGCCCGGATGGAGGCCGACAACACCGCGACCCGCGTGCGGTCGTCGATCGCCGCCCTCCGGCGCGACGGGCGCTTCCCCGGCGGCGTCGTGCCCTTCGGTTACCGCCCGGCTCCGGCACCCGACGGCCCCGGGCGGATCCTCGTCGTCGACCCCGGCGAGGCAGCCATCGTCCGCGAGGTGGCCGACCGGCTGCTCACCGGACTCGAGTCGCTCGTCGCCATCAGCCTCGACCTCAACGCCCGCGGCGTCCCAGCGACGCGCTCGGCCGCCCGCTCGGCCCGACTGGCCGGCCGTCCCGTCGAGGGCCTCGCCACCGGCACCTGGCGCACCAGCCAGCTCACCGACACCTGGAGCTCCGAGCACCTCCTCGGCCGGGTGACCCACAAGGGTGCCATCGTCCGTGGCGAGGACGGCATGCCCGTGCAGGTCTGGGAGCCGATCCTCGACCTCGACACGGCCCTCCGACTCCGGGCCCGCCTCACCCCTGCCACTTTGCGCCCTCGACGCGTCCGCGCGGCACGCCTCCTCTCCGGCCTGGCCTACTGCGGCCACTGCGGCGGCAAGCTCTACGTCAAGCACGCAGGCGGCGGCGACATCTACTACGGCTGCAGCGCATCCGCGCAGGGCGTCGACTGCCCCATGCCCCGGATCAAGGCCGACAGCCTCGACGAATACGTAGTCGCCCAGACGCTCGCCACCGACGGCGCGAAGCCCCACCGCCACGAAGTCACCGCAGCTCGCGCCTCCGACGCTGCCGCCTCCCTCGTCGAGGTCGAAGCCGCCATCCAGGAGGCGACCGGCGCACTCGCTTCGGACGACGCTGACGTCCCGGCCCTCGTCACCCTCCTGGCCTCCCTGAAGGCTCGCCGCGGTGAGCTGCGTGACGTGCCCGACGTCATCGAGACCACTGTCGTCCCGTCCGGCATGACGATCGCCGAGGCCTACGCCGCGGCCGAGACCGCCGACCAGCAGCGCGCCTGGCTCGTCGACGCCGGCGTAGACCACGTCACGGTCGCCGTCCGGGAGCGCCGAGGCCGCACCTTCGACCCGACCCGCGTGCGCATCTACGACCACGCCAACGTCGACGAGGACGCCGCCCACCTCGTCTAGCCCCGACCTCAGCCCCTTCTCCACGCCGGAGGAGGGGCTTTGTCGTGCGCCGGGGTGGCGGCTGACGCCTCGGTAATGACACTTCCGGCCTGTAAGTGACAACACCGAGCCCTCCGAGTGACGGAAGTGACGGGAAACGTGTCACTCCCCCTTCTCTCTTAGACAGTCATCTCTCTTAGTAGCGCATACGAGAGTGACGTCTTTCCAGTCACTTCCGTCACTACCTTCCGCATCTGAGCAGCGAGCACCGCCCTGGCCCTCTCCTCCATCATGAGATCCGAGACCCCGGGCACCTGCACCGCGCCCGACTGCACCCGCCCCGTCAAGTTCCGCGCCGTCTGCGGCCCCCACTACACCGACCTGCTCGCCGAGCGCCCCTTCAGGCCGTCCCACACTTTGCAGGTCCGCCGTCCTGCGGTCGCAGTCCCCGCAGAGTGCCGCGAGGAGTCTTGCAGCGAGCCCGGCTACTCCCGCGAGCTCTGCCGCTACCACTACGGCGTCGACCTGCGCCGTCACCGCGACCCGGAAGCCCCCGGCCCGCGTCCACGCCGCCGAAAAGGGGACACGGCGCCGAGACGAGGTGCGATGACCGGCGGGTACGTGCGCCTGACCCTTCTGGGAGAGGACGGCCGGAGCTACCAGATCGCGGAGCACCGCTACGTCATGGAACAGCACCTCGGTCGACCCCTCGCGGAGCACGAGAACGTCCACCACCTCAACGGCGACCGGGCCGACAACCGACTCGAAAACCTTGAGCTGTGGAACACCGCCCAGCCCAAGGGTCAGCGCCCTGCCGACAAGGTCGATTTCGCCCTAGAGATCTTGCAGCAGTACGCCCCAGAAATGTTGAGCAGCAATAGCTAGCCCGGCCCTCTCCTCCTCTGTCCCCCACCACCGACAGAGCAGGAGCCGCCATCTCAGACGCCAGCACCCCCGCCGCAGCCCTTCGCGAGGCCGCCTTCGCGGCGATCGACACCGCCGGCCGCTACCCGGCCACCTCGCCGACGCACCTCGCGCACCTGACCCGCGCCGTCGCGCTGGCGTCCCTCGCCGAGACAGCCCCGTCCGGCGACGTCGTCGACCACTACCAGCTCGGCGTCGCCACGCCCATCGCGACCTCGCCTGCACCGGCCCCGCGCACTCGCGCACCCCGCAAGACCCCCAAGCCCGCCACCCCCTCCCAGGAAGAGACCCCCACCGCATGAACGACGAGACCACCGACACCACGACCCAGTCCCGCATCGACGTCGCCCTCGAGGGCGGAGCGACCGTGACGGTCGTCCGCGCCGACGGCAAGACCGCCACCGGCACCCTCGCGGCGCACCCCACCGACCCGGCCTACTACAAGGTCGTCACCGGTCGCCGCGGCCGGCCCTTCACCTTCCACCCCGACGACGTCGAGGTGAGCTTCGAGTGACGGCCCACCCCGAGCCCGACGAGCTCGCCCTACGCCTCACCGACGTCATCGACACGGCCCTGGCCGACAGCCAATCGACCGAGGCCGAGTTCGCCGTCGGCGCCGACGAGCGTGAGGAGTTCGCCGCCGACCGCGCTGAAGCCGAGACCGTGCGCGACCTCATCGTCGGCGTCCTGCCCCTCGCGGTGAAGACCGGCCCCGCCGTGCAGCGTGCCCGTGCTGACGCCTTCGATGAGGCCGAGGGTCTGATCGACGAGTCACTCGGCCTCCTGGAGAGCTACCTCGACGCCGGCACGCAGCCGCCCGGCGGGGTCGTCCACTTCCTCCGCGTCGAGTTCGGCCTCGCGCACCCCCAGGGCGCGCACCACCCGGCCCCCGGCTTCGCCTCCGTCGTCAACGCCCTCCCCGAGTGACCCACCAGGAGCGCCCCGTCCCCGCGCCGGGGCGCTCCTCCCCTCCTCTTCACCTCCGCCAGAAAGGCACCCCATGGCCGACATCGGCAGCATCACCCTCAAGCTCGACCCGCCCGTCATCGACATCCCCGCCCTCGAGGCCAGCGTCCGCTCCGCCATCGCCGACGCGCTCGAGCAGCTCGCGGCGGAGGTGCGCGGCGAGGAGCCGGCGGAGCCGACGCGCTGGAACCGGGGCGCCGTGTTGACGATCGAGGACCTCGAGGAGCTCCCGGTCGGCGCGGTCGTCGTCGACGGCGACGGAGACTCCAGCGAGAAGCGCTCGCCCGCCGAGCCGCACTACCCCGGCGGCGACATCCCGTGCTGGGCCGATCCCGGGGCCGTCGTCGACGGCCCCGACTGGCTCCTCACCAGCACCTACGTCGCCTCCTTCCCGCCCGTCACCCTGGTCAGCCTCCCGTGAGCGCCCGCTTCCGGGGCGCCGTCACCGGCGTTCTGACCGACCTCCTCGCCGACCCCCTCCCGGTCCCCGCGCAGGCCCCTCTCGCCCCGCCCCGTTTCGAGCTCCTGTCTGCGGCCATCACCGCAGGCGGCCCGCTCGGCGCTACCGACGAGGCGGTCGTCCTCCGCGACACCGCCTACCGGCGCGACTACCCGTTCCGCACGGCCGCCAGCGCTATCTCGGCGGCCCGCTCCCTGCAGCTCCGGCGTGCCCGCTCCGACAGCTTCTACGGCTGGCGCAGCGACGCCCCGCCGCCCACCGTCACCTTCCACGCCCGCCCGGCCACGCCCGTCTACCTGGAGGTCTCATGACCCAGCCCACCTACGACCTCGACGCGCTCGAGGCCACCTTCAAGAAGGCCTGGGCCCGTGCCGACGAGGCCGGTGCCACTGGCTCGCGCACGAAGCTCGGCCTTCTCGCCGTGCTCGACGAGCTGCCCGCCAGCGTGCCCGCCCGGCCCATCCAGGTCGGCGACCTCGTGCAGGGCATCCGCCCCAACATCGGCGGCCGCGGCGCCCGGGGCTACGTCAAGTGCATCGACGAGGACGACCCGGTCGCCAAGTACGACATCGACCCGGACCCCGCCGCCCACGACGGCGTCTGGCACGCCGACGCCACCCTCATCACCCCCAAGGAGCTCCTGTGACCACCACTGCCCCCACCCTCCCGACCAACCCCTACCAGCGCGTCATCCTCTTCGCGCTGCAGCGCACCGAGAAGCACGTCTACGCCGGCACCGTCCCGGCGTCCGAGAAGGCCCACCGCCGGGCACAGAGCAAGGCCGCGCGCATCGCGCGTCGCCAGAACAGGAGCAGCAAGTGACCGACCGCGAAGACGCAGCCGACGGCGCCATCAGCGCCGTCACCACCGAGAGCGGAGCGGCCATCGTGCTCGAGCGCGACATCGAGCACGAGGTGTCCCTCAACGTCTACACCGATGGGGGCGACCTGGACATCTACCTGCCGGTGCTCTCCGACAGGCGCAGCGCCGAGATCCTCGCCCTCGGCCGGGCCATCGTCGAGGCCCTCGACCCGGTGCCCGACCCGCCCGCCGACCTCGCTCCCGTCGAGTACGTGACCGCCGAGCCCCGCCTCCCCCCCGACGTCGAGATCCGCACGATCGCCCTCGACGCGGCTGTCCGCGTCATCGACCAGGCCGGCGGCAGCCTCGTCGAGGGCGCGGCCAAGATCGAGCGCTTCCTCCGCGGCGAGGCGGTCGAGGAGCAGACGGCCGTCGAGAAGCCGCGCTGGGCCGTCGGCCAGGAGCTCAACCGGGCCGACCTCGACGAGCTCCCCGTCGGCACGACTGTCGTGGACGGCGACGGCGATCACGCCGTGCGGCGCCCCGACGCCCCGCCCTACGCGGGCACCATCGAGCCCCGCCGCTGGACCCGGGACCTCAGCGGGGACCCGGCGAGGCTGCCGAGCCGCGTCGTCGCCGCCTACCCGCCCGTCACCCTGGTCAGCCTCCCGTGATCCGCCTCCTCGCCCCCGCGCCCATCGTCGACAGCACCCCCGCCGTCCTCGGCTGCCCGCGCTTCGCGATCTTCCGGCAGGGCCGCTCGCTCGGCTACCTCGTCGTCGACGACACCACCCGCCGCGAGTACGCCGCCTGGTCCCTCCGTGGGGCCAGGCGCGTGGTCGCCAAGGTCGCCGTCGACGCCATGCCGGCGTGGGGCGGGCGACGGGCTGGGACGTTCGAGCGTGGCCCGTTCGTCGAGGAGGTGGACCTCTGACCGGCGACGCCCGGGTCCGCATCTACCGCGCAGCCGAGCACCTGGGATACATCCTCCTCGACGACCGTTCCGGCGGCGAGCACTTCGCACTCACCTTGCGCGGTGCTCGCCGTCTGGCGGCCCGGGTGCTGGCGGACAAGGTGGCCGACCCCGGCTACAGCCCGTGGCGCTTCACCCGAGGCGACCTCGTCGAGGAGGTGCGCGTGTGACCGGCCCCCTCTCCAACACCGACAACCTCACCGCCGTCTACCGCGCCGTCGTCGAGACCCGGCGCCCCACGAAGATCCCCGGCGTCAGCGAGCTCCTCGCCACTCGCTGCTACGGCCCCTACTCAACCGCCAGCGCGGCCCGCGAGCGAGTCCGGGTCACTCGCGCCTCGATCGAGGCCGCTGCCGGCGGCTACATCGGGGCCGGCTACGTCGAGTCGTCGCCGACCACCTGGCAGCCCGCCTGACCGAAGGCCCCTCACCGTACTCGGCGAGGGGCCTTCGTCGTGCCAGACCCCGAAGAGGGGCTGCCGCGTGAGCTGTTCTCGGTTAATGTGGCGGCATGACGAACGCCACCGGCCCCACCCCTCTCGACGACGCGACCCGCGAAGCCATCCTGCAGACCGAGGTCGCCAAGGCCGTCCGCCAGGGCTACTCCGTGCAGTCCGTCGGCGCCGGCCAGGCGGTCCTCACGAAGACGAAGCGGATCGGCTTCTTCTGGAACCTCATCTTGACCCTCGTCACCGTCGGCATCTGGCTCATCTGGATCATCTACCGCGCCCTCAACCGCAAGCGCAGCACGCTCATCATCACCGTCGACGCCTTCGGCAAGGTCCGCCGCAGCTAGCCACCACCCAGCACCACACCGCCCCCTCGCCGTCCGCGAGGGGGCTTTCCTATTTCCTGAGCAGCACCCGCCCGCCTGGCCCTCTCCTCCTCTGTCCCCACCAACCAGACAGAGGAGAAGCGCCGATGACCGACGCGACCGACCCGCTGCTGCGCGACCCGCTCGTGCAGTACCTCGGCGTCCTGCGAGCGCAGCACGCCGACTACAACCCGCTCAGTCACCCCGACTTCGCCGAGATGGTCGAGCCCTACCTCGTCGCTTCCCGCGGCATCGCCGACCTCGTCGTCGCAGCCATCGAGTCGCTCGGCGACCGGGGCCTCGAGGAGGTCGTCGGCCTGCTGCGCGGGATGCTCGAGCCCATCGTCTCGGCCGCCTCGCCCGAGCGGGCGATCGGCGAAGCGGTCGACTTCGTCGCGGCGATCCTGCGTGAGGAGAACCCGCCGACCTCGCCCCGCTACACGGTCGAGCCCGACGGCACCTACGCCCTCATCCGAGACCGCCTCGGAGCCCGGACGGCTCGGTTCTCCTACGAGAGCACGGCCGAGCTCGTCGCGGCCAGCTTCAACACCGGCGAGACAGACCCGGAGCCCTACCTCTGGAGCCCCGCCTCGTGACCGACGCCCCCGCCACCCCGCCGAAGCTGCCCGTCGACCAGTACCTCCTCAACCTGCGCGCCGTCGGCGACACCCGCTTCCCCTACAAAGACCACCCGCGCGGCGACATCCTCGACCCCGCCTTCGCCGCCATGACGCACGCCATCGCCGACTACGTCGACGCAATGCGGGCGCACTCGCCGTCGGGCTACGCCGGCGGGCGGACGGCGGTCATGGCGATCGCCGTCAACCTGCCGATGCCGGTCGCCGACATCGACGGCGAGGTGGCACGCCTGCGCGGGAAGCTCGCGCTCACGCCGTCGACGCCCGAGCCGGAACGGGGTCGCGCGTGACCGGCGTCTACCTCGCCCCGTTCGGCACTCCCGCCCCGATCCGCCTCGAGTACGACCGCCTCGTCCGCCAGCTTCGCGCAGCCCGCGCGCCCTGGCACCTCACCTTCGACACACCCAGCACCTCGACCAGACAGGACCCCATCGTGAACCCCACTACCCCCGAGCACGTCGCCGACGCTGGCAACTGCCCCGCCTGCGAGACCGGGCGCTTCGCCCCGGGCGCCGCCCCCTCCCAGGACCCCGCCCCTGCCTTCCAGTACGGAGTCCGCGCCGACGGCGAGGTGCGCTGGCCCGACGAGGACGACGAGCTCTTCTTCCGCCGCCGACCGGGCAGCGAGTACGGCGGCCACATCAAGGCCACGGACCTTCCCGCGCTGCAGGCCGCTGCCAAGCTGTCCGGCGTGACGCTCGTGCAGCGCGCCCTCGGACCCGTCGAGGACGTGCCCGACCCGCTTCCGACCGTGCCCGGCTCAGTCGTGCGCGCGACTGCCATCGGCACCGGCGACGGCATCTTCGGACTGACGACCGACGGCGACAACAACCCGTGGCGCCAGGTCGACGGCGACGGCGACTACTACCGTCCCGGCGAGCTCACCGACGTCACCGTCATCTTCGACGCCGGAGCCGCCTCGTGACCGCCATCACCGAGTACGGCGTCCGCCGCGCGCACCCCGTGACCGGCGCCGAGCGCATCCAGTGGCCGACCCCGGGCACGGGCCTCCTCGCCCTGCCGGGCGGCACGGTCGACGGCACCGACCTCGACGGCATCTGGGAGGCGCTGAAGGCGCACCCGAGCCTCGAAGGCGCGTCCGTCGTCGTGCGGTCGTACGACGTCGAGGAGGTGCCGAAGCCCGCGCCAGCGCTGCCGACCACGCCGGGGTCGGTGGTGCGCGCGAAGCACGGGAGCAAGCAGGGCCGCCCCCTCTGGGTACTCGCCACGCCCGACCCTCGCACGGGCGCAGAGAGCGACCCGATGGACTGGCGGGCCGTCGACAGTCTGCAGGAAGACGACGTGACCTTCTGGTCCCGCGCGTCCTTCTTCACCGACGTCGAGATCCTCTTCGACGCCGGGATGGTGCCCTGACCCCCGAGGACCGCGTCCGCGCAGCGGCGGGCCGGTATGACGACGAGCGAGGCACCCTGACCGCCTCAGCTCTCGCCGCACTGGCCCGCCGCCAGGCCACGGCCGGGAAGACCTGCGCTCGCTGCGGCGAGCGCCTCCCGTTCCGGGCCTACCGCCGCGACGCCACCCGCTTCGACGGCGTCTACCCGACCTGCAACAGGTGTGTCATGAGGGGGTCCGGTTAGTCCGCACGGCCCCGGCCCTCTTCTCTAGTACACCCCCCATGAGTCATGTCAGCCGACCGGCCGCGCCTCCACGAGCGGGCCGGCGCTGACAGCTCAGCCGTACCCCCTCGTCTAGCGGCAAGACGCCCGGCCCTGACCCGGACGACCGAGGTTCGAATCCTTGGGGGGTAGCGCGGCGCCCGCCTCCACACGGAGGAGCCCGGGCGCCTGCTGTCAACAAGCGTGCTCACGCTTACCGATTCCCGTCGTGCCCCTCACCAGGGCGAGTGGCGGGCTCTGCCGAGTTCGACGACCACCTCCCCCGGTCTCCTCGGCCCACGCCCCGGCGTCTCCCTCCACGACGAGGGCAGGCGCCGGGGCTTCGTCGTTCGTGCCCGAGGAGGTGCCGCATGCCTTGGGACACCGACCGCAAAGATCGTCTCCCCGCCGACTGGTCCACGCGCCGAGTGCGGGTCCTGCGTCGCGACAGCTACCGATGCCAGGCCCGCGACTCTCTGGGCGTCCCGTGCGGCGAGCTCGCCAACCAGGTCGACCACGTCATCGCCGGCGACGACCACTCGCTCGACAACCTGCAGGCGCTATGCCGCTGGCACCACGCTCGGAAGTCCAGTGCCGAGGGTGCTGCTGCTCGTGCGGTGCGGCCCCCCCGCAGGCGTGCGCCCGAGCCCCATCCCGGTCTTCGATGACCCGCCCGACCAAGCCCTGCACCATCTGCGGCGGCCCCGTCACACCCCCTGCCCGTTCCCTCTGCAGTGCAGAGTGCCGGGGGGAGGAGCGCCGGGGGAGTGTGCGGAAGGCCACCGCCCGGTACACCGAGGCCACCGGCCAGACCTGGCGGCAGCGGTACGCCGAGACGTACCGCACGAACGACAAGGCCTACGCCGCACGGATGGGCAGCGCGAGACAGCGCTACCCCGACCGCATGCGCGCCCACGACGACATGCGGGCAGCACGCAAGCGAGGCGCGTCGGAAGGCGAGCCAGTGCGCCGCCAAGATATCTTCGAGCGCGACGGCTGGCACTGCTACCTCTGCGACCAGCCCATCGACGCCGCAGTCGCATGGCCGGACGCGCGATCGCCGTCGCTCGACCACGTAGTGCCGCTCTCGAAGGGCGGCACGCACGGCCCGGGCAACCTGAGGGCAACCCACCTCGAGTGCAACATCCGCAAGAGCGACTCGACCCTGGGGACCCACCCCCTCCCCGCCCCCTCGCCCCAGCC
>Ga0265797_10013101_pt1 | contig 10034 bp, 12 predicted proteins | sample P2T30metagenome_FD_192433 | JGI IMG/M metagenome (GOLD analysis project Ga0265797, IMG submission 192433) | Plant litter microbial communities from East Loma Ridge, Irvine, California - P2 T30 | ecosystem: Environmental > Terrestrial > Plant litter > Unclassified | place: USA: California... | reverse complement strand
TTGTGCGGTTCTTCTTCTTGCCCTGTTGGCGCGCGAGCCATGAGTCTCTGTGAGGTGGCGGGTCAGTTACTTGTACATGTAAGCGGTGTTACGAGTTGCTGTGATGCGCCCGAATGTATGATGGATGATGTAGAGGGAAGACGCACTCATCCTTGTGTTGAGGTCCTTGCTTCTCGACCTGGTCTTCGTCCATGTGTACGGCTACGGAGAAGCGCTTCCAGAAAGCTGGGTCGCGGACGCCTGCCATTGTTCGTTTATTGTTTCGCGTGTGTTATGTGGTATCGTATTGCGGCTCAATGTGCGCCGGCTTGTCGTCGTGATATAGTAGGCGCAAAGACTCTCCAGAGGTCGATGTCGCCGAAGTTGTATTGGTATGTGGCTGCTTGGATTTGGATGGATGATTTCAAGCCCAGCTCTGGAATGCGGATTCCGTTTGTATGACGATGTGCTCGTTTGCTCGTTGAGTGAGTATTCTGCCGAAGGAATGTGAATGTGACGAGGTGATAATGAGCGTGGTTTGGTGCGGCGAAAAGAGTGTTGGTGTCAGTGTCAGTGTTGGTGTTTCGTTTTGTTGTGTTGTTGGAAAAGAGAGAGGGCCTGCAACAACAATCACGAGAATGAGGTTGAGGAAAGGTTGAAGCAATAGAGAGACGCCACAAACTGGAATAGGATGTACAGGGAGCGGCCTCGACCCGAGCGGAGCCTCAACGGCGATGAAATCGACTACCGTTTGAGGATGATTCGTCGTAGCCAAACTCGAACAAGGCCATGTCTCCAGGTTGGCAATCTATAGCACATCGACTCCGTTGCGCTAGAAGCGCGTTCCGGTGTGGTTATTGGTTGGGCTTCTGAAGACGGAAATTGGCTTGACGCTTGAAGATATCCGCCATCTTGGCTCGACGAGAACTGATGGTGAAGATCTGCTGCATAGCTTAGGGGGCCCGGACAATATTGGTCGGATCCCGGTCACGCGTGGTTCAAGTGATTCGAGCGAAACGACGGTCTGACTCGAGGAAGGGATCATGGATCGAGTGTAATCTTTAATACACACAAATGGCACACGTGGTCTAAAAATATTGTTACATCTCTAACTCGATGCTGGGTTGTGCATCGGTAATCCTGTCCAACGCCTTCGCTAAACTGTCAAATCAAGCACGCCGTTCAAGCTGTTCTTTTGTCTCACTCGCGAGAAGTCCGCCGACGCGCGACATTCAATCGTCACGTCACCGCCGCCGTCACCGCCAACACCGTGCACCATCCCATCTCATTAAGCCTTAAGCCATTGATCGAAGTAAACGCAGTTCCCCGCGTTGATCGGACCACCAGGAGCACAGAGGTCGAAAACTGGGCATCTGCCACATGGTGCTTCCGTAAGGCCGTTGCCAACAATGTCCTCGATGCCGTCGCCGTCGAAAGAACCGGGAGGTCGGAACTTGACACCAAGCACTGTGCGGAAGCCGTTGCCAATCTTCTCCAGCTTCTCGTCCCATACTAAGACGTTGAGGATCTCCTGAACCTCCCGGATGGTGATGCTGTTTGCTTTCGACTCTCGGATGGCGTTGGATGTGGTGATGAACTCGTGGATACTGTCTGCAGTCGGGTAGCTTCTGCTGCCAGCCGGGAATGCGACTTGAGTGATCATAGGCTCGTTGCTCTTGTTGCGTTTCTTCGCTGGCATCGCATCCTCTTCAGCAGTGGAATTCCGCTTGCGCTTGCTGCCGCTCCTCTCTCCATTTTCTGCGTCCACATCCACGGGCGAGCTGTCGCGGGCGTGCCTGGATTTGGTAGGCTTCACCTCGACCCAGCTCGCACTGCGCACGTGGAAGACAATCAAGTTGCCCAGTTCCTCAATCAATCCCTCGTCAAGGTCGCCTGAGTCGAAGAAACTACCTCCGGTGACGTCCTCGGCGGGTGCAAGGTGGAACAACATGTATATGCGCTGCGCAGGCGACTTGACACTCTTGATGCTCTTGATCAGCTGGCTCGACTCCAGCTTCTTGATGATCTTGTTCACATTTCCCGGCGCAACACCCGTATTCTGTTTGAGCCTCTTCAGCCATATTCCTGTTGTTTCGGAGTTTTCAATCGCCTCGTAGATAAGTCGTTCGTCATTGTCTAAGCTGGAAAGCTGGGCCGCGACCTCTTTTGATCTCGGAGACCAGTATAGCGTGCGCTCGGCTTTGAGGGTGCGGAAAAGCTGGTGCTGTACGAGCTCTTGGACAATTCGGATAAGCTCGCCTGGTTCCTTGATGCCGCTTATTTCCATGAGCTCCCGTTGGGCGAAGGACTTCTTGACACCCTCGGTGGAGCTCTTCGCATTTGCGAAAGTCGCATCGTGAAGGTTGGTTGCCTCTGGCGAGAGCTTCGACATGACGGCGGTGTTGTGCGATGGCTGATTGAGAAAGTGGCTACCAGATCATCGTCCGTTTGGGCAGCAGGATTGCCAGGTGGTGCCGCGCGGTAGTGCGACGGTGCGTTGTCGTGTTATTTGTCGCGTGGTGAGTTGATCGAGTGAGCGATCTTGTTCGAGCGACGGCCTCTGGAAAAGTTCCCGACCCCGCCTCTCGCTCGGAGCTTTCGGCGAGCCAAGCCCGAGCCCGAGCACGAGCACGAGATAAAACATCCAAGTCAGAACCTCAACCTCATCGCTCCACCGCTCGAACGCGTTCGCATTCGTTCCTCACACGCACGTGTATCTTCACATGTGCTTGCTGGATGGAACTTCAACCTGACACGATGGGATTGGGCGCACTCGCTCGCCTGAGATGCCCTTAGATGACGCTGATGACTGCGCAGCAAGCCATCATACTGATCAAACCTCTCCCAGAACGCCTCTTTGGTGTGTCAGCTGCATGTTGACTCTTAACGAAACCTATCGGGGAGTATGGACCATCTGGATCTCACCTCGTTCACGCAGTTCTCGGCCTGTCCGACGCGCTCTGCCACATTCATACGCACACGGAGTCCTCATTCTGCTACGTCTCTGTGATAAGACTACTTATCGTTCCAAATACTGTTGCGATCGTGCAGTGTCAGCAAGAGAAAGCATTCAAATACTTGCAGCGTAAGCAGAAGGGATGTTTGCAAATACTTGCAACGCGAGGCTGTCTGGATCTGGTAATCATCCCGCGGCAATGATATAAAAGGTAGTAGAGGACGTAGCAATGCAGTTATGTCTCAGCAATCATCTCATCGTTTCTCCTCTCACACAAGAATGTTTTCCTCACTGCTTCGTCCGATACTCCTGGCAAGCCTTGCGCACGCTTACGTGTGCACCGATTTCGTCGTACCCATCACCATCACTGCACCCTCCTACATACCCAACTTCAAGGAGTTCGGCACTCATTATGACGCGGTCCAATTCCTCGTTGGAATTACCACGAGACCCACGGAAGGGACACACTCGCCGTTCTCTGGACCACAGAACGCCACCGCAAACTTCGCTATCGACGGGTCTCTTTGTACCACGAATGGCGATTACGATGGGAGCCAGGACATCCAAATACTCAGCCATGGTCTTGGCTTCGACAAATCGTACTGGAGCTTCGGTGGAGAAGACAGCGAGTACAACTACGTCCGAGCTGCGACCAATGCTGGATACGCCACTATGGCTTGGAGCCGCCCAGGGACCGGTCTCTCAAGCTCAGGAAATGCATACAGTATTCTACAGACAGAGATCCAAGCTGCGGTGCTTGTAGAGCTCACGAAGCTCCTTCGCTCTGGGTCATTACACGCAGACATCCCGAAGCCTATCGGTAGAGTGCTGCACGTCGGCCACTCCTTTGGCTCGGCCTTGAGCAACATCTTAATTGCGAAGAATCCCGAGCTCAGCGATGGAGTTGTCTTGACGGGAATGTCACACAACTTGACTGTGGGGACACAATTCCCGGCGTCGACCAACTTCCACCTTGCAAAGGAAAACCAACCAGAGCGTTTCGCGAATCTCAGCACAGGCATCATCACCTGGGCTGATGAGCTAGCGTTGCAATACAATTTCTTCAAGTACCCCTTCTTTGGTCCGGAAGTGCTCGCGTACGCCGAAGCACAAAAGTGGCCATTCGGTAAGTCTGTGAGACGATTGATCGCTTAATGGAGCAAGTACTAACAACCGCAGTATGTTTGACCCCCGCCCTTTCGGCCTCCTTTGATTGACACCGCGTCATGGGATATGATATACATTGTTGTCGTTTGCAAAACAAGTGATGGCATAGCTGATCTCATTATCTAAACAGGCAGTCGGCGAGCTCCTCACCTTCTACACCACTTCCTATGTAGCGAAGAACTTCAAAGGCCCTGTTCTTGTAAGCCTAACAGCCTGCTCGTTGGATGCCCGGAATTGACAATACTAACGCGAAGCGCACAGCTTGCCACCGGAGATTCAGATCAGATCATGTGTGCCGGGAATTGCACCTCCATCTTGGAACCAGCTGCAGTTGACTTCCCAGCTTCGACGAAATTTGCGACGTACCTGCAGCCCAACACAGGACATGGTCTCAACCAACATCTGAACGCGAGTGGGTTCTATGATGTCGTGCTAGATTTCCTGAAAGATTGAGAGGGCTCGTGATCGCAAAGGTTGAAAACAGGCTGCGACATGTGGTCTTTCCTCAGCCGTTAGGGAGGATCACAAGAAGTGCCACTTGGTACATATTCCAAGACTGAATATCGATATTCTTTTCACGCGCTCGACCTCTGGTAACATACGCAACTTTTAGATACCATCTCTGTCAAATTTGCTAAAAGTTTGGAAGGCCAGTCATCGTCGCTCACGTGTTCGCGTATCCCATTCTGACTAGGACCATCCGTTCAATGTCCAGCACTCCCATCCCACAAGTTTTTCGCCAGGACCACGATCCAAGTGTTCCAATCCGCGCCTAACTCCAACTCCTTCGACCCACGCAATACTCTCGGCATGAAGCTCAAAGATCCTCTTTGGCCTCGCTCTGGGCGGACAGCGTCATCGGTCCAGACTTGACCATGAGAGTCATCACCTCGTAAAGGACATCTGCGGCGGCCTTGTTGAAGATGGACGATTAGCATATGATCTACTTGAACAGCCACAATAGTATCGACTTACCATGGTCGTAAGCTCCGCGTTGGTGTCGTACGCCGGAGCGACTTCAACAATATCGGCGGCGGCCAAGTTGATACCCTCAAGGCCACGGATGATCGTGCGGATCTCGCGAGTCGACCAACCACCGGTCTCAGGCGTACCAGTGGCCGGAGCGAAAGCCGGGTCGATGGTGTCGATGTCGATCGAAAGATAGACCGGAGAGTTCTTGCCTAAAGAGAAAAACGTCAGAACTGCCGCCAACATCATGGCCACCCTCTACTGGAAAGACTTACCAACGCGGTCATGAATCTTCTTGATGATCCCGGCGGTGCCAATGGTGTCAATCTCCCTAGCTTCTACGATCTCAAACCCGACATAGCCGTCGTTGTCGTAGTCGGACAGTCCACTCAGAGTCGTACGGATACCCGCGTGGATGTTGGTGTCGTTCTTCAAAAGACCCTCCATCGCAGCGTGGTAGAAGTATGTCCCGTGGTTGATGCTTGCAACCTTGCTTGGGGCGCCGCCGAAGACCTTGGGCTTCCAGGTGTCAAGGTGAGAGTCGAAGTGGATCACGGTGACTGGGCCGTAGGCCTTGTTCATGCTGCGAAGGATGGGGAGGGTGATGGAGTGGTCGCCGCCCATGGTGATGACACGGGGGAAAGTCTCGCCCTTCTTCGCGAGACCGGGCTCTTCGGCGTCGGTGGCGGGCTTGCGCATGAGGACGCTGTTGTGGCCTTCTTCGATCTGGTGGATGGCCCAGTTTGGGTCGTACCTAGTGACGGTCAGGCTGGAGTCTTGTTGAGGTCGAGTCCAGTGTATGCTTACGATGTTACAGGAACGTCGCCGCAGTCGATTACGGTCGCCCACGAGTCGAATGGGTTCGCGGCGAGCGGTACGTTGTAGCCTCCACTGTCGAACGTATCAGATACAATCGCAACGCAAGAACACCGATTGGCATCTCAATGGCTTACTAGAGGTTGAGACGACGGCTTCCTTGTCTGATGCCTTGAGGACCAAATCTTGCACCGGGCCTGTAGCTGGTGCTGGTATCGTGAGGGGCTCCGAGGAACGCAATGTCGTATTTGACCTGGTTGGTTGCGAGGCAGGGTGCGTATTGGAGGCGGCCGAACGTGCTGATGCCAGAGAAGACAGAGTCCGCCTGGGGTTGTCAGCGAAACGTATCATGGTCGATCTTGGAGGCGATTGCAAATACCTGAGTACCACCGTCACCAGGCAAAGTGTTGTACCAGAGGCCTTGGTGAGGTCCTTCGATCGGAGTCTGGTCATCGTGATGACCGTGGGCGTAGGTCGAGCCCACAAGAGCAGCGGCGGCGAGGGTGAAGTGCTTCATGATTACGATGAGAACGAAGAAGCAGTCGTGATCTGTTGATTGATCAGATATTGGGGAGTAAGTCTCTATAAGAGTTCGACTTCAGGGAGCTACTTTTCCACTTGTTGGAGAGAGCTCTCCAACATGACATTTCCCAGTGACTAAAGTCCATTCAATGCCACCAAGCTCATAGCTCCACAGGAGAGCTTCCGGGCATCAATCGTCGTCGTCAGAGATGCCATCATACTGCCGTACAGCAGTCTAGCGTTCGATGTACCTGATAGCACGCGAGGAGATGCAGCTTCCGGCGCAACACGTGGGGCCATGTGTTAGTTGCATGTGAGCTTACGAACGATGCCTCGACCTTCTACATGAGTGTTAGCTCCTCAGACGTACATATGCAGTCAGAATGATCGATCAACAGATGGTGGTTGTCGATCGGGCGCTGGTATAGATAAGAGAAATCCGGCGCGGCATGCGCGGGGTCCGTATGCATGCAGCGACGCAGATCCGGAGTCAATGGATTGGTATTTCCACGCGAGCTTCTCTTTTAAGCAGTAGATAGGAGATGCAGGTTGATGTGTCAAAAAGTTTTTGGTCTATGGAAATCGCCGGCAACGATCGTCTAGATTTCCGGTCCATCTTACCTGCCCAATGGTCCCACAACTCAACCCTAGACACCACCAGCTTCCGTCTCAGTCCCATGATCCATGCGCTTGAATGCGTTGTCAACTTGCTTGTCCCAATCGCTGAAGTAAACGATCGCCCACTCGGCGAAGCCAACCAAGTACAGGGCGATGCACTGCCCAACCCAAAGGCCCGCCAATCCCCATCCGTTGAAGGCCAGCCAGATGCCGAGAGGCAGCGCGCCGCAGTAGTAGCTGACGATGTTCACGGCTGCGCCGACGTGCTGACGTCCCATCCCTCGGAGAGCGCCGCCTTGACTGCCATTGAGCCCGTCTGCAATCTGGAAGAGAGCTACGTAAGGGAGGACTTCTGCAGTGAGGCGTACAACCTGATCGTCGTCGTTGAAGATCCGGCCAAAGACATTCCGTGTACCCATCAGGACTGCGAGGACAAGAGTACCGAGAATCATGGAAAGCCAGGCAGAAACGTTCGCCGCTCGTTTCGCACCTTTAGGATCGCGTGAGCCCAGAAGGTTGCCGACTCTGGCGCTCGCGGATACTCCCAAGCCAAAGGGTATGGTGTTGAGGACCTGATCGGCAGTCATGATGCACGACTGAGCAGCCAGAGATAACGACCCCAGGTTGCCGGCAGCGATCGCAACGATCTCAAATGCCCACCATTCTGTTCCGACGTGAACGACTCCGAGCGCTGCGATCCGAGCAAATGTACCGAGATTCTCCAAACACTTCTTGCTCCAGCCTCCCCAGCATTCCCAGCCGCTGACGAAGCGTGTGTAAGCCAGAAGCAGCAGAAAGCTGAGCCAGTACGAGATTCCAGTAGCCAATGGTGCACCGAGAAGTCCCATGTCAAAGGTGTAGATGAAGAGGAAGTTGAGGCCGGCGTTGATGGGCGACGTGATGAGCAAAACGTAGGTACCAGGCCGCATGATCTCTTGAGCTTGGAGGTACTTCTTCAAGCACTCGAAGTAGATGTAGCCGAGACCACCAGGGAGCAGGACTAGGAGAAATCTGGCGCCATCACGTGCAATGAATTCCTCCTGACCAAGAGCGCGAAAGATCGGCCCAGCGAGCAGCCAAATGATCGCGACTGGTACGTAGAACAGACTCAACACAACGAAAGCTCGCTGTAAGATTATCCCAAGGTCGTGTTTGTTTTTGCTTCCGGTGAAAGATGCACTTGCGAGTGTGTCGATTGCAGTAGTGCCGCCCATTCCGATCAGCCATGCCGTGCACATGGCCCACACTGAGATGAGAGGTTAGTTATTGCTTCAAAAGTCATGGGACGCGAAGTCTTGAATACTCACTGTAACAGAAAGCGGACACGGCGAGAGCCTCAGGTCCCAGGCGTCCTACAATCAATACCGAGATGGTTTGAAGGGAGTTTTGAAGTGTGTAGGCTAGGATCACCGGCACAGACCCTTTAAACAGTATCCAAAACTCATTGGCAATGGACTTCACTTCGATCTTCGCGTTGGTTCCGATGTCGTTGATCTCACCCGAAGCGTGATCTTCGTTGTCTGCTGTGGCTAACAGCGAAGTGCGTTCGTCTGGTTTGGTTTGAGCATCGTTGTCTTGAGCCTTATGAGCCATGTCTGACTCCCGTGTGTTGGAGGTCATGTTTGCAGTGATTGATCGATAACAGTAAGAGGAAAGGCCAAGAGGTCAATGGACATGCCGCCCTCTTCAACGGTCTTGGGAAAACGCACAAATTGCTCTGACATACTGGTAAGCGTAAGCTGCAACATCTCACGTACCCACATCTTCACGCTCGAGCTGCATTGTAAGCTCTGTTCCTGAATAATTTTGCAAACGTAACATTGTTCATGCACGCTTATCAGCACGCTGGCCGGCAGCTGTGAGGTTCTTAGCTGCATGTCGCTGTACCTCTAGCATTGGGTATAGCCCTGCAGCTGCATAGCTGTGATCGGCCGGTGCCATCGCTTATCGTCCGAGCATCAAAAACAACAAAATAGGTCGGAGGAAAGTAGATGTCGCAGCCCTTGTCCAAGGGTCGGCGAGATGACGCGGAAAGCGAAGTTGAAGAGCACGGCCCACAACGGCAAATCCATCTTTCTTCACACACCCCATCTAGCTCCTGACCTAGAACGGAATTGGCGAAAAAATATGCACCCAATGCCACCAATTCATGGTTGTGCTCCGCAGCAAAGGGCCATACCGGATGAAACCACACGTTGCGTGGAGTCCTTCCTCCTCAACCACTTCACGGCCGATATACTGTGACACTCCATTTCCGATAACGAGGACATGTAGGGCAGAGAAGAATTCCATCACTGAGCGAGGATGTCACTGCCCGTAGTCAGGAGACAGGCCATCACCGCACGACAGAATTCTGAATACCAATAGCTCCACGATGACCAAACCTTCAGATGCCGCGACTTCAGGGCTCCAGCTGCGGCTGAACACTCTAAAGAACAAAGCCAGCAAAACAATGCAACGCAATCAGCGACTTTTGGGCGTCACGATGGGTGGTAGCCATCTCCGTTAGGATCCTCGATGGCCTTATCGGTGCCAATCAGATGTCCAGAGCACCCTGGTCGTCCTCAGATTGTGGCGAGCTCTAGGCTGGACATGCAGCCTCCCAGGGTATACGAGACTCGCGAGAGCGGCATCAACACTCTAGCTGTCGGGCAATGGCGTTGCCCATTTGTAGGAAAGGTGTGTCAATTTGATCATTATCTGGATGGGAAAAATGCAGCCCTGTGGACTCCGAGATTTGGATTCTAGATGTGTGTGCTTACGCACCAGCAGTGCTAGTAATACATAGTGAGTGCTTCCAATGATCGGGTGATATTGGTTCTATCCTACTTTCATTCCTCCCTCAAGCCCAACATTGGCATCCAAACGAAAATGGCTACCGCGTCTTCAACACCAGAAAAGATCGGTCTTTACGATACTTCAACTCATCCAGAAAGCCTCAATGCCGGCACGGTCGACGATATCTCCAACCGAAGAACATCAATCATCAGTAAAGAAGGCGAAATCG
>Ga0265797_10013100_pt1 | contig 10034 bp, 8 predicted proteins | sample P2T30metagenome_FD_192433 | JGI IMG/M metagenome (GOLD analysis project Ga0265797, IMG submission 192433) | Plant litter microbial communities from East Loma Ridge, Irvine, California - P2 T30 | ecosystem: Environmental > Terrestrial > Plant litter > Unclassified | place: USA: California... | reverse complement strand
GTCTGGCTTTTGCTTTCGTATTGACATGATACCCAAGAACAGCGCACGGGATGGGGAAGGGAAGGGAAAGGAAGGAGGAAATATCTCATCTACCAGGCATCATCATCATCATCAGGAGGAGGGACATGGGGGAATCTTTTTTCAAATCAGGCAATCAGGGCAAATTTCACATACAACGCTACTAAATCAAGAGGCGTTTCTTCTCATCTTCATTCTATTTATTGCTTTCCACATCGTGTCTTCCTAGTTCGACGTTCATCGCTTACGAGTGACCTGTAGGTGCGATCATCATTGCGCATAGCTTGAAAGGGCATTGGCACTACATCGAAGCCTTCAACACATTGCCCTCAGCGTTGTGAGGGATGCTAGTTACCGCTCGTACCTCCGTACCTTGCTTAAATCGAAACTTTGTCAACCCACTCACCCAAGGCCATCTCGGCTTTTTAATAAGTTGCGTATGCAAATAACTACCTAATGTACCATGTACAGTAGATCCACAAGCGGCGAAAAGCGAGTACAGCAATCTCCTCATAGCCCTATATCCCGAAACAGCCCTGCTACAAAGAATACAGATTCCGTGGAATAAAAGCACGCATGATGCGTCAGTAAGAATGTTTCCGCTCTCTCCCTCGTCCCTTGGCCATCGTTTCTCTTTCCCTCTTTCCCTCTTCGCATGCTCCCATCCCATCAACCACGAACAAAACTCCCCTGCCCACAAGACCCCAAATCTAGGTTGAAACAAGAATGCTACCGACCTGCACCCGCTCAGTCTAACAGTGAGTGAGCATGGCCGGTCGCGACCCGCAAGTGTTCGACCTCTCGATGTCAGAAGTGCTCTCAGCTCCCCGTCATCGAGCACAAGCGGAACTGCGCGTACGTGCCGGCACTCGACTTCGAAGTCGAGGGTGATGGCGGTGGAGAGGGAGAGGGAGAGAGGGGGATGATCAAAGGCTTGCACGTCAGTGAGCGGTTGCTCCGCGAGGGCATGGCGCTGAAGCAGTACAAGTGGGAATTGGGGGATTTCGAGGCGCGCGAGGACAAGTATTCGAGGGAGCTGACCAAAGGTGAGTTATTTTCGGAAGGTTTGAGCTGTGTGCGCGTGCGCGCTCGCTCTCGACTGACGATTATAACTGAGGGAGTTCCCTTTTCCTTGTTCCTTGTATTCTTGAGCTAGATCACATTTGAACACCTAGACATGGCACCGGGGCTTCTGATATTCGGCGGGAGCGTCAGGTGTGTGTCCAAGTACCAGATCCCGGACACTGAGCGCAATTCCTACGACGAATCCGAGAGGTCTTCGATTGAGTGCATGATCTTCCCAGATCTTCCTCTCCGCTTACGTTCACATATCATTAGATGGAAATCTTTGTCTAGACGATGGATCTCCGTCCAAGTCATGCCAGGAGAGAACTTGCGGATGTCACCAAACGGAAGCAAAGGAGAGCCTTCTTTCTCGGCGTAGTCCACTCCGACGCCGCGCTTGACGACGACCAGCATCGGCTTTTCGAGTGTTTCGGGGGTTATAGGCGTCGCATCCTCGAATTTGACGAAGCAATTTGCTTCCTGAGTGGAGAGTTTTTGTATATGCTCTTTGGTGGCGGCCCGGGTGAAGGTCTCCCGTATGCAGGGATGCAGGACTGGCGTAGTAGCGCCAGGCGCAGGTATGAGAGTTGTGGCTTGATAGGCGACAATCGATGGATGCGAAGCTTGTCCATCACGCTGCTCGAGGAGATTTTGCCAGTCGGATGGTCGAGGACGCGGGGCGTATTCGGGTTCAGCATCCTGCGGGCTATCGGTGGTGGTCACATCAACCTTGTAGGCAAGAGGCTCCGAGTTATCTGAGAGGTAGTGTAGCTCTTTCCAACCATCGCTGTGGTGGATCAGCCTGTCAAGGTTGTCCGACGGGTGCCAGACTCCGGTCCCAATGACGGTGAGCGTGTCGAGTTCGAGCCCAGGCAGCATCTTCAAGACCTGGGCGGTATTGCACGAGATAGTGCGCCCCTCGTCATTCACGATCGACAGCTCGCTCCCGGAAACGCACACGTGGCGGATCTGCTCGCGTAGAGTGATTGGGATGTCGGCGAGTTTGTCCAGCAGCGTATAAGCATCCAAGAAGTTGAACAGCACTTGGTGCAGCCAAGATATACCTATCTCGCCTCGCACACGGCGACAGGTGCGCAAGAGGGCGAGCCCGGTTTCGCGAGCAGATGGCTCGACGCGACGCTCCACCGCATTGAGGTGGTACTCGAATGCGTAAGTGAAATGGGTGGAGCAGAAGACATTCGCGTATATCTCGTCGCGGATTTCCTGAGGTAGGTGCATGATCTTGCTGTGTACCTGTTGATCCGCAGAAGAGCTTGCGCTTTCGATCGGGCCGGCGGGCGCATCGTTGTTCGGTTTCTTGCTGTTAGCCATTGTGGTAGCCATCGTCGATGAGGTCGATGAGGCCGACTCCAGGGGGATGTGAAGTAAAGCTATGAGTCTGCGTGCGCCGATGTGGGGAGCAGAGCGGCTGTTTTGATGGAGCTCGAAGTGACTCTGAGGGATCGTCGTTTGTTGTTTGTTTACGGCGAGAGAGCAGGGAGCAAGGTACCTATAGTACATATGCAGGGTTATGACTAGGGTTACTTGTGCCGAGCAACTTGGTGATCTTGATCGATGGAGGAAAGCCAATCAAAAGCGGAAGATGGAAGCCCTGCGACTTTGTTTGATCTCGTGATTCATTATCCTTCCTCAATGATTAGTTGGTCGTGTGTGTAATTTACCTCTCTGCCGTTCATCTTTCTTCACGCGTGACAGCTCTCACATCCATCTCTTCAACCGCTTACCGCCTGCCGTCCAACTACGACACGATAATACCTCCATCGACACAAATCCTAACAAACAGGTCAGCTCAGCTCGAATCCTCCACGTTTGATCAAAAGACGATTCGGAACAGAACAGAGGGAAAGCAGAGGAACAACTCACGTCTGTCCCGTCATGTAATCACTATCCTTGCTCCCCAAAAAGCTGACCAGACTCGCGACGTCGTTCGGCACGCTCGTTCTGCCGAGCAGAATCAAGTCTTGAGTGTATTTCTTGATCGTTTCTCCCTTGGGCGCGCCGTTTTTCTTGCCGAGTTCTTCGTCGATGAGATCCCACTGAACGAGGAAGAAGCATCAGTCATCGTCCCATAAAAAGCTGCGGCCGCACAGGGTTTGATTTGCTGGGATTGAGGGTTCATCAACTTACCATGGCCGTGCCAACAATTCCCGGCGCGTACGCGTTGACAGTAATGTGATGTTCCGCCAACTCCATAGCATAAGACGACGTCAGACCGCGCACAGCGTACTTGGATGCCGAGTAATGCGAGAGCAACGGGAAAGGCTTGAAAGCCACAATCGAAGCCGCGGCAAGCAGTTTGCCCGGATTCTCCATTGTGCAGTTCCCCTGCGAGACGAACTGCTTGGCGGCCGTCGAGTGGCAGTTGTGCACACCAAAGACGTTGATGCGGAACATGCGCTCAAAGTCTTCGGGCGTGAGGTCCAGAAGAGCTTTGACTTGGGCGATGCCGGCGTTGGCGACCATTGTGTTCAAGGGACCGAGTTCTTTGACGCTTGTCTGGACGACTTTCTCGACTTCGCTCATGACCGATACATCGCCCAATGCTACTGTGGATTTTCGACCTAGTTGGGAGATCTCGTGGGCGGTTTCTTCAGCGCCTTGTTTGTTGGCTGGGATGTCATTGATGCAGACGTCGTAGCCATCGTGGGCTAGGCGGAGGGCGATGGATTTGCCGCTGGTTGGAGGATATGAGTTAGAAGTGTCGTCTTCGATTGCGAACATCATCTTCTTTCTATAAGCTTACATGCCGCGAGCAGAGCCTGTAACTATAGCTGTTCGGGAGCCTTCTGCTGGAGATGCGTATCCTCTAGTCTGAAAAGATGAGACGGTAGGTGCTGCTCTAGGAATGTGTAAGAAACGGGAGGCCTTTGCAAGAGTCGGACGGTAAACAGAAGCCATTGCGATTGAGAATGCTATGGGTGTTTAGTATGAACGGATGGTAAAGGAAAATGAACCGGCTCCATGAGCTACTTGAGCTCCACTCGAAGTGATAAGTAGGCGCGTGGCGGGCGCGTGTACCCCTCACGCAGCATGTGGTATGTTTGTCCGTAGACCCGAGCGGAACCGCAGCTCATAAGGGCAAGACATGGTCGTTGCCGAAGTGAGGAGTTGCTCAAGCCGTTTGAGGAAGAGGAGAAGAGAGGAGCTTGAGCTGTCGGCAAGACAAAGCGAAGCGAAGCTTGCCCTAACGGAATCCTACCGCGGCCCCTCCAAACGCGTCTCGCCAAATGCGACATCTTCGATCAATGGACATTACCGAAGAATAAGTGTTTTGTCGTCACACAACCAGCCATGTCTCGCGCAGCAGCCTCCCGAAGCCTGACTCTCACCGAGGAGCTTGAACGGCTCGAACAGCAAATCACCCTGACGCTGCAGGAAATCGACAGCAACTTCAGCAAAGCCCACCGCATAGTCACCAGCAGCATCTTGCCTATAGTCGAACAGTATGGCAAGCACAGCAGCGATGTCTGGGAGAGCTCCAAGTTCTGGAAACAATTCTTCGAGGCTTCCGCCAATGTCTCGCTGTCTGGATATGAGGAGGGAGCACTAGACGATCAAGATGCGACAGATGCGACAAACACTGAGTTGGATACCACTGCGACTGCACTTGAGACGCCGGAAACAGAGAGGCGCACAGTTGCTGGACATCAGAGCGAGGAAGAAGATGACGACTCTTACACTGTCGAGTCGCCCACTCAAATGACCGGCGTACATTCGACGCCCAAGCTGCCGCCGTCTCATGGAAAGGGTCGCTCGTCGCAACACAAATCCTCCTCATTCCGCTCGCCATCTCCACGCAAATACACGGGAAGGAACGCTCTCGCTGCTTCTCAATCAAGTGAAGAGCCATCTACGCCAAATGCACCCGCAACCCGCACCCGCGACCTATTTTCCTCACCATTCGAGACCGAATCTGCAGCCAGACCATCTGCTTACGAACCCAACCCGGACGCTGTACTCCACCGCAACGTGCTAGACAAGAATTATCGCATCCAAGCGACACCGCACAGTCAGCGCAAACAACAATCATACTACAACAAGCCCGCCGCCACAACTCCAGGTTCAGCAACCCGCAGTCAAAGACAACCCTGGGACGACTCTCCAGGCTCCTCGCCTGAGATCTCCGCGCCCCAACTCCGCAGCGACTTATTTTCGCCAGCACCACCAAAGCCACGTCCTCAACAGCAACAGCAGCAATACTTACCGCAGCCCCTCACGCCCGGCATCTCAGTCCTCACACCAGCCAAACCAAGCAACAATCAACCAGCCCGCATGACCAGCACAGGCCGCCCACTATCCAGTCCTCCGAGCGCCAGGAACCGCGCCTCTCGACTCTTCGCCGCAGAGTCTTCGGACGAAGACGACTCCTTTGTCATGTCGCCACCAAAGACCATGCAATTCCACGTCCCGCAGAGTCGACTGTTGCAAACGCCCGCGCGTGAAGCCAGTCGGAAGATCGTAGACGACCTTCTCTTGACAGCCGGAGCGGACGCGACAGACGAGATAGAGGGTGGTGATGACTACTTTGAGGAGCCGAGCCCGAGTGTGGTTAGGAAGAGTTGGGACGAGGATGATACGTTCTAGATGGAGCATGGAAGAACTGTAGATTCTGCTGTACAGACACAGATCAAATCCAAGACGATTGAATTTGAAATCCGAACAGCCAGTACCCGACATTCGGTCATTTGCATTCGAAACATGAACGATCGTTGTAACAGACGGACGATGATTTGCACGTGGACTTTAGAAAACAACAACATCATCTGGTGAACGGGCGTCCCGTTGTTCTTTGATGGCTATTCCTTAGCGGCGGACATCCCGTGGCCAATCGACAATTATCCGGACATTTGTCTCCCCGGCAGTATGTGGTCGGCAGTTGGGTCGCATCTTCAATCCTATCTGGTCGACCCCCACGCGCCAGTTCGAGTGGTTAGCCCTTAGCGTCGGACTTCCAGTAGCCAATCATCGTCTCGAATCGGAAACCTACCCCGCTGGACAACGACTGCGTGTCAACCTCACGCGTGCGATCTGAACGTGCTTCTCTTGACACGGTTGTCCAAGTATACCATTCACGGTGCCACCAATGGGCTCATATCTTTCGGCAGCTCTAAGCCTACCTTCCATCTGCCCGTGAGATAAAAGCACGCAGTACGCACCAAACCCGGACTCTGGGAAGTTCCGGGTGTTGGCAAAGCCACAGCCAAGACGCCTTTTCATGACAATTGGAAAAAGACCACATCTAGCCTCCACTCAACCCGCCAAGTGCTCCATTGTTTTTGCTCTACCCCATGGGATCCCCGCAGTCGCAATCGTACCCCATCGCCCCCGGCCAAGCGTAGCGGCTGCGCCTGGTCGCCATCGCCATGTGGTCAACACGTTCGGTGTCTACCGCACGATGGAGGCTCCGTGTCACTTTCGCATGCTACCCCGGCTAAACTCTACGTTTACAGCGTCCACAACACGGGTTTAATAACGATAGACTTCAGGCCAAGCAACTCGTGCATTCTGGATCATTTATCGTCCGCGGATTCGTTGCGCTATCTGCAATGTGAAAAAGACAAGACCTCGGTCTGCTGCCAAGAAGATGACGCGAAGATGTTAGCGACATGCAGCAAGCGCCCATGAGGGTTATATATAAAGAGTCGGTCGGGGCCAGTACGCTGTTATCTTTTTTTTTTTGATCTCACCAACGCACACGGGTAGTCTGCCTTCCATCCCATCTCGCACCCACCTATATCTTTCCGAAGATGGCCTTCGATATCAGCACCTCCGATATGTCGGACTCCAACCTCAGCGATACTCCGAAGAAGTCAGAAATTGCGCTGTTTGAGCATGCGCAGACTGACGAGGACCATGCCTCTTTCGACACGAAAGCCACGAAGCGCCTGCTAAGGAAGATGGACATCCGCCTTATACCGTTTCTCGCATTATTGTACCTTTTAAGCTTCCTCGACAGGTACGTCTCGTCGCCATGAAGTGACCCAGCCACGGCCACTCCAAGGAAACCTACTGTGCACGGAATGCTGACGATTGTTCAGAACCAATATCGGCAACGCTCGCTTGGCTGGTCTGGAACTAGACCTCGGTATGAAAGGCTTACAGTACAATGTAAGTGAACATTCCAGCAACCCGTCAGCGCTGTCGACCCATGTTTTGAACACCAACTGACGATCGACAGCACGCTCTCGCCATCTTCTTCCCCTTCTACGTTATCGTTGAGGTACCATCGAACATGATGATGAAGCGCACGCGCCCTGCGCTGTGGATCCCGTTCATCATGGTCTGTTGGGGTGTCTGCACCACGTTAATGGGTGAGCACGTCCTATGTATCATGCTACGAAGTTGGAATCGGCTGACACGTCAAACAGGTTTGGTCAAGAATTACCCTGGACTGATGGCTGCTCGAGCGGCACTCGGTATTGCTGAAGGTGGTCTATTCCCAGGTGTGTCATTTTAACAATTTGGAAAAACAGTACTCAGATGGGTGAAGGTAGAAACTTTTCAGCTTGAAATCTAGCTAACTAGAAGTGAGGGGTGACATTTTATATCACGATGTGGTATAGAAGACACGAATGCGGCTTCCGCATGGCCATCTTCTTCTCAGCTGCCACAGCAGCTGGAGCGTTCGGTGGTCTACTCGCTCGAGGAATCACAGAAATGGACGGACTTGGAGGCCTCGACGGATGGGCCTGGATCTTCATCCTGGAAGGTCTGATCACGTTTGCCGTCGGTAAGTGCAAGCTGCTACAGCCACAGTTACCCACCCATTCATTCGATCGACCGCGCTGACACTGGAACAGCTGTGGGTGCCTTTTTCGTCATGCACGACTACCCATCGACTGCGAAGTTTTTGACAGCAGAGGAGAAGGTTGAGGTTGCGCACCGCCTGACGCAGGATCGCTCGTCTCTCGCGGACGAGTACGACACCAAGTACATGTACCATGCACTCCAGGACTGGAAGATCTGGGTCCACATGTTCATCACTATCGGCATCTACACTCCGCTGTACTCTGTCTCGTTGTTCATGCCGACCATTGTTAAGGGTATGTTGCAGCTGTCACCACAAACACGAGGCTATCTTTGCTGACACGCGCACAGGACTCGGTTACACGAACGAAACTGCCCAATTGATGACTGTAAGTGCCCTCGTTCGCTCCCTATTTTGATCCAGCTAACATTGTTCCAGGTTCCGCCATACGTCGTTGCATGTCTGTTCTGCATCAGTGCTGGCTACATCGCCGACAAGAAGCAGACGCGTGGAATCTTCATGATCGGCTTCATCCTCGTAGCGTGAGTCTGGAGCAGCCCTCAACTTTTACCAGAACATGGGCTAATAAGATTCGCAGGCTCACCGGCTTCATCATGCTCATCAGCAGCCAGAACAACACCGTCAAGTACATCGGCATCTTCCTCGTCACCAGCGGCGTGTACCCGAACGTGCCCCAAGGCATCGCCTGGAACAGCAACAACATCGGCGGCTCCACCAAGCGCGGCGTCGGCATGGCGATGCACGTCGCTTTTGGAAACATCGGAGGTGCGATTGCCGCTTACATCTATCGCTCTACCGAGGCGCCGAAATTCACGTCTGGCCACGGTGTTTTGATCGGCTTCCAGACGATGAGTCTTGTGCTCTGCATCTTCATGACGCTTTACCTGCGTCGTGAGAACTCGAGGCGTCATGCTGCTTCGGGAAAGCTGCCTGAGGAGTATACTGAGACGGAGAAGCTGGCGGAGCGCGAGCGTGGTGATTATGCTTCTTTCTTCAGATACACCGTGTGAGGAGAGGTGGTTGATAGTATCACTGATCAGACGGCTTATGAAATGATGATTTGGCTGATGTCTCAAGACACTACGTGTATGGAAGCGACTGCATTCAGACGCATCTATGCACATCGAATGACATGACATGTTTATCCCTGTCTTTGTCCGAAAAGGTCCGCGGCCGGTATATTGTGCAACGAGAATATGAGACATTCTGCTTGGATGGTTCTTGGCGGTAGAGCTCCCGTAACTAATCAGGTTGCTTCTATCCCAAAGAGGCCGGCTCTTGCTGACTTGGGGGATCGCTTGGCGCTGATGGTCAAATAGAACCGCAGGTGTCCCAATCCAGTATCCCCAAATCCCCATCCCCAATCCCCATCCCCAACTCTTGGGGATGGATGGGCCATCCGCTAGCGTCAAGGCTCCCGTCACCAACCAGAGCGTTGTGTTCACTTTGACTCGAGGCGAAAAAGTCTCCACGAGGCGCGACGGCATTTCCAGGAAGGCACGTTGGGTTTGTTTGCGAGGTCGGAAAGTTGGAACGATGACCATATCCCGCCGACTACTGCCTGGAGGCTGGACCCAGATCAAAGCCATGCGAACGACTCTTCTTGGAAACCTACACAGAAATTGCCTCATGACACGCGTGCTCTGAAAGTTGGACAGGCACTCCAGAGAAGGAAGCATCGAATTTTGAGTATTTGAGTCCCGAGCCAGTGCTAAACTAGTTCGCAGCAGCCATAATAACCCAGGTCTCATCAATCTCATCAATCAAGCCCAACGGGCCTGCCAATCTCTGTACCGGCAACATCCGCGCTCGCTGCCAGGCTGGAAGATCACTTCCGAGCCATTCCACAAACACCTTCGCTGAAATTCCGCTTCTCATAGTCTTGAATCTTCGACATGATGAGTTGCGTTGAACAAGTCTCTTGCTTGGCTGCTCCGGCTGCTTTTGAGGCCTAGAAAGTGAATCGCTGTTAGCGGGTGCTTTTCGATATCTTCAAATCTCAGATGCATGCATCGTTCAAGCAACAAGCTGGCGAGTGCGGGACTCACAAATCTGCAGGGCCAGTCGGACCTGGTCTTGTAAAGCCTGCTGGTATGGGATCGGAATAGTTTGCTCTGAATGTCTAACCGGCCAGTGATGGCAATGAAGTTTGTCGCCAGGT
>Ga0265797_10013099_pt1 | contig 10034 bp, 11 predicted proteins | sample P2T30metagenome_FD_192433 | JGI IMG/M metagenome (GOLD analysis project Ga0265797, IMG submission 192433) | Plant litter microbial communities from East Loma Ridge, Irvine, California - P2 T30 | ecosystem: Environmental > Terrestrial > Plant litter > Unclassified | place: USA: California... | reverse complement strand
AAAGCTCTCGCTGGACAGGTCGATGCGACGGCGAGATGTCTCAACAGTATTGGGAGTTTACTGGACGACCCAGAGACCAAGGCGCTCCACACATCGAAGCTTGATGAAGACACCCGTGCGGTGTCACAGGGATGTAACGAGATTTTTATCGAGCTCCAGAAGGCTGTCGAAAAGTTTGACTACCGCGGACATAAGTTGCCGATGTTTGCAAAATTGCAATGGCCACTTGACAGTAACAAACTAGCACAGCCCTTGAAGGTCCTTAAGAATTATAACGATGTATTGCATCTCATGCTTGCAGTACTACAGATCGTAGAAGGCAGGCGAGCAGCGTATGTGTCCCCTTACTGTTTTGCAAGTGTCATATGCTAAGCCTGCACTTAGGACTTCAGAAGAGCTACGAGCACTGGAAGAAAGCCTGCAACGTCTAACGTTAGCGAATGAAAGTCTTTCAAAGTCCAACAGGACCTTGACCGATATTTTGTATCTCCAGCAGCAAGGCGCCAAAAACCCCGGTTCGGGCATCGCGAATACGGCCTATTGTATGACCCTAGAACGACGGTCGCTAGACGGACACAACGACAAACCTTCCATTACTCCACTTGCTGTGCCTACTTCTCCCAAGACTGGCTCCACTAAACTTCAGAAGTCAACAGGTTCTGATTCGACGCGCGATCATCTTCAACGTTGTATGGGTTCTGTCCAGGAGCTCGCCAAAACTATCGCAAGCGCTATGAGCGTTTGGCAGGGGCACGAGAAGACGGGCAGTACTGACATCCATGGGTCGCACACCAAATTGATTGCAGAGCTTGGGAAGCTACCTGTCGAACTGGAGTGTAAGCAATGTCATGGCCGTGTGCCTTGGGCAGAATTTGACCTTTCCAAAGCTACTTCCACTTGTTTGGGCACATGCACCTGCACAAATCAGAGGTCTTCGTCGCTCTGGAGGCCTTATGATACCACCGCCTCTGCCAGCTCTCCTCTGTCGAATTCTGACAGCAGCTTCGACCCTTACTACTCGCAAAGGCATGCCGTGTATACTTCACCACGTGGCAGCACCGACCGAGTCATTCCCATCTCCTCCCAGACCTACCTCAACCCGCCCTCAGTCACCAGCGCCAATGCGAGCAGCACTCGCCCCGCTCCCAGATACGACGCCTATTCTGGCCGGCCTAGACGTTCATCCATGCTCGATGGCACCCGCAGCGGTTCCACTAATCCTCCTCCGTCTCGCAACCGCCCTATTGTCGTCCAAGCAGACAGTCGGTCTTCAAGCCCACCGAGGCACGATCGACCCAAATTTCACATTCAACCCGCCTCTTCCAAAGAAACCAAACCTTCACGACACCTCGAGCATAAGAAGGTTTATAGTGTGGATGAAGGTAGTGCCAAACATATCGCCAACGTGAACCTGGTGCCTGGTGGAGAAAGTCAACACAGGCAGAAAGATACCGGTGGCATGCTTGGATACAGGACTTCTGGATACGATCGTGGGCGGAAGTCGTATCACCCGACAGGCAAGAGTCCGAGGACTATCGACGACGACAATGCCTACTCGTACACGGACCCGGCCAGCATGTACAAGGACACTGAGCCAAGATGGCGCGAGACGAGGCCACGACGAGGTAGCGTTGACCGTGGCGGTGCCAGTCCGGAGCGTCCGGTCAGCATGATCGAGCCTTACGGAGCCGACCCGAGAAGGTCTACGCGAGAGATTGGTCCTCCACCAAGCCAGCGGGGTTGGGACAAGATCAACGACCTGGGACGTAGCAGTAGCACACGCGACCCAGCCCGGGACTCTGGATTCGCGCCACTTGACTCGCAATACCCTAAACGTGATCGTTCATATGCACCGGATCCGAAGCACAAAGAAGACCATCGCAGTTATGAGGACTATGATCGTGACAGCAGCGACCGTGATCGCCCACGAAAGGACGACAGCCACAGGCATCACCGCCGCCGCGAGAGCGAGCGCGACGACAAAAAAGATGGCGACAACAGCCTTTCTGGCGCTGCCAAGATCGCGGCGGGAGGTCTCGGTGCTGCTGCAACGCTCTTCGGGCTCAACAGAGAAAAGGGAAAGAAGGAAGATCGGGAGCGTGAAGAGAGAGAGGAACAAGAACGAAAGCGCGAGCAGGCTCGTCAGCGTGAACTTGAGAGGTCCCGTGAATACGACAACCGCAGAGATCGGGAGGGCACCGCGGAATCCGACAGACCCGAGAGACGCCGCCGTGGAGGCGCTTCGAGCGAGGACGACCCGCCAGTTGAACGCCAGCGAGACCCATACCCGGAGCCAGACCGCGGACTCGGCTTTGCGTTTGAAGGCCCAGGTGAAGGACAGAAGGCCCGCGATGCTCCTCGAGATGCTCCTCGTGAGCCTGTTGCTCCTGTTGCGCCTGCTGCTCCTCACGAAGCGCCTCGCCCGCAGCCTAGACATGATAACTCCATGGACCGCGATATTGACCGCCCGTATGATGCTCAACCTCAAGCGCCCGCGCCCGCGCCACCACCAGTCATCGATGCTGATGAGGACTACCGCCGCCGCATGGAACAAGTGCAGCGCGAGCTTGGTCTTGCGGCCCCAGATCACACCTCGGACTCCGACCCCGATCGCGAAAGACGTCGTCGTGAGCGCGAGGCTCGCCAGGCCGAGCGTCTGGGACGGAAAGCTAACGGCTTCCACGACCAGACTCTGCCTCCAGGACCTCCTTCTAGCGGCATGCGAGCTAGCTTCGAGGACGACGCCAGTCAAGCTCCCAGCCAAAGCACATGGGCATCTACGAACAACGGGCAGGAGCAAGAGCTCAGACGTCGCGCCAGTGTACTTGATTCTTCTATGGACGCCGGTCTTATGGCTCAGGTGATTGATAATAGCCAAAGCGAGAAGCGTGAGAACCGCGTGCGAATCGTCGACCCGCCGTCGGACGAAGAGGACAAGAAGCCAAAGGGTATCCTGAAGAGACCCACCTCGAAGTTCCCCAAAGACCCGAACGCTGTGCGAGAGGGCGTGGCACCCTTGAAGGATGTATGTATATCCTGTTGTCTTGATTGATTCATCATCACTTTACTGACTCCATATTGATAGGCCAATAAAAAGGGTATCCCCCCAGGTGCACGCTGGACCAAGATCGACCGCCGCCTCGTCAACCCCGAAGCGCTGGAGAAATCTAACGAGCGCTTCGAGGAGCGCCAGGACTTTGTCATCGTCCTGCGCGTCCTTACAAAGGATGAGATCCGGAAGCTCGCTGACTGCGCGCGGGATATCAGAGGTGGGCTCATACACCCACAGACCATACTGCCCTCCCCAAAGCTCTCACTAAATCTCAATCCCAGCCGAAACCAGCGCCCAAGAAGACAAACACGACCGCAACCGCGACCGCAAAGACCGCGACAAGTACGAAGACGAAAACTCAGAGGATGGTTACGCTCCCGGGAAACCCAAGATCCTCGAAGCGCCTTCGTCCGCGGGTGCCTCGCAAGGCGATGCGGCCGAGGCGGATTTCATCCGTGGTGACCGCGAGAGGCGTCAGAGGGACAGAGAGAGGGAAGACGTCTGTGCTGCCACTGATGCTGATTTTGTGGACAAAACCACTGCAAAGGATCCATCCGTGAAGATCTGGAACGACAAAGCACAGGATAATACCGTGATGGCCAGCGCAATTTCCCCACACGATGGTCGCAGTCAGAGTTACCATGTCTCGAGTGCTCGGCAAAGCGATTATGCTGGTTTAGACACGGGCACTACAGCAAAGACGATAGTGAGCTCTCCCGCTGTGCAGGTACTGTTAAGTCGGTGGCTAGGCGAAAACGCAAGCGTGGTTCTTGGAATGGTGGTAGACGGACCACCGGGCCTTATTCCGGACATGTAAGACTAGGAAGTCTCTTGCTAAGTAGCTCAACCAGGAGAATCGTCTCCCCAAACGAATCGAATCCACTTTCCGTCCCTACAAGTGTCTCAACAACGACATTCATGGTACGTAGTTGGACGGTGTCCTTCAGCCCTGGTCACTGACCGTGACCGAGGCTCTCAACAGCTTAAGTGATGACTTCCCTGTGGCTATGACTTCCTGACAAGATTGGCGGGTTATCCCTCAGACTTGGCTTTAATCTGGGGTTCTTATGCGGTCTACTGGCGCTACTCAATACGTCGCCTCTCAACGAGTCCGATGAGTTTGGTGGCTGTGGTGTCAGTAAAGTACTGTCGCCATAGACCTCCTTTGTCGATGTAGACTCCGGCTCTCCCAGTCCAGAATTGCGGTCCTTGTCACATTGGGTGTAGGCCCCTAAGTCGGCTTATGTTTTTGCCCTTCGAAGAATCGTCCCAATCGATCTTGTACTTGAGTTTACTCTCCTCAATAACGCTTCAAAATGGTTTTATTCAGATTTAGGAAGGCCGCGAGGATGTCTTACAGTCTTGCGTAGCGTGGGAGCCTCTGCAGGGAGGGAGGAACTTCCGTTATCTACGGGATCTCGTGACAGGTATTGTTAAGGTAACCAGACTTACCTCAGGGGACTTCAGTCTTCTATGGCGCGCTCGAGTCGAAATCCAGTTGTGGCTTCCGCAAGTTGGAGACTGATGTGTGGCTAGTGCAGATGGTATGTGCAACAAATAGACTGTGACACAACTTAAGGTGCGAACACAACATGTAGCCGTTCTTATGGCGATGGCAGACCTCCAATTTGAAGTCCATTGGGGAGTGGCGGCAAGCGAGATCGAAAGGAAGCTCGGCCAATCCCAAGTGCCTTTCCTTCCGCTCCATAGTGACTTTCGCTAACTCAGTACAAGCGTTTGGACTGCCACATTTCTTGCTATTACACCATCATAAGTTTACCATTGACTGTTCAACTTCAAATTCTTATGAAAAGGCGAACTCACACCCGCTCAGAGATCTGACTTTCCAAACTTACAATCGTCCCTGAGCGGTAACAGCGGAGTTCTGCGACGACGATAATGTCACTGTGCATTTGCGCACGGGCAAACTGGTCGGTCGACTTGAGGTGCTTCCATATGTGATGAAAGAGAAATGCGAATCCATCGTCGACACCCACAACGAACGACTGTTCCGAGCAGATAGTGCTGAGGACTTCACCGTATCAGACGAAGTGACGGGTGCGTAGGAAATCTTGGAGACCAATGTCGCAACGCGTCGCCACGAATTCTGCTCGAACCATGCGGAAATTCATTTCGTCTCCATTGGAAAGACCATCAATGATGGATCTTAGAGACCAACAAGATTTCAGCGGACCCATGGGAAGTTTAGGCGGTAGGGCCGACGGCACAGTGGACATAAGCGGCGCTCTGGCGCAAAGCAATGATACGATTTTGCGCTCCAACAACATAAATTGAAGGCGTCTCTAGAACCAAAGACAGTTATACCCGTAACGTACATGAGTGGGGGGGCGCACAATACTCCCGCCCCTCACAAATAGGGTGATACCATAGCTTTCACCAGTCGATGATAAGATATCAAACCGAAATTGATCTTACTAGACGCAGTCAAACACTGTGTAGTTTATATTTTCCCACTAAAGTCGGGAAATCACATGGAGCCTCGTCCAGTTGGCCCTGCTCGCTTTGACCGAAGAGGAACGGTGGAGCTGCTGATGTTCCAAGGAGGCTGTCAAATGCGCCTTTAGACACAACCCCGCCCATCTACAATAGCACATCACCTCGATGTTGTTGTAACATGTCCAGAACTGGGTGAAGACATGGTGCTGGGCTTTCTCAATACTGTAGGAAGTTTAGCTGAGTTTGTTAGGGGTCGGGTCTGAACTTACTCTGAGTTCCAAGTTCCAATTCTTTTCGAGCAGGCAATAGAGCCAATATCCCGATGTCAAATTCTGCTTACAGGAAATGCCAGTTGTATACAGCCGAGAGTCGATTTTCAATGCCTTGAGTCGCTGGGCGACCTACTAAAAGCGTAGTAATCCTTAGTAACGTAAAAGACACTATCTTAGAGATCAAAGCTATGACCGAGCTCGCGGGGACCTACTGATAGTCGATTGATTATTTGATTTGATTTGATTTGATATTCCATCATTCTGGTGTAGCTCCCTCACAGGTAAATGTAGACTGTCACTATCTATGATATCGAGGAAATGCGTGGCAGCAGCTCGGGTGAAAACTCGTTCTCCAATAAGTGACCATTGTCCTTTCGCCAGTGAGTCTACAATATAGTAAGAAGTGGCTATGCGCCTCAGATGCGCTTCAACGATCGCTATCATCCTCATCCACATACGTCCCCGGCCTTCACCCTCTTCGCCACGGTTCCACGTCATTCATCGTCTTTGCCAGCGAGAACTGGGTCAGGACATCCCGCTGCAAGGACCATCATGTCATCGTACGCAACCCCACTTCCGTCGATAGTAGTTTGGTACAATCGGTTGTATTTGCTACTGCTAGCGTGTCTGCTCATCCTGACGTATGTGCAGGACAGGAGAGAATTAACTATGTGTTTTAGAGTCTGTCGCGGTTTGGCTTTGGGTGTCCGGGCACTCGCCGTCGGAATAGGTAGTCATTCAAGTCAATGTGTTAGGTTCGTAGCAGCATTGCCACTGTGCTTTCGACCTTTGATAGATTCTCCTTCGTCCGCAATCCTCGAGTCCAAGTCGCACACGCTGCAGCCGGTAGTTTGTTGCCTTTCGCTGCCGCACATGTTTGCTGCTGGTACTTGCTCCACCTAGCTTTCCAAACCTCTGCCAGCTCCTTCTTCTTAGCTGTTTCTACCTCCGCCATGCCTGACCAGGCACGGTTGCTGTTGCATCGACTCAGCTCTTGTTCGGAACTGGTCGGTGTGTCCTGCAGGGATCTTGCTTTTCGTCCGAAAGCGACGCTTAGCCCGCTGGACGACAGCCTTGCAGGTCTTTTCTACCACCATGAAACGAGGTAGCCATGCGAAAAAAAATACACGTTGATAAAAAGATATATTGATATGAGAGTCTCAGCCAAAGACAGGGTGGCTCGCTGGTGGAAAGGGAACATTTTGTGTCATGAAAGAGTTTCTTCAGCTCCCGAGCCGCACCACACCTTCGTGGCACATGACAGTCACGCTGCATATGCACGATTATATTAACCTAACACGGCAACAGGGATTTTTCACCGGTGTACAATCGTACTGTAAGATTGGCCGCGGATTTGTGTGTTGCGAATGTTCATTGGACAGCCCACTGGACTTGTGACCTGACTCGCTCTTCCGACACGGTGACGCTTATCCAACGATCTCGACCGCAGATCGAGAGAGATTGATTAAGTTTCCCCGCTTCCCGTTTGGCTAGCTGCATGTTTTGTGCCTGAGCTGAAAACCAGCGCATTTATGTCCTAGTGAGCGGGCTCCTAGCGTTTGCGGAAAACTTATCATTGGCCGGTGGCTCAGCCATCAAACAGTATACGTATCAGACAACCCTCCATGTCAAGCACAGACCCCAAGGATGAAGCTGATAGCCAAAGTGCATCTGTAAATGTTGGGCGCGTTGCTCAACAACGCCGGTGAGGCGGTACGGATTGTTTTCTATCGCGCTTTATCACACGAAGTCCTCGCCTAGCCCACGATGTCCCACACTGTATCGGAAGCCCTTAGGTCTTCGACAGGCGCACCAGAAATTGCTCAAACGTCTCGCAGCCAGGCACATGCGGCGGCGCCCGACTCAGCAGGTCTGGAGGTAGTGCCCGCGGGACTGGAGGTAGATGATTCTAGGGAGGGAATGATACCTTTCAACAACGATGGCAAACAAGTCAGCCAGCCCGAAAAAGAGATAGCCTATGCTGAAGAGCTCCATAAACGCGCCGCGGGATCCTTGACGTACCCAGGCAAGGAGCCAACCTCCTCGGTCTATAAACCAAAACGTCAAAGAGTCTGTGGCTTGAGGCCGTGGATATTCTGGGCTGCCTTGGTATCACTACTCCTTGTCCTTGGGATCGCGTTTGGGGCAGGCTTAGGCATCGGTCTGAACAATGGCCATTCCGACCCAGCAACTCTCGATGATGCTGGCAGCTCTACAACAAGTTCAACGCGTCCCGCAGCGCCAACGTCTGCGAAGAGCTTGCTCGAGATCGGAGGGACCATTGACCCGTCCTATTATTCCAGCCAGAAAGCATGGAATGGCTCGGGTCTCTCTCACGTCTGGCAAAACCTTCCACCCACATTCGGGAATCAGCCAGCCGACGACAGAAGCCTTGTACTCTACTACCAACATTCCAGTGGTGATATCAAGTGGATGCGACGCTTGTCGAGTGGCTCCTGGTCGCTCGGGACCAGGTTTCTCACAGTGACGGGCTCCGCCAAGAACAGCACCCCGATCTCAGCAGTGAGGGACGACATGACTCAACCTGGCTCCGATATTTGGGATGTTTTCTGTGAGTAATTGTGATCAGATCGCTGACACCTGAATCACTGTTTTCTGCGGGTCAACTAATATTGCGGACAGACATCGACAAAGACCATATAGTTCGTCAACGCACTGCGGACAGTACCTCACAAGAGTGGTCCGACGGTCCGATCAATGATCTCCAGCTGACAGCCTTCGATGGGGATCTCGTAGGTTTACATGCATGCTGGGTGGGGAAGGACCGTCAGGCTCCCCTCAGACTCTGGTACGCCTCGGACAATGCGACATTTCAAGAATACGTGCGTAAGAGAAATGGATGGACACGTGAGAGAACTTGGGAAGGTTACAGCGGAGCGGCAGGTGTCGGTTGTTACAGCATGGGTGTTGGGGACCTCATTTACGTCGCGCTAATTAACACGAGCAACGAGCTTGAGATCTGGTACCGAGATATCGCAAATCAACAGAGCGAATGGGAGCAAAGTAAGAAAGTCTTTTCCTCATCACTGACCGCACATGGCTCACGAACTCGCAGCCGATATCGTCGTAGAGGACGTGCACCCCGCCTCATCCATATCGCTTTCCAAATTTACCTGCGTGTTGCAGATACGCGAACAAGATCATTTGTGGGTAGTGGCGATGCACTGGGAGGGAAACACCACTAGTCTTGGTGGACCTGGCACATTCACCCAGCGATCTATGATCAGAGGGACACACTTTACAGCGTTGGCGGACGGTGACGACCAGATCCTCTACAGCCAAGCCGTTGGGAATGACATCGAGGAGTCTCGGAGGGGTGTGAGCGAACGTAATACAGCCTGGGCTTTTCAAGATATTGCATTCGATAATCAAGGGAGTTGAAGAACCACAGAAGCCTGGTAGCCAGCTCGGAAGTCGAAAAGTGGTCATCTAGTACTGGTGAATCCTCTTGCGACGCTAGTGCATTATGGATAGCATCATAATCCTAACCCAAAACATCTCCTACGCAAGGGTATCATTGGTCGAACCGGAGTAGATGCGATCTCATCATTTGTTGACAAATACGCGGACCTGTTCGAGACTTGGTATCTGGCTGGAAACTGCATCGATGTCACCAGCTTCGCTTGGCTTGTGGACGACATGGTCAAATCTTCTGTCATTACCAATATCTGACTCAAGTGCCGCAAGGTCTGCAAAGCATGTATTTCCGGTTGATCATGTAACATCCGTCGTTGAGGGTATTGGATTTCGATCAGACCGAGCTTGATGACGAAGGTGTGGCGAAGCTCATTCCAATACTCTCAGATCATTATCAAGCTCTGTTGCTCCGCCGCCACCTATGCTTGAGCACCACAGGCTCCAACAAGCGAACCTGGGAACTAAGCGAGCCTGGGAAATAATCAGCCGCTATCTGGCATTGCCGTCCTGCGCACCTTCTTCTTCAACCACTCCCAGAAGTGACTGCGCCTCTCTGGCGAATGGTCTGGACTTCTCAGGGTTGACTGGAGCCCGCATACCTTGTATCTGCTCGCCGACCTTCCGTTGTTTGGCTCAAACGTGGTGCATGGGGATATCGGAGTTCGGCAATGCCAGCACGGTAATGGTGAGGCTTTTCTTCGCCAGCAGGTCGTCCGGACTGTGGCGGAAGAAGCTTCTGACGTTCAAATACGCATGGAAGTAACCGCAGCTGAGGACGCCGACGCCCTCGCTCCGAATGTCGAGGTTGTCCCGCA
>Ga0265797_10013098_pt1 | contig 10035 bp, 8 predicted proteins | sample P2T30metagenome_FD_192433 | JGI IMG/M metagenome (GOLD analysis project Ga0265797, IMG submission 192433) | Plant litter microbial communities from East Loma Ridge, Irvine, California - P2 T30 | ecosystem: Environmental > Terrestrial > Plant litter > Unclassified | place: USA: California... | reverse complement strand
GCGTCATAGCTGATACGTCTCCATATTATTGAGATCGGTTTGGACACCGCTGACTAGCTCAAAAAATCCAATTTAGTGGAACAGCTACTTAGTGATGGAATTCATTGGTGAAGAGGCTGTCGACCTTGACTGAACCAGCTTGCACCATTTTCTGTTCCTCCAGCCAAGAGATCCACGTCTCCCACCTTTGCTCAGACATGGTTCCGAGCTGGCTACCATCGCTGTAGAACTTGTTGATGTTTTCCTGACTCTTCTTCAAGAACTCCTCGGACCTCTCAGGACGACAGTGCGGCTTGAGAGCCTGCACGCCCACCTTGGCATCCAGCTCAATTGACTCGTAGGCCTCTCTTGTAGCCTTGACGAACTTCTTCAGCACTTCGCCGTCCACACCTCCAGTGGTTGCATTCCTTGCAATGACTGGAGAGTATCCGTACGGAATTTCGAAATCTTCCGTACGGAAGTAGTTTGCAGCCGTGCCATCCAACTCCGCTTCCACGCCTTCCCACGGCACGAAAACCCAAGTTGCATCGATCTTGCCAGACTTGGTGGCTTCGAAAAGACTGAGCTTTCCTTGCTGCCTCTCGATCTTGACGCCGTCACCATTGCCGCCGTCTCTGGTCACCATTGCTTTCACGATGGCATCTTCGTACCGCGCGTTGTAACTGCCATACACTTTGCCATCGCCGAGCTCGGCGACTCGGTTTAGCTTCGTGGCAACAATGGCAGAAGCATCGCGTTGCAGGATCGCGTATATGGCTTGCAAGTGCATTTTACCCGACTCAGCGTATGCAACGCATGACTCTGAAGGACAGATAGCCAGATCTACCTCGCCGTGCTCCAGCCGCTTGGCTGGTGACTTGCTGTAGTCTTCGTCTGGCGACAAGAGCTGGACATCTAGACCTGCGGAAGAGTAGAGTCCTCGCGCCTGGGCAAGAAAGAGGCCAGTGTGAATCGTGTTAGGCGTCCAGTCAAGGGCCACACGGATTGTTGTAGGAGTTGACATGGTTTTAGTAGAACAAAATACAGTTATGATGGTTCGTGCAAGGTGCTTTAGTAGAGCATTAGTTCTTATCTTCACAAACTATAGAATGGTAGTGGTAGACTGCCCAGAACGCCAATGTGACTTCATTTGTCCGAGGTCGCCCGAACACGATGGTCGCAGCATGGCGTCATGGTGAAGTTGAAGGAGCCGGAGGCCAGGCTGGGCCAAACAAGAAAGCAACAGGAGTTGGACCGGGCCTGTGCCGATCCCGTCCGGCATCTCGCTCCACTCCAACAAGCAGCCCGAGGCAACTTCACCTGCAATCTGTACATTAGAGCTATAAACGTCGGTTCGCAACAATCAAGTCAAACCCTAAATTACTTGGCTGTTCTAGAAGTAATGGGCTAAATGCACAGCTCCCGCCAGCCCGTTTCCGATGTGGACGGTCTATCTAGTTTGACAAGACCCTATAGGTGGAATTGCCAGGAATTCAGGGTTTGCCTCATGTTACAAGCGACTCCTTTACCCGAAACAACAGCTAATCCGACTATATTAACTCCACGCTTGTTCTGGTCATGGGACGCTGGCCTTGCACCGGCATGTCAGGGCTAACGCGATCAGATAAAGACAGCATGATGGACGTCCATATACAAAAGGCGAAGGAGACGCCGCAGGATTTCACATTGGTTCATCGGCAATTCTTCATCAACGTTTAAAGAGACCCGGCACAGATACTCCACCATGGTTTCCCTACGCAGCATCCTCACTGGCAGTATCCTTGCCATAAGCGCCTTGGCATCTGGTATCGAGAAGCGCGATCCTAACCCTGGCCCGGTCAAGGGTGACACCTTCATCCACGACCCAACGGTGGTTAAGAAACCTGATGGCACCTACCTCGCTGCTTTCACAGCCAACGGTGTTGGTTTGAAGACATCGACCGACCGCACTACTTGGAAGGATGTCGGCGCTGCGTTCCCCAATGGCGCTTCCTGGACGACTACCTACACCAAGGGCGACTTGAACTTGTGGGCACCTGACCTCTCCTACCACAATGGTCAATACTACATGTACTACTCGGCTTCCAGCTTCGGAACATCTCGTTCCGGTATCTTCCTTGCCGTGAGCAAGACCGGTGCTTCCGGCTCGTGGACCAACTACGGTCTCGTCGTGGAATCTTTCGACAACAGCAACTACAACGCCATCGACCCCAACCTCTACGTCGCCTCTGATGGCAAGTGGTGGCTATCCTTCGGCTCCTTCTGGGGCGGTCTCAAGCTCGTCGAATTGAGCCCTTCGACCGGCAAGCCTATCAACGCCAACAACCTCATCTCCATCGCCGCTCGTCCCAACAACGGCGGCGCCATCGAAGCTCCTTTCATCACCAAGCACGGCAACTACTTCTACCTCTGGGCCGCTTTCGACAGCTGCTGCAAGGGCGTCGACAGCACTTACCGTACCATGGTCGGCCGCTCTTCCAAGATCACCGGCCCTTACGTCGACAAGGCCGGCAAGTCCATGATGGAAGGCGGCGGCACCCAGATCCTTGCCAGCCACGGCAACATCCACGGACCTGGCCACCCTGCTGTCTTCACCGACAACGATGCTGACGTTCTTGTGTACCACTACTACAACGCCGCCGGCACTGCTCAGCTTGGCATCAACCTGCTCCGTTATGACAACGGCTGGCCCACCGCTTACTGAGAGTTCTTGGATCCAAGAATAACCACATCAGATATGTTCATTAATACATTATCGACTGCACAACAATAGTCCTGTTTCCTTGTCACTTCAAAGAGTCTGCGCTGCATCGTCTGGAAATCTTCATCTGTTAATAACTGCATGTACATGTCTTTTGCCATCGCCAATTCCAGTCAGTACATGGTGTTACTAGGGTTAGGGCTGCTAGAAGATGACCGTTCGCACATATATATGTATACGTGTATGTACCCATAAAGCCCCTGATGTATAGCATTGACTCCACAAGAGACGATGCTCATGGATCGGTCCTTTTGTTTCCTCTTTCCAGGCCATGCACATCCTGAAGTCGTACAAGCACAATCACTACACATGCAAACCGTTAAGAAACGCGGGTGGCATAAGTTCCATGTGGAAGTAGCGAATAGCGTATGAAATGGAACTGCGATAGAACAACCACAACTCATGATTTGTACTGCACTGCCATACGAAGAACGACGAAACCAAGGACACCCATGGGTATTAACAACCAAAACGCCCCTTCTATGCACCCCAGCCAGCTCTTCAAATGCGAGACCAGCTCTCTTTCCCAGTCTCACATCTTCGAAAACACCTCCCCATCAAGCCCGTCCATTCCTCCTCATCTTCTCCCTCGTAATAGCCTCCATCCTCGCAATCATTCCCTTCAGCCCCATCCCCCTCTCGCAATTTTCCTCCACCCAGCCCTCCATTTTCATCCTTAAACCCCTCATGCCGTTCAAAACAGGCATCCTCTTCCCCTCCTCGCCAGCAAGATGCGCAAGCGGGTTGAGCAGCAAGTTGAAAACCTCCTGCCAGATCTCGACCTGCCAGTACCGCTTCAGGGTTTCGCGGATGCGGTACGTCTTGGTCGCGCCCTGGCCGAGCGCTGCGCCGCGGTCGGCGAGAGTTTCCATGTACTTGCCGAAGAGCATACTGTGGACGATACCGGCCATGCCGTGGTAGTCGACTTGGTAGGTCCAGGGTCGCAGCTCACGCATCTCGGCGCAGTCAGCCTCGCTGGTCTTCCAGTCCGCGATGAAAGCGACGTTGGGCACGAATTGTTTCATGTCGATGCCGCGGCCGAAGTCAATCAGACAGATGCCTTTGCTGGCCCAGCCGTGAGCGCCGCTGGAGAAGTATGTGGGACTCCAATCGGTTTCCATGCCAGGGTCATCGAATCGGACCAGGACGTTGTCGCCTTTGAGGTCGCCGTGGATCATTTGTTTGGAGTGCAGTGCCTCTACGGTGCGGAAGAGCTCAATGGTCAGCCACATGGTCATCACCTCATCCATGCCACCGCCAGTTGTGCTGCCGCTGTCTGCGCGAGCGAGGTTGACAAGGTCCAGCAAAGTGCCCTGATTCCGGTACTCTTCAATCAGGAAGCACTCATCGCGAAACATATGCATTTCGTGTGCACGAACGATACTCTCGGCGGCACGAGAGACACCTAGGCGACGGTGAGACTGCTGTAAGACGAAAAACTCCCAAGCTGAGAGCGGCTCCTCCATCTTGATCGCCTCTAAAGGCTTGCGGTAGGCGAGCTTACCCACGCTACGGGCAGAAGGGGCATTCTCATCATCCATTTCCTCCTGTGCTTGGGCCGCTTCGCTGTTCTCAACAAGATACACTGGGGCGAAAGTGCCGGCACCAAGCTCGCGCTTGACGGTGTATGTAGTATCGCAGTCTTCGAACTGCAGTATGGGCGGCAACGAGAGAGTCTGGCCAGTTTTCTCCTGGCCAGTGCTGTTCTTCGCCTTAGAAAGTGATCTGATGTACTTCTTGATTTCAGCCGTGCGACCCGAAGTTGTGTCTAGATGTTCGTGGTAGCCCTTGAATGACTGCAGAGACGGCTTGATCTGACTGAGAATGGTCTGACGAAGGTAGGGGTCCATGGGATTGCACTGTTGTTCCAAGACTATTGGTCCCTTCTGTACAGCCTCTGTAGCCGCTGGTACCACGATCTTCGCTTCGATCTGCGAAGTTGCCGTACCCTGGCCGAGAGAGATGTTGCCCTTAGTTGACTTTGTTCTGATTGGTTGGAGAACCTTGAACTTGTCGTCGTTGAGGTCTACTGTCACCTCTTGGAAAGGACTGCTCGGAGTATCGTCGTCATCGTCTTCAATATCGGGCATTGCACTCGAAGCTTGCCTACTAGGCGTCTTCGCGTTGAAGTATTCGTTCTGCGCCCTTGCAGTGATCGTGCCGAGATTCGACTCCGTTTGCTCCGCAATAGGTGTCATGAAAGGCAGGCGATGGTTGGGCAGCATGGTCATCTGTCGGAACTGAGCCGAAGGTGGCTCGTAATTTTCAGACGCGATGGGTACGCTGTGCGTCCGCATGTTCTCCTCTGGCGTTGTCGCTTCGTCATCTCCAGGAAGTCCAGGCTGTTGATCGTTGTCTCGGTAAAGCTCCCATTCGGGATCATCCCCAGGACCCGGGTTGTCGGCTTCGTCTGCATCGTCGTTGAGAACGTGCTTACTCGTTGTGAAGTCCGACCATCCAGTATGTTCGTCCTCGGGCTCTTCTGTCTGGGCTTGGCCAAGCAGTTCGTTCCGTGTCTCGTCCCCGTAATCGCTGGGCGCTGCAGACAGCTTGCCAGTGGCTGTGCTTTCATCACCAGTGGTGTAGTCGTCCTCTTCATCGTCATCTTCGTCGCTGTCAGAAGCATCAGACTCACTTTCTTCTGATTGTCCGGTTTGTGAAGGCAGAGGGGCGTTGAAGATGCCGTATATCTCGTCCATTGCCTCTTTCGTGTTGATTGTCATGGTCGGCTCGGCCAACCTGTCTACGTTCTTCTTGCGTTTCGGTTTCTGTCCAGTAGGCGAGTCAAGGTTGAGTTGCACAGTCTTCGTCTCGTTCTTGATATGCTTGACGTCCATGACTTGGATCTTGCGAGTCCGGTTCGCACGCTCTTCTCTGCGCATCTTCTTCCTGATCTCGGCTTCGGTCGGTTGTGCTGGAGGCGCATTCTCGTCGTTCTCATCGTTAAGTGCCAAAGTTTTGGAGGACGATTCTACAAACACCTCATTCCTTTTTGGTGATTTGATTGATGGACCAGGCTCCGACGACAGGTCCTCGAAGATTTTGAATCCACGCTGTTTGAGCTTGGGTGATGGTTCGGCAGCTGAGTCAGGTTCGTCAAGATGTATCTTGAAACCCCCAGTCTGAGGTTTGGACTCTTCCACAATCTCCTGGTCGAGTTCCATATCGAACGACTGTGTCGTTGGTAGGTTCTGCTTGGGTGCCCTCTCCTCTCTGGGCCATGTTTTATTCGTCCAGCCTCGGTGTCGAGCTCTCAGCTCCTCAAACGAGTATTCAGAAGATCGCGCAGATTGAGGGTATACAGCTTCCAGATTCACGAAAACACACTCGAGCCTACCAGTTTTAGGATTTCTCACACATTGATAGTTATCAATTTTACCAGATGTTGATTTTGCAAGATGCTTTGGAAGAAACGCTTTCTTTGATGACTGCATACACGAGGGATAACTTAGTCCTGTTTTTGTAAACATTTGGCGCCAGAAGTGGCTGGTCGTGGGGTGGGAACTTACTGTGTCTTTGAAGATCATCATCTTCTGCATTCCCCCGTTGGTTTTGCCGACTTTCAGTGTCTCTCCAGCCATTGGTTTTGCCGCATGTGTGTTCTCCTTCTTGCGTTCTGCAATCGTTCCGATGTTGTCCCAGCCCTTCGAGCTCGACCCAGTGCTGGGCCTGTCTGGCTCGTCCACGTCGGCGAAAATCTGCATCTTTGCCGACTTGCCTTTCTTTGAAGCGGTCGGTCTGGACTGCTGAGGCGCTGGTGATGCGGACGCGAACGGATCGGTCTTCGCCGCAAGTGCCGCTCTGACAACAGGCAGAGCTGGGCTTTTTGGCTCATCGGTGTCTTCTGGTAGAGCCTCCTTCCTCCTCTCGAACTCGCCAAATTTGCGCACAAGACGCTCGGTAGGCCGCGCCTCTTTCTCAATGCCCATCTTGTACACCTCTTCGGCCTGGCTCCATCGTCCAGCGTTCTCCAGCCATGCTGCGAATTCTTCGTAGTATAGCGCAAGGCCCTCGCCAATGTTGTGACGGGCCAAGAAGACAAAGACCTCGCGAGGCGCGTCCGAGAATAGTCGGATGTAGTGTAGCCATATCTTGAGGTATCGTGGGTCGTTCTTGTAATGTGATGATGACTGGAAAGTCTTTGTCGCGCGTTCAAGCAAGGGCAGCAGTCCTGACTGCGGTGTCGCCTGTGCGGTAGGGTATGCGTCTAGAGTCCATTTCACGTAGCGGTCGTAGACGTCCAGAGGGTCGTCGGCTTCGTCAATGAGTGTGAGTTCTTTTTCAAATTCCTGGCGCTCCTTCGAGTTCGCGTCTTGAATCAGAGAGGGCGAGGGGTTGGCTCCAAGTAGCGGTGGGGAGTAGAGTTGGGCGAGCGCTTTGGCAGAGCGCCCGCTGGGCAGGGCCTGGATATTTTCCTTATGACCCTCGATGACATTGAAGTCGATCAGATCGCCGGATCCGCTCATGGTGTCGTTAGTCGTTAGGGTGTCGTATGTCGCTTGTCGCAGAGGAAAAGCGCGATCCGAAGACCAGAGATTTGGGCTGGCTTGAATTCACCCTCCGCTGCTCTGTTTTGGCAACAACAAACATGGCGTCGCAGCGGGCGACTGCGCGCTTCGTGCCCTTACCTTGAAAGGTGGAACCTCCGACACAACGAGACATACACCACTACATGCATTTCCAGACAGACATGATATAGCAGGAATAATCATCTCAGTCTGGCGACCTATGCAGCTGGGCGCCACCGTCTTCACACAACATGAGCAGCCTGTCTGAGTTGGATACCCGAAGCACCAAGCGTCGCAAAGTCCAGGTTGCTTGTCTGCAATGCAGGGATCGCAAGATTCGATGCGACGGTGTACAGCCCGTGTGTGGCACCTGTAACCGACGCAGTAAGACCGGTGCATGTACATATGATCAGGAAGAACTGCCAACGTTACAGTACAGTGACTGATCGCTGTAAATGACGATTATGACTAACGGATGCGTAGACACATACGGAGCATAGAGGATCGCCTCGCGCGACTGGAAGCTCGCAGCCATGAGCAATGCTCAAATGAGGTTCAAACCGCAGGTACAACACAGCATGCCCCCGATTCCATCTCATGCTTTTGTGCTCACAGCCGAGTAGCATCAGAAAACGAGAGGCCCTTGCAGACTGCTGCGAGCGGTACACAAGCGAGTGATCTTATCAGTTTGGGAGCGTCGTCCTGGAGCCCCAGGGAAGGCATTCCAAACGTCTCTTTATTGCGCAGTTCTCAGCTTGACGAAGGAGTACTCACAAGCACTGAGCTAGGTCTGGCTCACCAACAAAACATTACGAGGACCAATGGAGCTACAACTCTGGATTCGTCAAACATGGGATTCGTCCGGAGCCTCAATGTTGGCTGGTCGATGCCTTTGAAGGGCGTCAACACGAAGCACCGCCTTCCGACTCTTCCGAAACTTCTGTGGAAGCGGCTAGAGAGTTCCACAATGATCCCGCCTCGTCCTGTAGCGGACGACCTGTTGCAATCATACTTTACCTTCGCACACGAATTTCTGCCCGTCTTCTACAGGTCAGCATTCGACCAGGAATATGAGAGATTGTGGACATCAAGTACACTGTCCCGACAACGTGACCCCCGTGAGCATCTTGAGGACGTCATCTTCCTCTCCACACTCAATGTTTGTTTTGCGCTTGGATCCTTATTCAGTCATCTTGTCCCGGACGAGGATCGTGAATCTACTAGCAACGAATACTATGAGAGGTCTAGAGCGCTCATAAATTTTGACGTCTGTGACTACTCTTCCCTGTCAACAGTCAGGCTCCAACTGATCACTGGCCTATACCTACAAACGACGTCGCATGTCTCCCGTTGTTGGAACGTAGTCGGTATGGCTATCAGACTCGGGCAGGATCTTGGTCTACACAAGGATCCGTCTGAAACCCAGCAGTCTGATCAGCTGGAAGTGGAAATGAAGCGTAGGATTTGGTACTCATGCGTTGCTATGGACATGTAAGCTCACGGGATAACCAGGAATGTGTGATTCCAGACTGCTAAAGAGATATCATCCAGACTACTCGCGTCGATATATGGTCGACCACCTATGACATCACTCACATGCGAAGTCGAGCTGCCATCCGAAGACGATCAAGGATATAATGCCGTCGACCCCAGCGGCAACATATCTCGAGAGGTAATACCCGGAGCCTCGATGTTTCGGTTATCCGTAAAGCTTATAGGAATTCTACATCGCATCCTGCAGGCTACATATCTGGCTGCACAGCCTCGACTTGTCGACAAGTCGGGTTCACGAGATGCGGAGTTGCTGAGGCAGAGCTTAGAGCTGAACGACCAGCTTGATGAGTTTCTAGCCACCATGCCAGACCGGTTGAGCAGCTTTGTTGCAATTTCGCCATCCCAAAATTACAGTCGCGCGTGTAATTTCACCTTACACGAACAAGCATTGATCACGAGGTCAGTTCGTTTATCCTCTGTTCCTCACTAGATCTCTCTCTTTTCATGCCGAGTCATAATATGCTGACAGAATAAAGGTTCCTGTACGCCCGAATATTGCTCTTACGACCATTGATGCTAGCCACTGGCAATCGCAGCTCCTCCTCGTCGCTGGATGTAGAATTATCTGTCCTGAGGGAATGTGCCAGCTTGTGTTTAGTATCGTCGGAGCTTCTCGTACTTAGTCTTCTTCCTGACGGACCAACATCGCGCCGTCTGGCGGACTGGCATGCGATATACCGTAATTACTATCTTACAGTCCCTGATCACCTCCGTGACCCTGCTAACCTGAAGATAGTGATGTTCACAGCAGCCACAGTCTTTCTTGCCGCGGTAAGAGCCCCGGTGCTCCAGGAGAAAAGTCTCCAAAGCCGCTTTCGGATCTTCAGGCAAGACTGTGTTGATTTACTTGGCTCGACTGCTCTACGCAACACTCTTGTGTCGCAGCTGGAGTCTCTGTTGGATCATATGCAGAACGTTTTAGGCCACAGTGAGCAAGATCGTGAGTCGTCCTTATAGCTCTTGTTTGGCTATGGCTGACAAGAGCAAAGCAAACCACAACATCCATACGAGAACGGGCACGGGTGAGATTTCCAGTTACGATGCATCACGGCCTTCTACTAGTTCATGCGAAAACAACATCGCTTCAGCGGCCGTGGTAGGCGATGACCCCTGGGATGGTTTTGACTTCGGTCAACTGCTTGATCATCAGTTCCTTGATCCTTCGTGGCTGAATGACATGCAAGCTCAATGATGAACAAGCACAACCGGATTTTGGTCTACCATATCTCTATA
>Ga0265797_10013096_pt1 | contig 10037 bp, 7 predicted proteins | sample P2T30metagenome_FD_192433 | JGI IMG/M metagenome (GOLD analysis project Ga0265797, IMG submission 192433) | Plant litter microbial communities from East Loma Ridge, Irvine, California - P2 T30 | ecosystem: Environmental > Terrestrial > Plant litter > Unclassified | place: USA: California... | reverse complement strand
GCGCCTGGCACTTGCCCTGTCCGAGCTGGACCAGTTCCAGCTGTCCACCCACTCACTCGCCCCTGCGGCGCACGGAGGAAATCTCATGTCCCGTATCAAACGCCTGGTTCGTCCCCAATCCGAACCCATTAATTGGAAAATTGCGGTACCGCTGCTGGCCCTGCTGCTGTCGACCGCCGCATCGACCCAGCTCGCCAGCGCCAACGCCGCGCCCCAGCAGGCGCAATCCGAAACCGCCCCCGGCCAGGCCAGGGCCGCGGCGCGCGATGCCGAAAAGAGCCTCAGCCGGCGCCGTGAAGAAAGCTTCGCGCTGGTCAGCGGCAGCGACCAGAACCTGAGCGCCAGCGGCGACGTCAGCGACTGGGCCGATATCCGGCAACTGCGCCGCAACGTCGACGGCGAATTCCTGTGGTTCCGCGACGGCGGCAAATCCTGGATTGTGCAGGATCCCAAGGTGCTGGCGCAGGCCCGTGCCGCCTATGAACCGATCGAGCGCCTGGGCAAGCAGATGGATGTCTATGGCAAGGACATGGACCGGCACGGCAAAGCGATGGATGCGCTGGGCAAACAGATGTCGCACACGACGGCCGACATCCGCCCCGACCAGGGCCGCATCGACGCATTGCAAGGCCGGATGAACGAACTGGGACGCCAGATGGGCGAGCTCGGCCGGCAGATGGGCCAGGCACAGGAACCTGGCGAACGCGAACGCCTGCAAACCCGGATGAACCGCCTGAGTGCTCAAATGAATACTCTGGGTACGCAAATGGGCGAAACCGCCGACTCGGCTGCCCAGCGCGCCGCACGCCGGAACATGGACGAGATCGGCCGTCGCATGGACGAGGCCGGCAAACCGATGGATGCGCTCGGCAAGCAGATGGATGCCTTGGGCAAGCAGATGGAGCGGGAAGGGGAACGGGCCAACAAGGCTGTGCGCGCCCTGATCCGCGATGCGATGGCGCGCGGCCTGGCACGCCCGGCACCGCAGGGTTGAGCTTTTATGTTACTGAACGTACATACTGATCATTAACTGATTAGTATCATTTGCGCCACAAAATCGGGCGTGAGTGCACCATGGCTGTGCAGCCTTGTCATTGACTGGTTATAATTGCCTACACGCAATTGATAAATTAGCTCAATTGCTTAATTAATACATATATATTGATCGGGAAAAAATCATGTTGAAGAAAATTGCTGCTGCCGCTGCACTGGCCCTGGTGGCCTCGTCCTCCTTCGCTGCCGCCCCGACCGCCTTCTACGGCGGCCTGGACGTCGGTTCGACCAAGATCGACGGCTTCGATGACAACAAGACCAGCTTCGGCGGTTTCCTGGGCTACGGCTTCAACCAGTTCTTCGCCGTCGAGCTGGGCTATCGCCAGCTGGGCAAGTGGGACTTCGGTCCGGTCGAGCTGAAGGCCAAGCAAACCCACCTGTCGGTGATCGGCTCCTACCCGCTGAACGCCCAACTGGACGTGTACGGCCGCCTGGGCTACAACAACCTGCGCGCTGAAGCCTCGGCTGGCGGCGTCACCTACGGCGACGACACCGACGGCGGCCTGTACGGTATCGGCCTGAACTACAACTTCACGCCGCAGCTGTCGGGCCGTATCGAAGCCCAGAAGCCGTCGAGCGATTCGACCAACTACAGCGTTGGCGTGGTCTGGAAGTTCTAAGTTTCATTGCTGAGCGCAAGCTCGTAGCGAAAAGCTGACAGAAACGGCGGCTGTTCCGAATGGGGCAGCCGCCGTTTTCATTTGTAGTGCCTGCCACCCGGTAAATATTGTCGGGCTGGTATTTATATGGCAGCATGTGGCCGCGCCGCCTAGAGCGCCCAACAAAATCCCCATCAGGAACCTGCCCATGCGCCAGTTCGTTCGTCTTGCCGTGTCCGCCGCTTTGGCCGGGCTTGGCGCCCTTGCCACTGCCCAGACCACCACGCCCGCACCTGCGGCATCTGCCGCACCCGCCGCCAAAGCGGCCGCCGAGCGTCCGGCCACCGAATTCCCCTACACCCCCGGCCTCGACGTGAATGCGATGGACCGCAGCGCCGACCCCTGCGTCGACTTCTACCAGTACGCCTGCGGCGGCTGGATGAAGAACAACCCGATCCCGGCCGACCAGGCGCGCTGGTCGGTGTACGGCAAGCTGGCCCAGGACAACCGCCGCTACCTGTGGGGCATCCTGGAAGACCTGTCGAAGCGCCAGGACGGCCGCAGCGCCAGCCAGCAAAAGATCGGCGATTACTTCGGTGCCTGCATGGACGAACGTGCGATCGAAACACGCGGCGCCGAACCGCTGAAACCTTATTTCGACCAGATCGCCGGCCTGCGTTCGAACCGCGATCTGCCGCGCGTGCTGGCGCGCCTGCACCTGGCGCTGGCCGATCAGGGCCTGTACTTCGGCTTCGGTTCGAGCCAGGACTACGGCGATTCCTCGCGCGTGATCGCGTTTGCCGTCGCCGGCGGCCTGGGCCTGCCGGACCGCGAGTCCTACCTGAAAACCGACGCCCGCTCGCAGGACATCCGCGCCAAGTACGTGGCCCACATCGCGAATACCTTCAAGCTGATCGGCGACAGCCCCGAGCAGGCGCAGCGCGAAGCCGCGCGCGTGATGGAGATCGAGACCGCGCTGGCCAAGGCCTCGCTGTCGCGCGTCGACAAGCGCGATCCCTATAAACTGTTCCACAAGGTCGATGCCAAGGGCTTGCAGGCGCTGACCCCGGGCTTCGACTGGCAGGCTTACCTGGACGAACTGGGCCAGGGCAAGCAGAAAACCTTCAACGTCACCGAGCCGGCCTTCTTCAAGGCGCTGGCCAGGCTGTGGAAGGCGAACGACGTCGAATCCACCCGCACCTACCTGCGCTGGCACGTGGCGCGCACCATGTCGCCGGCGCTGGCGTCGAACTTCGACAACGAACACTTCGACTTCTTCAGCAAGACCCTGCGCGGCGTGCAGCAACAGCCGCCGCGCTGGAAGCGCTGCGTGGCGCTGGTCGACCGCCAGCTGGGCGAAGCGCTGGGCCAGGAATTCGTCAGCCGCGCCTTCTCGCCTGAACTCAAGGCCAAGTCGCTGCACATGACGCGCCAGATCGAAGAGGCGATGAAGAAGGACATCGAGTCGCTCGACTGGATGAGCGCGGACACCAAGAAGAAGGCACAGGAAAAGCTGGCGGCGATCGTCAACAAGATCGGCTACCCGGACAAATGGCGTGATTACACAGCCTACAGCGTCAGGCCGGACGATTTCGCCGGCAACGTCGTGCGCGGCAACCTCTTCGAGCAGCGGCGCGACCTGGCGAAAATCGGCAAGCCGCTCGACCGTAGCGAGTGGGGCATGACGCCGCCGACGGTGAACGCCTATTTCAATCCGCAGATGAACGACATCAACTTCCCGGCCGGCGTGCTGCAACCGCCGCTGTTCGACCCGAAGATGGATGACGCGCCCAACTACGGCAATACCGGCGGCACCATCGGCCACGAACTGACCCACGCCTTCGACGACGAAGGCCGCCAGTTCGACGCCAACGGCAACCTCAAGGACTGGTGGACCAGGAAGGACGCCAAGGCCTACGAAGAGCGCGCCCAGTGCATCGTCGACCAGTACGCGCAGTACACGGTGGTGGACGACATCAAGATCAACAGCAAGCTGACCCTGGGCGAAGACATCGCCGACCTGGGCGGCCTGATTTTGGGCTGGATGGCGTGGAAGGAAGAAATGGCGAGCATGCCGGACAAGGCGCAGACGCGCGACGGCTTGACGCCCGAACAGCGCTTCTTCATCGGCAACGCCCAGTGGGCCTGCGAAAACGACCGCCCGGAAAACCAGCGCGTGACCGCGATGACCGACCCGCACTCGCCGGGCCGCTTCCGCGTGAACGGACTGGTGGTGAACCTGCCGCAGTTCCAGCAGGCGTTCCAGTGCAAGGCGGGGCAGCCGATGGTGAAGGAAAAGCGTTGTCGCGTTTGGTAAGTGCCATAGCGGCTTGATCAGGGGATGTATAAACAACAACGCCACCCGAGGGTGGCGTTGTTGTTTCTATCAAAGGTCTTCAATGTCGCACTCCCAGCTTGCCGAACTGGGCCTGCATGTGGACCAGGTTCGCTTCGAACACCTGCATTTCCAGCGCGATCGCGCTCAGGTCCAGATGGGCCAGTTCCAGCAAGGGGAACAGTTCGTCTTCTTCTTCGCGGATGTGAGCCAGCGTCGACCCGATCATGTCGCGCATCAGCATGTCGGCACGCTGTTCGTCCATGTGCATGTCCTGCAGGGCCGCCAGCATGTCGTCGACGTTCAGGTGTTCTTCTTCGAAGTGGGCAACCAGGTTCGGTTCGATCTTGCGCACGCCGGGATAGAACACCGCTTCCTCCAGGCGCGAGTGGGTATGGATGGCTTGGACCAGCTGCATCGCGGCATGGCGCCGCACATCCAGGCTATGGCCGTTGAAATATTTATCGGACAGCTTGCGAATCAAGTCGTGGTCGCGGCGCAAGGTCTGGATCGGGCTTTCGGCGAACGCATCGCGCGGCCGCCGGGGATTGGGGTGATGGATGCTGGCCATGGTCTCTCCTGATTGACATGGAACCATGGTAGTCCCGAAATATGTGCCGCATCGGTGCGTTTGGTCACAAAATGTAAAAACGCCGCGTAAAGCGGCGTTTTGACAGCAGATCCCCGCTTAATGCTGAGAAATGCTGCCGCGCCAGCCACCGGTTTCGCGGCCGCGTTTTTCCAGCATGTCCTTGAATTTCTGCAGGTTGCCACGCGTTTCCATACGCACGGCGCCAAAGGCGTCACCCAGTTTTTCCAGCGGACCTTCCGGCTGGTAATCCATTTGCAGGGCCACGCGGGTCAGGTTGTCGGAAATCTTGTGGAAAGTGACCACGCCGCCGTTGGGCACGCCGCTGGTGCTGCGCCAGGCGATGCGTTTGTCCGGGATTTGTTCTGTGATCTCGACATCCCACTCTTTCTCTTCGCCGGCGACGTTGGCTTTCCAGTGCAGGTGCTTGTCGTCGAGCTGGCGGATTTCATGGACGCTGGCCATGAATTGCGGGAAATCCTCGAACTGGGTCCATTGGTTATAGGCAGTGTTCACCGGGACATTGACCTCGATGGTTTCGACGATGGAGGAGTCCATGCCGGAGCCCTTGTTTTTCTTCATTTGTTTCGACAGCAGTGCACCACCCACGGCGAGGGCGGCAACGGTAACGACACGATTCAGCATTTTCAGCCTCCTTATGAGAAAAATCCGGCCCGCAGCCCGTCACTGGGCAAGGCGAACGGCCTGAAGAACATATCTGCCGTTAAAAGTACGCTATCTGTCCACTACACGGCGCCAGCGAGCCTTGCGGAAAGATTGCAAAGTACGCGAGAAGGGGATAAAAACATCTTGAACGGCTGTTGTGATACTGTATATATAAACAGTAAAAACCCGATGCCGTCGCTGTCACCGGCATGGACCGACGGTATAATGCCCGCATGAATCTCCTCGACAACCTGAATCCCGAACAGCTGGCGTCCGTCACGCTGCCGTCCCAAAGTGCCCTGATCCTGGCCGGTGCCGGTTCGGGCAAGACCCGTGTGCTGACCACCCGCATTGCCTGGCTGATCACGACCGGGCAGGTGTCGCCGGCCGGGATCATGGCAGTGACGTTTACGAACAAGGCGGCCAAGGAGATGTTGTCGCGCCTGTCGACCATGTTGCCGATCAATACGCGCGGCATGTGGATCGGCACTTTCCACGGCCTGTGCAATCGCCTGCTGCGCACGCACTACCGCGACGCCGCGCTGCCCCAGACCTTCCAGATCCTCGATTCCCAGGATCAGTTGTCGATGATCAAGCGCATGCTGAAGGCGATGAACGTCGACGACGAGAAGTTCCCGGCCAAGGACTTGATGTACTTCATCAATAACAACAAGGACCAGGGTTTGCGCGCGCACGACGTCGAGGCCTACGACCACGTGCAGCGCCGCATGGTCGAGCTGTACGAAGCCTACGACCAGCAATGCCAGCGCGAAGGCGTGGTCGACTTTGCCGAACTGCTGTTGCGCGCTTACGAGCTGTTGCAGCGCAATCATCCGCTGCGCCAGCATTATCAAATGCGTTTCCGCCACATCCTGGTCGACGAGTTCCAGGATACCAATGACCTGCAGTACAACCTGCTGAAACTGCTGGCCGGGCACAACGAGCCGGCCGGCGGCGCCATCTTCGCGGTGGGCGACGACGACCAGAGCATCTACGCCTTCCGCGGCGCCAACGTCGGCAACATGCAGGCCTTCGAGCGCGACTTCGAGGTCAAGAACCTGATCAAGCTGGAGCAGAACTACCGCTCGCACGGTCACATCCTCGACAGCGCCAACTTCCTGATCGCCAACAACGCGAAGCGCTTAGGGAAGAATTTGCGCACCGATGCCGGCCAGGGCGAACTGGTCCGCGTGTACGAAGCCTCGTCCGACCTCGAAGAAGCCCAGTGGATCATCGAGGAAGCCAAGAGCCTGATGGCCGAAGGCATGTCGCGCAAAGAAATCGCGATCCTGTACCGCTCGAATGCCCAGAGCCGCGTGATCGAGCACGCGCTGTTCGCGGCCGGCCTGCCGTACACCGTCTACGGCGGCCTGCGCTACTTCCAGCGCGCCGAGGTCAAGCACGCGATCGCCTACCTGCAGCTGATGGACAACCCGCACAACGACTCCGCCTTCATGCGGGTGGTGAACTTCCCGACCCGCGGCATCGGCGCGCGCTCGATCGAGCAGCTGCAGATGGCGGCCGAGGCCCACCGCGTGTCGCTGTACGCGGCCGTGCCCTACATGACCGGCAAGGCCGGATCCTCGCTGGCCAACTTCGTCAAGCTGATCGAAAGCGCGCGCTTCGAGACCCAGCAATTGCCGCTGCCGGAAATGGTGCGCGTGGTGCTGGAGCGCAGCACGCTGCTGACGCACTACGAAAAGGAAAAGGAAGGCGCCGAGCGCATCGAGAACTTGCAGCAGATGGTCAACGCCGCTACCCAGTTCGTGCAGGAAGAGGGTTTTGGTGCACACGCGCCGGCCCACCTCGGCCCGCAGGCGATCGCCAGCAGCGGCGAGGCCATCGTGAATGCCGACGGGGTCGAGATCATCGACGCCGACCAGCCGCTGGCCACCGTGATGTCGCCGCTGTCGGCCTTCCTGGCGCACGCTTCGCTGGAAGCCGGCGACGCCCAGGCCCAGGCCGGCCAGGAAGCGATGCAGCTGATGACCGTGCACTCGGCCAAGGGCCTGGAATTCGACGCCGTCTTCATCACCGGCCTCGAAGAGGGCCTGTTCCCGCACGAGAGCAGCGCGCGCGAGATGGATGGCGTCGACGAGGAACGGCGCCTGATGTACGTGGCGATCACGCGCGCGCGCAAGCGTTTATATATGAGCTTTACCCAGCAGCGCATGCTGCACGGCCAGACCCGCTTCAACATGAAGTCGCGCTTCTTCGACGAACTGCCGGAAGAATCGATCAAGTGGCTGTCGCCGCGCGTGCAGACCAACTGGTTCGCCGGCCGCAAGTCGACCACCGCCTGGGACGACGCCAACTTCCGCGAAGGCGGCGTGGACAACCAGATCGCCAAGCAGATCACGCAAAAGTCGAGCAGCGGCAACGGTACCGGCTGGCGCATCGGCGAGACCGTGTCGCATGCGCGCTTCGGCGAGGGCGTGATCGTGAATATCGAGGGCGGGGCGGGCAGTGCGCGCGCGCAGATCAATTTTGGCGCGGCGGGGATGAAGGTGCTGGATTTGTCGGTGGCGAAGCTGGAGCGGGTGGGGCGCTAGCCTCTGTTCTGGCGGGCGGTGCATGCGATATCGTTGAACGACGCCTTACGGGTAGGGTGGACGGGTTCCCCGTCCACGCGTTCATGCAGCGCCAGCGTCGTGGGTATAAACCGGGGTCAGAGCCCCTTGGAAGCAAAACCGGGCTCTGACCCCTGTGGCTTGCCAAAAATGGTCCGGTACCCCGCATACATCGCACACTGCAGCAGCAACACGAACAAAAACACCACCCACATCACCACCACCTGGCCGATCCAGATGTCGCGGAACAGCAGCTGCGTGATCCACACCAGCACGAAGAACAGCCCGAACCAGGCCGCAAGCAGCACCAGGAACACGCGCGCCGTGCGCACCACCGCAAAGAAACTGTAGAACAGCGCCTTGCCGGTGCTCATCTGCTTCCAGTAGGTCAGCGGCCCGGCAAAGTACAGCGTGATCATGATCAGCAGGTTCAGCATCATGATGCAGAAAAAGGTCATAAAGACCGGCGCCGCCGCCATGATCTGCGCCTCGTCCTTGGCCATTTGCCGGCTTTCGACCACTTTCTGGAAGAATTCCGGTCCCAGCGTCAGCGCGACCACCACCATTTCCACGATCCAGACGCCGAGGTAGACCAGGCCGACCTTGCACAGCGCCGCCAGCGCCGGCTTGCGAAAACCGGTCATCAGCACCGACAGGGTAACGCGCTGGTCGTTTTCGATCATCAAACAGGCTTGCATCACGGCCATCGACAGCGACGGCACCAGCACCGGGCCGAGCAGGGGCCCAAACAGCGGCACCAGGCCCAGCAGGAGGCTGAACAGGACGGTGGCGAACAGGAGGGTCGTGAGGGCGGCCGGCTGCTTGCGAAACAGGCCGATGCCTTGCTTCAGCCAGTCCCAGCCGGTACTTGCGGGGAGTTTGTTCATGCTGTCAGCCGCGGTGCCGGCGTGTGGATGCGTTGGCGCAGTACGCGCTCGAAATGGGTCGGATCGTGCGGCGTCAGCATTTCGGCCGCGCGCGGTTGATAAAAGTCATGCAGGCGCGACACCCAGAAGCGCAGCGCCGCGGCGCGCAGCATCGGCTGCCAGGCTGCCTGCTCAAACGCGGTGAACGGGCGCGCCGCGTGGTAGGCGTGGGTCAGCGCCTGCACCCGCGCCGTGTCGAGCGCGCCGGTAGCCAGGTCGATGCACCAGTCGTTGACGGTCACGGCGATGTCGAACAGCCAGCTGTCCCAGCCGGCAAAATAGAAATCGAAGCAGCCGCTCAGTTTGTCGCCGACGAACATCACGTTATTGCGGAACAGATCGGCGTGGACCGGGCCGCGCGCCAGCGCACGGTAGGTGTCGGTGGCGGCAAATTCTTGCTGGAACGCGAGTTCCGCGGACAGCAGGGCGGCGGTGTCGGCATCGAGGCGGGGCAGGACGCCGGGCACGGTCTGCGTCCACCAGTCGAGTCCGCGCAGGTTGGGCTGCTGCAGCGTGAAATCGCGTCCGGCCAGGTGCATGCGCGCCAGCATGGCGCCGACTTCGGCACAGTGCACCGGCTGCGGGTCCATCTGCGAACTGCCTGCCAGTTTGCTGACGATGATCGAGGGCTTGCCGTGCAGCGCCACCACCAGCTCGCCGCGCTCGCTGGGCACCGGATCCGGGACCGGCACGCCGCGCTCGGCAAGATGGCGCATCAGCTCCACGTAAAAGGGCAGTTGCGCGAAGCTGAGGTTTTCGAAAATGGTGAGGACGAACTCGCCGCGTTCGGTCGTCAGGAAGAAATTACTGTTTTCAATGCCGCTGGCGATGCCCTGCAATGCGAGAGCCTGGCCAAGGGGAAACTGCTTGATCCACTGGGACAAATCGTCCAGTGTGACCGGGGTGAATACTGCCATCGTCGTGGGGAAGTGGGCGCAATGAAAGGGTCGCAAAATCGGCCGCGCAGGGCGGCCGCTACAGGTGATGGCTTACTTGGTGTCCGGGCCCGGACCGGCCGGCATCGGCGGCGGCGGCGGTGCTTCGGCCGCGGTCGGGGCGTTCTGGCCGGCTTCGTTGCCGGCGCGGCGCTTGCCGCTCAGGTCGAACTCGCCCACTTTCCACTGCGGCGCGCGGATCGCATTGGTCTGCGCGTTGCCCGGCTGGTTGTTCGGCCGCATGTAATAGTGGCTGCCGCCGCCGTTGACTTCGACTTCGGTGACCTGGCCGCTGTTGTTGCGGTGCTCGACGATTTCGGTGCCGCGCTTCGGCGGAATCGTGGTGGCCGGCACGTCGCTGCCC
>Ga0265797_10013095_pt1 | contig 10037 bp, 11 predicted proteins | sample P2T30metagenome_FD_192433 | JGI IMG/M metagenome (GOLD analysis project Ga0265797, IMG submission 192433) | Plant litter microbial communities from East Loma Ridge, Irvine, California - P2 T30 | ecosystem: Environmental > Terrestrial > Plant litter > Unclassified | place: USA: California... | reverse complement strand
CGCGAGATGATGCGCTTCTTCCGCACCCAACGTTGAGCGCCTACGCCGGCGCCGGTGGCGTCAGGGCCGCGATGTGGGCGCGCAGGCAGTCCTCGCACCAGCAGCCCTGGGCTTCTGAAGGCACGGCCACTGCCGGCGGCAGCGCCGTACACCAGCATTCGTCACCCGCGCCGTCGGCCATCGCACAGCCGAATTCGGCGCCGCAGCGCGTGCAGGTGCTCATCGTGCACCCGCGTGTGGGGCGCGGCAGGATGGTGAGGCGAACCGCTGGAAAGTCATGGCAGGAGTAAAGTAACGCTAGCTGCCATAAAATACAACAGAACGCCACCGATCTCCCACCAGGTTTACGCTGTTTTTACAGCATTGCCTGTAAAATCTTGCGAAATTTCTTTCGGACCCTCCATGAACGCTCAATTGTCCAACCTGAAGACCGACGACCAGAACAGCGACCTGACCGGCGTTTCGCCGGCCATCAAGGCGCAGATCCTGGCCGAGGCGCTTCCGTACATCCGTAATTTCCACGGCAAGACCATCGTCATCAAATACGGTGGCAACGCCATGACCGACGAACGCCTGAAGCACGGCTTCGCGCGCGACGTCATCCTGCTCAAGCTGGTGGGCATGAACCCGGTGGTGGTGCACGGCGGCGGTCCGCAGATCGACAACGCCCTGAAAAAAATCGGCAAGCAAGGCACGTTCGTGCAGGGCATGCGCATCACCGACGAAGAAACCATGGAAGTGGTGGAATGGGTGCTGGGCGGCGAGGTGCAGCAGGACATCGTCATGCTGATCAACCACTACGGCGGCCAGGCTGTCGGCCTGACCGGCAAAGATGGCGGCCTGATCCGCGCACGCCGCATGGCCATGCCTGACAAGGAAAAACCAGGCGAGTTCCTGGACATCGGCTTCGTCGGCGAAATCGAAGCGATCAACCCGGCAGTGGTCAAGGCGCTGCAGGACGACGCCTTCATCCCGATCATTTCGCCGATCGGCTTCGGCCAGGACGGCCAGGCCTACAACATCAACGCCGACGTGGTTGCCGGCAAGATCGCGGAAATCCTGAAAGCCGAAAAGCTGATCATGATGACCAACATCGCCGGCGTGCAAGATAAGTCGGGCAATCTGGTGACCGACCTGTCGGCGCGCGAGATCGATGAGATGTTCGCCGACGGCACGATTTCGGGCGGCATGCTGCCAAAGATTTCGTCGGCGCTGGACGCTGCCAAATCGGGCGTGAACACGGTGCACATCATCGATGGCCGCATCGAACACTCATTGTTGCTCGAAGTCTTGACCGAACAGGCTTTTGGCACTATGATCCGGTCTCACTAAATTGTTTGTGGCGGCAACAACGCCACGAATGATCAAATCGAGGTGGGCCCTGCCCGCCGCGAATCTACCCGCCCTTGTAGCTCAGTGGTAGAGCACTCCCTTGGTAAGGGAGAGGCCACGTGTTCAATCCACGTCAAGGGCACCATCTCCCCTCCCCCTGTTGTTTTCCCGATTTTTTCTGTTGCGGCCATCTGCGCAGGATTACGCACGCCATGACGCCGTCATGCAGCGCTGGCTATAATCGCACGTTGTAATCAATTCTCTCCTGCCGTGGCAACTTCATCTCTTCATTCGCCGGTCTGGCTGTTCGACCTCGACAACACCCTGCACGACGCCTCGCACGCGATTTTTCCGGCCATCAGCGCCAACATGAACACCTATATCGCGCGCGTGCTCAGCGCCAGCGGCGTCGCCGCCACGCAAGAGATGATCGACGCCGCGCGCACCGGCTACTGGAAACGCTACGGCGCCACCCTGCTCGGCATGATCCGCCATCATCAGGTGTGTGCTGCCGACTTCCTGCGCGAAACGCACGATATCGGTCCGCTCGAAGCCCTGCTGCGCTCCGAGCGCGGCCTGGGCCGCCTGCTGCGCCGCCTGCCGGGGCGCAAGATTTTGCTGACCAACGCGCCGAACAGTTATTCGACCGAGATCGTGCGCCGCATGAAGCTGCACAACCATTTCTCGCACCACGTGGCGATCGAGCACATGCACGTGCATGGGCAGTTGCGTCCCAAGCCGTCGAAGCTGATGCTGCGCCGCCTGCTGCGCAAGCACGGCGTCGCCGCGCACCGCTGCATCCTTGTCGAAGACACGCTGGCCAATCTGCGCAGCGCGCGCCAGCTCGGCCTGCGCACGGTCTGGGTCACGCAATACCTGAAAGTCAGCGATCCGATAGGAAAAGCATCCCTGCCGCGGACCTTGAAATGCCCCGGTTACGTCAATGTCAAAGTAAAATCCGTGCGGCAACTTCCTGCACGGCTATCCGGGCTGCGCACAACCTAACAATGACGAGGGATTCCCATGGCAAGCACCAAGCCGGGCCAGCGCAAGCTGCAGATCCTCCAGGCCCTGGCCTCGATGCTCGAGCAGCCCAAGGGAGAGAAAATCACCACCGCCGCACTGGCCGCGCGGCTGTCGGTGTCCGAAGCGGCGCTGTACCGCCATTTCGCCAGCAAGGCGCAGATGTACGAAGGGCTGATCGAGTTCATCGAATCGTCGGTGTTCGGCGTCATCAACCAGATCTCCGAGAAGGAAGAAGGCGGCCTGGAACAGGCGCACGCCATCCTGCACATGCTGCTCGGTTTCGCGGCGAATAATCCGGGCATGACGCGGGTGCTGATCGGCGACGCGCTGGTCAACGAAGACGAGCGCCTGCAGCAGCGCATGAACGCGTTCTACGACAAGATCGAACTGGCCTTCAAGGGCGCGCTGCGCATCGCGGTCACGCAAGGCCACGGCCAGGAAGCCGACGTCGCCGCACGCGCCAGCCTGCTGGTGAACTACGTCACCGGTCGCTGGCACCGCTTCGCCAAGACCGGCTTCAGGCTCAATCCGGCCGAGGGCACCTCGCTCCAGCTGTCGCTGCTGCTGGCGGCATAGGCTTGACGATGACTGGCGGCGACGTCTTCGCCCTGCTCGACGATGCCAGCGCCGCCGGGGAGGCGCGCTCGCGCCTGTACAGCGGGCACGCCGGCACGCTGCGCTGCGACGACGGCGCCGGCTGGCCGCCGCTGCTGGCCGCGCTGCAAGAGGCGCTGGCACGCGGCCTGTATGCAGTGCCGCTGCTCAGTTATGAACTGGGCGCGCAGCTCGCTGGCCTGGCGGCGCATGCGCAAGCCGGGCCACTGGCGCAGGTGCTGCTGTTCGCGCGCTGCGAGCAGTTGACGGGGGCGCAGGTCGCATCGTGGCTGGCCTCGCGCATCCCGGCAAGCGAACCGGCTGGCGTGGCCGGCATTGCGGCCAACGTCGACCAGGCCGCGTTCGTCGACGCCATCGGGCGCATCCGCGACTATATCGCCGCCGGCGACACCTACCAGGTCAATTACACCTACCGGCTGCGCTTCGACGCCTTCGGTTCGCTGTTCGGGCTGTATGCGCGCCTGCGCGCGCGCCAGCCGGTGCCGTATGGCGCGCTGGTGGCGTTGCCCGATGGCGGCGCGCTGCTGTCGTTCTCGCCCGAGCTGTTCGTGCGGCACGACGCCGGCGTGCTGCTGGCGCGGCCCATGAAAGGCACCGCGCCGGCCAGCGGCGATGCGCTCGTCGATGCCGAGCGTTCGACGGCGCTGGCCAACGACAGCAAGAACCGCGCCGAAAACCTGATGATCGTCGACCTGCTGCGCAACGACCTCGGTCGCGTGGCGCAGACCGGCAGCGTCGCGGTGCCGAAGCTGTTCGACGTGCAGCGCTACGGCGCCGTGCTGCAGATGACGTCGACCGTACAGGCGCGCCTGCGCGACGACGCCAGCCTGGGCGATATCTTCGCCGCGCTCTACCCGTGCGGCTCGATCACCGGCGCGCCCAAGCGGCGCGCCATGGAAATCATCCACGAACTCGAGCCGGCTGCACGCGGCGTCTACACCGGCGCCATCGGCTGGTTCGATCCGCCTGTGGATAAGCGGGCGTTCGGCGACTTCTGCCTGTCGGTGCCGATCCGCACCCTGGCCTTGCAGGCGCCGCAGGATGGCGTGCGGCGCGGCGAACTCGGGGTCGGCGCCGGCATCGTCCACGACAGCGACGCGCTCGACGAATTCGCGGAGTGCGGCTTGAAGGCGCGCTTTCTCACCGGCTTGCAGAACGCCTTCGATGTATTTGAAACGCTGCGCGCCTCCAGCGACGATGGCCCGCGCCACCTGGAACGCCACCTCGACCGACTCGGGGCCTCGTGCGCGTATTTCGGTTTTCCGTTCGCGCGCGACCGGGCGCGGGCGCTGCTGCTGGACGCTTGCCTGGCGCTGCCGTCCGGGCAGATGTATCGTTTGCGGCTGGCCGTCTCGCCGGCCGGTGAACTGACGCTGACCTCTGGCGTGCTGGCGCCGCTGCACGAACCGGTCAAGCTGGTGCTTGCCAATGAAACGACGACCAGCGACGACATTTTTTTGCGCCACAAGACCAGCGTGCGCAGCCGCTACGACGCCGCCTGGAAAGCGGCCGAAGCGGGCGGCGCCTTCGACGCCCTGTTCTTCAACGAACGCGGAGAATTGACCGAAGGGGGACGCAGCAATGTGTTTGTGCGCGTCGGCGCATGCTGGTTCACGCCGCCGCTGGCGGCCGGCGTGTTGCCGGGCGTGATGCGCGCGGTGCTGCTCGATGCGCCGGCGTGGAACGCCAGCGAACATGTGATCACGCGCGAGATGCTCGAGCGCGCCGACGACATCGTCGTCTGCAACGCCCTGCGCGGCCCGCTGCGCGCCGTACTCGCCTGACGCCAAGCGGCGCCTTTGCTTGTTTAAAAGCGGTAGCCGACGCCCAGGCCGAACAGCAGCGGATCGACCTTCAGGTGGCTGGCGTTCGCACCGCCCACGAACACGTCGCTGCGCAGGTTCACCTTCTTGATATCGGCATTGATCGACCAACGGTCATCGATGCGGAAATCGACGCCGGCCTGCAGCGCCAGGCCCCAGCTGTCGTTTTCCAGGTCGCCGGCGCCGGCCAGCAGACGCACCTTCGAGATACGGGTGTAGTTCAGGCCGACGCCAAGATACGGATTGATGGTGGCGCCCGGCGCGAAGTGGTACTGCGCGGTCAGGGTCGGCGGCAGGTGCTTGAAGCTGCCGATGTCAACGCCATCGAGGCGCACCTTGTGCTTCTGTGGATAAGTCAGGATCAGTTCGGCCGAGATGTGCGGCGTGAAGAAGTAGCTGATGTCCAGTTCGGGGATGGTCTTGCTTTGGACCTCGAGGCGGTCCGCGGCGCCCACGCCAGCGACCGGCGTCGACTTGTTGTCCGGGTCGATGTGCACGGCGCGGGCACGCACCAGCCACGGGGATTCCTGCGCCATCGCCTGCGAAGCTGCCACGGCAATCAGGGCCACCACCACGGATTTCATCATCGTTTTCATTTTATTCTTACCTTTCGTTATGTCGACTGCGACAAAGGTAAGCTTATTGATGTAGCGCTGAAGAAACGTTGATGTAGATCAAAATACCCACACTATTAGTGTGGGTTATTATGAGATAGTGCCTGGACTTATAGCGCTGCTTCGATCTTGCCCGTCAGCTGCTTGTCTTCCGGTGCGATTTTGCTCGGGAAGTATTCGATCACCTTGCCGTCGCGGCCGATCAGGTATTTATTGAAATTCCATTTCGGTTCTTCGCCGGTGATCTTGGCCAGGCTGGCGTGCAGCGGATTGGCCTGCGCACCTTTGACCGCGGTCTTGGCGAACATCGGGAATTTCACGCCGTAGGTGTTGAAGCACAGGTCGGCGATTTCCTTGGCGTTGCCCGATTCCTGGTTGAAATCGTTGGACGGGAAGCCCAGCACCACGAAGCCGCGCCCCCCGTACTTGGCGAAGATCTTTTCCAGGCCTTCGTACTGCTTGGTATAGCCGCAGTAACTCGCCGTGTTCACCACCAGCACCACCTTGCCGGCGTACTGACACAGGTCTTGCGGCGCTTCATCCTGCAGGCGCTTGAAGCTATGCTTGAGCAGCGCCGGGCACGCGGCCGGGCTCTTGGTCAGGGCAGCGACGGGCGCCGCCTGTGCCCGTACCGGTTGGGTAACGCTGATTGCGGCGAAGGCGGTCAGCAACAGAGCGGCGGTCTTGATCATGGCGATTTATCCACAGGCGTTTGAGTGGTCCCGATTGTAGCCTAACCGCAATCGCCCACTGTAAAACTTCAGTCAGCCAGGCTGCGGTGCTCGATCTTGATGCAGTGGTTCATCACCACGTCCAGGCCGGCCGCGCGCGCCATGTCGGCGGCAACCTGGTTTTCGATGTCGAGCTGCATCCACAGGCAGCCGGCGCGCACCGCGATTGCTTCGCGCGCGATCGGTGGGATGTCTTCGGATTTGCGGAAGCAGTCGACGATGTCGATGCGCAGCCCATCGGCAGCCAGGGCGTCGGCGGCATCCTGCAGGCTTGCATACACCTGCTCGCCCAGGATCGACTTGCCGGCATAGCTCGGGTTGACGGGGACGACGCGGTAGCCGTTGTGCTGCAAGTAGGCGCCCACTTCGTGGCTGGCCCGGTCGGGTTTGTCGGACAGGCCGACGATGGCGATGGTTTTGCTGTCGCGGAGGATCTGGGCAATGCTTCTCATAAGGCTCGTCTGAAGTTATTGTTGTATTGAGCTTATCAGGTTTGCTCACGGCTGGCGGCGAGGTCTGGTACATCTGTGCAGCGTTGACTTTCTACCCCGAAGACCGATAATCGACTGTATGGATACTCCACCCGCCACCCTCACGATCGCGCACTATCCTCAGCTGGCGCTACTTGCCTGGAGCCGTAGACCAGGCGATGTCATCAGCGCAGAGGAAGCGTTCGCGCTGTACGAGAGCAATTGGCGCATGGTCGATCAGGAGCAGCTGGTCGAGCCAGAACGCGCGTTGATCGAAAGCCTGAAGTGGACGTACGGCCGAGGACTGATGAATGTTTGAACGTAGCCATCACCAGCGTATCCAGAGCCTCCTGTCGGCACTTAATGTGGAGTTCCTTTCGCAAAACAAGTGCTTCTTCGGTGGCGGTACCGCGATCGTCCTGGCGCTGGACGAATACAGGGAATCGGTAGACATCGGCTTTTTATGCGCGTCTCAGGACGGTTACCGCGAGCTGCGCAACACGATCGACAACGTCTCGCTCGGCGCTATTTTTTCGTCGCCGGTAGAACTCGCACGTGAAGTACGTGCAGACCGTTACGGCATTCGTACGTTTTTGCTTGTCGATGGCGTGCCTGTAAAGCTCGAGATTGTCAGCGAAGGACGAATCGCGCTCGAAGGACAGATCGATTCCTTCACTGGCGTGCCAACGCTTTCGCGCGTCGATATGTATGCAGAAAAGCTACTGGCCAACGCCGACCGCTACCGCGATAAGGCGGTGGCGAGCCGGGACATCATTGACCTGGCCATGATGATCGGCCATTGGGGGCCAGTACCGCAGCAAGCGTGGGACAAGGTACGCCAGGCATATGGAACGTCGGCTGAGCGCGCCTTTCGGGGCGCGCTGGAGATGGTGAGCGATCACACCTATCTGGCGCAGTGCCTGGACAGGATGCACATGGCGCCTGAACTTGTAGACAGCATTCCGGCGACGCTGCGTGGTGAAAGATCGTTTGCCGGCCTGACTGGCTAGCGCGGCGCCGGCGCATCACCGATACGTGCACTGCGCCTGACCGAATCATCCTGCGTCATCGTCATGTGCGTGACCTTGCCAGCGGCATCGCGCTCGAATTCGAACTGCGCCAGCGACCCGGGAATGAAGAAGCCGTTGGGCGCGAACGCCTTCAGCGGACGCACCGAGCCCTTGCCGCGCTGCATCACCAGGGTTCCGTCACGCACCGAGAAGCTGCGCTTGTCGCTGGCGTCGGTGGCATAGTCGCCGGCAAATGCCTCGAGCGACCCGGCATCGAGTGCGATCGGCTTGTGTTCGGCGAACGGTTTGCCGATCGCCAGCGCCGCCGCTTTCTTGGCCAATACTTCGGGGTCGGGCTTGCCGCTGTCGGCGTTGCTCAATACGGCGACGAACACCTTCTGCTGCGGCAGCCTCAGCGCATAGCTGCGAAAGCCGTTGATGCCGCCCCCATGGTCGATCACGGGCACGCCCTGCAGGGTGCCGACGTGCCAGCCATAACCATAGTCGGTCGACTTCTCCGGGGTCAGCATATACGGCTTGAAGGCCAGCTTCCAGCTCGCCGGCTTGAGCAGCTTGCCGGCCGCGATGGCGGCGTTCCAGCGCGCCAGGTCGTCCACGGTCGAGACCAGCGCGCCGGCCGCATACGGCTGGCTCATGCTCAGTTTTTCGGCAGCCTCGAAACCCTGCTCGCCTTTGCTGTAGCCGCCGGCGCGCGGCGCCTGCGAGCGCTCGTGGCCTTCGAATGCGGTGTCCTTCATCCCCAGCGGCGTGAAGATGCGCTGTGCCAGGAACCCGGCATAGGTCTGGCCCGACACCTTTTCGATGATCGCGCCGAGCAAGAAGTAGCCGCTGTTGTTGTAGCGGTATTGGGTGCCCGGCTCGAACTCGAGCGGATCATTCTTGAAACTGTCGATCATCTGGGCCACGCCCACATCCCGGGCCATGTTCGCGCCATAGTCCGGTTTACCCGTGAAGCTGGCGATGCCCGACGTATGCGTCAGCAGGTGTTCGACCGTGATCACCTTGCCACCAGTGGGATAGTCGGGAAAGAAGCGCGTGATCGGGTCGTTCAGGGCCAGTTTGCCGTCGTCGGCCAGCAGCAGGATCGCCGTCGAGGTGAACTGCTTGGTGATCGATCCGAGGCGCAGCACGGTGCCGGGCGTGAGCGGCTTGCTGGCGACCGGGTCGGCCGCGCCATAGGCCTTGCGCAGGATGGTCTTGCCGTTCTTGACCACGATGACCGTGGCGCCCGGCTCATTTGCCTGGTACTGCGGCTTGAACAGGGCATCGATCTGCGCTGCCAGCGGCTGCGCGGCGACCGGATGCGACATGACGAGAACAGCGACAGCGACGGCGGAGAGCTTGAACATGATCGACCTACCCTTTTTGTGCGAGTTGTGATCTTGTTACTGTAACTGGGCTGTATGGACAGGGCGAGCAGATTCCGACGAACGGCGCGGCGGGCCGATAAACGGTGCAAGCGCCCCGCCCACCGGTTACCTGCATACAGTGCAGACAAAAAAAAGGCAGCCCGCAGGCTGCCCTCTTGTTTGCCGAGCTTATTGAGCTCAACGGCCTTTCGAACGCAGCTTCTGGATCGCCGCCAGCTGCGCGATCGCCGCGGCCATTTCGGCCTGGGCTTTCGCGTAGTCGATCTGCGATTCCTTGTTCAGCATCATTTCTTCGGCCTGCTTCTTGGCTGCCGTCGCTTTCGCTTCGTCCAGGTCGGCTCCGCGGATCGCGGTGTCGGCCAGCACGGTGACGCCATTCGGCTGCACTTCCAGGATACCGCCGGCCACGAAGACAAACTCTTCGCCGCCGCCAGCCAACTGGATGCGCACCGCACCTGGACGGATGCGGGTGATCAGGGGCGTGTGGCGTGGGTAGATACCCAGTTCGCCAGCCTCGCCCGGCAGTGCGACGAATTCAGCCTGGCCGGAGAAGATCTGCTCTTCGGCCGAGACCACGTCCACTTGAAATGTAGTTGCCATGTGTGTCCTTCAGAAAGACGCCGACTTAGGCAGCCAGTTTCTTGGCTTTCTCGATTGCTTCTTCGATCGTGCCGACCATGTAGAACGCCTGTTCCGGCAGGTGGTCCAGTTCGCCCGACGAGATCATCTTGAAGCCCTTGATCGTGTCTTTCAGCGAAACGTACTTGCCTGGTGCGCCGGTGAAGACTTCGGCGACGTGGAACGGCTGCGACAGGAAACGCTGCATCTTGCGCGCGCGAGCGACGACCAGCTTGTCTTCCGGGGCCAGTTCGTCCATGCCCAGAATCGCGATGATGTCACGCAGTTCCTTGTAGCGCTGCAGGGTGTTCTGCACGGCGCGCGCGGTGGCGTAGTGCTCTTCACCGACGACCAGCGGATCGAGCTGGCGCGAGGTCGAATCGAGTGGATCGACTGCAGGGTAGATA
>Ga0265797_10013093_pt1 | contig 10038 bp, 11 predicted proteins | sample P2T30metagenome_FD_192433 | JGI IMG/M metagenome (GOLD analysis project Ga0265797, IMG submission 192433) | Plant litter microbial communities from East Loma Ridge, Irvine, California - P2 T30 | ecosystem: Environmental > Terrestrial > Plant litter > Unclassified | place: USA: California... | reverse complement strand
ATATGTGCTAGACTTTCGACTAGTCAATTCTTGTCGGTGAGAATACAGTGCGTTCCGAATCTTTGCGGGGCTCCAGTGATTGGTTCATGCGTTTGCCGGACGAGCAATGGTTTTTGGATACTGTAGTGGCAATGGTATACACTAGACTTTGTGCCGCATGATGCCAGGTAACGATTTCCTTCTGAGCAGGTGGTCGTTCGCGTCTCGTGCTTTTGTACATGGGAATATCAGTTTTGTTAGATGCGTGAGGTCTTTGATTTCTTATGCGGCAGGTTCGCAGGGTTGCCGGCATCGGGATGCCGGGGCAAGTACGGTACGGTCCATGGGTCGTACACACCACAGCATCGATGCCTCCTAGAGCTCAGGAATAATCGTGTTTATATCTTAACATTACCAACATGACCCTGCAGTATTGCCACCACCATAACGCTGCTGCTAGACTGCCGATAGTGCGTTAAACCCCTGCAACATGGACAATCCTGCTATCAGTACATCCGCTGGGGAGAAGCTTCGAGACAACAGCCAAAAACGCGACAGTGGCGAGGTGAAACCAGCCTCGCGGTCATCACCAAGTTCAAACGAGTCCGAGCCAGCTACAAGTCCACCAAAAGCACCATCGAAGAACGATCACGGTTGGCGACGAGTAGTCCGCAATTTCTCCCCGTCATGGTTCGCAACGACGATGGGCACTGGCGTTGTCGCGGTCATATTCTCGACAATACCCTTCGAGGCGCGCTGGCTGTACTGGATGAGCATCATTTTCTTCGCCCTTAACACGTTGTTGTTTTCACTAGCTCTGGGGATATCCATCCTTCGATACACGATCTGGCCTGAGATATGGACCGTGATGATCGAGGATCCAAACAACAGCTTGTTTCTCGGGACCGTACCCATGGGGTTTGCAACGCTGATAGAGATGTGGGTTCACGTCTGCGTGCCGGCCTGGGGCGAATGGGCGGCGTATCTGGTCCTTGCGCTGTGGATTGTAGATTGCATTGTCGCTGTGGCGGTCACCGTGAGCCTTGGTATCTTGCTCATGTCTGCGTCTTATCAACGATCTCTGGACAGCATTACAGCAGCACAGCTCCTGCCCATCGCAGCTACGATTGTTGCAGCAGGCGCCGGCTCCGAAGTTGCTTCGGTCATGCCAGAACCGCAGCTAGCACTTGGGGTGATCATCACCTCGTATGTGCTGTGGGGAATGGCGACTCCAATGGCATTTACTGTGCTTGTGATATACTACCAACGGCTGGCACTTCACAAAATGCCACCAAGAGAGGTCATAGTCAGTGCATTCCTACCTTTGGGACCTCTCGGCTTTGGAGGCTTTACTATAATCAATCTCGGCAAGAGAGCAGCGGAAGTGTTTCCACAAACGGACACTCTGGATCCTTTGGCGGGACGAATCGCATACATCCTTGGATTCTTCGTTGCTCTGATAATGTGGGGCTGGGGACTACTATGGTTTAGCTTTGCGATTGCTGCTCTATGGAAAACTGCGAAGAATGGCGGTATTCCGATGAACATGGGATGGTGGGGTTTTACGTTCCCTCTCGGAGTGTATGCAAGCAGCACCATACTCATCGGCAGGGAGCTCCCATCGCTCTTCTTCAGGGTCCTAGGCACGACTTTCGGCGTTGCCGTTATCCTGTTGTGGGTAGTGATTGCCGTGAGAACGGCGCGAGGGGCCTACAGCGGCGAGATGTTTCGAGCGCCTTGTTTGGTCAACTTGAAAGCCGAACCACGGCAGGTACCACTGGATGGGGCAGAAACAGAAACAGCCTCTGGTGAACCAGATATGTTGAGCAAGTAAATGATTGCTCTGTCCGAGTATTGTAAAGTTGTAATCTCCAGTGATTGATCGTAGCCCATACGCCCAGCACCCAGCGATTTCTGGGGCTCCCAATTTGCCACTAACGCCTTCCTGCGCCAACGCTCATGATAGGAAATAATTTTTACTGTGGCATGCGATCGAGGATTTACTCGTCTACATCCATGTCCTCGACACCCTTTCCTCTGACCAGTTTCTTCTGCTTCTTGGGGCCCTTGGCCTTCGTCTTGTTGCCGTCGACTTCCTGGTTGATTGCCGACTTTTGCAGGTCCTCCACTGTGATCTCGTCGCCTTCGATCTCCATGGTCTGGTCGAGCTCCTCGTCGAGCGTCTCTTGAACCTTGTCCCTGTACTGAGGCGGCAGCAGGTGCTGGTTCTCTGCGACAAGCTTGCGGTCGGCCTCGAGCTGGGCGGCGCGGTTGCCGGCCATGCGGTTCTTGTAGAATTGCCTCTCGCGCTTGGCGCGGATCTCGCCGACGCGCGACATGGCCTCGAGTGTGCGTGCGACGAGGTCGCGGTTGTAGCGCACGGGGATGTTGCGGCGCTGCTGGAACTGGAGCGTGCTGTCGACGGTCATCTCCTTGCCGTGCGCGCGGCGGAAGGCCTTAGTCCAGCCGAGCTTGCGTGGGTTACGCTTCATCTTGAAGTTCTTGTGGCATTTTGAGCGGCAAAAGCGGAAGAGTTTTGCGTCGTTGCGAACAAATGTGATGCCCTTGGAGGGGTAGCAGGGCTGCGAGCAGAAGTGGCAGGTCTCGACTCTGGGTAGTTTGTTAGTGGTTGCAATGTTTGCGACTTGTGATTGTCCACATACCTCATGTTTGCTGTTTTGCGCCTGTTCTGGCGACTTTTTATGTGATGTGGATGGTCGTAGTCGCAGAAGTCGAATCGCTCGGCCCCAAAAAGCCCATCTCAAAAAGTTCGAGACAGGGCAAAGGGCACTTGGCCAAAGCTCAAATCGCCTCGCCTTCGGCCAACTTCCTCTCACCTCCGAGGCATCCCGATGAGAGATCCAGAAAGTACTACCACCAATACGCCCAGTTCGATCTTGCAGACGTTCCGCCGACTGTCTAATTATACATAATCCCTCCTCCTCAAATCATAACATGGCGACAGCGCTTGCAGTTGGTGTCGGCGTCGCCGCAGCCGCTTTCTTCGTACGCCCCTCTACCATCGACTATGCGCCAAAAAGATACTAATCAGTGTTAGGGTCGTGCCGGTCTTGTCGCACTTCGCAGATACCGCGGTGGTACCAGTGCCATCGGCAAAGCATTCTACAAGGGTGGATTCGAGAAGACGATGAACAAGAGAGAAGCGGCGCTGATTCTCGAATGCTCGTAAGTCGTGGTTCACGGAGTAGGGCTGTGTTGCAGGCACGCTAACTAACGAATGTGAACTATAGGGAACGCGGCCTGAACAAGGAAATCGTCCGCAAAAGACATCGCCAGATGATCATGCAAAACCACCCCGATCGTGGCGGCAGCCCCTACCTAGCGACCAAGATCAACGAGGCAAAGATGTTCTTGGACAAGAATACCTGAAGATTTGCGCAGTGTACAACACAAAAAGAGCTGGATACATGTATGTCTGTGGGTTAAGCGCGGCGTTGGAGGATATTGTGGCATTTCTGTACAAATACTCTACTCTCAACTATGAAAAGCAACAGCGGAAGCTTTGTCTTGTTATAGCTGTACTGGTGACACATGCTACAAATTAGAGAGGAGAGTTGCTCTTTTGGGCGATTGAGTGAAGTTGAATGGCTGGACATTTAAGACGGCGCAACGGCGCCGCTTGGAGAACAACCCACGCCGGTTGTGTCTCCTGGAGGACTGGAAATCTGGACATTCCACCTTGGATCACTCTGAGAGGGAGCACTGACGGGCTGCAGGTGTTATTTGACAGAATAACATGCCACAGGTTGCAACAGATGCTGTGGCTACACGAAGAGTGCGGCGATGTGAGCAGATTTAGCTTTGCCAGATCCTCCAGTCAGAATGTCTACCTCATCTTCCCAAATAATTTGGACGCCACATTCGAAACTTTCTTCACATCCCGGTAGGTCAGACTGACGCGGTCATTCCTTGTATTGCAACCGCCATTTGCCTCGATCAGGGTCTGGTCCCCAAGAAGACTCCAATTAGCTACTGTCGCGGGCGTAAGATCAAAGTCCTCGGTGACTTCAGCTATGCCGTGTAGAGTGTCGGTGTAGGCTGAACCAGTGGTGAGCAACAGCGATCTCGGTTCCTGCAAGAGTCGCCACCGTTTGAGTTCGTCCGAATCGCCTGACTCCTTTCGTTTCTCGGTCACATCAAGTACAAGACTTCCTCCTAGACTGACAGTCGCGACAACGGGAAAGTAAGCATCTCCATCTTCGTGCGGCATTATTCCTTGGCCGGGGAGGTACTCGTTGATCAGGCAGTGGTTGATGCCATGAGGCGCTCCTTCGAAGATACCCAAAGACGATATTCGATCGACGACTGGTGTCGTAAGCCAGGGCGGCATTTTCGACGAGGCCAGAAGAGTGTTGTTTGCGGTGAGTTGGGCGGGGATTGCTTGCAGGCGACGGTGTTTGAGGGATATCCACCGGTTTGCAGGAATCTAGTGATGGTGTGAGCTTGTGTGGAACAGGGGGAATGTGACATGGGGTAGGGCAATCAACACACCTTTTCCAAAATGCGTTGCTCTTCGTCTTCATTAATGAAATTGGGGATGTAGAACATTGATTGAGGCAGGCCGGGGATCTGCTGTTGTTGCAACAATTCGCGTGAGTCTTCGTTGGCCATTTTCAAAGTGATGTTGTTTCCTTGTAGCACGTCCTGATCAACCGAATAGTCGGAGACCTTGTCCAAACCAGTGGGTGGAAGCGATTGTGTAGCTCAAGAAATGTACGAAACAGAGTGGAGGCAAGACGACGCTCGAAATCGCGGGGCATTCGACCAAACTTCCTTCCTCAAGACTCCAACCCACAACGACTCGACCTCACTTCGCTTTCGTACTCCCGAGGCAACATCATGGCACCTAAAGGCAAGGGCGGTGACAAAGGCAAAGCTGCCGATAAAGGCGCAGAAAAGAAGGGTGGAGCTCAGAAAGGAGCCCAGTCCATCAACGTCCGCCACATTCTATGCGAGAAGCACGCCAAAAAGGAAGAAGCCTTGAAGAAGCTGAACGATGGTGTGGCATTCAACAAGGTCGCGGAAGAGTATTCCGAAGACAAGGCTAGAGCAGGTGAGAAGTTTTACCGGGTTTCTTGATGTTGAAGTGATGATTTGGTGGCTAGCCTCCTCATACTGACAACAACTCCAGGTGGCTCCCTTGGCTGGAAGGGCAAGGGTGCTTTGATGCCGGAGTTTGAAAAGGTGGCTTTTGAGCTTGAAGTCTCTTCAATTGGTAGTCCGAAATGGGCAGAGTATGTATAAGCCGCTCACATCTTATTTCGTCACCACTAAAACATATCAGATGCAAGACAAGTGAAGGGTATCACATTTTAATGGTAGAAGGCCGTAAGTGAGACGAGAAATTGAGGGGTCTTGCCAAACGAATCGACTGCATGATTACATTACAAATGCTGTGAAATCGATGTGCATCCAACGTGTGACGAAGAAGCGACAATTGTCACACATCTCCGTTGAGCACAATCGTACCGCCATCTGGTGCCAATCGACGACACAAACTAGACGCCAGACGACTTCGTACATGCTCATCCAACCTCGACAAAGCATGTACGCCAACACCAGATTTGATTTCGAGCTCTCCAAGCTGGCGGCGACGCCTTCAATGCTTTCGCTCTGACATGGCGAACCTGACACTACCATTTGCATCGCTTCATGCGACACTCCGGCGAGTTGGCGTTGGTGGGAAAGTAATCGACGGCCTCTCGGCACGCGGCTGTATACCTGGCCCGGTTTCCATATCACTCGAGGCAGGATGATCTTTCAACTCCGCGAACATACTATCCAAAGATGCGAACTCGTCGATGATGTCCGCGAGCCGTCCCGGGGCATCTCTTACGGTGCTGTAGAACCGCCTCACCTTTTGCAGTGATTCTGCGAGCTTTACGTTAAGCGAGTTGATGAGACCACACCCTACGCCAACGACTTCGGCCATTCCTCTTCTTGCTCTCGGGTGGTACGAGGCACTGAAAACGGAGTGTAGAGGCTGCGCTTGGTGGAGGCGATCCAGGCGTGAATGGATGAAACGGTGAACATGGAAGATACCTCTAGCGACACTCATATTCCACAGAAACTGCTTGACGAACAGGTCTGTGCAAAGCCAATGACCAACCTGCAGTGAGAACTTCCCTCGAATAGGCGGTGCTTCAGCTCGCTTATGCGTCCATTGAGATCCCACCCTGTAGGCTGCAGCCTCATCAGCTTACTTGTTCAGCTTCATCATTTCATGTGTGAGAGATGGGATGTCGTCCTAATTACACCTCAATGGGATATGCAATCAGGGCGAGATGGATTTGTTGGGTTATCTGATTGTTTCCGTTGATAGCACAGTACTGATGGGAGGGTGTTTGTATCTGTGGCTTAGCGAGGTCGATTCACTTCAGGTCAAGGCAGGCTTCGCGTCTTCGCGCATCGATCGGCTTACAGTATGTCAGCACACTGCCAGGTCTGACTCTGAATCACTGTGAACGATGGTATTTCTCATAATGTAGGTAGGTTCATAGATGCCTAAGAGAGTTGCACGTTTTGCACGTTGCACGTGGCGCGCGACATGCCACCAGAAAGGGGTTAGGGCTAAACTCTCGGAGTCAGCCCTCGCACTCGGACTCGCTTCTCCCTTCCTCATGTACAAAACATACATAAACAACTTGACGCGGCTGTTGGCGCTCCCGGGCTCATGTGCACTTGGCACTCAACAATGCCCAGGCTCCAGCATCCCGTTCTACTTATACCACGCCTTTTTACAACGGCTGAAATAATTATGTAGTTGCCTACTCTTCGCGTAACATACGCATTCGCCCCGGTCACCCGTCGCATTCGCCCTGATCGAGTACACGGCTATATATTCCGAACCGCGCGCAACTCGACTTCTGAGATGCACTTGACTTCATTTCTGTCATCCTGACAATAACACAAACAACGCGCCATGGGTCTATTCAAACGGGCCAAAAAGCCAGACGACGATGCAGGAAAGGACGATGAGAAGCGTGGTCCATCTGATTCCAACACCTTGGATGAACCCTCCGAAGACGATTTCGCGAAGGCGGACTTGACAGAAGCCCAAGCAAAGATTCTGAAAGACCAAATTGGCTTTCCCAACGACACCAAAGCCACCATTTTTGCCGTGTACCGATATGCTGGTGCCTTGGAATTCGCCATGATCGCGGTGAGCGCGGCTTGTTCACTGGCGGCTGGAGTCATCGCGCCTCTCATGATTGTGGTATTCGGCCAACTAGTCGGGGACCTCTCCAGCGTACTCTCCGGCGACTCTACCGCCGAACTTGGTGCGGCGGTTGGTGGCAACAGCGCGAGCAATCAACGGATCCTGTACCTTGTGTACCTGGCAATTGCTTCCTTCGGTCTGGAATGGATCGCTACAGCAGGTTGGCAGCAGTCTGGACGTCGTATCGCTAGAAGGACGAGAGAAGAGTACTTGCGAGCGCTATTGAGGCAGAACATCGGCTTCTTTGATAGCTTTGGCGCAGGGAAAATGACTTCGCACATTACTGCAGATATGAACGCGATACAGGAAGCCATCTCTGAGAAAGTGGGCCTTACGCTCTCTACGACCGCCACATTCGTCGGGTCGTTCATCGTTGGATATGTACAGTACTGGCCATTAGCGCTGATTCTCTCGTCAGCTTTACCAGCGATCATGATTCTCATGGGCATCATCTCGGTACCTATGCAAAGTACTGGAAAGAAAGCCGGCGAAGGGGCCTCGGAAGCTGCTACGGTAGTTGATGAGGCTTTCAGTGCGATCAAGAGCGTCATGGCCTTGAACATGCAAGAGAGAATGAAAGATCGATATGCCACACATACGCGACAAGTGGAATTCTGGAGCAGCAAAACCAAGTCATACGCGGGACTTATGCTGGCAGTGATGATGTGCGTGGTGAATCTCATGTATGGGCTGGCCTTTTGGCAAGGAAACAGGTTCCAGAGTTCCAATGGACTCAACATCGCCGGCATCATCATCACTCTGCTGGCGATCATGACAGGCTCATTTTCCGTGGCTATGATGGCGCCCAACTTTCAGGCCTTCAACGCTGGAATGACTTCAGCCACGACTATCTTCCGCACCATTGACAGACCCTCACCAATGGACTCGTCTATGGGTGGGGGCCTTGATGCTTCGCAAATCCAGGGCGAGATCGCGTTCACGAATGTACGACATGTCTATCCATCTAGAGTGACCACCAACGCTCTGTCAGACTACAATCTTCACATCCCAGCCGGCAAGTCGACTGCCTTGGTCGGCCCGAGCGGTGGTGGCAAGTCAACCGTCGTGGGCCTGTTACAACGGTTTTATACTCCGGTGGCAGGTTCCATCACAATTGACGGCGTGCCAATCTCAGACTACAACCTCGGTAGTCTACGACGACAAATCGCTGTCGTCAGCCAGGAGCCTGTGTTATTCAGCCTGAGCTTGCGAGACAACATCGCTTTTGGTCTGTCAGACTATCAGCGAAGTGCCTTTTCCGAAGAGCAACTCACCAATGCGGTCAAGCACGCTGCAATGCAAGCATATGCGCACGAGTTCATTATGCGTCTTCCGCAAGGCTACGATACCGACGTTGGCGAGCGTGGCGTGCTTCTTTCTGGCGGTCAGCGACAACGTATTGCGATCGCACGAGCCCTCATCTCCGATCCCAAGATTCTTCTATTCGACGAGGCTACATCAGCTCTCGATACGGAAAGTGAACGGTACGTACAGACTGCCATCCAAGAAGCTAGTCGTCACAGGACCACAATAATGATTGCACACCGGCTATCGACAATTCGCGACGCAGATTCGATTGCTGTCATTCTTGGTGGTCAGGTGTGTGAGCAGGGCACACATAGCGAGCTTCTTGCTCGAGATGGAGCCTACAAGAAGCTTGTTAATGCACAGGCTCTGTCGCAAGAAACTACAGAGGAAGACCAAGATTTGGAGAAAGTTGCCACAGAGGAAGTTTTTGGGAATGATCTTTCTGGTTCACTAACTCTCACCAAGACCCACAGCAAAGGAGCATCGATTTTACGGCGAGCCTCCACTGTCAAGTCTACACTCGACGTAAAGAAGGATCACGCACCTGTCAAGGATTCAGAAACCGACAAGAAGTACTCATGGTGGGACGTCATCAAGTTCCTCGCCTACTACAACCGTCAGGAGAAATGGCTTCTTCTCAGTGGATGCGCCCTATCCATCATATCAGGCATGGTGCAACCCGTCGGGGCTGTGCTCTTCGCCAAATCCATCTTTGCGATCGTCGCTCCGAGTCTCAGGGATTTGAAAGTAAACTTCTGGGCCGCAATGTATCTTCTGGTAGGCTTCGTAGCACTACTGGCTCTCGCAGGGCGAGGACTGGTCTTCGGTATCGCTTCTGCAAGACTGACAGCAAGGTTGAGAACAACGATCTTCGCGTTCACTTTGAGGCAAGAAGCTGAGTGGTTCGACACACCCGCGCATTCTGCCGGCGCACTAACATCCATGCTGTCAACGGAGCCCGACAATGCAGCAGCCATATCCGGCGCCACGCTTGGCACACTCATCGACGGCGCTGTAACTCTCTTTGGCGGCATGATCCTTGCGCTTGCTATAGGCTGGAAGCTGGCCTTGGTCTGCATCTCAGTAGTGCCAGTCATCCTGATCAGCGGCTTTGTCAGAGTGGCACTTCTGGCGAGGTTTCAGGTCATGGCAAACAAAACGTTCGAGGGCTCAGCGGCTACAGCTTCTGAATACGTTAGCGGTATTCGGACAGTAGCTTCCCTTTCCAAAGAGGCGACAGTCTGGCAACGTTATCATGACGAGCTAATTGAGGCGGAGCGAAGCAGCGTAAAGTCGGTCGTCTTGTCGTCGCTCTTCTTCGCCATGTCGCAGGCCTCACAATTCCTTATTTGTAGGTGGTATCCTCTGCAACTCGGTCTCACGACTTGCCACTAACGAAGCTTAACTAGTCGCTTTGGTGTTCTGGTATGGCGGTAAATTGATTGGCTCGGGAGAATACCAGCCAGAACAGTTCTTCATCTGTAGGTGATATCCTCTGCAATTCGGTCTCA
>Ga0265797_10013092_pt1 | contig 10038 bp, 8 predicted proteins | sample P2T30metagenome_FD_192433 | JGI IMG/M metagenome (GOLD analysis project Ga0265797, IMG submission 192433) | Plant litter microbial communities from East Loma Ridge, Irvine, California - P2 T30 | ecosystem: Environmental > Terrestrial > Plant litter > Unclassified | place: USA: California... | reverse complement strand
CCTACTCGATGGGCCGCATCGAGTCCGAGTCCCTGCGCATGACCTCGCTCGTCGAGGACCTCCTCCTCCTGGCCCGCCTCGACGAGGGGCGCGACCTCGTCACGGGCGAGGTCGACCTCACGCGCGTGGTCGTCGACGCGGTCGCCGACGCCCACGCGGCCTCGGCGACGCACCCCGTCGACGTCACCGTGCCCGACGAGCCGGTCACGGTGCCCGGCGACGCCATGCGGCTGCACCAGGTCGTCGCGAACCTCCTGGCCAACGCGCGCACCCACACGCCCGAGGGCACGCCCGTGCACGTCGTGCTCGCGGTCGACGAGGCGGCGCAGGAGGCCCGGGTCACCGTGGCCGACGAGGGTCCCGGGATCGACCCGGGCGTGCTGCCGGTGCTCTTCGAGCGGTTCGCGCGGGCCGACAGCTCCCGGTCGCGCACGGCGGGCTCGACCGGGCTCGGCCTCGCCATCGTGCACGCCGTCGTGCAGGCCCACCACGGCACGGTCGACGTCGCGAGCGACGCGACCGGTGCCGCCTTCACGGTGCGGCTGCCGCTGCAGGTGCCTCGACCGGTGGACGCTCCCGCGGGCGCCCAGGAGTCCCGGGTTGCGCGATCCGAGGGCGTCGCCTAGTCTGTACCCAGCCCAAGACCGCCGGTTGATGACGCGTGCTCGCACGAGTCGTCTGAAGGTTCTCGAGAGAGAGCGCCTGCGCAGGTGTGTGAAGTCGTTCCTCGCCCCTCCGGGCGAGACTCAGCTCCGTGCCCCTGCGCCGGAGCTTTTTTCGTGCGTCCAGCACGCGTGAGACCTGGGGGCTGCCGGCACATCCACGTAAGGAGAGCCATGGCGAACAAGGAAGCATCGGTCGCCGAGCTCACGGAGTCGTTCCGTAGCTCGACCGCCGTCCTGCTCACCGAGTACCGCGGCCTCACTGTCGCTCAGCTCAAGGAGCTGCGCAAGAGCATCAGTGCAGACGCGACCTACGCCGTGGTGAAGAACACGCTCAGCAAGATCGCGGCGAACAACGCCGGCATCACGTCGTTCGACGACGAGCTCGCCGGTCCCTCCGCGATCGCCTTCGTGCACGGCGACCCCGTCGCCGTCGCCAAGAGCCTGCGTGACTTCGCCAAGGCGAACCCGGCGCTCGTCGTCAAGAACGGTTACTTCGACGGTAACCCGCTGACGGCCGCCGAGGTCACCCAGCTCGCCGACCTCGAGTCGCGGGAGGTGCTGCTGGGCAAGCTGGCCGGCGCCTTCAAGGCCTCGATGTTCGGCGCGGCCTACCTGTTCACCGCTCCGCTGTCGAAGACCGTCCGCACGGTCGAGGCGCTGCGCGAGAAGCAGGCCGCCGACAGCTGACCTGCTGTCGACGACACGAACACCCCCCACTTCCCGCACCACACACCACGCAATTAGGAGAACACCATGGCGAAGCTTTCGCAGGACGAGCTCATCGAGGCCTTCAAGGAGCTCACGCTCATCGAGCTCAGCGAGTTCGTGAAGAAGTTCGAAGAGGTCTTCGAGGTCACCGCTGCTGCCCCCGTGGCCGTCGCCGGTGCCGCCGGCCCCGCCGCCGCCGCCGAGGAGGTCGAGGAGAAGACCGAGTTCGACGTCGTGCTCGAGTCGGTCGGCGACAAGAAGATCCAGGTCATCAAGGAGGTCCGCGCGCTCACGAGCCTCGGCCTCGGCGAGGCCAAGGCCGTCGTCGACGGTGCGCCCGCCACCGTCCTCGAGGGTGCCAACAAGGAGACCGCCGACAAGGCCAAGGCCCAGCTCGAGGCCGCCGGCGCCACCGTCACCCTCAAGTAGTCCGAGGGTCGGCTCGTCCGGCCCCGCGGCCCCGGCCGCACTGCACGCACGAAGGGCGTCGCTCCGACAGGAGCGGCGCCCTTCGTCGTGCCCGGGCGCGACGCGGCGGTCAGCGGCGGGTGGCGCCCGCCGCGGCGTCCTGCGCGACGACGGAGTGCCTCCTGCCGTACGCGAGGTAGATGCCGGCGCCGACGAGCATCCACACCGCGAAAGCGATCCAGGTGACGCTGCCGAGGGTCACCACGAGGAGCACGCAGAAGGCGGTGCCGAGGATCGGCGTCACCGGGTAGAGCGGCACGCGGTAGCTGCGCTCGAGGTCGGGCCGGCGGCGACGCAGCCAGATCACCGACAGGTTCACGAGCGCGAAGGCGAAGAGCGTGCCGATGCTCGTGGCGTCGGCGAGGGCGCCGAGCGGCACGAACGCCGCGGCGACGGCGACGGCGCCGCCCACGATCAGGGTGCCGGCCACCGGCGTGCGGGTGCGCGGCGAGATGCGGCCCAGCACGCGGGGCACGAGGCCGTCGCGGGACATCGCCACGAAGATGCGGGTCTGTCCGTAGAGCACGGTGAGCACGACGCTCGCGATCGCCGCGACGGCGGTGACGGCGAAGAGGAACGCCACCCAGGGGGCGCCGGTGATCTCGGAGACGATGGTGACGAGGGTCGCCTCGCCGTCCGAGAAGGTCGTCCACGGCCGGGCACCGATCGCGGCGACGGCGACGAGGATGTACAGCACCGTCACGACGACGATCGACGCGATGATCGCGCGCGGCAGGTCGCGGCGCGGGTCGCGGGCCTCCTCGCCCGCCGTCGACGCGGCGTCGAAGCCGATGTACGAGAAGAACAGGCGGGACGCCGCCGCCGAGACGCCTGCGGCGCCCATCGGGGCGAGCGGCTCGAAGTTGCCGGCGCTGAAGGCGGTGAGGGCGACCGCGACGAAGAACACGAGCAGGCCGACCTTGACGACGACGAGCAGGGTGTTCACCCAGGCGCTCTCGCGGGTGCCCGGCACGAGCACCGCGGTCGCCAGCAGGACCAGGAGGGCCGCCGACAGGTCGAGGACCCCTCCGTCGGCCGGCCCCACGGCGATCGCCTGCGGCAGCCCCAGGCCGACCACGCGCAGGGCCTCGTCGACGTACTGGCTGGCACCGACGGCGACCGCCGCGACGGACACGGCGTACTCGAGCACGAGGCACCAGCCGCAGACCCAGGCGATGCCCTCGCCGAGGGTCGCGTAGGCGTACGAGTAGCTCGACCCCGAGACGGGCACGCTGCCGGCCATCTCGGCGTACGAGAGGGCGCTCAGCAGCGCCGCCGCGCCGGCGAGCACGAAGGCCAGCCACACGGCGGGCCCGGCGAGCGGCACGGCCGTGCCGAGCACGACGAGGATCCCGGTGCCGAGCGTCGCGCCGATGCTGATGGCGGTGAGGTGCCAGACGCCGAGGGCCCGGCGCATCCGGGGGCCGGAGCCGCCGGTCGCCCCCGCCCCGTCGGTCGCCTCCGCCTGCTCGGCCGCGAAGGCCTCGATCGGCTTGCGGCGCAGCAGCTGCGCACCGAGGGTCAGCGGTCGGGGGTCGGCGGGGGAGTCCTGGGGCACCGCGACATCGTACGGCCCCGCTCAGTCGTCGTCGTGCAGCCCCAGCTGGCGGACGCGGACCATCGCCTCGCGTCGCGACGTCGCCCCGAGCTTGCGGTAGACGCTCCGCACGTGGCTCTTCACGGTGTTGACCGAGATGTAGAGCTGCGCGCCGATCTGGCCGAGGGTCTGGCCCGTGGCCAGGTGGCGGACGATGACGAGCTCGCGCTCGCTGAGCGGCTCCTCGAGCTGCGGCGGCGCCTGCGCGACGCTGCCGAGCAGCACGTCGAGGGGGGCCTGCGTGGCGTCGGCCTGGGGGCGCTGCACGGCGCGCTCGAGGAGGGCCTCGCGCAGCCGGTCGGGCAGCACGGCGAACGGCCAGAGCGCCTGGGCGAGGCCGGCGCGCAGCAGCGCCCGGTCGAACTCGAGGTCGCTGTGCGCCTCGTCGCCGAGGGCGAGGAGCGCGGCGGCGGTGAGCACGTGGACGTGCGCGACGGTCCGCTCGCTGTGCAGGTCGCCGAGCGCGCGGCAGGCCGACAGGGCCTCGAGGGCGCCCTGGGGCTCGCCCGCGTCGAGGTGGGCGACCGCGACGACGCGGGCGGGGCACAGCGTGTGCCGCGCCGTGGGCGGCACCGCGGCGGCGAGGCTCCTGGCGTCGTCGGCGTGGCCGAGCGAGAGCATGACCTCGGCGCGCAGCAGGGCGGCCTCGGCGGCGACGGCCGGGGTGCCGGTGAAGACGTCGACGAGCCGCGCCACCTTGCCGAGCAGGTCGAGCGCCTCGACGTGCCGGCCCTCGGCGAAGCGGACGAGCGCCTCGGCGTACCAGCCGAGGGCCTCCCACTCGCACCCGCGCGTGGCGTTGCGGACGTCGTCGAGCGCGATCTCCCAGCTGCCGGTGTGGGCGCCCCGCTCGAGCTCGAGCAGGAGCCGCGCCACCTGGGCGAGCGCGCCGAACGAGCTGAGCATCAGGTCGCTGCCGTCGGCGACCGCGGCGGCCTCGGTGAGGCACTCGTCGGCGTGCTCGAACTCGCCCGTGAGCACGTGCACGTAGGCGAGGGCGCCGAGGCACTCCACCCGGTCGGCGGTGCTGAGGTGCTCCTCGGCGAGGCCCTGCGCCAGGCCGAGCGCGAAGAGCGCCTGGTCGTGGTCGCCCTCGTGGATGCGCACGAGCGCGAGCTGCAGCGAGAAGGCGGCGCTCAGCGTGATGCGCGCGTCGACGCTGTTGCGCGTGTCGGTCTCGAGCAGGGTGCGGCAGACCTCGAGGTGCTCGAGCGCGACGACGACGTTGCCGAGCGCGCGGAGGGTGGCGGCGAGCTGGACGTGGTACCCGGCGCGGACGTCGATGGGCAGGTCGGGGTCGGCCTCGATGGCCTTGGCCACGCCGCGGAACCAGGGCAGCGCGGCGCTGTGCGAGCGCGAGCCGACCGCACGGTGGCTGGCCGCCAGGGCGAGCAGGATGCGCGGCCGGCCCCGCCACTCGGCCTCGGGCGTCGAGCGCACGGCCTCGCGCAGCCGGGCGCCCTGCAGCGGCGCGATCTGGCGCCAGCCCTGCTCGATGGCGTCGAGCGCGGCGCGGTGGTCGACGGTGCGCAGTCCGGTCTCGGGCGGCGCGACAGCGGTGTCGTCAGTGGTCACGGGTCCTACCTCGTGCCGCGGGTCGGTCCCCGTCGGGTACGGGGACGTCCGCCCGGTCGGGTCCGGGAGCGGCGTCTGAGGGCCCCTCACGGGTCCCAGGTCGATCATAAGCGGAACGGGCGGTCTGTCGCACCGGTCGTACCCGGAACTGGGGGTCGGTGGTCGGGCCTACGATCGGCCGGGTGAGCAGCATGCATCCCCCCGGGTCCGGAGGCGGCCCCCGCGGCGCGGGGCCCCGCGGTCCCGGGCCCCGCGGCGGTCGCGTCTCGAGCGGCGACGCCGCCGCCCAGCGGGCGGCCAACGCCGAGGCGCCGCGCATCCCGCACCTCGTGCGCCGCATCGGCTCGCTGTTCTCCCCGCACCGCCGGGCGCTCGTCGTCACGATCGTGCTCGTGCTCGTCGGGGCCGGCGTCAGCGTCGTCCCGCCGCTGCTCACGCAGCAGGCCTTCGACCGCGGGCTCTTCCCCGAGGGCGGTCCCGACGTGCCCGTCCTGCTCGAGCTCGTGGGCGCGATGATCGGCCTCTGGGTGCTCTCGGCGGGCATCGGGGTCTGGCAGACGTACCTCACGGCGACGGTGGGCAACACCGTCATGGGCGCGCTGCGCGTGCGACTGTTCAGCCACCTGCAGCGCATGGAGCTGGCCTTCTTCACCCGCACGAAGACGGGCGTCATCCAGTCGCGGCTGCAGAACGACGTCGGCGGCGTCGCCACCGTGCTCAGCAACACCATCTCGAGCGTGCTCGGCAACACCGTCACGGTGATCGCCGCCTTCGTGGCGATGCTCCTGCTCAGCTGGCAGATGACCGTCGTCACGGTGTTCCTGCTGCCGCTGCTCGTCGTGGCCCAGCGCCGGGTCGGCCAGGTGCGCGCCCGCATCGCGACGAAGACGCAGGAGTCCCTGAGCGACATGACCGCGATCACGCAGGAGTCGCTGAGCGTCTCCGGCATCCTGCTCGCCAAGTCGTTCAACCAGCAGGGCGCCGAGGTCGAGCGCTACGCCGCCGAGAACCGCACCCAGATCGGGCTGCAGGTGAGGCAGCAGATGAGCGGCCAGTGGTTCTTCGCCGTCGTCCAGATCTTCCTCTCGGTGATCCCCGCGCTCATCTACCTCGTCGCCGCGTGGCTGATCCTCCGCGACGTGCCCGTCACGGCCGGCACGATCGTCGCCTTCACCACCGTCCAGGCGCGGCTGACCTTCCCGCTCATGGGCCTGCTCCGCGTGGCCCTCGACCTGCAGACCTCGGGCGCGCTCTTCGCCCGCATCTTCGAGTACCTCGACCTGCGCCCCGCGATCGTCGACGGTCCCGAGCACCGCCCGGTCGACCCCTCCCGGCTCGGCCTCGTCGAGTTCGACGACGTCTCGTTCTCGTACCCCGACGCCGAGCCCGGGCAGCGCACGCTCGACGGCGTCTCGTTCCGCGTGGAGCCCGGGCAGTACGCGGCCTTCGTGGGCCCCAGCGGCGCCGGCAAGACGACCGTGTCGTACCTCGTGCCGCGCTTCTACGACGCCACGGGAGGGGCCGTGCGCTTCGCGGGCGTCGACGTGCGCGAGCTCGACCACGAGGCGCTCGTCGAGCACGTGGGCGTGGTCAGCCAAGAGACGTACCTGTTCCACGCGACCATCGCCGAGAACCTCCGCTACGCCAAGCCCGACGCGACGCAGGCCGAGCTCGAGGACGCCGCCCGGCGCGCGAACGTCCACGAGACCATCGCGTCGTTCCCCGACGGCTACGACACGGTCGTCGGCGAGCGCGGCTACCGCCTCTCGGGCGGCGAGCAGCAGCGCGTCGCCATCGCCCGGGTGCTGCTCAAGGACCCGGCCGTGCTCGTGCTCGACGAGGCCACGAGCGCCCTCGACGGCATCTCGGAGCGCATCGTGCAAGAGGCGCTCGACACGGCCTCCCGCGGTCGCACGACGATCGCCATCGCGCACCGCCTCTCGACCGTGCGCGACGCCGACGTCGTCTTCGTGGTCGTGGCGGGCCGCATCGTCGAGCAGGGCACCCACGACGAGCTCCTGGCCCTGGGCGGCGCCTACGCCGAGCTGTACGAGCGGCAGGCGCCGGCGGCCCGCTGAGCGGTGCCGCACCCAGCTGCTCGGCCGAGCGTCTGCAGTCGTCCCCGCGGCCGAGCTCAGCTGCGCTCGGCGAGCATGTCCTCCATGGCGGCGATCTCGCTGTCCTGGGTGGTGATCATGCCGGCGGCGAGGGCGAGGACCTCGCGGTCGCGGGTGCGGGCCTCGACGGCCTCGGCCATCTCGACGCCGCCCCGGTGGTGCGCGATCATGAGCTCCAGCCAGAGCCTCTCGGCCTCGACCCCGTCGAGCTGTCCGAGGAGGCGGAGGTCGTCCGCGCCGGCCAGGCCGGGCATCGGGTCGCCGGGCACGTGCGCCGGGGCGGTCGACGCGCCTCCTGACGGCTCGCCCGTGGCGCCGTGCTCGTGGCCGGCGAAGTCGCCGTCGAGGGTCGGCCGGGTCATCCAGGTCATCGTCGGCTCGCTGGGGGCCTGGGGCACGCCCCACACCTGCAGCCAGGCGAACATCTGGCCGGCCTGCTGCGCCTGCGCGGTGGCGATGTCGTAGGCCATGGTGCGGACCTCCGGGTCGTCCGTGCGGTCGCGGACGAGCATCGACATCTCGACGGCCTGCTCGTGGTGCACCTGCATGTCGCGCGAGAACCCCGCCTCGACGCTGTCGGTGCCGGGCACGACCGCGGTGGGCGAGCTGAGCCGTCCGATCGCGACGCCCACGACGAGGACCACCGCGGCCGTGAGGACCGCGGCGATCACCAGCCGGAGGCGCGAGGCCGTCACGAGAGGCGGCCGGGCCCGTCGATCCCGCCCGTGCAGGCCGCGCCGGGCTCGGGCGCGTTCGTGCTCTTCCAGTACTTGGTCACGAAGTCGGCGACCGCGGGGTCGTCGACCTCGTCGAACGTGAGCTGGGCGCCCCAGGCGCTCACGGCCATGGGGGTCTCCATGCCCGGGTAGGGCGAGACGACCGAGTAGGTGTCGGGGGCGAGGGCGCGCAGGTCGTCGATCTGCTGCTCCGAGACCTGGTCGGGGTCGTAGGTGAACCACACGGCGCCGTGCTCGAGGTCGTGCACCGCGTTCTCGTCCGGCACCGGCTCCGAGTACACGCCGCAGTTCATCCAGATCGCGGCGTGGTCGCCGCCGACCGGGGGCGTCTGCTCGTAGTCGACGGTGCCGGCGACGTGGTTCGCGGTGAGGTCGTCGAAGGTCTGCACGCCCGCGACGTCGATCGAGGCCGGGTCCTGCCGGGGCTCGCCGCTCGTGACGACGTAGGTGACGACGAGGCCGAGGACCGCCACGCCCGCGACGCCGGCGGCGGCGATGCCGAGCACGCGGTTGCGCTTGGCCCTGGCCTGCTCGCGCTTGAGCGCGGCGAGCTTCTCCTGGCGGCGGGCGTCGCGCTGCTGCTTGACGGTGGGGCCCTGCGCGCCCCCCGTGCCGGGCGTGGTCGGGCGGGGGCGTCTGGGCTCAGCCAAGGGGAGGTCCTCTGGTCGGGTCGTGGATGTGTCAACGATGATCCTCCACACCCGCCTGGGAGCTTCGTCACAGACCCGGCGTGCTGCCTAGACTCGACGGATGAAGTTCGCGAACTCGGTGCTCGACCTCGTCGGCGACACCCCCCTGGTCAAGCTGAACGTCGTCACCGAGGGGATCACCGCGACCGTGCTCGCGAAGGTGGAGTACCTCAACCCGGGCGGCAGCTCGAAGGACCGCATCGCGACCAGGATCGTCGACGCCGCCGAGCGCGAGGGCCTCCTCCGCCCGGGCGGCACCATCGTCGAGCCCACGAGCGGCAACACCGGCGTGGGGCTCGCCCTCGTCGCCCAGCAGCGCGGGTACCGCTGCGTCTTCGTCGTGCCGGACAAGGTCGGGGAGGACAAGAGGAACGTCCTGCGCGCGTACGGCGCCGAGGTCGTCGTCACGCCCACCGCGGTCGCCCCCGACAGCCCGGAGTCGTACTACGGCGTCTCGGACCGGCTGGCCCGTGAGATCCCCGGCGCGTTCAAGCCCGACCAGTACTCGAACCCCAACGGCCCCCTCAGCCACTACGAGACCACGGGCCCCGAGATCTGGCGCGACACCGAGGGTCGAGTGACCCACTTCGTCGCCGGCGTCGGCACGGGCGGCACCATCAGCGGCGTCGGCCGCTACCTCAAGGAGGTCAGCGGCGGCGCCGTGCAGGTCGTCGGCGCCGACCCCGAGGGCAGCGTCTACTCGGGCGGCAGCGGGCGGCCGTACCTGCTCGAGGGCGTCGGCGAGGACTTCTGGCCCGGCGCCTACGACGGCAGCGTCGTCGACCGGGTCATCGCCGCGAGCGACGCGCGCTCCTTCGCGCTCACCCGCCGGCTGGCCCGCGAGGAGGGCCTGCTGGTCGGCGGGTCGTGCGGCCTCGCCGTCGCCGCCGCGCTCGACCTGGCCCGCGAGCTCGGGCCCGACGACGTCGTCGTCGTCCTGCTGCCCGACGGCGGCCGCGGCTACCTCGGCAAGATCTTCGACGACGGGTGGATGAGCGACCACGGCTTCGGGCCGGCGGCGGAGGGGACGACGCTCCTCGACGTCCTCACCGGCCCGACCGGGGCCCTCCCCGAGCTGCCCCACGCCCGGCCCGACGACGCCCTGCGCGACGTCGTCGCCCGGATGGCCCGCAACGGCCTGGCGGCACTGCCCGTCCTGGGCGTCGAGCCGCCCGCCGTGCTCGGCGAGGTCGTCGGCGCGGTCGCCGAGCGCGACCTGCTCGACGCCCTCGTCACCGGTCGTGCCGGCCCCGACGACCGCGTGGCCGACGTGGCCACCGCGGGCCTGCCGCTCGTCGGCGCCGGCACCTCGGTCGAGGCCGCGCTGCGCGCGCTCGACGACGCCCCCGTGCTGCTCGTCGTCCACGAGGGCGCCCCCGTCGGCGTCGTCGACCGGTCGACCGTGCTCGCCCACCTCGCGGAGCGCCCCGCCCCCTCGGCCTGACGCCCCCGCCGACCTCCCCCCCACCGACCGTCCCCGCG
>Ga0265797_10013091_pt1 | contig 10039 bp, 9 predicted proteins | sample P2T30metagenome_FD_192433 | JGI IMG/M metagenome (GOLD analysis project Ga0265797, IMG submission 192433) | Plant litter microbial communities from East Loma Ridge, Irvine, California - P2 T30 | ecosystem: Environmental > Terrestrial > Plant litter > Unclassified | place: USA: California... | reverse complement strand
AAAAAGCCTTTATTGATCGGTGTCAGATCGATTAAAGCTTACATGAATGTGCAAAACCTGCTTACGTTCACCAACTATTCGGGTCTGGATCCGGAAGTAAACCGATATGGCGGCAACAATGTACTTCAGGGATATGATCTCGCTCCTTATCCGAATGTACGCACTACAACATTTGGACTTAATATTGGTTTTTAATTATTGCACGATAAATCCTGAAAAACATGTATACGCATATCAGACCTTTAATTTTTATACTGCTGCTGACTTCCTGCGCTCAGCTTGAACAGATCCCGGACGGAACTAACACGACGGCAGGTTTATTTAAAAATCAAAAAGATGCAGAAGCAGCTGTTAATGGTATGTATTCAGCATTGCAGTCGCAAAATCTGTATAACCAGTATAACGAAACAATCCAGTCGCAGGGAACGGATGATGCGGAATGGGGTTTCGGCCGAAATACCAATAATACCGATAAACTTGCTCTGGACAAATTCACTTATACGGCATCTACCAATCTGGCTTACTCGTACTGGCGCACATTGTACCAGAATATCAACCGGGCAAATCTGGTTTTGAAATATGTAGTACCGATGGATATTCCGGAAGCCAAAAAGAAACAGTATCTCGGTGAGGCACATTTCATCCGCGGACTTATGTATTTTACGCTGTCACGCTTGTATGGCAGTGTTCCTATCGTCGTTGAAGCTACAGAGGATCTGGATGATCTCGAAATAGCAAGGTCGCCTTTAGAAGCCGTTAATCAACTTATCATTGAAGATTTCCTTTTTGCAAAAGCAAACCTTCCGCTAAGTTATCAGACTGTGGATCGCGGTAGGGCAACAAAGGGAGCAGCAATGGCGCTTTTGGCAAAAGTTTATATTACCAATAAGCAATATCAGAAAGTGGTTGATGAGTGCAAGGAAATAACGGCATTAGGGATTTATGATCTTTGGCCTACTTATGAAGAGGTATTCCGAATAACCAATAAAAATCTCAAAGAATCCATATTTGAAATTCAGTACAGAAGCCTGGGCAGTATTGGCAATAACAACGGATCAACATACAATGGATTTTTTAAGCCGCCGGCAACAGTACTACCGGTCGCTGCCGGAAAATTTGCGGGTTATGGTGATAATCCCGTTACTGAAAACCACTACAAAGCGTATTCGGCCGGAGATCTTCGACGTGAGGTAAATGTCAGGTATTTTCCAAATGCTCCCAAGTCAATCTTGTATCCTTATTATGTCAATAAGTATCAGGATCCGGCGGCCTTTAATGTCAATGATGGCGGTAACAATTATTTCATTGCCAGATATGCTGACATTCTGCTTATGCATGCCGAGGCATTACACGAAATTACGGCCGGCAGCAGGGAGGCCTACGAACTTTTTAATAAAGTGAGAAGACGTGCTTACAGCCTTCCGGTAAATACGGTTTCGGTTCAGGACTTGAAAGAAGGTTTAACAGCACAGCAATTTCGTGACACCATTCTTTTGGAACGCAGGCTGGAATTTGCATTTGAAGGGCACCGTCGGTTTGATTTGCTTCGTATGGGTAAAATGAAACAGGCTATGGCGGCGCAGGATCCGTCGATTATAGTTGAAGACAGGCATCTTCTGCTGCCTATCCCACAGGATGAATTGATTGTGAATCCGTTGCTTGATCAGAATCCGGGATATTGATCCGATAAGGGCAATAGCTATTAATTTTCGTCAGTTATTAATCTGCATGTAGTTTAAATGACTCCATGCAGATATTTTTTATAAATATCCTGGAAGACAGTGTGTCAGATAAAATGCTTTAAATATAAATTCTGGCGCATCAGATCAAGTATGTTTCAATCCCTTCCAGGCTTTTCAAGGTGTTAAGCGAATCTATCATTGGCAATTAATATGTTTATTATTTTTAGTTACTTCAAAAAGCACCTTAGCATCATCGGGATAGCAGCTCTTTTAGGCTCAGTTCTGCTCACAGGTTATACCGGCAATAGGAATTTCATTTCAAACAGTGCAGATTCGCTCCAGTTAAATCCGTTTGTAGAACCTGGTTTTCCTTTTATATCCACATCACTCGATGCCAGAAAACTGGGAAGTTCTTTTCCTTCCGATAACATATCGGCAAGAAGCGTTGCTTTACAGCTTGGAGACAGCGCTTATGTTTGTTTTGATACGGATCTTCTCAGATGGTCGGCGGCATGGACAGGCAAATTTCTGCCGATGGTTTTAATGGCCCAGATCTCGTATAAAGACTTTTTTAATAAAAATAATAAGGTAACAACGGTTTTGGGAAGCCCTCAGATCGCGACGGGACTTTATCCTGGCTGGTCAGAGGGAAAGCCGGTTTTCGAAGATATCAGGCCGGCTGCTGAAAGATCTGGTGAACCAAAATGGGGAGCTGTTCCGGCAGATAAAGGCCGATGGAAGGGGCTTTACACGTATGGTGAAAAGGCTGTTCTTAATTATTCAGTCGGAAGCACAGAAGTTTTTGAAATACCCGGAAGCCTTCGCTTTGATGATCAGACCGCATTTACCAGAAGCCTTCAGATCGAGAGCGGTAATTTACCATTGTATCTCACCGCGGCAGAGGTTGTTCATGCTACGGGTTTTGAAGCAAAAGGGAATTTTGCATACATCTATCACGGAGCCGGTAAAGATTCTGTTACAGCTATTGGGATTCTGGCAAAAGGGCAACTTAAAATCAAGCCGGCGATAGTTGAAAACCGATATCTGACAGTAAGTGTTTCCGCATCAGCCAAACGTGCGGAAGGAACCGTTGTCATCTGGAAAGGCCCCAGCAGCAAAAAGTCTGCTTTTGAAAAACTATGCAGGAAAAAACACAGTGCTTTTCCGGATTTTAAGTCTGGAGGAGCTGCGTACTGGAAAGAAACCGTGGTTACTTCCGGAAAATTATCGCCCGATACTGCTGCTTATGTCACAGATAAACTCACCCTTCCTTTACAAAATCCGTGGAAAAGAAATGTGCGCATTGCGGATTTATCTTTCTTTGCAGATGGCCGTGCAGCGGCGGTAACTTTTGAAGGAGACGTATGGATGATTGAAGGTATTGACAAAGAGCTTAAAAATGTCAGATGGAAAAGATTTGCTTCAGGGATACATGAGCCGATGAGCATCGATGTCGTGAAGGATAAAATTTATGTTTTTGGAAGAGAAGGAATAGTCAGGCTGCACGATCTGAATGCGGACGGGCAGGCAGATTTTTATGAGAATTTCTCCAACGTCATGGCACAATCTCCTGAATCGCGGGAATGGGCGGCAGATATGGTTTACGGACCGGACGGTTGTTTCTATATAGCTAAAGGAGGCAGTCAGAGCAATGGTCCTGGTGTGACGGCACAGGTTGCAAAAGGGTTCCGGGCAGGCTCGCAGCATAATGGTACTGTGATGAAAATTTCAGCTGACGGCCTTAGTTATGAAATGATTGCGACGGGTTTAAGAGGTCCGTATTTAGGGATACATCCGCAAAAAGGGACACTTACCGCATCGGATCAGCAAGGTAACTTCGTACCATCAACACCGATTTATCTGATCAGTAAGGGAGATTATTACGGGGTTCCCGCTACGGCACACCGCAGTGATAATCCGTCGATTGCTCCGCCACTGACATGGATACCGCATAGTGCAGACCGTTCCAGCATCAGCCAGACATGGGTTACATCGGATAAAATGGGACCTTTAAATGGAAGTCTGATACACTTTTCTTTTGCGCATCCCGGCTTGTTCCGGGTGTTGATCGACAGTTCAGCGAAAACCGTTCAGGGGGGTGTTTCTTTTATAAAAGCGGATTATCCTGCTCCGACCTCCAAAGGAGTGATAAATCCTATAGATGGACAGCTTTATGTTACCGGTTTCAATCTCTGGGGTTCCAGCTCGACGGGTATCAGTTCCCTGATCCGGATGCGCTATACAGGTAAACCAAGTTATATGCCTAATCAATTTAAAGCTTCACAGCAGGGAGTAGTTCTTGGTTTTGATAATGAATTGGATCCTTCGACAATAAATCCATCGGCCTTTGCTGTAAAGCGCTGGAATTATAAACGGACGCAGGAATATGGCTCTGGACATTTTAAGATGGATGGAACTACTGGCCAGGAAACCATGCAGGTAGCCGCAGCATATCTTTCGGCCGACCGCAAAAAGGTATTTCTGTTAATACCTGACATGAAAGAGGTCATGCAGATGGAGGTGGCCTATAATCTTGCAGCCAGGGATGGAAAAAAAGTGAACGATGCTTTTTGGTTTACCGTTAACAACACTTCGGACCTGAAACCCGAAAATGAAGGTTTTTCTAATGTGGACCTGGCATTACTAACACAGAAAAAAACAGAAGCAGTTACCAAGGCTGCCGTTGCTTCAGTGGAGGCGGGGAAAGAAATATTTCAAAAAATGGCTTGTTCAGGATGTCATTCGGAAGGCTTAAAAACAAAAGGTATGTATGGGCCGCCATTTCAAAATCTGTACAACTCTGAGCGACACTTTGAAGACGGAACAACTGCTGTTGCAGATGAAAAATATATCCGTGAGTCAATTCTGACTCCTTCTGCAAAGGTCGTTAAAGGCTATAATGAAGAAATGCCTTCTTTCGTCGGAGTTCTGACGGACACGGATATTGCCTCGGTAACGCTCTTTATTAAGTCACTTAAAAAATAGCAATAAGATTTCACTGCTTCTAACTATAAAACGGATATCGCATAGCACCAAGTGGTGACCCGATATCAGTTTTTTTATATGGTATTTTATTCTTAGTCCGGCTCCGGGCCTTTTGCTACGACAATACCCGCAGCCAGCTTTACAGGCTTTCCTTCTTTTGCAGACTTGTAAATCGCTTCCATCAGAATGTGATCCTGTAACCCCTCTTCGCCAGGCGTATAAGGTGTTTTATTATTGATAATACATTCAGAAAAATGATCCATTTCGGTAGCAAACTGGTTCTTTTCAGCCAAGCCGATGTTTTGCTGCAGTTCTAGTCTGCCGCTGGCTTTAGCACTGCTCAGTTGCTGACCTTTGTAAGCATAAGCTTTGTCCATGTTCATCCAGCCCTTTTCGCAAAGTACCCGGTAATGCCGGCTTTCATGAACATTGTAATGTGTGGAACAACTTGCAACTACACCACTTGGAAACCGCATTTGCCAGGAAACCATTTCTTCTACTTCAGTAAACAGTGGATTCCCCGGGGTACTGTATTGATAGGCAAAAACTTCGGTTGGTTCTTCTCCTAAAACAAATCGGGTTGTATTTAAGCAGTACAGACCAATATCAGGCAATGCACCGCCTCCGGCAAGTTTGATCTTATGCCGCCAGTGATCCGGATTAGCGCTGCTCTGGCAATTAGAAGCTTCAACAAACTTGGCTATACCGAACTCCTTATTTTGAACCATATCTCTGAGCTTCCGATTGTGCGGCTGATACTGGATCCGGTAAGCGATCATTAATTTTACATTTGCCTTATTACATGCATCAATCATCTCCCGGCATTCAGCGGCCGTATTTGCCATTGGTTTTTCACACAGGATATGTTTGCCTGCCTTGGCTCCTCGAACTACATATTCTTTATGCATTCCATTTGGCAGTACAATATATATTACATCAACCTCCTTGTTATTTTTTAGTTGGTCGTAGGTTTGGTAGGAATAGCAGTTTTGCGGACTTACCCCATATTGGGAGGCAACCTTTATCATTTTCTCAGGCGAACCGCTTACCAACGCTGCCAGCTTTGATTTTTTACAGCTGAATAAGGCAGGAATAATTTCTTCCAGTGATAAATGCCCAAGGCCGACAACTGCATAGCCAATCCGCCGTTCTGGCGGTAGAGGTGTAGGTACCGGCCCCGACTGCTGATCCACATCAGATTTCCATTGTTCGAGTACAATTGGTTTGTCGTCTATCGGTGTAGAATTTTTTCCGGGTGTTTGCGCATCTGCATCGCCACCGAGTGAACCGGTCAGAAGCATGCTTCCTGCTGTACCGATAGTAACCAGTCGCGTTGTTTTGGAAAGGAAGTCCTTTCGCGTAATATTCGTTTTGTTTATCTGTTGAGGATCAGGAGAAGAATCTGATGTTCGAATGGCTGATTTCATAGTTTGTTGTTTAAGTGTTCCAAAATATCCTGGAAAACCCAAACAATAATTGTTCCCGGCAGTGCCATCCAAACCTTGGTAAAACACATGCATAATTTCAGGTACAATTATGAAGCTGATGTGAATTGCCTATTTCAGTTCTTCCAGATTGAAGTAGACAATATTATTCTGTTCAACGCGGGGCATTTTAATGAGTGTTTCTCTTGGTGTCACTTCGCTGAACTGGATAAAATAATCGTAATCCTCAACTTCGCTGTAATTATCGATTGCTTCAACGTCTTCACCGTATTCTTCCAGCTCATCGTAAGTGATTCCCAGCCAGGCTGCTAATTTCTCCCTAAACTGATCCTGATGGTTTTTTTCGGACATATTATTTACTTATAGACAGTCTTTTTGCGGTAAAGGTAGGGCTTAGGCCAGGTAATCCGGATTATATTTATTTAAAAACGCCATTCAGATAAAACCAGACATCATTCTCAAATATAAAAGAAGACCTTTCGTGGTGAACTTGTTTCTTCCCTTTCTGATCTTTAAAATAAGCCTTAAATTCTACGGTGTCAATATCTGCGTAGATGATTTCTAATGATTGCCAGATATTGCTTTTTGCCCATTCAAGTACATCTTTCCGGATCAGATTGCCTTTACTGGAGATATGCGTTGTATCGATGATGTAGTCAACTGCACCGGTAACATACGCAGAATAACGGGAACGCATCAGTTTTTCAGCAGAATCAGCTTTCAAAGTACCTTTAATTAATGGACTGCAGCAAGCGGAAAAAGGCTGGCTTGATCCGCAAAAACATTTTTTCATCAATAATATATTTTGCCGATAAGGTTTGTTTAAACAAAGTAAACGATCTCTGTCCTGATGACAAAATAACCACAATTCCCAGGTTCATTTTTTTTAAGCAAAAAACATTTTAGTTAGTGATAGTCATAAAATATAAGGACATGAAACGGAAAGCTGATCTGGAGAAATTTTTAGAAGCGCAGGAAAAAGATTATTCTATCGCACTCGCAGAAATCAAAAATGGCAGAAAGCAAAGTCACTGGATATGGTATATTTTTCCGCAAATCGCAGGACTTGGTTTTAGCGGTACATCCGCTTTTTATGCGATTGAAGACTTACAGCATGCAAGTGATTATCTGCAACACCCGGTTCTGGGTTCAAGGCTGATTGAAGTATCAAGATCGATTTTAGGGATTGAAGGTAAAACGGCCAGGCAGATACTGGGTAGTCCTGATGATTTAAAATTACGGTCGAGTATGACATTATTTAGTCTTGCAGATCAGTCAGATCCTGTTTTTGCAGCTGTACTGGATAAATATTTTGAAGGAAAGCCAGACCCAAAGACAATTGCCCTATTGAAAGAACAAAAAAGTAATTATTTGTAAATCTTATATTTATAAGTGTTTACATCAGAGGGGTATACATGCTAATATTATAGTATTAAGAGATGACTGGCGCTGCGATATGTGGGATTGCGAAGCTGGAATATTTATTTTATATGTTTGATTATTTCAAATTTATAAAACAAATAAATGGAAAATGTGATCCTCACTGTTTACGACCTTATTCTTAAAAAGTGGAATGATGCAAAATCAATACCTGTCGAAAGCCTTCCTGATTACCAGGATACAAGGCTTACCCGGCTTATTGTTAATTACGATCCGGCATGGTTCGTCGCACTTCTTGATCCGTCTGAACAAATTGTTATCATCGCTTACTCAAAAGTTAATTCTGCAAATGAACTTCCGCATTTACTATTGAATTACGACCATTTAACAACCAGCGAATATTTAAAAAAATACCCTTCAAAGTATTTATTGATAGAGCCATCAGATCAGCATGGCATCTACAAAACTGAGTTTTACGATACCAATGGAAATTTGTTTGATGCCAGATCATGTTCCGTGTACGATTTTCTTGAAAGCATTGAAATGGAATTTGCCGATATTTGAATTTCTATAATTTACTTACCTTCACATATTTACAATTTTGTTAATTGTGATACTTAGTAAAATTTGGATTTCGGCTACCCTTAGTTCCATATTTCTTTTTAGATATGCACTTCTTTGCTTTGTGGATTTTAATGTTGCTTTTAAGCATTATTAAAGTAAAGTATTTCATTGTGAATACCTTATACTTCATACTTCTACCATAAGTAATGGATTAATCTATTTAACAGCAGCTATTCATTTAATTCCTAATACTATCCTGCCAAACTTACCCAGCTGGTTTTGTCAAGAGCTTTGATACCCCGAATTTAAATCAGGCACAATATTTTCAATGAAGCTATTTCACCAATACTACCTTAGTAGAAAATCGAAATAAATACTTCATGGATAATTATACAATGCTTCAGTTCTTTGAGTGGTATTACCCTGCTGACGGAAGCCTTTGGACACACTTTAAGAATGAGGCTGCGCGCCTTAAAAGCATTGGCATAGATACAGTATGGCTGCCTCCGGCACATAAAGGAATGGCCGGGGATCAGGCTTCGGGATATGACTCTTATGACCTTTTTGACCTGGGAGAATTTGATCAGAAAGGTTCAGTTCGCACCAAATACGGTAGCAAGGCAGAATTGATACATGCTGTAAAAGCAGGACAGGAGGCAGGTTTGCAAATATATGCAGATATCGTTCTGAATCATATGGGCGGTGCAGATGAAAAAGAGACAGTCATGGTTAAGGAAGTGCAGCCAGAGAACAGAAATGAATTTATAAGCGAGCCTTTTGAAATTGAAGCTTACACCAAATTTACTTTTCCGGGCCGTGAAGGAAAATATTCAGATTTTGTCTGGGATTTCCAATGCTTTTCAGGAGTAGATTACAATGCTTCAAACCAGCAGACCGCTATTTTCAGTATCCAAAATCAGTATGGAGAAGGGTGGCAGGATGTAATGGATCTTGAAAACGGAAACTATGACTACCTGATGCTTTCAGATATCGAATTCAGAAATCCGCATGTAAGGGAACATTTAACACGTTGGGGAGAATGGTTTTATGAGACCGTGGGTTTCGATGGTTTTCGTCTCGATGCAATTAAACACATGGACCCGGACTTTTTTAATGAATGGCTGGACCATCTACGTGAAAAGTACGGTAAGGAATTTTTTACGGTCGGAGAGTACTGGGCACCGTATGACCTTCAATCAATGCTGGACTACCTGGACGCTACGGATAATAGAATGTCATTATTCGATGCACCGTTACAGGCCAATTTTTTCCGTGCCTCAAAAGAAAATGCCGATTACAATCTGGCAACCATTCTGGACGGATCACTTGTACAGGTACGTCCGGATCTGGCGGTAACGCTTGTGGAAAATCATGATACACAGCCACTGCAATCTCTGGAACAAACTGTTGAGGGATGGTTTCGCCCGCTGGCTTATTCAATAATTCTATTTCGTCAGGATGGATACCCAAGTATTTTTTATACTGACCTATATGGTTCTACGTATAAGGATACAGGAAATGACGGAGAAGAACATGAAATCACGCTTCATAAAATGGACAAAATTGAAGTGATGATCCAATTCAGAAAAAACATGGCTTATGGAAAACAAAACGATTATTTTGATCAGCCAAACTGCATTGGGTGGACCAGAGAAGGGGATGAGGCGCATGAAAATTCCGGGTGTGCAGTTATCCTGTCGAATTCCGAAGATGCTTCCAAAGTGATGCATGTGGGAAGCAGTCATGCAAATAAAATTTTTGTTGATTATCTGGGTACAATATCTGATGAAATCGTAATAGGTGAGGACGGATCAGCAGAATTTAAGGTTAAAGGGAGATCAGTTGCTTTGTGGGCTGAAAAAATAGTTAATCAAAGTTTATAATGTTTTAATTTTCGGAATAGTAAAAAAATAGACCGATATTTTCGGTCTATTTTTTTATGATAATTCAATTAATTATAACTCAGTTTATATCCTAATTCAA
>Ga0265797_10013090_pt1 | contig 10040 bp, 11 predicted proteins | sample P2T30metagenome_FD_192433 | JGI IMG/M metagenome (GOLD analysis project Ga0265797, IMG submission 192433) | Plant litter microbial communities from East Loma Ridge, Irvine, California - P2 T30 | ecosystem: Environmental > Terrestrial > Plant litter > Unclassified | place: USA: California... | reverse complement strand
TAAGATAACTAGGGGGGTTTTTTTTTTTTTGGTATTGATTTTGAACCGAGTGGGACTGACATGATCACTAGACGGTGGCATCTTCCGCGGTCTCAAAGTCAAGAATGCTCAGGATCAGGGCATGATTGCCTGCATCATCTACACTGATCCTGCTCAAGACGGAAACGTAACTGTTGAGAATGGTTATGCACAGTACCCAGACGGTGGTGCTCGCAATCCGTCTCAGGTGCAGAGAGGCTCAGTCCAGTTCCTATCGACGTACCCAGGTATGAATCCGAGAAGAATGATTGCAGTAAGTGAAGCTTGATGCTGACTTTCGCCTCTCTCTATAGGTGATCCATCGACCCCAGGCTATCCCTCCCGCAACGATTCACCTCGTGCGGACACGTCGGATGTTCTTCCAAGAATCCCTTCTATTCCCATCTCCGAAAAAGACGCTCTGCCATTGTTCGCAGCTCTGGAAGGCCATGGTATACCTGGTGCTGAGGTTAACCGCACTGGTTACGTCGGAGCCATTCCTGGTTCTTCTTACAGTAGTGGTCCTGCTCCAGGTGTCATTCTCAATGTCCAGAACATGATGGAAGAAGTATACACTCCTATTTGGAACAGCATTGGCGTGATCAATGGTACCAACCCGGATGAAACCATCATCATTGGCAACCATCGCGATGCGTGGATTATCGGTGGTGCTGGTAAGCAAACTCTTCAATTTGGTATGCTGTATCGATGCTAACCATTGCGCGTAGCCGACCCCAACTCAGGCACCGCTGTGATCGTTGAGCTGGGCCGTGCTTTCGGCAAGCTCCTCGCTCAAGGCTGGAAGCCAAAACGCAACATTGTTCTCTGCTCCTGGGATGCTGAAGAATATGGCCTCGTTGGTTCCACCGAGTGGGTTGAGGAGTACATCCCGTGGCTTACCGGCACCGCCGTGTCATACCTCAACATTGACATCGCGGCAAGTGGCCCTCACCCAATGATTGCCGCCACACCTGAGCTCCACACAATCGCGACGGATGTCATGAAGAAGATCTCTTGGCCCAATACCAACCGCACCATGTACGACATCTGGTATGAGGACACAAACGGTACCGTCGGAGTACTTGGCAGCGGGAGTGATTACACTGCATTTGTTCACCGCGGTATTGGCTCGGTAAGTGGTCCAGTGGCCTAGCCTGAGATACTCTATTATTGACACTGACCGGAAATAGATCGACATGGGTAGTGATGGTGGTCCCACAGACCCTCTGTACCCTTACCACAGCAACTACGATTCATACTACTGGATGTCGACCTATGGTGACCCTGGCTTCCACCACCACGAAGCTATGGGCGAATACCTATCGCTCCTTGCATACAACCTGGCAACCGCAGAGCTAATTCCGTTTAATCTTCCCAACTACGCGGACCAGATGGACCTTTACTTCGAAGAACTCAGCGATTTTGTCAGCACTAGCTCCGGTAATGTCAGCACCTCCGAGCTGCGCGATGCGATCGACACCTTCAGAACCCAGGCCAACGAAGTCGCGGAACTCTCCCAATTGGCAGTCGGCACCAACAACACGGAGCTTCTTCAAGTTGTGAATCACAAGTACAGGGACTTCCAGCGCGGTTTCACATCTCAGGGCGGTCTGGTCAACAGAGAGTTCTATCAACACACCATCTTCGCACCTGGTATTGACACTGGTGAGTTCAACCCCACTGAACTTGTGGAAAACTGCTGACTTTCGCAGGGTATGCACCCGTTACCTTCCCTGGCATCACCGAAGCTGTCGACGCTGGCAACTTCACTCTCGCCCAAGAGTGGGTGCGCAAGACTGCAGCGGCTATCCGCGTCGCAGGCAACATCATCAAGACATAGATTGGCGTCGTTGCCCCGTTGTCAAATGTGTAATGAACCTCGATGAAGAATGACTTACGAATGACTGATGGTTGTTTGTGAGACGGAGATGATCCAAAAGAGATGAAAGTGATAGGAGGCGGAGGCTTCAAACTACCTATTCCACGATAGTGGCTAATGTATACGATCAAAAAGCATGACCAGCAAGCTCTATGTACATATTTGATGCCGATTGGTTCCCATAACGGCAGATTGTGATCGTGAAATAAAGGTTATAACCAATGTTGTTAGCAATGGAAGCACTCCGATTTTTGACCTGAAACAGACAGCTATTTTATCATCTGGTAAGTTGGGCCACAAGGAGTGCATACATGCGCAAGTACTTTTAACCGAGGCTATGATCACACCACTCCGATACTGTCGCCAAGTGCATGCTTCAAATACTACCATTATCTCCAACTACATCTCCAACGAAGGTATACTAACTCACAATGCAATTAATCCGCGCGGCCCACAAACCCAACACTGCCTCCAAGCAGCCCACCGAAACCTTCACAGGAACGGTGCACATGGATCCGATCTTCACGGCGGACGATTGCATGGGAAACAATGTTTGCTTCACTCCCGGTGCACGAACATTCTGGCACACGCACGAGCGCGGCCAGATCTTGACAGTCACGATTGGAACGGGATTTGTTTGCTCGAAAGGAGAGGCACCGAGGAAGCTGATGGTGGGAGATGTAGTGCACATTCCTGCAGGCGAGACGCACTGGCACGGTGCTACGAATAACACGATTATGGCTCATACGGCGATTTCTCTGGGTAGTGAGTTGTTACATTATTGGTATTTCTGAGTTTTGCTAATTATTGTGTTGTAGAAACATCTTGGAGGGAGGAAGTTGAGCAGGCTGAGTACGACAAGGCACATGAGGTGACGGAATGAAAGGTCACTGTCAGATTTGATCAAGGCTTCACGATTTACGAAAAATTACCAGATCGTTTATGGTCCCTTTGCAGCATGATAAGAGACATTCGGATGATACTTGCGCGATAACGGACATGGAGGTCCGACGTCGCACATCTCGATACCGATGACTTCATCAACATTGGTGAGGGGGGCTGGGACCTGCATTAGCGCCACCAATGTCCCGAGCCCGAACATATCCATCTCCTCGACAAACACTATTCTGCAATCCTGTAAGTCGCCCTCGATCAGCATAAGGGCTCCAGATGTACGATTACCGTTGCCGACGAGAAATGTCATCAAAAGGTCTGATCCTCTTTGGCACCGGACTCGTGATGCGAGATTCAAAAGACGCACGTCGGACTTCAGCATATGCACGGATGATGCTTACAACCAAAGTCCGACACCTAGACTTACTTGAATCTGCAGGCCTATAGAAGAATGTCCGATGCCTGAAGTATGGTAGGTAGCCGGTCTCGTTTCATTTCATTTGTCCCTCTTACTTGCCAGCTTCTGTGACATTGCTAGCTTATCAAAACTTCTATCCATTATTCACCATGGGCTTGATAGTACCAGAACGCAAGATCAAGATCGCCATTGCTGGCGGAGGCATCGCAGGCCTAGCACTCGCTGCAGGTCTCGCGAAGAAGCCACATGTCGAAGTTCACGTCTACGAGGGCGTGCCTGAATACAAAGATGTCGGCGCCGGCCTTGCGCTCCACATGAACGCTATCAAAGCAATGGCACTGATCGGACCGGAAGTCAAGCAAGTCTATTTCGACAAAGCGCTCAGCCAGGGCGACGAAAATGTCGAGATGGTCACAGAAGTCATACTGGGCGAGGGTCCGAACCAGGGCGAGCTCGTCGCAGAGCTGGGAAGAGCCAAGGGAAGAAAGACAGTTGCAAGGTCAGATCTGCTCGATGGTCTACTACAACTTGTCCCCAAGGACTGCATAACTTTTGGCAAGAAGCTCGAAACAATCTCAGAAGTTGCGGGCGATGAACACCCAATCCATCTCACATTCAAGGACGGATCTACTGCACAAGCCGACTGCCTGATCGGCGCGGATGGCATTCACAGCGAGACTCGCAAGTACCTACTTGGACCTGATCATTCTGCCACCAAGCCTGTCAACCACGATGGCTGGCAAGTATACCGTACCATGGTCTCCGTCGAGGAAGCGAAAAAGCACATCAACGAGAAGTGGACCCGCTGCGTGCCGATCCTCCTCGGACCTCAAGGACATGTCAACTGCATCCCAGTGAACAAGGGTACACGTCTTAGCGCTGGTGTCGCCGTGCGAGGTGCAAAGTTCACTGATGGCGGAGCGCCGCCTCTTGACCCAGCATTATACGCGAACTACAGCGAAGACGCTCGTAAGATCGTTGAGTTGGTGGCACGGGACACGAGCGCCTCTTGGACTGCTGCGGACCATGATCATGCGCCATACTACCACAAGGGACACATCGCTATGATGGGAGACGCTGCACACGCCAGCATGCCATTCGCTGGCAACGGCGCAGCACAAGCCCTTGAGGACTCGTCCGTACTAGACTATCTCTTTTCCGAGATCACCGACCCTTCACAGATCCCAGCTGCTTTTGAGGCATTCGATACCGTGAGAAGACCACGCTCGCAAAAAGTCGTGGACCTGGCGAGACAGTTTGGCAGAGTTTACGCATACGCAGAGGATGACATGCACAAGGACCCCGTTAAGATGAAGCAATTCTTTGCAGGCGCAGCAGCTTTTACCAACAACGCGGACCTGCAGAAGCAGAATGACGATGCTATGAACATTTTCAAGGCTGCTATCACCGGAGAGGTCAAGGGCACAGGAGCCGTGGAAGTGGTGTAGAGGTTTTGCTTACAATCGCGAATTATGTTACAAGGACATCTCAGAGCAATTTTCCTTCTCCATTATTATACCCTGATCCCTCATCACCCTCCACTCTACGCTCGGCGTCCTTGCCAAACATCTTCTTTGCCCATTCCAGAGCTCTCGCAGTCGCCTCCCTCATGTCTCCACGCTCTTCCTCGCTATCTTGTTCATCTGCCCACGTCACGCGAGCAAGTATTACAGGGCCAATCTCAGGTTTCCACGCCCTTTGGATAGCTGGGCCTGGCAAAAATAAGGCTGCAGGCGAGATAGCCACATCAACTTCATGCGCAAATGTTGGACTCGGATTGGGTTCGGCTCCGATATCGAGATCAAGTTCTGGAAAGGGCTCGGCTGGTGATGATGTTTGGGAGTGGTTTGCTGCGAGGTCTGGCCGCATTTCTGTTTCCTCCTTCGCTGTCACCTTTTGGGATGGCGCAATTTAGGAGTGCGAGCCGAGAATCTGTGGTGAAGATGCTGGTTTTTGGGCCGGTTGATCCATGAGCGCGTCTTTCTGTCCTGCAACTTTCTCTTTCGTTACTACCAAGTATGAAGCCTGGTCTTGGTGGTGCGAGGTTGAACGTGATTTAGTCGGTTTGGCAGGCGAAGTTGCATACGAGCAATGGAAATGTTTATGGCGGCACAAACAATCAGGCTCATTGACTGACACGAAGGTTATGTTGTGGGCATATGCCATATATGCCTGTTGCCTTCGTCGACTGATGCTATTTCATGCGACGTATGTTTACCCTATTAGGAGACAAGCTAGGCAAATCCTCGTGATATCCATATGGTACCCGTTGCTTCGTTTGTGCTGGCCAGTATGCGACAAGCTCAAATATGTACTTAAGGTACCTCAGAGTAAGCGCTTAAGCACTTAGCAGTGGTCGATCAAAAGGACGCTAGGCACAGCAGGGTCACATGCATCCTACCTTATGCTTTACTGCAAACCTCTGACAACAGAGGGACTGAATTGGTCAAGCACATTTTCAGGGCAAGATTTAGATTGTGGAGCATAGTACTCGACAATCTTTGTCTAAACTCTGTTGGACAGATACATTACCTTGTTTATTCCTCGCCCTGGCAAGGCTGTGTCTGGATGCACGGCTTCTACGTGGGGCTGTGCAATCAACCGCAGCAACTCTTTTAAGGGATGCCTCGTCTAGAAGCAAGAGTACACACGCAAATCTCTCCCTTTCTTCGACTTTCAACACTTACCATACTCATGTTGTACGACAGATCCAACATCCCGAAAAGCCTTGCACGATGGCGGAGCTCGCGGCCGTCGGTGTTGCATCCTGCATCCTACAAGTTGTTGACTTTAGTGCGAAAGTGATCAAAACCAGTTACATCCTGATCTCAGCCTCTCAAGATGCACTGCGAGAAGAGATCCATCTGTCAAGACTGGTGCACGAGCAGGATGCACTTGCTGAACGCCTGCAAGTGTCGTTAAGATCAAGACCTGTGCTCACTGCTAATGAGAAGGCCGTGGTAAATCTGTCAGGCGAGGTCAAGACAGAAACAGACAATATACTGCGTATTCTCAGTCAGTTCAAGCTGGCCTCAGCAGGCCAGAACTGCTTCAAGCGATCGATGCACAGCGCCAAAACAGCTTTCAAAATTCACAGCAAAAAGCAAGCAGTCGAAGATCACAGAAAGAAGCTACAACTCGTCAACGGCCAGCTTGCTGTAGCTCTGCTGTCGGTATTAAGGTATGAATTAGCATGACGTTGCGCCTAACCGCATGATGGTGCTGACTCAGTCGCCCTTAGAGACCAGAATGAAGGCAACAGCGAGAATCTTCAGAAGCTGCAGCAGAATCTTGACTTCACCAGGCACGATGTTATGTCGCTGATCCTGAAATCCCAAGACGAGCTGAAGCTCTGCTTTGACAAGCATGAGGACTGCAGGCAAGCTCGGATCTGGGCCATCATCAACAGTCTAAGGTTTGTCGACATGCAATCTCGCCAGGACTCGATAAGGACAGCATTCCCTGCGACGTATCGCTGGGCTCTGGAGCAGGACACATCCGGACTAAGGACCTGGCTGCGCGGCGGCTCCGACATTTACTGGGTGTCGGGCAAGGCTGGATCCGGCAAATCGACATTCATGAAGTTCTTGAGCAACGATCGACGCACAGATGGCTACCTCCGCCAATGGTCCGGTCCGGATGCAGATTTGATCGTGGTGGAATGCTACTTCTGGTACCTCGGGTCTGCTTTGCAAAAGTCTATCGAAGGCCTGCTACGAACGATTGTGTATCAGATTCTCTGCAGCTGCCCAAAAGTGGTCGAGACAATCTTACCAGTGAGATGGGCAAATGCCGAGGCCTACCAACATGCTCCTCAAGCAGCTTGGAGCTTAGAAGAACTTCGAAATGTCATTCGGAATATCGCAAAGGCTATCTCACACGTCAATGCGAAGACGAACGTGACCAGGACACCGAAATGCTGCATATTTATCGACGGCTTGGACGAATATAGCGGAAATCACCTCGAGCTAGTACGCATCCTGGAAGTGCTCGCTTCTCATGGGGACACGAAGCTCTGTGTTTCGAGTCGTCCCTGGAATGTCTTCGTGAAAGCCTTCGAGCTGCAAAAGCCACACTTGTGTTTACAGGACCTGACAAAGAGCGATATCAAACATTACGTGGAATCCAACTTGAAGAACGCTTTGATCGAATCGGCTTCGCGGGATCCCAACCCTTCGGTCCAGGTAGACATCAACTTGATCATCGTCGAAATTGTCAAGCGTGCTGAAGGGGTCTTCCTCTGGGTGTACCTTGTCGTCGAGTCAGTGCTTCGAGGCCTTGGCGAGGACGACAGTATTGCAACACTCAGGCAACGTGTACAGCAGTTTCCCTCTGACCTTGAAGGGTTTTTCGACATCATCATTTCACGTGTTGACACTGTCTACCAGTTTCAGACCACACAAGCCCTCGCACTTGCATACTTGTATGCCGATGACGACGACATCGCAGCCGAGTGCTCGTCATACCTGGACTTTGCATTGCTTGAACAAAGTCCTACCGGGTTGGAGAATCCGCAGTATCTTTGGGATCGGGGACCGCAGGCCCTGTCAGCTGAGGGCTTTGTAGCTCTCGTACGAAAGACAAGGACATTCCTCAGCGCTTGCTGCAAAGACCTCCTAGTCGTAAATATCCCCCGCGACTCTACTGCTATAGAAGCCTGTGCTGCAGACCCCTGCACTGTGAAGGTACAGTTCTTGCATCGCACCGTTTTCGAATACCTAGGAACGCCAGAACGTCAAAGTCAACTCCGGCAATTGGTACCCAAATGCTACAAGGATGGTTCTGTTTTCCATATCTTGAATATAGGCAAGCTGAAATACTATTGGGCACATCGGCCGAGTGACCTTTCCGATTACTTCACACGGCAGGCATCATTCTCCCTGGACCATCAGTGGACGGGCCTCAGCGTTGCGTTTATCGATCAAATCCACAAATGTCAACCTCTACACCAGGAGCCGCGATGCGTAGCTATCGGACAGGCGTACATCGCCTTCCGACAGTTTGACACGTTTCGAAAGCAATATGTCGCCGTTGGATGTGATCGGCGACCACCGCTTCAGTGCCTTCGACTTCGGAATATGACTTGCGAAACCGGGTTTCAGAATCCCGCGGATGGATACGGTTCCATACACACGCGCCTGCTCACTGCTACTCTTGGCGTAGCCAATTGCATGACATTCCAGTCGGAAGAAGTCGACCTCGACATACTTGCGCTCATACTGAAAGACTTCAGCAAAGCGCAGGATATGTTAGGGGAAAGGGTTTTACTCGGATTCCTGGAATCGGCCCTGCCGCCGCTTGCCGCTGCCAGCATCGCAGCCCACCAGTGCAGCCACACTTGGGCAGCTTTCTTCGGAAGTTATAGCGTACGACATATGTACGACATCGTCCAGTTGCTGATGCGCGATGGCCCAGACACCATGAGGGGACTCTTCTTCGACGTATGTCCAGTGTCAGAAGATATTTCCTACGAAGTGGTTTGGGGATACCTCACGCAGTACACGCCTGGAAGCGTGACATGGCCGGGTGATACCATGGATCGGCAACTAGCAAAGCCGATGGAACAAGAAGGCACAGACCGGGTGGGGTCTTCAAGAAGCACTGGCATCAACCTCATAGGGCGTAAGAGGCCCCCACAGGACGATGAGGACCAGTTGCATGCAGCGAGAGGGGCCCGAGATAGAAATTTTGTTGAGTATTCTGGGGGCCCTCGAAAGGCGTTCCGTGGGGTGCATCCTCTTCTTGTTGCAAGAAGTGGAAAGCTCTGCGATTATGACTATGTCTTTCACGGTCCTGGACGATGGTGGTCGAGTGATGTAGACGACGGATAGGATGCGCGTATGAGGAAAGAAGAAAGTACAATGAGGTCCGGTGCACCAATGGCTTGTGCGAATGAACAGAATGTGTGGTACCTTGGTCTATACAGTACAGCTGAAACACAGTTCCAAGTGTTCTGATTCACTTTAAAATCAATGTTACGTGTCGGCATGGCAGGTTGTTTTTCTGGAGACCATCAGATTGTAGTACAAAGAATTGTCGCTAGGAATCAGCGTGTAGTCTGAGATTGAAGCACCTTTGGTAACACAAAGACAACACAGCACACCTTTGAAGCGCCTCTATACTATCGTGATAGTGTCGTAGAGGAGAAGGACTGATGCTTGGTAACTCATGATCATTTTGCAAGACGCTCGCGTGAGGTGCCCCAAAAATATGCTTGATGCGGATCTCTCAAAGAGTCTTAACGGCCGGTAAGAGGCTTGGTAACATCATCCGCGTTGTTGCCAGCCTAGTGGCAAGGATGTCAGTAATGATAATCTTACATCAAAAGCGAGGACACAACATACGAATTTACCAAGCGGGTTCTGCAAAGCACCTCCAGCAGCGTTGCCAACGCCAGTCTTGAGCTCCTTAACGTCTTTCTGATCACTTGCGGGAATCTTCTCGACGTAACTCTTGGTCAGGTAGCTTGCTTTGTTCTCGCCCAAGGTGTCAAGGGCCTTCTCCTCGAGCTCGCGCTTGAGCCATGGTGGGATGCCGAACCTGGGTGATATATCAGCTTGCCGATCATATTAAGTATAAATGGGATCGACTTGCAGGTAGACGCCGCCGGCTACGACAGCGAGCAGTACGAGGATTATCACTAGGATGGACATAGTTGTTGATGATAAGGATTGTTTGGTGTGGTAATGGTTGATTGTGGTTGGTGGTAGGCTGTTGTTGCACCAGTAGAACTGATATGCTACTTGCAATGATAGGTTGTGAGCAATGTTATATTGGATGCAGTGTTTTTGTCAAGAGGCTCCAATCAAGTTTCGCCGATGTTGGCACGAG
>Ga0265797_10013089_pt1 | contig 10040 bp, 7 predicted proteins | sample P2T30metagenome_FD_192433 | JGI IMG/M metagenome (GOLD analysis project Ga0265797, IMG submission 192433) | Plant litter microbial communities from East Loma Ridge, Irvine, California - P2 T30 | ecosystem: Environmental > Terrestrial > Plant litter > Unclassified | place: USA: California... | reverse complement strand
CTTGGAAGTCGGAGTAGGTCGTTCCGTCGACTGCTTCGGCGTTGGGGTGTTTGAGGGCGTTGGTTCTGATTAGGGATGGGAGGGTTGCTTGCGTTCTGGTCATTTTGCTTCGAGAGATTGTAGAGGTAGTTGCAATTGTTCTTTGCTATAGCGATTCGATTATTCCCCTAAGCGATAGAACAGCAATGCGATCGTTGGTAAGTATAGTAAGTATACCTTACGGATGGATAAATTCCAAACGCGATCGACACTTGCGTTAACAAATGCAATCGGGTGACGTACGCAGGCTTTGCTCGCGGTTGTGGTTGTGGTGTGTTCTCTATGGATAACGAGTGGATCTAGACCTATTGACTCGAGTCCGCTTCGTGTCGATCTGTTGATCGGATCGTTGCCCAGCCCAATGATGATCTTCGACTACATTGTTGCCGGTAACTCTCGAGCCACCAGTGATCTGCGCATTCCACTTTCGGCAATCATCGATCGTTCTGCCCTCAATAATGTTCGATCATCCAAGCTGGTGGAGACTTTCGTGCAAAATCTCGATAAGGAAGACAGGCTCCACCCTCGCTCTTATCTTGAACAATAGCTCACAAACGACGACTGTGGGTTTGATATTTGACAACAAAACTCAATCAATGTTACGAAACTGTGGGGCTGCTGTACAGAGAGTGTTCTTTGCTGCTAAATCTCGACCTTAGAGCTCTTACGCCTCAGAACAGGCCCCAACTTCCACAACGAAACAGACAACCCGCCAATAATAAACGCCACGAGCGCCAGAACCGAATTGCCCCATCCCAACCCCAACTCGTCGAAAAGGCTGTCAGCGAAGAGTGGGAACCCAAAGCCAGCCAGGAACCGCAACACGTTCATACCTGCCATCGCCGAAGCGGCAAAGCCGCGTTTTGAATAGCAGTCGAGGATGTAATGCTGTATAGCGACCAACGGAGCCAGTATTCCGGCGCCGACAAGCAAGAGGCCGATGTCTGGGACCAGCCAATATACCTTGTATTGCGCCGTCCATCCGTACAGCAGTAGACCGAGCGGTAGGATCGAACCGCTGGCTGCGAGGTATGGCATTCTTGCTTCCGGGAACGTCCCGTTCTTTGACAGTTTCTTGTACAGTTTGTCCATGGCTTTGCCGCTGACGAGGACGCTCAACACGAAGCCAAGTAGCATCGCGAGGTAATGCAAGGTTGATATGCCCACAGATTGCCCGTATGTTTCCCTGAAGGTGCTCGAGATGGTGGTGAGGAACAGGTAGTAGATGCCGAAGATGATCGCCGCGTATGCCGCGAGGACCTGGATGATGGGCTGGGTGCCCAGGAGGTAGAATGGTCTACGCAAAGCCAGAGGGATGTCGCGGAGTGATGGGCGCTTCTTGCGGTTGAGTTTGGGTGCGTATGTCTCTGGGAGCAAGGCCGTTACCATGACGAGGACAATGGCCGTGGCGATTGCGCAGACGTAAAACGACCACCGCCAGCTGCCGATGGATTGAAGGATCCAGCCACCGACTATCGGGCCGAGCTGTACGGAAGCATGTCAGTTGATAAATTGAGTTGTTACCAGTGTTCGTCGTACGAACCGCAGGGCCGGCCAGTTGAAGGCCCATGTAGACAGCCATAGCTGACCCTCGTTCTTGAGGCGTATACATATCGCCGACACTTGCTACGCCAACGGCCAAGGGAGCACATCCGCCCAAACCGGAAAGCACCCTGAACACGATGAACTGGGCGCTATTCTGTGCAACACCGCAGGCGACAGTAAATGCCAGAAACAAGGCCGTAGACCACAGGATGACCGGTCGGCGGCCCACCAACTCCGAGGTAGGTGCTAAGGCCAATGTACCGATGGCATAAGGCAGGACGAAGGCTGAGAGTAAGAGCTGGACGAACGATCGTTAGCACCTTTCTAATCCGATGCGAGGCGCAGGCGACTTGCGACTTACATTGCGCTTCACGGAAGACGTTACGCCGAATTCTCCCGCAATAGCCTCCAGAGACGGTGCTATCATCGACGAGGCGAATGGCTCCAAGAATGCCAGAATACCAATACAAGCCGTGGTTCTTAGCCTCAAGGCTTTTGGCCAGCGCCGGGGATCGTTGATTGCATCGCCATCATTGTCGACTTCGCCCTGTCCCTTCTCATGCTCATCTCTGACACTGCCATCTTCGCTTTCCTGTGGCTTTTGAGACTCTGACATTGTCGGATGTCTGGTCGATCGGTCCAGGTATGGGCATATCGCTGTCGGCCATTGTGTGTATGTATGATGGATCTCAGAGAACTCGCAATCTTGACGTCGTCCTGCGCTACCAACCACGATTACCGTCGATCATAACATACCCTCGGACCAAGGGCGGCTGGCGTCATCCCAACTGAGATCTTCACCTTATCGAGGCGTACAACGATGAATCAACATGGTTTCTGCCTGCATATACTCGATTGAGGCTTTGGCGAGACTGATCGAAGATCAGCCCGTGAGGTATAAGACAGCAGCATGGTTGGCCTGGGAGATGATAATACGCGTAACCGTCCCCGTGGTCCCGAACCCCGGTGGCCGACCCACATCACGCTATCACGCAGATCAGTGGAGCCGGTAGATCTTGAGCTTAGGCACTCTTAGTTGCGATGCATCCACATCTTTAAACAGCAGACCGACCATCAAAAGTAAAGATCATTGCATTTTGGTCTTACGCAAGATCTACGAAGTTTGTTTATCGTTACAGCATAAAACTCATATTACCATCAATCCATCATTCACAGTACCATCAAGCATGGCGCCTGCAGCGATAGTCATTCCCGAAAACAACATTGTTGTCGATCGCAAAATCAACAAGAATGAATCGCCCGCGACGAGATTGCGAAACAACCTGGAGACCGGAGCCGGTCTGATCGTTTGTCCTGGTGTTTATGATGGGTTGTCTGCGAGGATCGCAATTGACGTAGGGTTCGACGCATTATACATGGTACGTCCGCCACATCTCGTTCCCAACTGGAAACTCGGGACTACGAAGCAGGACAACGTGCAACGACAGCTAACACGACTAACAGACAGGAGCGGGTACCACGGCTTCCAGGCTGGGCCAGCCGGATCTTGGAATCGCTCAATTGGCAGACATGAGAGGAAACGCCGAAATGATAGCCGGACTCGATCGAAACACGCCATTGATCGCAGACATGGACACCGGTTTTGGAGGTCCGATGATGGTCGAACGCGCAGTCATCGAATACGCCCGCGCCGGCGTCGCCGCTTTCCACATCGAAGACCAAGTGCTCCAGAAGAGATGCGGACACCTCAGCGGCAAGGAAGTCGTGGGCGTCGACGAGTATGTGTCCCGGATCCGCGCTGCAAAACTCGCGAGAGACAAGATTGGCAGTGACATTGTCATCATCGGTCGTACCGATTCTTTGCAGAAGCTTGGATACGAGGAGGCGATCCGTCGATTGAGGGCAGCGTGGGAGGCTGGTGCTGATGCTGGGCAGTTGGAAGGAGTGACAAGTAAGGAGATGGCCCGTCGAGCCGTTCAGGATCTCAGCCCTTTGCCGCTTTTGCTGAATATGGTCGAGCATGGTGTGACACCCATCATCACCACCATGGAAGCGGAGGAGATGGGATTTCGAATCATGATTTTCTCCTTTAGTTGCTTAGCTCCCGCGTACGTGGCAATCAGGCAAACGCTAGAGAAATTGAAGTTGGAGGGGGTTACTGGTGTCCCTCAAGAGGCCAGGCCTCGGGCGATATTCGATGTTTGCGGTTTGCAGGAGAAGATGGAGATCGATGAGGCGGCCGGAGGTAATTTGGAGAAAGCTTGAACGAATCTGTCTGATGATCGCTGCGGGCCCTATGATTGACGACCGAATGGAGAGTACATATTTCAGTTGATCCTAAATTTTGTAATATGTCGAAATACACTATTTTTCCATGCATTCGGCTGTCTACACAACGTCCAACTCTGAAGGAGTCCACGTCCTGACTCCGAACTGCATACCCATCGAGACAATTTGCGCGAGCCAAAGTGTTTTGCGGAAAAGCAGCTGGTCCTGCTCGTCGAACGAGCGGCGAAGGATGTCTTCAGCTCTATCGCAGTCGACGAAGCCCAGGTGCAACAAGTTCTTCCGATTGATCAGGGAGCAAAGCTTCTGGTGCAGCGGTCCGCCTATCTTCCACTTGAATGGCGCTGCGAAAGCATATTTCCGGCGCTCATATACCTCTTGCGTGAGGTATGGCGCCGCCGCTTGTCGGAAAAGCCATTTCTCAACAGGCGCCTTCCGCCCGTCCAGATGAACAAGCAGATCAACCGGGAGTGTGCTTGCGAACTCGGCGAGAACATGATCCAGTAATGGCGGTCGAGACTCGACGCCGTGTGCCATCTCTGCGCCATCGCTGACTGCCGCTATCACCGCGTTTGGCAGAATGGTTCTGTTCCACGCCAGCATGCCGCGGCGCACGGGATGGTATGTTGCCATCTCTTCGACTTCTTTGCCATCGAAACTCTCGTGCATAGCTTGAAAGGGATCGTTGAGCCGGCGTACTTCATCCTTCAACCATTCATCGTGTGTTGAGACTGCAAGGTTACAAAACGAAGCCGGTAGACTCAGAGCTTGCGCATACTTACTCAGATGTCGTTGGTCGCCGACCGTCTCGGCACCGTACCATGCGGCCTTTTCGTAATACTCTTGTTTCAGTATCTTGAAGTCCTCGTCGCTGGCGTTGAGCAGGTGCTTTGCGCGCTGTCTATCATCCTCCAGGAGTCTGTCGGCAGCGAAAAACGGGTAGCCACCAAACACCTCGTCACCGCCATCACCGTTGAGGACCACCTTGAATCCGCGACTAGAGATGTGTCGGGCCAGAGCCTTCTTTGCAACGTGCTGCAAATCCCACATGAGGGCTTCGCCTTTCCAGCACGACTCCTCAAATTCATCGGCCAGGTTTTGCTCGGAGACGACGACTTTCTCGAGAGGCAATCCTAAATGTTCTGCAGTCCGGGCTGCAATGCTGGACTCGTCAAGTTCGCTGTCATTCGGGAACGCTATCGTGAAGCATGTCGGTAATGGAGGTGCTTTGCCTCCAGTCTTCTCAAGTCTCTGTCTAGCCAGGTGCGAGGCAATGCCAGCAACAGTGCTGCTGTCAACGCCGCCGCTCAGGAGTATGCCGACGGGAACATCGGCAGAGTCGAGGCGAATACGGACTGCTTCAAGAAGCAGGTTGCGGGCTTCGATGGTAAGTTGGTCCGCGGATCGATCGTCGTGACCTCCCTTATTGGCAGGGTACTTCGCCTGGTAGTACGGTTTGAACTCGAGTGGCTCTGCTTGACCTTGTCTGTAAACAGTCATGTTTCCCTGCGGCACTCTTCTGATGCCCTTGAAGAGCGATCTGTTTCCGTAATGGCCTCCACCCTGGGCCAGACCATGGACGTCCCATGCAAGGTCCTGCTTCCTGTCCATCAATCCCACCACGCCTTTGCACTGCGTCGCTATCAAAAGCTTCCCGTCGAAAATGCCGTAGTGCAGTGGCTTGACACCAAAGCGATCCCGTGCCGCAATCAGAGTTTGAGTCTTGCCATCGTACACGACAAGCGAGAACTCGCCGCGAAGATAGTCGACAAACCCAGATCCATAGCGTTTGTATAGCGGGATGACCATCTCGGAGTCCGAGGTGGATTGGAAGCTGTACTCCTTCTCGAGCTGGGCGCGCAAGGTGGGCTCATAGTACAGTTCGCCGTTAACAACGATGTGGATGTCGTCGCTCTCGTCGACGCTGTGTAACGGCTGGTGTCCGGCACAGCTCAAGTCTCTGGTGGATAGTCGAACGTGGCCGAGGCCTACACTCCCGTCTGGAGATGTCCAGATGCCTTTTGCATCAGGGCCACGATGGCGTTGCGCTTCTATGCTGTCTGCGATTGATATTGATTAGTCTTTGCTGTGGTCCTCATGGTCCGACGTAGACTCGTGGGAAACAGATAGTTTGAGACGGTAGCAATCTGTCCCACGAGAAGTAGGGTTTGGACATGTTCGCGACACTCACAATCAAGTTTCGCGGCCGTCTGGCTGTAACAGTCGTTGGCATTGCCATTGTTAGCGGTATTCCTTCGTTTCAAATCGAAATAAGCACTGATGCCGCACATCTTCAATGGCTCGAGTATCGATAGCAATCGTAGGAAGTTCTCGCAGAGGTTGATCGACTGATGCAGGCTGATCAAATATTTCCTCGAGATGTTAAGGTGATCTACAGCTAGGCTTGATGACATAGTCTTGATCACCAGATTAGGGTTCACTTACGAGCTGCCGACTGTGACGATAAAGAGCAGCACAGCGGCTCCCGATCGGCGCTGTTGATGCAGGGTGGAGTTTCCACTTGCTCGGAATGTTTATTAGCTCCTTCATTATTCCCTTTGGTCTGATCTGATGGCATAGGATCAAGAAGATCATGACCGTAGCACTGTTAGTGTGCGGAAGACGTTTTTGGTGAACAATTTGATGTCGAGTTCATGATGTTGACAAGGCCATCGGCGATTATCTTCAAGCCAAGCCACCGTGGATGTTGGTGACCATGAAAGTTACAGCTATAGAAGTCGGTCGAACGGTAAGCATCATGATAGCGATCGCATGGAAATAGCCAATCATCCGATTGACACAAACCACTCTTTCATTAGAGATATACTTGCCTGAAGCTTTTCCGTCTCAAAGGTCTAGACTCGCTACAACCTTTGAAGCAAAATGGAACAACACGCATGAGACTCTGTGAAATGTACTAAGAGGTACTCTTGGTGCAGGCCATGGCAGGCGTCGCACTAGAGAACGTATGACTTCTGATCGATCACATCCCATCAGGCGGAAAGTGTGCGTGAAGGTGAGAGAACTTTGGAAGCCACTAGGCGAATTAAGCAGTGCGGATTGCACAAATATCCCTGCGGCGATCGATCAAGTGGGCCCCGTTATCCTTGGCAACTGTTGGAAGACGCGTCCAAGGGTCCCTTGGTCCTTACACCAATGATATACCTTTACTATGTGACTTGACTTCTCAATTTGGTGGAGACACAACCGAGAAAGAACAGCGATCATGCACAAACCAAATCGGGTTGCTGCACCATTGCACCACACAGCGTAAGGCCATGCTATTGTGACGTAGTCCGTTACATACCATCATTCCATGGACGACATGTCAACGGCAGGCATAGACAGCAGTAAGCTATCCATTTCTCGACAACTCGCAAAGCGCAGCCAAAGGTTTCACGCGTAACGTGATCGGTGATGATGACGACCAAATCTACTACTGCTACTAGTACTGCTAATAACATCTACGAAGCCGTCTTTGGCACACACGCGAGTGGGCATGACAGCAATGCCTCGGCCGTGGCAGCCGTAGACCTGGGCAAGAGCAACGATCACATCACATATGCTCAGCTGCGAAGGCATGTGGATGGTCTCCGAGCCTCGTCTGCCATTGGGGCAGGCGAGAAGGTCGCTTTGGTGATGCCGAACAGTCTCGAGTTGGTCGTTGGGCTGTTTGCAGTGTGGGCTCAAGGAGCAGCCACGGCGCCGCTGAATCCGGCTTATACCGCCATCGAGTTTAGAGTGAGTACATGTATTGCCGGATGGAACATAGTCGTGACAGACGCTGATGTCTAACCTTCACAGGACTTGTTCGCGGATCTCGGTGTCACAAAGGCATTGGTTCTAGCGGGCGACGACAAGATCAAAGAAGTCTTGAGGAAAGCATCCAGCGGTCTGGACATCATCGAAGTTGATCTATCTGGTGCTGTTCAAGCTTCCGAAGGCACATCTCCGGCCAACCAAGGCAATGGCATCGCACTGTATCTGCACACCTCTGGAACAACCGGCAAACCCAAAGCTGTCCCTCTGCGGCATTCCAACCTCCTAAACGGTGCCAGAAACGTGGCGCAAACATACGCTCTCGAGCCGAAGGACCGGACATATCTCCTACAAGTCCTCTTCCACATCCACGGCATAGTCGCAGCACTACTAGCACCCTTGTCAACCCGGGGCAGCATTGTGATCCCGCCAAACGGCAAAGTAGACGCCTCGCGAGCCTGGACAGATTTCCGCGACACCGGCTGCAGCTGGGTGACAGGCACGCCATCGATCCTCCAAGCCCTGCTCGCTGCACCATGCCCCGATCCGATTCCTCAGATCCGCTTCATTCGATCGTGCTCCAGCCCACTGCTGCCAACAGTCTTCAGCGCGCTCCGCAGCCGCTTTGGTTGCCCCGTCATTGAGGCCTACGCAATGACCGAGGCCAGCCACCAGATGTGCAGCAACCGGCTCGATCTGTTCGCTTCTGGCACTGTCGGACCAGAAGCGGGAAATGCAAAGATCTGCATTTGGGACGGCGGGAACATTGCGTGCCAGCTCGGCGTTGAAGGCGAGGTGAGTGTGTCTGGTGAAAACGTCATGGGAGGGTATGAAGGCGTGAGCCCGGAGAAGAACGAAGAGGCATTTTGGCGAGGCGTTGACGAGAGGGGGAACGAAGCTACGTGGTTCCGCACAGGAGACCGTGGTGTTTTGTCGACTGATGGACACCGTCGCTTGACGCTGATCGGTCGTTTGTCAGAGATGGTAAATCGCGGTGGCGAAAAAATATCTCCTGTCGAGGTCGACGAGGCCATCATGCTCGCATCGGACGACGTCAAAGAAGCTGCTTCTTTCTCGGTTCCGGACGATTTCTACGGTCAAGAGATCGAAGCTGCCGTGGTACTCAGTCAGGGATCGAAACTGGATGAAGCTGCGCTCCAGAATCTGCTCGAGAAACGCCTTGCGAAGTTTAAGATCCCCAAGCGGATCCACTTTTGCGAGGGCACAATCCCCAAGGGTAAGACGTCCTGGTGTGACGGTGACTAGAGAGCAAGAACTAATCCATCCGTCTGACACAGGTCCGACTGGGAAGATTCAGCGCAAGAACTTGACGAACCAGTTCGGCGGCGACAGCCGCAGTAAGCAGAACAACGGAAGTCCTGCAGACGCAGACATCTACAAACTCATCGACAAGGCCCTCAACCTACCATCGGGCCAAAGTAGGAAGCAGCCGAAAGCCACTTTGCTAGAGTTGGGCGCAGACAGTCTCAGCTTGGCGAAAATTGTCTCGAGTGTCAAAAGATCTCTGGGCTGCCAGCTCGACATGGCGACCATGTTCTCATTCCCTCAAGTCGAGACTGTCGCCAAGATGGCCAGTAACGCGACCGGGGGAAAGGCGGCCCAAGACTTCAACGTACCCAAGCCCGCTGCGTTTTCGCTTCTGGCAAACGGCAGCCAATCTCTGGAGTCTGCGTGTCAACAAGCTGGCGTCCGGGTCAGCGACGTCGAAGATGCCTTCCCCTTTTCTGCGAACCAAAACGCGTATCTCGAGGTCTTTGTGGGAGACCACAAGGATACCGAATTGATGTGGCAGATAAACAGGTACAAAATCGCAGAAGGTACAGATTCGGCACGGTTGGCCAGCGCGCTGGACACGCTACAGGAACAAGAAGAGTCGCTTCGCTGGGTACTGGCGGAAGACGCCAAAGCCGGGCTGGCGGTACTGCAGTTGCGTCCAGGCGTCAAGAGCTGCATTGAGAAGCTCCGTTGCGGTTCGGATGAAGAAGCCGGCGAGATCTTGGCGAGTCGTCTGGCGTCTTGCAGGCATCGGGCTGGGTCCCGGACGGCAACGATATTCCTGATCGAAATTGGGCAAGAGCTCGAGATGACTTTCATAGAGTCGCATTTCTTCACCGAAGGACAGGGAAGACGCCAGATGCTCGATGCTCTCAATCAAGCATACAATGGCCAGCCGCTAGACGCCTACACCTCATACTCTTCGTTCGTCGAGCGTCATCCAGTTGGCTGTGACTCGAAAGCGGGATTGGAGTTTTGGCGCAAAGAAGCATCTGCCATAGAGTTCAGCGAAGGCTCCGACTGGGGCCTCAAGCAACAGGTTCTGAAGACTCCAGCGAGCCTCGTCAACGATCGCTTGCATCTGGTCGGTATGGTGCAGTCAGTCGACGCGCCCTTCAAGAAGCTCACCATGCAGATGGGCATGTCACTGCCGT
>Ga0265797_10013087_pt1 | contig 10041 bp, 3 predicted proteins | sample P2T30metagenome_FD_192433 | JGI IMG/M metagenome (GOLD analysis project Ga0265797, IMG submission 192433) | Plant litter microbial communities from East Loma Ridge, Irvine, California - P2 T30 | ecosystem: Environmental > Terrestrial > Plant litter > Unclassified | place: USA: California... | reverse complement strand
AACCCTAACCCTAACCCTAACCCTAACCCTAACCCTAACCCTAACCCTAACCCTAACCCTAACCCTAACCCTAACCCTAACCCTAACCCTAACCCTAACCCTAACCCTAACCCTAACCCTAACCCTACCGATTTCATCCTGCGCCTCGTCCCTTCGCCTCCGGCGGCCCTGCCGTCGGCGCCCTGAACGGCTTCTTCTATCTTTTCTTTCCCTTTCCCGGCAATTGGAACCCTCTTCCCTCCTCACTACCTCCGGCGGCCCTGGCGTCGGTGCCCTGAACGGCTTCCCGGTCCTCTTATAACCCTTACCCTAATAGCTACCTATGACCTCCTCGTCACTCCTCCCTACCCCTCCCTCACCTTTGGTGTGGATGTGCACGCCTACATACCCGGCCTCGTCTCTCACTCCCGCCATCCTTTTCTATCGCCATTCTTGCGGGTTCGTTGTTTTCATCTCTACCTCAACTCATACGATACATCATCCTCACCATCTCGTTCGTCTCCATCATCATCGTTACCCTCTTTCTCACCATCCACCTCCAAAACCGTCCCCATCCATCTTCTCCCTCTTCCCCTCCTTCCCAAAACCCCATCGTTTTCTCCATCTCTCCCTCCAGCCATTGCCATTCTTCCCCCTCGCCCTCGTCCGCTTCCCCAAGCCCCATTCTCTGACTGATCAACGCCCCTGCTACATCCACAATCACTCCTCTGTATTGACATCCCCCGCTCGCTACTCCGCTTCTTTGGAACCCTGCCGTCTTACTCCCTTTCGCCGCTGTCTTCTCCTCCCACCTCTGACAAATGCTCTGCGGTACCCAGCAGAACTTGCATCCGCTGAATCGAGTCATCTCCAGCCGCTCTATCTTCCTCGTCACTTCTTCCATCCTCTTCCCCGCCTCTCTGTCGTGTTCTTTGCAATCCTTCCAACTTCGAGCTCTTCGTGCCCGTTGTATCTGCCCTTGCGCCCAACATACCGAGCACCCTACCTTCGTCCACTCATCTAGCCTTTTCGCCAATTCATCCCTTCCCACCTCTCCGCTAGCCCGCTCTGTCAATCTCACTCTCTTTCGCACTCGTGCCTCTTCTCTTCCTTCTCTCTCTTCCTCGTGCACTTCATCCGCCTCCTGTCGTCTTGACCTCTTCGATCCCCTTTCTTCGCTCCTCGCACCATCCGACTCATCCCCGACTTCGATCAATCCTAGCCCTGACTCGGCCTCCTCGCCATCCTCTCGGCTTGATCCCAGCTGTGATCTCGCCTCTATCGCTTCCTCGTCCAGCGCAATTCCTTCCCAATGTTCTGCTGTCGAGTCGTCCGTGACCAATTGCTCGCTCCTCCTTTGCTGTTGTGACGGTATAAACCCTTCTGCCCTCACCACCACCCTCGCCCTCCTTCTTGATCTAACCGTTCCTCTGCACACGTCGCACATTTTCTCGCCGTTCCCACATCCGATTCTGTCCACCCTGCCATCCATCTCTCGGTCCAGCACCACTCTCCTACACTTCTCCCCTTCCAAATACTCGCACATCCCCCTCTCCATCCTGAACCCCTTCTCCAGAATTCTTCGTCCTTCTGTTTCATTGTAGCCTCTCATCATGATCGCCTCGCTTGCCTCCCCATCTCTTCCTGCCCTCCCGCTTTCTTGGGCGTAATCCCTCACCAACTCCTTCACCCCTACGTGCAGAACTACCCTGATGTGCGGTGCGTCCACACCCATCCCCATTGCAGTCGTCGCAGCGAAGACCCTATGCCTCCCCTTCACCAGCTGTTCCAAGATCTTTTTCTTTTTTTCCTCGTCTCCAACGCCTCTGTAGTATACCGGACACTTCAGCATCTCTCCGATTCTCTTGCATTGCTCCACCCTTCTGCAATACACTATTATCTGTCCTTCCTTATGTTCCTCCAATTTTCTGCCCACCAAGTCCGTCACCGTCTCCTCCTCTTTCTTTTTGTCATACTCGACAACCTGGTATGCGATGTTCCTCCTCGTTGTCGAGTCCCTGATCATTCGTACTGTCTTCTTCTCCAGCCCCATCGCTTCGAGCCAACTGGGTTCTTCCTTCGGTGGTAGCGTTGCCGTGAGATATACCATTTGACACCCTCTTCCGGCAAACTCTGCTAGCTCGAGCACTTTCGGCCTCCATGTCTCAGTCGAATCCAGAATTATGTGGCTTTCGTCGACCACTATCCTGTCCAGCTCTCCGGTGGCCTGTTTACCGTTGATGAACCTGTGGAATGCCTTGGTCACTGCGCTCTCTGGTGTCACCAGTACGATCCTGGCGTGCCGGGCAGCCTGGTCGGGCCATCTACCCGCATTGAGACCGACCTCCTGGCATCTCCTTTCCAGATCACTCCTCAGTGAGATCAATGGCACCACTACCACCGTCACTCCCCCAATCGAGCAGAACGCTGGCAGCATGAACATGAGACTCTTGCCTCCTCCCGTCCTCATCACCATTACCACCCTCGGTTCTCCCGACACTATCGTCTTGAGCCCTTCCAACTGCGAGCCTCTGAACGAAGCATTCGGCCCCAACATCTCCCTCAGAACCACGCTCAAGTCTGTCTTCCTCAACTTCGCCCATCTCTCTTCTTCTGATCTCTTCCCATGCTTCTCCATATCGTGTGCTTGCTCAGCCTTCCCTGACATGGCGGACGGCCACCTGATGAACGAGTGCCATGAAACGCTTACCTTCCTGAAAGCCGCTTGTTCCGACTGCGTACTGAACGGGCTCTCTGTCGTCAGAATTCCGTAGATCAGCTCCTCCATCCTCTTGCTGTGTCCGGACTGCGTCTGCCTATCCTCTGCTGCAGCGCCCTCATATATCCGATCCAGCTGCTTCGATACTTCTTCCTCCGGACAGTGTACCCTCTGTATTGCTGGATATAGCTGCCTCCACGTCGACGGCGTCACGAAGAATCCGGCCTGGCACTTTGCCAACTCCCTCTTCATGACTCTCTTCAACCGTTCGGTATTCCAGAAGCCGTCCACGCTGAGCGCTTGTGGCTTGCTGTTCGCCACCATCACTCTACCTCTCCTTCCGTTGCGCAAACCGTCTCTTCTCCCTGCTCGTTCGCCGACCTCTCCTTCGCTCTCTCGACTGCCGTACTCGCCATCGCTCCCTTGGCTGCTTGAATCGCCATCCCTTCCATCGACACTCGCCTCACTGTCGTCTTCCCTCCCACCCTCTTCGCTCTCGCTGTCATCCTTCTCTCCGACACCATCAACCTTGCCATCCCATCGCTCTTCCGGCTCTGGCTCCCAAAGATACTTGCAAAAGTCAAATTCCTTTCTGACTGCCCACCTGAGCATTTGGACGAACGGCTCCACTAGCCACAAGTAGTACACCACCAGTTTACCAACTTCCTCTGGCAGATACCTGTGGATGATCTTCGCTTGGCCACTCTTACTATAGCCCTTATGGTAGCCCGTCACCAGTTCGACCATGCCGTTGTCGATGAAGATCCCTCTCTGCGCTCGTGCGCCCTCCCCGTTCTCGGCCCTGATGCTCACAATTTCTGTCCCTCTGGCCGGAGCTCCGCCTGCCATGTGACACAAAACGATCAGCTCTTCCTTGAATATCGTCACTTCCCGGAAATACTGCTCGACTTTGGTCGAGTTCCACTGCAGCTTGCTCCAATCCGTCGCTTCGTTCATGTCGGTGTTATGCAGAAAATGCCTGATCAAGCGATCTTCTTTCATGATCCGGCTCCACAGCCACTTCCTGCTCTCTACATCCTTCCCGTCCGGCCTCCTGACATTTTTCAACGTTTCTTCGTTCCTCTCGTCTTCCAAGAAGCTCCAGCCTTCTGTGAGATCGCTCGGGTTATCGAACAGCCTACCCAGATGCAGGACTGGCAGCTCTTCTTCGTGCTGTAAAAACAACACCTGCTTCGTGAGCCTGTTTTGACACTTTTCCCACAGCCCGTTTAGCGCGTCTCTCAGATCTCCCATGCTGAAGCTAATTTTATCGATGCAGATCTGCTGACACTTGTTCATCCAAGTGACCCGAGCTCCTGCTTTCTCTGTGAACCTGATCTTCATGCCAAATGTCTTCATGTGCAAGATTCTGTCCATTGGACTCGCCGGTCCACCGTACTCCTGGAGACAAAGTAGCCTGGGGACCATGTCATGCACACCTTCTACAATGCTAACCGCCTCTTTCTTAGCCTCCGCTTCACTCAATCCTTCCTCCTTCAGCCGGTCAATGTCGTTTTGCCTCTGCTTGTAAGCCATAAATACCACCAGCGCTTTACAAATCGTGACAATCGCAGCTAGTTTTGGAGTGAAGTTGAACACGCTCACCCATCCCGCATCTTCTGTATCCAATCCCAGAACTGCCACCGCGGATAGGAAGCCGCTCTGAAACTCGTCGTCTAGCAGTTCCTGATCTAGCATGCTGGCCCAGAAGAGAACGATAGACCATTCCAGTTCTTCCTCGCATGTTCTCCTCGCTCCCCTGTCTAGAGTGGTCGTCTCTCGCCTAGCGAGCGTTTGCATTGCTTCCAACTTCCGTTGTTGCCCTCCCGTTAACTTATAGTCTGGCTTCTTCTCCCAAGTCTGGCTTCTCCAGAGATATCTCAGCAACGATACCCATACTCTGGAGTATTTCTTTTTGGTACTGGCCTCGTGCTTGCTGTAGAATGGAGTTTCGTTGTTTGCAGCCCCTGTTTCTTTCCGGTTCACGTAGTGAAGAGCGGACCTTGGGATATTATGCGGGCTGCTCACATCCATGGCCTTCTTGATCACTCTTCCGGTAGCCCTGCAAGCCCTCTCAATCGCATTTTCTTCTTCGTCGATGACCTCTGTTCCATGATCGCCTGCATCTGCCTTCGGCGCCGCGTTGAGACTGGCGCGGAGTTCTTCCTTCCCAAATCCAGCTAGATGGTGAGCCCAGTTGGTATGGTCCAGCCAAGGATCCATCTCGGATCTGACGTCGCTTACGTTCACCTTCCTGTGCCGGTGCACCTCGCGCAGCTTGCTCTTCAACCCCTCCGCAACCTCATCTGCTAGTTGTTCGGCTCTCGATTCGGTTTGGGCGTCTTGGTTTCCCATCTGTGCCCGTTGCGTTGTCGCAATCACTTTGAACAATCTAGTCCACTGTCTGAATTTGAAGAATCTCTGACAACAGTGGCCTTCTGTGAACGGCTGGTTCCTGGCCGGCTCACTCCTAAAGCCGCCCCTACCTCCCCTTCTTTTACTGCTGACCCATCCGTGTTCTTCCCTGCAGTGCTTTTCGATACCCTTCCTACTCTCCCTGAATGAACCACATTCCTTGCATTGGAAACATCCCTCCAAAGCTGGGCCAAGCTCGGGAATGGCTTCTTCTTCCAACACAGGGTACTGCACATCTTCGTGCCTGTAAGCGATGTTGTGCAGCTGATTCACATGCTTAGCGATCTGGTCTCTGGTGTTCGTGGTCAGTAATCCATGACTTTGTTTAAGATGCGTCTTAACATGATTCGGAACCACTGCCGACTTGCAGTCTTTGCACACGATCACCTGGAAATTTGGGTAATGAACGAATAATGTTTGGAAAGAATCCATCGTATGGTTCCACCTTGCTGAGTTCACGACATGGTATGTCTGAGATATGGTCAGTATCTGAGGTATGGCGAAAAACTCCAAGTGCTATGAGACTTCCCAGCCTCCTGCAGCCATAACCGAATCAGGCACTCGCCGCTGCAAGTCTGGACCTATCAGTCCTACTCCCCGCCTGTACCTTTCTCGATGACTCTCTGCCCTCCATTGCCTTCCATCTTCTTCTTCTCTTTTTTCGAGACTGTTGCTCCGGACTTCTGATATCCTTTACTGCGAGCACCCCTGCTTGGATGTTCTGCGCCGCAGGCGTGGTGTACTATCGCTGCTCGGATGTATGGCTTTCTGAAGGATTGCGAACCGGGCTGTACGTAAGGTTGGTGGTAGAATTGCGTTGATGGTTTGGTGAACACAGTTTCTATAAGTAGAGTAAAGCTGCACTACTTATCTCTGGTGGTGGGGACCGGCGCCAATATGTGTGTCTAAGCTATAACAGATGCACCTGAGTGCCGTTCTGCCCGTACGAAAAGCCGTACTGTTCTAAAAAGCCACCGTGCTTCCTCCTCGACCACGACACTGTAGTATCAGGCTCGCGACAGAATTCTGGTGGTACTAATGAATTGCCCGTAATCATGGAGGACAGTCGAATCCTTAATTAATTTTTTTGGCTCGCTTCTTGCTTTTCCCGTTTTTTGATCAATATTTGCCGCTTTCTATTGATGCATTTTGGGTCAGGGGTTACTTGGTGTGATACTATTCAGCCACTAGTGGAGCACCTTGTTCAATAGTATGTTAGAATTCCTATTATACAATTTTCCAATTGTCGACAGGTCAGACGCGGAGCTTGGCTGATCTTGCGACCGCACGTCGGTCGGGCTTCTCGAAAGCGAATGAGCGTTTCGCTTTCAGTTATACTCCGCCAGAACTTAGACAGAGTTCGGCTCAGACCCACCAGCCTCCCGACATCAGCCCTTGAACTTGTCTTGATTTCGGCAGCGGTCCGGGAATGATCGTGATGGACAGACGCGATAGGCTAGTGCGCTATTGAGCACCACCTCATAGAACCCAACCCCAATGTATGGATCGTGCTTCTGCTTCTTGTATTGTCCTGTCTCCTCCAAATGCTCCTTTGTCTCTTCCTATTCCTTACCTCGGAACGCGACTGCTTCTTTTGCACTCACACCTTGTGCTGGAAAGACGAAGCTAAGCGCCAGCGCCAGCGCAACGGACTGAGGAAAGAAGCAGATGACTTCCACCAGCGTCCACATGCCAGCCACTGCCCCTATGGCGCAGATGACAGGTATGGATAAACTGAGTAGAACTGTCTGCGCCCGATCCCGACTTGTCAGCTCCCGGCTGATGCTCAGGAGCGTTGTCGCGCTTATCAGGGAGAAGACGAATGTGGCCTGAGAGGGTTGCTGTGCCCAGTGCGGTAGAACCTCTTCGCTTGCGATTATCTATCGAGATTTAGTACGAAATTTTGCTGCTCGTCGTAGCGTGGAAGTGGATGGCTCTCGTACCTCACTCCAATCGAATACGCGACATGCGAGCGTCCGACATATCGACTCTGTATCACGACAGCTGTCCAGGCGTGCAACACCTCGACCGACGGCAAACTGCTGTATCAGAAATATTGGTGCGCTCGAGATCCCAAGCAAGCCGATGGAAAAAATGCTGAATATGTTTCGTGTCATCGAACAAGAGGCCCCGGTCTGTCGCCTTCGCTCTGCTGTTTTCGTTGAGGCTTCATGGCTGCTGTGGTCTTGTAACTCGATGGCCATACTCTGGCGATCCGGATTGTTTGGGAACGAATATTTATGCCTTGGTGGCAGGGTAAATTATCTGACGTGTTTATAGGCAAAGAACGAAGTGTTGCTGGCCGAGGCAATACTGAAGATGGATTCAGGCCGCCCCAAAGGCTTGGCTTGCATCCAGGTACACTCGTATCATCCCCAAGGCAGCTTTGCATGTGGACGAGGCTCACGCGTACGGCCGCGGTCAATGTCTGCTGTAGCGTCATTTGGCGTGTCCCTTGCAGCGGTTCACTTTCTGGAGCTGCGAGCGGGCGCTCTTTTGTTTGCTGTGGATGCCCTCGCAGCAAGCGGACGACCACCCTAAGCAAACACCACCTACGATATCCCGCGCCGTCCCTCCTACAGGATTGCCTCTGCAAGACTGCTTAGCAGATTGTTCTAGAGCTCATCCACTCCGTCGTCTACAGGGTTGCCAACAAGACAATCCCCGACACCACCCGCCGCTCCCTCCCCGCTGCTACCGAACGCAATATCGCACAAAACACAACCGGCGGTACCACCTACGTTACCACCTACGACACCCCATACAAGCCCCTCTGCAAAACCATCGGCAAGATCATTACTATACCACCTCTATCTCCGACGCCGCTGCCTGAACATCAACTCCAAGTCCAGCATACCCTTGAACAGTGCCGTGGTGGTTTTCACGTTGTTAGCAACATGACCTCCGCCGTGGAGCCATCCATTTGCGAACCTTTCGAAAAGCGAGACGACGGTGATGGTGGTACGATTTTGGCCCGCCATGACGGGTCTTTGAAACAGACGGAGCGGCGCGACCCAACAACTGAGCTCTCCGCCTCGACCATCCACGGGCCCAAGACACTTGCACCAACCTGCGGTCACGATGGCAACTACGTCGACGATCTTGAAAGAGTTGGATGCAGCACCAGCGAATCAAATGGCAAAACCTATGTGAATCAAAGCCAGAACCCAAGAGCAAGCCGCTGTTTCTCAGTATCTGGCTATTTGGAGGCTTGGGTCGGAAGTCAATATGGACAATATTCGATTTACTTGCTTGCAATGGTTGCATACGCCCACACGGATGTCCTTGCTCAGGGCTGGACTCAGGCCCTTGCGATGACCCCATACCCCAGCGCCGCCGCCCTCCCCGGAAGCTGGGTACGGGTGCTCGCGATGTCGACAATGATCTCGTACGCCAATGCACGCGCCCTTCCCCCGCACTATTTTTCTGGGACCGGAGGAGGGCGTGACACTGCCCTCTCGCCGAACGTCATGGAGAACGCGAGCGCCTCGAACGGTGAACCTGATCCCAAGACCCATGGCGCGAGCTGGAGCCTATGGGTGGCTCTTGCCATTATCTTCGTTGGCCTTTTGGGCGGAGCTGAGGCATGGGCTACCATCAGGGGTGAACGCGGACGCCAGATACGTATCATGGGCTACGTCTTCGTCTTCACTCTGGTCGTCGCGGCGGCTCCCATGGTGCTTCATCAAGCCGGAGGCATTGAAGCAGAGCTCAATGGTCCCTTGTTGGCCCTCTGGGCCGGCGCCCACCTCAACTTCGCGCTCCGCGGCGCACTGCTGCTTCGACATGAGCAGGCGGGTTACCTTTCACCTCTCGGCTACGTTGGCGTCCTGGCCGTTTCCTCGCACCTTGTATTTTCACTGGCCGACAGGCAGAACTCCCGACTTTACACGACACTCGCGACTTTGGCGGTTACGGTTCTTCAGGATGTTGGTTTGAGAGCTTCCTTCGGTGGTGCGCAGGCTCAACAGACACCTACTCTTGGTCGAACGGATGTGTGAAGATAACTTGACTGATCAGACGATTTCGGAGAAAGAGACATTTCGTGTTTTGCGTTTGTTCCATGTCACATTATAGATCGCCATGCATCATGTCACAAGGGGAAGTGACGAATCAAATCATTTTCGAGCTGACCAGTCTTCCCTTCTCTTTTCATACATTCCACTGTCGCAATTGGCGTTTCGACCTCGCGTGACCGTTGCAGCCTGGAGCTACAGAGCCCCACACATGTAAAGCCCTATATATAAAATATTTTAGTGGGGGCCCTGATACAGCAGCTCTTGGGCGAGAACGCCCCCGACGATCCTGGCGTTCCTCTTCTCCAGCCCTGTGGATCTTGCTACTCTGCACCGCGTCGGCCCGACGATGTTTCATCCGTGTACCTGGAAGGTGGGCTGACTCTGGTGGTGGGTAGGTATGCAGTACTGCAGATACACGCCCCTACAATTATTGCAAAAGATGTACCTTGTTGTCGAGGTGTCGAGGTAGCGGGGTATGATGGCGCCAAACGAGCACTTGGCAGGTAGAGCGAAAAGGGTGCCTAGAGACAAGCTTCTGTGTCACCCTTGCCACAGCGAGAGCGACCATTCACACTCTGTTGGCCTTGGGATGTGGTTGTGTGCGCTTTGTCGGAGTGCACGAACCCTAACCCTGGGCTCGTGGCCCCAGCACTTCAGAGCTACACATCAGATTCCAAGCCATCGAAACCACATTCGCCTGGGGATCTTTGGCTTTGCGACGAAAATCTGTCGAGTAAACTGACATCGAACTGTTACTTGATTTAATTTTGGGCTGTTTGGTCGGACGGTTTTCATTACTCCGAACTCAAGATGTTCATTACTCCGAACACTCTAGTCGAAGTTAGGGGACGTGCGCGCCATACATTATCATTGCTCGGAAGTATCGATCTTTGAAGGATTGATGATAGG
>Ga0265797_10013086_pt1 | contig 10043 bp, 4 predicted proteins | sample P2T30metagenome_FD_192433 | JGI IMG/M metagenome (GOLD analysis project Ga0265797, IMG submission 192433) | Plant litter microbial communities from East Loma Ridge, Irvine, California - P2 T30 | ecosystem: Environmental > Terrestrial > Plant litter > Unclassified | place: USA: California... | reverse complement strand
AAAGCGGGATCCAGAGTCTTTTCAAATGTAAGTGTATACGAAAAATTACCCAGCTGCGGAAGTGCGTCTTTTTGCTTTACTTCTTTATAATTGACTGCATATTCATACTTAACATCTTTGCTGTCAGGATTAATGATCGGCCAGTCGTTTTTCCACTCCACAGGCGCTATAAAGGTTTCCCGTCCGGTATTGTAATAATCACCTTCATAAGGCCTTACAGCAAGGAAAATAGCATATGTTTTACCATCAGGGCCGTCAACAAACTGTGCATGGCCGGCTGATGTAATCGGATCTTTACGGTCATCGGGTAATCCTTTTTGCGTCAGAATCGGATTATTTTCATAAGGCACGAAAGGTCCCCAAACCGACTTGCTGCGAAAAACAACTTCTGTGTGATTCACGGAAGTTCCGCCTTCTGCTGCATACAAATAATACCAGCCGTTTCTTCTCATGATATGCGGAGCTTCAATCCAAACCGGCTTTTTGCTCAGGTCCACCCCGCCGTTTACCAGCTGTTTTTCTTCACCAATCACCTTCAAAGTAGTGGGATCAATTTCATAAATCCGGATGGTTCTGTGGCCCGGATACAAGGATTTCCGCTCAGGCGGATCACTGTTGTAGATGATGTACGCTTTGTTATCTTCATCAAAAAACAAAGAAGGATCAATACCGCGAACCTGTGGAACACGCACCGGATTGCTCCATGGGCCGGCAGGATTTTTTGCAGTCACTATAAAGTTTCCATCGTGGTCAATATCCGTGCAGGTAACATAATAGGTTCCATTATGGTAGCTGATTGCAGGCGCAAAAAGCCCACGGGTCAGTTTTTCTCCCATAAAATCCATCTGTGTAGCACGGTCAATAACATTACCAACCTGTTTCCAGTTTTTAAGATCCTTACTGTGAAAAACCGGAATACCCGGAAAATAAGAGAAGGTGGAATTGACAAGATAATAGTCCGTTCCTACCTGAACCACACTCGGATCAGGATAAAAACCGGTTAAAATCGGATTAACCAGCGTCGTTTTTTGCGCTGAAATATCGTGACCGAAAAAAATGCAGCCGGAGATTAGTGCTGCTGAGATAAATTGCCTGATCATTATTTATTTACCTTAATTAACGTTTAGATTACAGTAAGCTATTGAGCAACAAGCCTATACACCTTTCCGGATTGTGTAGGAATGTCGTAAAGGAATGTTTGACTGATAGTGAGCGGAGACAGATTTGCCTTTGGAGATACGACCACATCTGCCGCTTGCTCATATTTAAAGAACTCATTGGTATTTTGTCCGGAAGCAATTTTCAACGAATGCCCATCTGCTGATTTCAGTGTATTAGGCGTGCGCAGCCTGAGATTTCCACCAAGTTTGGATTTTACTTCAACCTTGGTCAGCTTGCCATCTTTCCACTGCATATCCACAAGTTCAAAGCCGCCTTGTGCCAGCAGTCCGCTTATACTTCCTGACTGCCATACATCGGGAAGCGCCGGAAGTAAATGCACCGCACCATCCGCACTTTGCATCAGCATTTCTGTGATACCCGAAGTACAGCCGAAATTACCGTCAATCTGAAACGGAGGATGCGCGTCGAAAAGATTGTTATAGGTTCCGCCTCCTTCTTTTGAAGTACCCAAAGGAGAAAGCTGATTTTTGATCAGTGTAAATGCATGATTTCCGTCCTGCAATCTGGCCCACCAGTTTACCTTCCAGCCCATACTCCATCCCGTCGATACATCTCCGCGGTGCGTCAGCGTAGTTCTGGCAGCAGAAAATAATTCCGGTGTGCGATAAGCCGATATCTGATCCGAAGGGAACAAACCGTACAAATGAGATACATGGCGGTGATGGTCATCTGGATCGTCCACATCATCCAGCCATTCCTGCAATTGTCCGTGTTGCCCTACATGCATGGGAGGCAAACGTTTTCTCATCTGTCTGAGCGAATCTGTAAATGCAGCATCTTTTTTTAATATTTCCGCCGCCCGGATCGTACTGGTAAAAACATCAAAAGCGATCTGGTTGTCCATCGTGGTTCCTGCATCCAGCGAAGATCCTTCATGAGCAGTTGGTGCATTTTCAGGAGAGCTTCCGGGGTTTACAACGAGCCAATGATATTTGGGGTGTTCCACCAGGAAATCGGCATAAAAAGTGGCTGCGCCTTTCAGCACAGGATATATTTTGGCCAGATAAGCTTTATCGCCCTGATACTGATAATGCTGCCATAAATGCTGGCTCGTCCAACCGCCACCGGCAATCCACATGCCCCAGAATGCGCCGTCGATGGCGCCTGTTGCACGCCAGATATCTGTGTTGTGATGTGCCATCCAGCCTCTGGCACCATACATTGTTTTAGCTGTTTCCCTACCGGTCGCGGATAACTCTTCCACCATTTTTAGAAAAGGCTCATGCAACTCACTGAGGTTGGTTCTTTCAGCAGGCCAGTAGTTCATCTGCGCATTGATGTTGATGGTGTACTTGCTGTCCCATGGCGGTCTCATTTTATTATTCCAGATTCCCTGTAAATTAGCTGGCTGTCCACCAGGCTGCGAACTCGAAATCAGCAGGTAACGCCCATACTGATAGTATAGCGTAACCAGCTCAGGATCATTCACATTCCGGAAATTTTTCAGCCTTTCATCAGTGGGTAGTTTGCCCAGATCAGTATTACCCAAATCAAATTTTACACGTTTGAAATATTTCCGGTAGGCTGCAATATGCGGATTCAGAATTGCAGTATAAGGTTTAGCATAGGCCTTGTTCAGGTACGACAATGCAAGCGCATGTTTATCTCCGCTTACATCCTGATAATTTTTGAAATTAGTAGCAATGGAAACATAAATGGTTGCTGCATTGGCTCCTTTAACAATCAGAGCCGTATCATTAGCTGATACATTTCCTCCTTCTGTTTTGATACGCGTAATGCCTTCAAACCTGACCACTCCTTTGACACCTTCATGATCGGAAGCAGTACCTGTGATGGTAAGGTCATTGGAACCCGCTATTTTTATGGCTTTGTTCAAATGCAGAGAAGCATACGATGCATCAAAAGCAAGCCGGCCCGGTTTGTCCGCTGTCAAACGAATTACAATGACACGGTCAGGAAAGGAGGCCAGCACCTCGCGGGTATAGCTAACGCCATCGACTTGGTAAGTTGTTTTAGCTACGGCGCGTTCAATATCAAGTTCACGGTAATAGTTGGTGTAACTTTCATGTCCAGGAAAATTGAGACGCAGTTCACCAAGCGGCTGAAACATTTGTCCGTGAGACTTTTTTGTAATGATGGCTTTATTAGCAAGCTTCTCAGCTTCCTTCTGTTTTCCATCAAAAATCAGTTTTCGAATTTCCGGCAATGCGGCCAGCGCATCCGGATTATCATTGCGATTAGGACCTCCTGACCACAGTGTATGCTCGTTGAGCTGGATTGTTTCATTGACCACATTGCCGTACACCATTCCTCCCAGTCTGCCATTACCAACAGGCAGGGCATTTTCCCAGGTTTTTCCGGAAGGTTTATCGTACCAAAGTTTCTGTACGCGGGCTGTTTGTGAATAACCTGTAAGGGCCAGTGACAGTAAAAAAACACAGAAAACTTTTCTCATAAATATACGCAAGTGACTTTTTAATTCTTTTTTCTTATCGCAAGGGGTTTATCTATTCTGCTATTCAACTATTCGGAAAATATGCAGGTTACCCCTTTCATATGATCTTAATTTCAAAAATTGTGTCAAAATGACACTTAATAGCACAATAGTATAAAATATTCTACAAAAAACAAAACTATTTTTACATAATAAGAATTCATCAGACACAGTATCTGCCTAATGAATTCTTATAAAATCCTATTTATCCGATTTTCACAATTTTACCGCTTGCCGCTGATTTATAAATCGCTTCCACAACGCGTATGTCCCGCAAACCTTCTTCTCCGGGTGCGATCAGTTCAGTATTGGTCATCAATGCAGTGCAGTCTTCATCCAGTTGTTTTGCCTGCTGGTTTTTTATTGGGAAATTGATAATAGTACCATCAGACATACTTCCTTTGTTACCAATGTATCCGGACTGCGGTTCAAGTTTAGCCCAACCTTTCTCATAATTCACTTGCAGGTGATTCATATTAATACCAAAGCTGGTCTGACAGGAAGCTTTGGCACCACTTGGAAAATCCAGCATAAACATCATCGTTTCTTCCACTTCCTTGTAAATCTCAGGACGGGTGGTAGAAGCCTGTGCAAAAACACTGACAGGCTCTTCACCTGTTGCCAGCCGGGCACCCTGCAAAGCATATACGCCCATATCCCCCATTACACCACCGCCAAGTGCTTTATTTTGCTTCCAGTGATCTGTCCGGGCGTCAAAATATCCGGCTGCGCTGGTTATCATTTTCGCTTTCCCGAATTTCGGTTCTTTGGCCAGCTTCATGATCGCCTGAATATTGGGATCATGCTGACAGCGATAGCCGATGGCCAGCTTTACCTTATTGCTTTTACATGCCTGTATCATTGCTTCACAATCCGCTACAGACGGAGCCATGGGCTTTTCGCAAAATACGTGTTTCCCCGCTTTGGCAGCCCGAACTACAAATTCCCGGTGCATGGACGGTGGCAATACAACATATACCACATCAATATCAGGATTGTTTGCAATCTGATCGAAATTCTTATAGTTGTAAATGTTTTTATCCGGAATATTATACTTGGCTTTCCAGGTTTCTGCTTTGGCCGGTGTACCTGTTACGATCCCGGCCAGGTAGCATTTTTCTGTCATTTGCAGCGCGGGCGCCAGCAAGTCTGTGCTATAATATCCCAGTCCAACCAATGCGATACCAAGCTTTTCCTTTTTTGGACCGGTTGATGCCAGCAGTGCGTTTCCGGAAAATAATGTAGCAGCTCCTGCCAGCGTTAACGTCGATAAGAAATCTCGTCTTTCAATCAGCATATAAATGTTTCTAGTGTTAAACAGGATGTATTATGTCTACTTATTTTGATCAGGGATTGATGGTTTTAATATTCCCTTTGCTATCTCTGACCAATTCTCTGACTTTAACATTGCGAAGATGCGTTTTGCCTGAAAGCTCGGCATCATGATAAAAAAGATACCATTTCCCTTTCACATCAACGATCGAATGGTGCGTAGTCCAGCCTTCAACCGGCGTCATAATCACACCTTTGTAAGTAAACGGACCGTATGGTGAAGTACCTTCGGCGTAGCAAAGCAGATGGGTATCACCTGTTGAATACGAGAAGTAATATTTTCCGTTGTACTTATGCATCCATGCACCTTCAAAGAAACGACGGTTGGTGTCTCCGGCTAATAATGGCTTTCCGTTTTCGTCAAGAATCTGAACGTCACGCAATGGCTCGGCAAAAGATAACATATCATCTTTCATTACGGCTATCTTCGCGCTTAAAGCCGGCTCATTTTCATGACCTTTTCCAAGATCCATCATCAGCGACTTATCGTATTTTCCGGTATGCCAGCGCTGCAGCTGACCTCCCCAGATACCTCCCAGATACATATAAGATTTACCATCCGTATCTGTAAACACAGCCGGATCAATGCTGTAACTTCCAGGAATGGACTCATTTTCTGCCTTAAACGGCCCGGTTGGCGATTTACTTGTAGCTACACCTATACGGAATACGCCTTCTTTGTCCTTGGCCGGAAAATACAGATAGTAAGTACCGTTTTTAAAAGCGGCATCCGGTGCCCACATTTGCTTGTCAGCCCAGGGAACATCCTTTACATCCAGCGCTACACCATGGTCTGTAACTTTTCCTCCGATTTTGTCCATTGAATAGACATGGTAATCGCGCATCTGAAAATGTCCTCCTTCATCATCCTGCGGTACGTCAGCTTCAACATCATGCGATGGATAAATATAGATTTTACCATTAAAAACATGCGCTGATGGATCCGCGGTATACAAATCCGTTACCAGGGGTTTTATTTTAACCGGAGTGTTCTGTGCATACAGGCTTCCTATACCCGCCACAAATGCTACAACAAGCTTGTTGAAAGAAATCATATTTACTGTAATTGATAAATTGTTAAAACTGCTAATTAATTAAGCCTGAGAATCCGGAATCTACTTTATTTACGTCCTAACCAAACGGCTCTATTTCAATTATGTACTCAGGTATTCAGTAAAAAAACCAGGATGTAAGAAAATGGCTGACCATCCTCTTACATCCGGTTTTATATTGGGTCCAACCAAATCTTTTTGAAATTTGATATTGGCTGATCTTACATATAGCCTGGGTTCTGATAAGCTGTTTTTTCCGCGGCCGTCATGTCCAGGTTATCCAGCTGACCTTGTGGAATAGGTCTCAAATGGTGATAGTCTTCAATGGTTCTTTTGTAAGTGACCGGAGTGTGATTACCTATCTGCACGCCAGCAATTTCATAAGTACCCGCAACTTCTCTCCACTTTTGTGTACGTACCAGATCGTACCATCTGTATCCTTCTCCAAAATATTCGCGTGAACGTTCGGCAAGAATGTAATTGATATCAATCGTAGCAGGAGTTGCAGCAATCATTTTTGCACTGTTATCCTGCACTTTTGCAGCATTGCCATTATTGCTCCAACGCCATTTTCCTGCACGACCACGAATTACGTTGATCAGATCTTTTGCCGTTTTACCCGGCTGCGCAGTTGCTCCCTTTACCGCTGCTTCCGCTGCAATAAAATACAGCTCCGAGAATTTGGCGATATTGAAAGGCCGTGTACTGGCAGCATTTGGCTGTCCCAAACCTGTACCGTTATCTGTACGATAAGTGCCCAGTTTCCATAGACCCGGATAAACAATTCTGCTTATCCCACTTGGAGCAACCACGTAATCTGCTCTTCCGGGAAGTATGCCCAGCCCCATACTGCTTTTGTAAACCGAATTTGAGTAATCAATTGCCGTAGCCGGTTCTTCATCCAGGAATGTAAGTATGGCATCATCCTGGCGTACCTGCAGATTATTTGCATTAAACAATAATTCATTATTCACACCTGCCCTGTTCCAATTGCCTCTGTAAGTAGTGGTGAAAGTTCCGTCGTATCTTGAATCATTTGTCTTATCAGCAAAAGTATTCTTGAATACACCGTGAGGAGGAGCCATACGAGTCCACGGACGACCCAGTGACTGTACTGCTGCACGCTGCACGGAGTTAACCGTTGTAGCAGCACTCCAGTTGGTCTTCGAGCTGGTTATACTAAGGTAATTCCACTGCATCATCCATCCGGCAAAGTTCTCCGCATCACCGCCACCCGAATATGTCAGACTTGATCCGTTATATAATTCACTTGTTTGTGTATGATCCGCATACAATAGCATTTCACTGTTTCTGTCGTTACTACCTACGTTGACATCATAATAAGTGCTCTGCAAAGCGAAAGAACCCGGGCTATCAATACCTGCAACTGCTATATCATAAGCCTGCTGAAAGTACCATTTTGCATCATGACCATCAGGGTCGGTACGATTGGTCTGCGGGTAGGTCGGTATGTTACCAGGGTTTTGCAGCCACCATCCGTATGTCAGATAAGCCTTTGCCAGATACAGGCGGGCAGCTGTTTTTGTGACTCCGCCTTTAACACGTCCAACAGCCGGCAGATCGTTAACTGCTTTAACAAGATCAGGAAAAATTGCTTTTGTGTATACCTCAGGTACTGTGTTTCTGGTTGAGGTACGAAGCGTGGATATATTGAACTTAAGCTCTCCGGATCCTAAATCTAAAGGTACACCGCCAAATGTCTGTACCAGCATAAAATAATCAAATGCACGGAAAAATCTGGCTTCGGCTATCAGCGCTTCTGAAATACCGACATCCGTGGCATTTTCAATTACACCATTCGCTGTATTAATATTAGGAAATGCATTGAACCATATATTGCTGGCATCACTGTTGTTTGGCATGATCAGTCCGCCACCGGAAAGATCGTGGATCTGGAATTGGCTACCGGCACCATTGGAACCCCAGGTTGCTTCATCCGTTCCGGTCATGCATGAATTGTAAAAATATGCATTACCAAAGATATATCTTAAATGGGCGTACATACCTGTCAGACCACCGTAAACCCCTTTTTCGGTTTTAAAATATTCGGGTGTATAAATAGCCCGCGGTTTCTCTTCCAGAATATCTGTACATCCTACTGAGAAAAGCATCAGGAGAACCATTCCCCGAAGGCTTAGAAATTGTATCCGTTTCATATGAATGCTATTTAAAAAGTCAAGTTAATTCCTACCAGGTAGTTCCGGGTTGAAGGTGTATTGGTACCGATCGTTAATATACGTCTCAATGCTCCTGACAACGGTGCTGCTGCATTCTCATTTCCGTAAGAATTGGTTTCAGGATCCATACCTGATTCTTTGTTATACGGAGAGAACATCACAAACGGATTTTGTGCAGTGAAGTATACCCGCAGCCTGCTAACACCTGCTCTTTCCAGAAGCTTGGAATCAAAATTGTAACCCAGCGTCATCGTTCTTACTTTTAGATAAGATGCATCAAAGTATCCCAGCGTACCGCCGTATTTTGGGTTATCACCACCGATACCACCAGGAGCAGGATATTTTGCTGAGGTATTTTCAGGCGTCCAGTAATCCACTTTCACGTTATTACCTGATCTTGAATTCAGGTTGTTCAGATACCCTGATGAACCATATAATGTACTATTCAGCAAACCACCGCTTTTGAAAGCGCCGACAATTCCAAGATCAAATCCTTTGTAAGAAACATGGGTATTAAATCCACCCTGAAAATCAGGCTGCATGCTGATAATTTGTCTGTCACTTCCACCGATTGCCCGTGTAGGTGTTCCGTCTGCATTGTACTCCCCTGTGTATTTAACTTTGATCATCCCCACGTTTCCACCTGGTTCCAGAATATCTCTGTACTTATCGTCCGCCTGCCAGATGCCAATTTTCTCATAATCATAAATCGAGTTGATCGGATGTCCTACAAACCACCAGTTACCTTCATCGCGCTGCTGTCCCGAAGCAAGTGATACCAGTTTGTTACGGTTTGTATAGATATTGAAACCTACATCCCATGTCCAGCCATTCCGGTTTTCGATAATTGTTCCGTTCAGGCTTAGCTCAACTCCCTTATTCTGAGTCTGTCCAACGTTGGCTGTGTAGCTGCCTACACCTGATGTTGGCGGTAAACCTACGCCAAGCAATACGTTCTTGGTTTGCTGTTCATAATATTCAGCTGTACCAGACAGACGATTTCCAAACAGTTTAAAGTCCAGACCAAAGTTGATGGTATTGGAAAACTCCCATCCTAAACGTGGATTTGGTGCATTAGAAACATAAAATCCGGTAGAATAGGTATCATCTCCAAAGTTATATGGCCTGGTGTTAAGTAATCCCAAAGTTTCATAAGGGTTCACAGCCTGGTTGGATGTTTGTCCGTAACCTGCTCTCAGTTTCAGAAGGTTAATCTGCGTTATACCACTCATGAAGCCCTCCTTTGAAATATTCCATCCAGCTGAAACCGCCGGATAAGCATTCCACTGGTAGCCTGATGCAAGGCGGGAAGAACCATCTGAACGGTAGGTAACGCTCAGCATGTAACGGTCGTCATAGGAGTACATGACACGACCCATATAGGAAAGCAACCCCCATTGGCTATATCCCTGGTTTGCAGGATTGACCGTAATAATTCCGTCTGCACGACCCAGGTTATAAAACTGGAAAGCATCTGAAGGAATATCCCTTGCACCAACAGAAGAGTTATTAGATGTGTTTTCCTGAGCAGAGTAAAGCGCTACAGCATTAATCATATGCTTGTTAAACGATCTGTCATAACTCAACAGGTTTTCGATGGCCCAGTTGGTTGTGAGCGTGTTGCTGATACCGGCTGTTGATACGTTTTGTACATTGCCGCTGAAAACACCCTGGCCTGTATAATTTCCGTTGTTTGACTGACGGAAGTTCAGACCCAGGTTTGCACGGTATTTCAAACCTGTAATACCTGGAATTTTCAATTCTCCAAACAAGGTGTTGTAAGATCCGTATGCTTTTGACAAATCGACATAACCGTCACCTACG
>Ga0265797_10013083_pt1 | contig 10043 bp, 6 predicted proteins | sample P2T30metagenome_FD_192433 | JGI IMG/M metagenome (GOLD analysis project Ga0265797, IMG submission 192433) | Plant litter microbial communities from East Loma Ridge, Irvine, California - P2 T30 | ecosystem: Environmental > Terrestrial > Plant litter > Unclassified | place: USA: California... | reverse complement strand
GAGTAAAGCACGTGTACATAATGTAGCGTTTCAAAGGAATCTCTAGTCCTGCACAAGATTCTCTCGCTTGCCCGCACATTGGCTCGCCTCGGTGATGGTGAGTTGCCACTTTGAGCTTGCGATTCGACCTACCTGGATAGCCATCGCAGTCGTATGAGGTGGTTTTCGCAGGCCACACTCTCGAGTCCCTTCCCACCCGCGAAGCGATCGATACTAGGTGGATCTGCGGCATTCCATGCAAGGCCATTGTTGATTTGTTCGTCTATGCCAGTTTGTCTCTGTGCCAACACGTTACGCGCTCACATGGAAGAACCTTCCGAAGATGTGCTCGTGGCAGTCAGGGTGTCCTTTTGGCTATAGAGCGTTCCAACGATCCTGGATCAGCGCGCTTTGAAAGATTCGCACGGACCGTGGCCACTGCAAAATGCTGTAGGCTTAGAGACATAGTTCACGTCTGATTCCCACGACTGCGCTCTCTTCAGCAGATCAAGAAGATCAATGAGAGCAGTAGCTAGCTTAGAAAGATTTGGTCCATTCAGTCGAGGGGTGATTCGTGAAACCAAGGTGAATTGTTGGGATACCAGTGTGATTCAAACGTGGGCAAAAGAACCTGGGCTCTTGTGGTCATCAAAGGACTTCAGCCGTCATCGCCAGACACAACTGATACAGAAATGCTGGATTGTTACCCTTAAGCAGAATGGTAGACACCCTCACAAGCAGCCCTCACACAGCTTTCGATGTTGCCAAAATGGAAGAGCTTCCCAGTAAGACCAGGTCCGTAGTGTGCATACTTTGCCGAATTCGTCATGATGTGCCTTGTGGAGTGCGGTATGACGGGACTCTCGATCATGCACCAGCAAGTATCCGTGATGATCAAGGCCTCGAAAGCTTCCAACGCTGTGACAAACCCTGCTTTTGCAGCTTTGGCGTACGTCTCGCGCCCGCAGGTGATGATGAAAGTCACCGACGGATGCTTCATTCTTTGGCGGCAGACGTCTACAAGTCTTTGAAACTCAGATACCGAGAAGTGTGGGTTGCCGAGTGACACAAGGTCCACCTGCGAGTTTGAGGGCGCGCTGTTGAGCGTTTGGAAACAAGATTCGAGCTCAGAGGGAGGCAACTGAACAGATTCCAGTCCTTCTTTCCAACCTGTGGCGGCTTCGAGCGATGGTGCTTCTGGTGTGACACCTACGATGTGAAACATTGGGGCACTAGACACTGTCGCAAACGCAGCCCCGAAAGCCTTCAAATCATCTTTCGAAACCGGTTCAGCGCCTAGTCCAGTGACTACAGGAACGTGACGTCCTGCCAAGCGTCCGACACAATATCCTAGTAGCGGATATAGAGACTCTTGGAAGCGCTCATTGCAGTTGGTAGACGAACAGTCAACATGCAAGGTGGCGAGGCGGTTGGCTGTTTGGTGCAGCCCGGCATCAGGAGCACGACCAGTGATGGCTATTATGATGTCGAGAAAATCTGGGTACTTGATAGTTCGTGCTCCTAGCACGCTGTTCGCATACACGACGGCGTTGGATTCTGCCCAGGCAACTTGGGTACCCTGGCTAGGAGCATCGTCGAGAAGATATGGCGCGCAAGTGAAGGTAGGCCGCGCACCCATGTCAGTGTAAGCAGCAGCTAATCTCTCTGCGGGCTCGCCGAAGGAACTTTCAATCCCTTGCGAACGCCAACGTAGTTGATCCACGGATATCGAGTTGAGAGTCGTGGGCACGGCAACTTTACCTCCCCAGTCGCGAAGCTTTTCTGCGAACGCGAGAGATCCGGGCCCGGTGTATATGCATCCGTCCACGTGGACTTGCTCGATGCCCAGAAGTCGATCGGCGCCAAATAAAGCAGCCACTCGGATCAGGATTCGCATTCCGATTTGAGCAGCCAGGCCTTTGCCTCCATCGAGAATAGCTTGGTCAGTCTCGGTCAGCCGGACAGCCGAATTGGGTAGAGCATTGGCGGGATTTGACGACTGGTATAGAGGTGTCATGTCCTTGTGACATGCCGTCACCTCAGTGCCGTCCACTTGGACGAAGTTGGAGCCTAGCAAAGCCTCGAAATCCACGGCGCTGAGGGTAACAACAGGAATAGTCTTTCCAAAAAATTCCTCGGCGATGATCACTCCAAGAGTAAGTATATCCTCGCTGCGAGCGAAGACAAGCCCTTTCGGAGCATTCCCGTTGAGAAGCAACTCCAAGAGGACTCCGCTACCAGAGCAAGAACCACGTCCGCTCGGGATAGCCAGAATACCATCGCGTACGAATCTTCCGCTGAGGCTGTGGTGACGGTCGATAATCTCGCCTGTGCGTGGGTCGACTCCGCCCCAGAAGCTCAACTCGAGGTTGCATCCGATGAGAGCGCCGTAAGCGTGGCCTTTGACATGAGCGACACCTTCGAATTTCGACGAGGCCGGAGATGACATGGCACCAGACCTCTCAAGCTTAAGGGGAAGTTTATCGATTCGGTAAGTACCTGTCGACAGAGAGTTGGGATGGTAGATGATGTTATTGTATATGATTCACGGGAGTGAGTATTGAGTAGGAGTGTAGCCTCAACGGCGGATTGCTGCGGTCCAGTTCACGAGTTCTCATACCTGATAACAAACAGTGGATGCAAAGGGTTCTCCAAGAGCTTAAAGACACGAAATCGCCATCGCTCGGAACACACGTGGTTGGGACACGAATTTGCTGCGTCGTTGAATCAACATAGAGGATTTCTAGATGTGGGTACGGGCTTGGCCGACATCGCTAGACCAAGTCCGATTCCGGCGCGGATCAAAACCAATACCAACGACACGTCGCAGCTCACAGGCAGGCTGAGATGATTCCCAAGAGGAAAATTGCGGGAAAATTGCTTGCTCACGATCCTTGAATACACCTAAAGCTTTGCAAGACTCTCACCAAGCCCCAGCTCCTTGATGAAGATATCAGCGGCCTTCTCGCCAACCAAAAAAGCAGTATTGCCCGTGTTCGCGCCAACATTCTCCGGTGGCACGCTCAAATCCGCCAGCTTGAGGCCCTTGATCCCATGAACAGACAGAGTGCCATCCGTCACGCCCATCTTCTCCCTCGGCGCCATCTTGCACGTGCCCAGCGAATGCCACGTCGTAGAGACAATCTCACGCACTTTCTGCTCGATTGCCTTGTCGTCCTCAGCCGTGTACTGGATGCGCTCATTCCCTTTGGAGATGGGCCCGTCGCTCACTTCGACGACTGCAGCCTTGCTGCCAGGAGGGAAGCGAGGGTGGGAAGAGGCGAGTTCGCCGCGGAAGATGGACATACGGCGCCACATCTCGCGCTGGAGCTTGTAGGCCCAGATGTGCTTCTTCACATCGAGCTCCATGGCATCCTGAGCATTTGGTCAGTCGGTCAGTCCGTCCCCGGTGTTCTTGGCCATCTCTCGGTGATGCATGCAACACATGTGCAAATGCTAAAAACTACATACCTTCAAGTAACCCACGTCGAAATCCACAGTATCTCCAACATCTGGGCCAGTGATGTGGATGTGGCCTCGCGAGTAAGGATATGCTGTCCAATTTGCCATTGACACGTACTCGCTGTCATCCGGCAGCATGGAATGGTCACCAAAGTACGCAAGGTACATGGCGATAATCATCAGAGGTCTATTGGGAGCGTTCTTGAAGTCCCGATCCCAGGCGTCTTTGAAGTCTTTGCCGAGACCAGCCACTTCCTCTTCGGTGGGTCTGAACTTGCCGGCTATTGAAACGTCAGTGAAATATCTGCTTAGATAGTCACACTCATTCCCACGACTTGACCGACTTACAAGCATCCATAGCGTTCGTGCCCAACAGTTCGTGATTAGCTCTGATCGCTTCCTGCAAGTCAAAGCGACCATCAGAGAAGGCATTGATCGTCTCGTTCGGCGTCAAGCTTGTCCTGTAAGCGTAGAGCGTCAAGTGGTGGTCCTGATAATCGTTGCCAACGCCAGGAAGCTCCTGAACCATGGGCACACCCGCACGCTGCAGAATCTTCGCATCACCGACGCCCGAGCGCTCCAAGATCAGCGGCGTTCCATTGGCACCGGCAGATACGACGACCATCTTCCTCGCGCGCACGGTGCGTGGGGTTTGCTTCGCCACCATGAACTCCGGGTTTGGTTGCGACCTGGGGTTAGTCTGGTACTCGACGCCAACGGCGCGGTTGTTTCCATCAAACAAGACCTTGATCACTTGCTTGTCGCAGATGACGTGAAGATTGGGGTATTTGCCACTCCTCAGCTTCGGATGGATGTACCGGTGGGCAGCATCTTGTCGTCGGCCATTGGGACCGACGTACTTCATCCAGCGCTCCGTGCCATTGTTGGCATCGAGGTTCTGCAGATCCTTGAGCTCGCTGTAGCCCAAGGCATCCGCGGCTTCGATGAAGGTGTCCTCTGCGCGTTTGCAACGATGAGTACCGCTTGAGATGTTCACAGGACCCTCGTGGCCGTGTCTCTCCTTCTCGCCGTATCCATGGTATGTCTCGAACTGCGACGGTTAGCACACAGCTACCGATACGACGCAACTGGACTGTTCGTACCTTCTTCAAGAATGGAAGCAGCTCATCGGCAGACCAGCCTTTGGTGTTCCAAGAGTCGAAATCGTGCCGCTGACCTCGCGTATAAACCATCCAGTTAATGGAAGATCTGCAAACGCCTGTCAACGCCCATGCCATTTGACCTACGAAAACCTGCGATACTCGTACCCGCCGCCAAGAGTTCCTCCAGAAGGCACAATTGGTCTCCGATCCGCAAGCTGAGGTGCCTTGTTCCCCTGCCAGAACAAAGTGTACCTCGAATTGGGAAAGAGATTCCTTGGGTACAAAGCTGGATAGACCACTTGGTCCGCCTGATAGTTGTTGGGACCTTGTTCAATGACCAGAATTGAGAGGCTCGGGTCAGCTTCTGCCAGTCTTCCAGCCACTACGCAGCCGGCGAGACCACCTCCTGCCACAATCACGTCGACCTCCTCGAGGTCCTTCGGGAGCTTTGTGAACATGCCCATGATGCGTGTGGTTCGTCCTATTGGTAAGACAATCGATTATGATGATACAGTGAGAAGGTGTGAGATGCGAAACGAGCTATCGGCGAGGGTACTGGTATTGATATAGTTTCAACCAGAAGCTACTAGAAAGAGGGGGTCAGCACGAATGCCGACCTGCTGCAAGGCACCCCTCACCAACACCGTGTACGCATCATCTCCAGAGAAAAGCTTGCTCAAGCGGGAGACAAATAATCGAGGTCCAGCATGAGCAGAGAGGAAGATGCTCGTCTCGGTAGCGGCGTAGCGGAAGGGCCCAAGTTTCTATAAGCCGCCAATTCGCCTGGGTTCCGCCTGATCTTTCGGGGTTTACCATTGAATGATGTAGTCATTTGATAGAACATGGTATAATCTCTTCTCGATCTAAGGTGTCAGGTTGTCGTGAACAATCGTTGCATGCTTCCTGCGCGACTCAATAGGCTTCTCCAACAGCTGTGGGGAAGCTTGGGGAAAAAGAGGGGCAGCATGTGGCAACGAACACATGGAAGGAGTTCTGGAACGTACTCGGTCCAATCGCGCGCAACTTGGAAAGTCAATCAAGCCGCTAACATCCGGCAATAAGACGCAGCTAGTGGGTGTGTACATCTGTACCCGTATGTCTCAGTGCCCAGGCAGATTCTCCAGAGGAAATCATGTAGTCACACAGCCGGAGGAGAGGAGAGGTTGAGGTTCACGACCAGCATCGAGGGACCCAGTCGCACATCCGTCTACGTGCCACAGTTCGCGGTAAAACCTTCCGGGAACATACCTCAGTGTTTTCGGTGTTGTTGTTGTTGTTGTTGCTGCGCGGCGTGGGGTGGTGGTGGTGGTGGCGGTGGCGGGTGGAGAGGAGGGTTTGGAGGGTTGTTTGGGTTTCGGACAAGGTTCTGGCCGAGCGGAGATAGCTTCTTCGCTTCCGACCCGGCTTCGATATGTCATCGCTCGTTCGAGAGAGATCGTGTCTCGTGCGGGCATATCTGAACTCATCATATCGTTCCCATCGGCTCCAGGCCAGTCGAATCAGACCGAAACCAACCGCTCAATTATTGGCATCAAATCAGCCACACGGAAAGGCTTGCTGATAGCATCGTCGACTCCGCACTCAATTGCAGCTCGGACCTGTGCTTCGCGCGCGTTCGCAGAGACCGCCACGATGGGCAAATGTCGCTCTACTTGTCCCAGGCTTTCAGCCTCGCGAATCTTTCTGGTACACTCCAGTCCGTTCATGACAGGCATCTCGACGTCCATGAGGACGACCGAGATGTTGATCGTGCTGGTGCGATTGCCTTTCCAGCAAGAAGTCGTTTCCAGGAAAGCCAGTGCTTCGCCGCCGTGGGATACCACATGCACCTCATGTCCGAGCTTCTGGAGTTGCATTCGCAGGATTTTCTGGTTGACCAGGTTGTCTTCTACGACCAAGATGGAAAACCTGGCCTGAGAATTGTCCACAGTCTGTTTCTTCGAGAGTAGCGGAAGCGCGGTACTTTGTTGGATGCACTGCGGCGCATCCGCAGGGCGAGCAGCAATGTAGAAGGCGAAAGTAGCACCATGTCCAGGGCGGGAGCTGACGCCAATCTCACCGCCCTGTAACTCGATCATCTCGCGGCTAATGAAGAGTCCAAGTCCTGAGCCGCCGTATTTTGAATGGGTGCGTGGTGAAGCTTGAGAAAATCTTCCGAAGATGCGGCTCTTTTGCTCTTCGTCGAATCCGCATCCGGTGTCGCTGACTGTAAAATGCAAATAGATCTCGTCGTCGGCTCTCGTCCCGGTCCCGGCATGAGATCGTTCCCTTGCGATTCCTGCAGGAACGAATTCCACGTCCAGATCTCGCTCGGACGGCGGAGTCTGAGAAACGCCGACTTTGATCGTGACGAGTCGTTTGGTTTCTTTTTGAGTAAACTTGGTCGCATTCGTGATGAGATTCGTCAACACCTGCGTCAGTCGCCCTGTGTCCAGCATGGCCCACCGAACACTTCCTAGATTTTTATCAAGTCGCAGCGTCACGTCAAACTTTTGTGCATCTGCCTCGAATATCTTCTCAAGCTCAGTGAGCATGCTGTTCAGGTCAGTAAGTGAGGGAGCGATTGCCAGGAGTTTACTGTCCAGCTTGCTAAGGGTGAGGATGTCTGAGTTGTCAGTGACGCCCTTCCGATGTAATTCCACAAGTCAGGCCTACCATCGATGATGCGTCGCTGGTGAGCGCAGCAAGAAACGATCACGCTCACGGTTTCGATCACTGTCTCGCATCGCTTGTCGAAAGCGAGCAGTTGTGGCGAAGACTCAGCAGAGGCTGTGATCGAAGCTCTCATGTCCGTCAGTTCTGAGCTCACCAGATCAGCGCAATGGACGACAGCTCCCAGTGGGTTCCTGTCAAATGACGACAAAGTCAGCAATTACCCAACACATTAAACAGCCACGTAGCCTCTCTGTGTGTCGAACTCAGGTTTCGGAGCTGAGCCTCGACGATCGCTCGTGCTTAACAGCTAGATGGCTCCATGTAATCCTGACGACACTGGCGCCAATCAGAGCGTCTTTTGAAGCTTTATATCTGCTCCGACACGCTAGAGGCGCTGCAGTCGTCATCGCTTACCGTATCTCATGGCAAGTCATGTCGATGAAAGCTTCGTGCTGTCTCTTCGCCTCGACTGCCTCATCTGTCCTTTGCTTCTGTAGCTTTTCAGCCCATTTGAGATGCGTGATGTCGGTCAAAGTACCTGACACTGAGACAACGGACCCGTCGTCACCCAGTTCTGGATAAGAGCAAGAGAGGACCGAAGCACGCATCTCGTGGCCATGTCCATCGTTCCAAGTCCGCTTTAGCTCGAACTGGAATTTGTTGGGTTTTTTCGTGTTTACAATGGCTTCCCAGTTGTCATTTACGATTGCAAGGTTTGCTGCGTTCATGAACACACTCCATTCGATCTCTTCAAAAGGTACGACAGGGTGGCCGCTTACTTCGAACCATTCGCGATTGCAGTATCGCATCTGTACAGGGTCAGCATTGACATGAGCCTTGATCCAGGTCTTGCTCGCGCGCCCCTTGCTTACCTTGCGGTCTATTCCGAAATTGTAAAAGGCGGAATTTGAATGCTTAACGAAGTTAGAAAATCGTAACTCGCTCGCCTGGGCCCGTTCCAGAGCCTCTGCCCTCTGTACTGCGTCCGCATGGCTGCGCTTCTGAGCGGAAATGTCTGTGATACATCCGCTCACGGTGGTGATATTGCCTGAATCGTCCGTGGTGGGAACACAAGCGGCGGTGACCCATTGTCCTTCCGGTTTACCGCTGGGATCAGGGCCTTTCCATCGCATCTCGAAGGTCTCGGAGCCTCCCTCCGTGAGCCGAGTCCAGACGCCGAGGAGCCAGGTCTGATCCTCTTCAAAGACCCAACCCGCCCATGCCATTGGCTCATAGTTGCCTCTGGGTACGCCGCTCAAGCGGTGGAAGGCCTCATTGCCGTACAGCAGCACGCCCTCCTTGTTGTATTCGAACATACCCACATCGACCATCTCCATCATTTGTCGCAGGTTGGAAAGCTTTCCTTCGCGGTCCGCCAGAGCGTCTTCCAGTTTGCGATTGAGCGCCAAGGGATCACCCTTGGGCAGAACCGGGGTGGTTTGTTCTCCGGGGCTCCGTTGTCTGTTTGGTCCATGCCCAGACTCCTCCTTGGGGAGCAGCCATTGTATAACCCGCCATCTCTTCTCTATTGTATATGCGTGTATTGAGGCACTTCCGGTCGCTACAACTATTCCATTCTGTTCACTGTCCAAAGCAAATGCCCGAAATCCAGTGGATACGCTGGGGTCCAGAATGTCGTGTAGCAGGTGACTTTGTTCTTGTAGCGCGGTGTTTCTGTATTGAATGCGATGGGTTCGGTCTGGAGAAGCCAGATCCAGCACACAGGTCGGCCGTGGGTCTGCGTCCACGCAGTAGGTGACCTTGTCCATATGAAGTGCCGGAGGAAAAGAAAGGGAGCCTAGTCGTAACGTTACGACCACGGCAGTGCTGATAGCGAACGGCGCATCAAAAGGGAATGCACGCTGGTACCTAACCATGGCAAGTCTAGAACGCGCCAAGAAACGTCATCAACACCACCAGTGTTTGGGTCTAATGTTGCCTCCAGCATCAACTGCCATCAGTCATCTTCATCACACACGCTCGGCGGCGGGTCAACAAGTCTTCCAGAGCTTGGGGACTGGAGTGCGAGCATGTTCAACACTTGACAAAGGGTGGGCGCAGACAAGGAGGGCTGCGGTATGGCGGGCGACATGAGGGGCAATTCCGCCGACACCGGCGCCGACGATATTAGCACTGACTAACTACGATTGGATCTCTTTCTGACGGCCGCCGGATCAATCAAGAGTACCGCAATTAAGGTGCTCTGCTGCCAGTCAAGTTTTTTAAATGGGCTTACGCGAATTTTCAACGCAGGAGTACAAAACAAAGTACTTCTCCGAGTCGGAACAGGAAGACGAACTCAGACTCCTACAATTATGCTCATGCGTTGTTCGTGTGATTCCACCAGGGCAAAATGGATCAAACGCCTTCTTCGTCACTGCCGAACTGCCGAAGACCAGGAGAAAATGCTTGCTACTCTCGCCGAATGTCTCTGGACCGAGTGTGGGCTCGAAGGTACGGATCTCGTTGTCTCGTGTGCTGAGAATAAATTTAAAGATTGGAGTTTTGGGCTTGGGGAGGCACAGTATTTGAACAAGAAACTGTGAAAAAGATTGTTTGGAGTTGATGAATATGGGAGCGGCTGTGACTGTGGCTACCTTGCACGGGATCATGGTGCGTGCTATTCGCTAATCCAGCTGATACAGTCTTCTTGGACTGAAGTGCATGTTTGGACTAATTTACTCCAGGCTCAGGACGCTCAGTAAACAGTGGGCCACCCATTATCGTAACGGATGAGGTTGATACCGAGTCTGGCATCGCCATTGGCGTTGTAGTAATGGTAGACGAGCACATCAGCATCGGTATCAGTGAAGACAGCAGGGTGGCCAGGACCATGGATGTTGC
>Ga0265797_10013081_pt1 | contig 10045 bp, 1 predicted proteins | sample P2T30metagenome_FD_192433 | JGI IMG/M metagenome (GOLD analysis project Ga0265797, IMG submission 192433) | Plant litter microbial communities from East Loma Ridge, Irvine, California - P2 T30 | ecosystem: Environmental > Terrestrial > Plant litter > Unclassified | place: USA: California... | reverse complement strand
AAGAGATTTTATACTAAGCGCTAGCGCGCATACTGAAATTACTACTACTAAAATTATTACGTTAATATAAGACTCTACTAAATTAGAAGCTAAATTATAAATAGATGTAGTTGTTATTAAATCTAAATTCAAGTTATAAGACTAAGTTATTATAGTAAACTAATTATTTAAGTGTAAAAGGAAAACATACTATAGAAAAAACAAAAGATAGAAAAGTAAGTAAAGTAAAGTTCTAAGTAAAGTAAAGTACTACGTATAAAGCTTAAGAGTAATAAAGACTTTAAAGTAGTAAACCTAAAGTAAACTAAAGAGTTTAATAAGTAGCTTATTAGCTTAAGCATTTAAGTATCTTATTAATATAAATAGAAAATAATTATAGCAAAAATCAAAAGAATAAGAAAACTTATTATTATTAATAAAGTCTTTAATTTTAGTTTAAGCGTACATCTATATAACTTTATTAAGTATACTAGTGCAGAAATATAGGTATAACGCAGCTTAGTAATATAGTATTTAATTATAATAAAGGTCCTTCTTCTAAATACTTTATTATATAGTATATAGTAGCATATATTCCTTTACAAGTTTCTAGAGTTGAAACTAAGCTATAAAGTTTAATACTAATAAACCTTATATAAAGGTATAAAAGTAAGAAGCTGGGTTTTACTCTTGATTTTATAGGAATAAAAAGTATATAAGTATTCTACGCGCTCTGTATACTTTTGGAAGAAAATTTAGAAATTGTATTTATATTTTATTTCTTTTTCAAAGCTCTATATAAAAGTACAAAATAGAAAAAGATATACCTATAGAAAAATAGCTATAAATTTCTAATAAGTAATTAAAGCTATTTTCAAAATAAGGCTATATAGTAGAAATAAGACTTTAAGATAATAAGGCAGTAAGGCGTAGTAGTTTATAACTCGAAATTTTATTTATAATAACTTTGAATTTATTTTATAATAGATATTTTGATAGAAGAGTCTTGAATATATAGTTATACTAGACCTTTTTGTAGTTACAAAAAAGTAAAAACCTCTACTCTTTTATTTTTCTCTTTTCTCTGATCTTTATTATTTTCATTTTTTATATCTTCTATACTTTCCAAATTTTTCTTTATACTTATCTTTCTAACTATAACATACTATAATAATATATTAAATAACTTTTTAACTTTCTATATCTCTGAAATACGTAGATACTATATACTACTTATAGTACTAGCTATACTAGCTTATCAATATAGAAGTAGTAAGTTTAATTATATAAAGTATATATTAGTAGACTAGTAGTATAAGATAATTATAGATAAGACTACTATATATACTAGGCTAGTTTATAGATTTAATATTCTTAAAACTCTATAGTGTAATACTATATATTAGATACTATATTTAGAATCTATATAGCTACTTTAGAATTTATTACTATAATAGTAAGTTATAGTTCTCTAAAGTATATAGAATTTACTAGTTTATAGTGTTTTTATTAGCCAAACTTTTCTAAGACTTTAAATAATAGCTTACTTTCTTAAGTCTAAACTAACTTTATAAAAAGTGTTATATAAAAAGATAAATGTAAGGCCTAGATACTATAAGATTTTACACTAGTTAAGAGTTTTTTTAATATAAAGGCGCTTTAAACTACTTTTTTAACTATATTTATAGCTTCTATATAAACTAGTAATTAAGAATTAAAACAATAACTACAGATTTATAAATAGGCTAATAATCAAGTAAAATAGATGATTTAGATAATAGACTAATACTAATAGCTTGTTAATAAGCTTATAGTAGAATACGTAGCTAGTCTTATAAACTATAAGTATACTTAGGATTTTTCTAAAGTATCTAGCTAGTATATTAGACTATAGAGAATATATAGCTTTTTTATAGAACTATAGAAATATTACTACTACTAATTCTAGAGTTTTCTTAAGCTTTTAAGCAATTATAACTATAATAGAAGTAGTAGTAGTACTTACTTTTAAGAGAGACTACGTGCAACATAGTAGTACTACTACTAGATATTATTTATGTATTATTAGTAGTAATAAATTAGTTAGTATAAAATAATAAGTTTTTATTATTAAGATATAAGAAAGAGAAGTAGAGATAGATAGTAGGAGGTGTTTATTCTTTTTTATACTCTAATCAAAAGTAATACTAAAAATATTACTATAGGTAATTTTACTACTTCTAAAAGAAGCTTAATTACTTATTATATTTTAAGTAGAGAAATATAAAATAGCTAAGCTATAATATATAGATAGAACTCTTAGACTATAGTAAAGGCTTAGGTATAACAAATTGAATTATATAAACTAGATTAACTAAGATAATAAGTATTCTATAAGCTTAAGTATAGTAAGTATATATTATCAATTCTATAAAAACCTAATTAGAGATACTTACTTTAGTACTAAAGTGTAGTTTGACTAAGTAAAGAGCTTATAGACTAGAGTTATAGTAAGTAAACTAGTAATACCTAATAAGTAATTATTAATTAAAGTTACTAAATGTAAAAAGTATATTAAGTATAAGTAGAAAGTACTTAACATAATCTTAAAGATAATAAAAGTATAGTATAGTATTAAATACTAAAGATTTAACAACATTTTAGCTAATATAGCTAGACTTAGAAAAGATTTATATGAAATATAAGTTACTAGTAACTATAAAGATTTTATATAAGTATTTTAGAGAATCTTAAAATTATTATAAGCTTTCTACTAGTATTAGACTTACTATAGCTTACTAGTTTTTTCTTTTAGATTAGTAATTACGTAAGATATACTTTAATACTACTAATTAATAATCTAGATAGCTATGAAGATTATAGTAGTAATACAAAGTTATTAGTGTAAGTTCATAATATATAGTAGAGTAACAAAAAGAAAGAGATGAAAAAGGATTTATCTCTTTTTAAGCTATATATCTAGACAACTAAACTAGCTAGAACTAAGATTTTTAATGTTCTAGAAGAGTAAAAACTTTATCTTTAAGTACGCGTCCTTAGAATCCTACTTAGTAAGTAAATATAAGAAAAAAAGTAACGTTAAATATAAAGTAAAAAAAGAGACTTAGTCTAACCTAGCTATAACTTTTGAACTAGCGTGTAAAAAGTTCTAAAAGAAATTGTATGCTACTAGTTGTATAAATCTATATAACTAGAATCTCACTAATACTTTTTTATCTTACTAATTTTAGGAAATTAAATAAAAAAAAAGCATACTAAAAAAAGACGCTAAAATTACATAAGCTTCTTTTAGTTTTATTCTGTTTACCCTTTTCTTTTTAAGTCTAACCTATCCTCTCTTTATATATTGTTTATATTAGCAGAACTTTCAAAATTAAGAAAATAAGTTTTTACTTAATTTTTATAATAATTCTCTACTAGTACTATTAGTACTATATTAAAAAAGTCTTTTAAGTCTATAAACAACGCTTTATACTATATTAGAAAGAGAAACAGTACTTTTACTACTTACTTTAAGTCTAAACTAAACTAGCTTTAAAAAAAATTTAAAAAAGCTACTAAAGTAGTTGATAGAGATATAAAATATAGTTCTAAAAAGATAAATTAATATATTTTAGAAAGGACTAGTTTAGACTTCTATATTAAATCTATATAACATCTATTAAAAATAGAGAAATACTCTATTTTTGCTACTTAGAAGAAGTAGCTTCTTAATAAAGAAAAAGTAGTGTTTAGAAGAATATATACCAGAAAGATTTATAAAATAGAAAGATATATAAACTTTAATATAGTTCTCGTTTTAGATAAGTCTTTTATATATTGTAAGTATAGTACTATATAAGAATATATTAGAAAAGAAAGAAAAAAAAAGAAAAAAAAGAGCTAAGCCTTAATAGATATCTATAACTAATCTAAGTAACTTAAACTATAACCTATATAAGCTTTATTATTTTCTATAAATTTTAGTATTTTTCTAGTTGTTTAGATTATTTTTAGCTAAGTTACTAACTAAGTTATAGCTTATAATATTATTATTTCTATTTAGAAAGCTATCTAAAGAAGTAGAAAATTTAAGTTATATATAACTGAAACTTTATAAGACTTTAGAAGGTTTATAAATTCAAAATATATAAAAGAGGTTTTAACTTTTATAGTTAAAGTTCTTTTTAAAAGAGGTAAAAAAAGCTTTTTTTCAATGTTAACTTAAAAAAATCATAACTTAATTATTTCTTTTTATTTTTTGAAATTCTGTAATACTTAGAGAGCTATTATCTTTTTTAATCTAAAGTGGAAATATTCATAAAATAATACTAAAATTTATAAAACTCTAGCTATTGTTTATAAGTTTAATAGAAATAGCATTTCTCTTTTTAAGTATTTTTCTTCTAGTCTAGATCTAAATTTTATAAGAAATACAAAGAGTTTACTATAAAATAAATTAAAAAAAAGGCTTACTATTTTCTTAGGTCTAGAAGCTAGTAAGTAAGTAGTAAATTTATTTTCTACTACTATTTAAAAAGAGTAAACAGTAATACAATAGAAATTAAGAATTAACTATATTAAAAGCTTACTTAAGTATTATAAGACAGTAAAAAGAGCTAAAGGTTACTATACTACGTACTAGTTATTAGATTTAACTAGGTTATAATATAAAAAGCTTAAAGAATAACTTTTTAATTTGACTATGTTAGAAATTAATAGAGTAACTTCTAGTTTAAACTCGTACTATATCTAAGTATAGATAATAGTATAGTAAGATTTTAGCAAAATTAAAACTAGAGATAACAAAATATAGGTTAAAAAGAATATAGCTTTCTAGTATACTTAAATACTACTAATGTTACGCTAGTTTGAGCTTAGTAAGAGAATTTTAGAGACACTTAATTGAAAAAAAGATTTTCAGCTTACTAAGATATTTAAAAATCTTAGTCCTAGCTAGTCTAGTTGTATAGAAAAATAGCTTTAAAAACTATTACTTGTTAAACATCTCTTTTGTTTTCTTACTCTACTATGTATAACAATTATTATATTAGTGTAGTTAGTATAGGTATAAGTCTTATAAATTTAATTCTAAGCTTATACTTAAGATTTTAAGTTGAAATTAAGAGTCTAATCTAATAATATACTATAATATAATTATGTAATAAAGTAATTTTTAATTTTTGAAAAGTACACTATTAACCCTATTACTTAGGTCTAGAGAGAAGCTTCATTATTATAAGAGTAACGCATTTAGCTTTTCTTTCTATAGATTTTTAATTCTATAGAAATCTTTAAGTAAAGTATAAGGTAATAGTTAACAAAGTCTTATAATTAACCTCTAAGTAATTATATTAATTATATATTATACTTCTAAGCTTATGTATCTAGCTAGAATGCTTTAGATACACTATATATAGCTAATTTTACTCTAACTAAAAACTGCCTATTCTAGATCTGTAAAAGTAGTAAACTTTTGTATATATTAAAAGATTATACTAATAATAAGTACTTCTTAGACTACTTATAGAACTAGATATACTTATAGTTACTAAGTAAAAGTTAATGCTTTTAATAGCAGACTAGAAGTATTTATCTAATTAGATATCTAATATATTATTGTTTCTATAATTATACATATCAACAATTTTCTCAATATACTCTAGTAAGCTAATAAAAATCTTGTATTAGATTACCACTATAAGTATTTATTAAAGAAAATTTACTATAAAATAAGTACGCGCGCGCGTATACTATAATAGTAATCTAAAATACTTACATTTATTAATTTCCTACTCAAAAGTCTAGATTTTATAATGATTATTAGCTAAAAGTAATATGCGTAGTAGAAGTAAGATATAAAAGTAGATTAGTATAGACCTCTTAACCTACCTAATTCTTATACTAAAAGAAATATAGATAATACTCTTCTAGTGCAGTTTAAGTATAGAAAGTATTCAACTTCTATCTAGAATAAATCTAGAATTATAATTTATCTTTATACTATAAAGATATAGTCTAAATCTAGAATCTTCTTACTTTTTATTATAATAGATAATTAATACAAAATTAAGTAGAAAATAATTAGAGCTCTTAATCGAGACTCTCTAGCCTAAGTTAAAATCATTTACCCATATATATCTACTGAAAATAGACCTTAAGTCTACTAGGACTATATTCTATCTTAAGTACTTACTAAATTAAGTAGCTACTTAGCTAAAACTTTTATAATGTACTTGTCCTTATACTTATATCTACTTACTATAATCTACTATATACTTTTCTTATATACTACGTATAATATAATATCAAATTACTTTAGGTTATTTATATTGTATTATACGATTTTTATCATGTTAAATTATTAATATAAGTACTAATATAGTAAATATAGCTTTATCTTTAGCTACACTTATATAAATACTGTTACTAGTAATACTATAATAGTATATATCTAAGTAGTATTACTAGTAATATTATAATATCATATATATATAAGTACTTATACTAATATTATACTTAATAAATATATTTTACTATATATCTTTGGACTTAGAAGACATATAAGTACAGCTTTAAATTAAAATAAATTCTTATTACTACTACCTAATCTTATTACTTCTTTGTATTATTTTTCTATTTTTCTTTAATCTTTTATTCTTCTTATACTTTTTAAGTAGTACATATGTCTTACAGGCTAGGATTCTTTATTAAACTTATTAAGCTCTTAAATATATATCTTTACTTTATATCTCACGTAAGTATTTTTTATAGTCTATACTTGTATTTCTTTTCTCTTGTAGTAATCTTAGTATTTATATTTATAGTGTCTACTATTTATATATATAGTTATCCCTATTTGTACCTAGTTAGTATACCTTACATTTTATTAAATTATAGTAGAGATAAGCTATATATCTAAAAGATTAATAGAAAAGTTATTTTTATTAAAGTACGCTATTAAACAAAAGTATGTTTTTAATATTCTAGTGAATAAAGAAAAACCTAAGTTTTAGTAGTAAGTAGTCTTATTTTTAGCTATAAGTCTGGATAAGTAATAAGTATTTGTATAAAATCTAGATTTTACATATATTCTTGAAAAAGATAAAACTTTAGTATTATATTTTTGAATTATATAGTTGTATAATAATTATAATTATACTTTATAAAGTAGCTACTTTATATAACTTCTCTATATTATAGACTAATTACTAAAAGAATACCTCTATTCTTTAATCTTTTCTTAAACTTCTTTTTTATACGTTAGTTCTTTCTAAATAATCTCTTGAAATTACTAATATCTTCTAACTATCAATTTCTTTATCTTACTTATAGAAAACGTTTTTAGTTTTAATAATAGTGTTATATATAGTGTGATAAAGAATTTTCTCTATTATAATTTTGCTATATCTATAAGTATATTAAAAATAACCTTAAGGTAAAGTATTAGAACGGATAAAAGTAATAAAACATTGTTAGTAACTTAGTATAGTAATCTTAGTATAGTTATTTTTACAATACACTTTAGACCTACTATTTATAGCTATACTACTAATAGATCTTTCTTTAAACTATAATCTATAGATTTAGTGCTTTAATAATAGTAATAATATACTTATAGAAAGTAATAGTAATAAAAGTCTTAGAATTAAGATTATATATAGACTAAAAAGTAGTAATAAGTAAGCTTTAGAGCTAAAAAGCTATTTAATTAAGATTTTAGTCTTCTCTTTCAAAAGTCAATACTATAATAAGCTCTTTTAAGTAGATACTGATAGTAATAATGAAAAAAGCTTAGAAAAAAGAGTAAAAAGTAGAGTAAAGATAATAAGACCTAGAATAATATTAGATACAAGTATTTCTATTAGCTAAAGAAGTAAAAAGAATGATAATAGAAGTAGAATTAAACTATAGTATAATACAAAAAAATTATAGTTCAGAATTAATCTTAACTATAGTATTATATAAGTACGCTAAAGTCTGAAATATAGCTACAGATTCTTTCTTATTAAAGTACCTAGCTCTCTAGGCCTAAGAGATAGAGCTTATAGTGTACTTCTTAAAAATTGAGTAATTATAGAATTACGTAACTATAGAATAACGCGTTACTATATTAGACTCTTAATTTAAACTTTAAGATCTCTAATATAAGCCTAGATCAAAAACTTATAATACTTGTAACTATACTACTTATACTAATACTATAACTACTATACATACAAGTATAACACTCTAACTACTTTATATTTATAATATTATACTAATAACTATCTAAACTATTAACTAGTATTACTAAAGTGTGTCTTACATAGCTACTAATATTAAGAAGTAATTTAGTAAGCTATACTAAGTCTAACGCTAGTATAAAGGTTCTAAGATACCTTAAAAACTTATATAATATCTATACAATAATCTATATAATAACTTATATAATTACTAGTAACCTATTTTCTATATATTATTACTCTTAAGTTCAGCTATATTAGCTACTATATTACATTATTATCTCTCTGTAGCTTAATACTATACTCTTTATATATTTAGCGCCTTCTGAATAACCTTAACTACTATTTACTTCTAGCTATTAAATCTACCACTTACTATAAAGTTCATTAATCTCTACTTATTTAGTATTACTAGTACTTAAAGTTTTAAAAGCTACTTTAAAGTAATTATAAAAGTAGTAGAACAAGTATCTATATTAATAAGAGTTTTTTTACTTAAAAAATATAGACCTACTATCTACTTCAACTTATTAATTTACTTTATATTATTAATACTATTAAAGTTAAAGCGATTTTTAAAGCGCTAAAAAACTATTATCTTTATAGCTAAAGTTTATATAGTACTTATTATAAAGTAAATAGTATAAACAATAATATTGATTTTACTACTTGTATAGAAGGGTAGAGTTATTTAAATTAATGTTTTTTGTAATACTAAGTAGCTTAACATTAAAGTAGTAAAATAACTTTTCACATATTATACTTTAATCCTCTCTTTACACTTAGTATTTAAGTAAATACTTCTAACTCTTTAGTACTTAGACTAAGTAATAATTACCTAACATCTAATAACAAGCTTAGTTTCTTTTGATAATAGTATTAGTTTTTATACTTAAGACTCTAGAAGTTTACTAAATAACAGAGTTCTTTAACATATAGTAGTAAGTTTTATAAATAGCTTTTTATCATTAAGGTTAAATCAAAGAATCTAGTACTATGAAAGTAATGTTATATGTATACACTATTGAATAATAGGATATCTAAGACTGATACACTATTTATCACTTATATTAGAACTAGAAAGCTTTTAATTTAAAAGGACTTAAGTATTAGAAAATAGTATATCGTGTCTGTAGCCGTATAAAGGTATATGTAGTATAGAAAATATATTTCTAAAATTAAATCTTAAAGTTAGAATTACATAGAATTATATAGAAAATAAAATATAAGCTAAAAGTAAAAGTATAGTAGTGGCTAAACTAGAAAGCTAAAGAAGAATAGTTATAAGTTCTTTAAAATAATCTACAAATTATTATAAATTAAAAAAGATTTCAATAAGAGCTAGAAGTAGATTAGTATTAATAGGAATAAGTAAGTAGGTAACAATAAATATAAATAGTAGTTATAGTCGTTATATAATAATTTAGCTACTAATATAGTAAACATACAAGTTACTATATGTAGTATAAAAATTACTAATAGTTATAAAAGTATTATATAAATATCTTTAGTTAGCTTAGAAGCATTATGATATTTATAAAGTTACTAGATTACTTTCTTGAATAAAGTCGTTATAGAAGATTAGTATTAGTACTAGTTAGTAACTTAGATAGCTTTAAGTAATATAGATAGCTATAAGTGATGTAGAATAAATATAAAGAAGTTAGTCTTTGATAAATGTATATATCTTGATTATTATATGTATAGTAGAATTAATCTAGGCATAAGTATAATTAGTGAGAATTTAAAATTCAGACTAGAAATTTCTAAATATACTCTAATTTATAATAGAAGTATATTGGTATATAATCTTATAATTCTGTATCTATTAATTTTAAAAAGAGGTATTATAGAGTCTATCT
>Ga0265797_10013080_pt1 | contig 10046 bp, 9 predicted proteins | sample P2T30metagenome_FD_192433 | JGI IMG/M metagenome (GOLD analysis project Ga0265797, IMG submission 192433) | Plant litter microbial communities from East Loma Ridge, Irvine, California - P2 T30 | ecosystem: Environmental > Terrestrial > Plant litter > Unclassified | place: USA: California... | reverse complement strand
GATGCGGTCGATGTGCGCACGAGCATGCTCCATGGAGAGGAATTCGCTCAGGTCTTCGGCATTGAACAGCCAGGTGTCGCACACCTGGGTGCCGTGGGTGTTGATGATCTTGATGACCTCACCCGCCTTCAGGCGCACGGCACGGCCGCAGCGTGCGGGCACGGTGTAGGTCTTGCCGAGTTCCGGCGTGCCGTCGGCGGACAGCGGCTCGTTGAGGGTGGCGTTAGTGCCCAGCGAGGCTCCGTTGTCGGGCTGGCAGCAGGCGGGATAATCGTGGGCGTGGTTCGAATGGCTCATGGTCGCTCCTAGTTGGGCAAGGACAGGTCAGGTTTGTTCAGCCAGTTGGACGAGGCTCCAGGCCAGCGCACGGGCGCCGGCTTCGAGCTGGGAAGGTTCGGTGTATTCCAGCGGGTTGTGGCTGATGCCGTCGCGGCTTGGCACGAACAGCATGCCGGTCGGGCAATGCGTCGCCAGGTACATGGCGTCGTGGAAGGCGCCCGAGCGCAGGCTCAGGGAGGCTTCGCCAGTGGCGTCGACCGCCTGCTGGAGCACGTCGACGACGGTTGCATCGAAGGCCACTGGCGGATGACTGAAGAGCATCTGCAGCTCGGCCTGCGCGGGCAGGCAATCGGCCAACGCCATATCGAAAGCGTTCAGCACGGCGTTGTCGGCGTGTCGAAAATCGATGCTGAAGGTCACCTCTCCGGCCACCGTATTGATCGAATTGGGCAGCACGTGCCAGCGCCCGAAGGTCAGGCGTTTGTCGAGGCCCGCCAGGCGTTCGGCCAGAGTGTCGATGGCTGGCAGGCAGCCGGTAGCTAGCAGCAGCGCATCCTGGCGCATGTCCATGGGCGTGGTGCCGGCATGGGCGGAAGCACCGCGGCAGCGCACCTGATACCAGCGCACGCCCTGAATGCCGGAGACCACGCCGAGCGGCACACCCGCGCGCTCCAGCACCGGCCCCTGTTCGATGTGCAGCTCGACGAAGGCATGTGCAGCGATCCTTTCGCGCAGCGGTAGCCCGGCGAAACGCCGGCCATGCTCGTCCAGCGCCTCACCGACACTGACGCCCGAAGCATCCAGGCTGTCTCGATAGGCAGCCATGCGGGTGGGTTCGACGAAGGCGCTGGAGCCCATGGCGCCGGGGCTGAAACGACTGCCCTCCTCGTTCGTCCACACCACCAGCTCAATTGGCCGGCGCGTGCGCAGGCCCTGATCGTGCAGCGCCAGCAGGCATTCCAGGCCGGCCATCACACCGTAACAGCCATCCAGATGACCGCCGCTGGGCTGGGTATCGATGTGGCTGCCGGTCATCACCGGCGGCAGATCCTCCAGGCCGTCGCGACGGATGAACAGGTTGGCGCAAGCATCTGTCCACACACGGCAACCGATACGCTGCGCCTCGCCGATCAGCCAGGCGCGCGCAGCGAAGTCCTCTGCAGAAAGCGCCTGACGATTCATCCCGCCGGCCGGCAGCGCGCCGAACTCGGCCAGGGTATCGAGCAAGCCATGCAGACGCTCGGCACGCACCGCCGCCATCACCCGCTCGGCATTCATTGGCACACCTCCTGGCGTGGCGTCAGGCTGCGGTTGAACCAGGGTTTGAGAAACTGGCGCAGGCGGTCGGTGGCGGGCGCCTGGAACATCGCCGCCGGCGCACCGGTCTCGACGATCTGTCCGGCTTCCATGAACACAACCTGACTGGATATCTGTGCGGCGAAACTCATCTCGTGGGTCACCATGACCATGGTCATGCCGTCGCTGGCCAGGCTGCGAATCACCTGCAGCACTTCTTCTACCAGTTCCGGGTCGAGCGCCGACGTCGGCTCGTCGAGCAGCATCAGGCGCGGCTTCACCGCCAGCGCCCGGGCGATACCGACGCGCTGTTGCTGCCCACCGGATAGTCGTGCCGGATAAGCGCCCATCTTGGCTGCTAGGCCAACCCGTTGCAGCGCCGCCTCGGCCAGCGCGCGAGCTTCGGTTCGGTTCAGGCGTTTGCCCAGCAGCAGAGGCGCCATGACGTTCTCCAGCACCGTCATGTGCGGCCACAGATTGAATTGTTGAAACACCATGGCCAGCGGTCGACGTACCTCGGCGATGCTGGCGGCGCCGTCCTGGTCGGCTGGGCGCCGTCCAGGGCCGCTGTAGCCGAGCAGCTGGCCATCGATCCACACCTCGCCCTGGTCATAGGCTTCGAGGAAATTCATGCAGCGCAGGGCAGTGGTCTTGCCGGAGCCGGAGGGGCCGATCAGCGAGACGATCTCGCCGGCTCGCACACTCAGGTCGAAACCCTGCAACACGGTATTGGCACCGTAGGACTTGCCCACGCCGCGCAGTTCAAGAAGGGGAAGATTGCTCATCGGGTCATCCTCGCAGGTAGCGCGTTGCGCGACGGCCGAGCGCAGCTGCGGCGAAACCGACCAACAGCGTCAGCAGCCAGTACGAGAGCACCAGCAGCACGTGGGGCACGACATAGGAAAAGGTGTTGGAGACGATCTGTCCGGCGGTCATGGTCAGCTCCGGCACGGTGATGATCGATGCCACCGCGCTTTCCTTGATGGTCAGGATCACCTGGTTGCCCAGCAACGGCAGCGCGAACGCCAGCGCCTGGGGCGCCTGGATGTGCCAGAAGGTCTGGATGCCGTTCAGGCCATGCACGCGCGCGGCCTCCAGCTGGCCGATCGGCACACTGGCCCAGGCCGAACGCAGCAGCTCCGCAAAATAAGCGGCGCTGTAGAGGCACAGGGCGAGAATGCTCGCCTCGATGGCGTCCAGGGTCAGGCCAAGCACCGGCAGACCGAAATAGATCAGCAACAGCTGCGCGAGGAACGGCGTACCGCGCACCAGCCAGACATACAGCCGATACAGGCCAATGAAGCCCGGTACCGCCAGGCGCAGGGCATTGAGGGCAAAGCCCAGAAGCAGGCCCAGCGCCGCGCCGGCAAAACTGATGCCCAGGGTGACCAGCAGCGCCTGACCGAAATCGGGAAGGTAATTCATCCAGTTCTCCATCAGCTGCGTGCCTGCCAGCGACGCTCCAGCTGGCGCCCGAGCAGCGCCAACAGGCTGGTCAACGCCAGGTAGAACAGTGCGGCGACGAGATAAACCTCCAGTGGACGGTAAGTCTGCGAAACCAGTTGCTGGCTGACCCGCATCAGGTCGGTGATGGAGATCACCGAGACCACCGCCGACACCTTGATCACATCGATCAGCTCGGAAATCAGCGCCGGCAGGGTCAGGCGCACCACTTGCGGCAACTGGATATGCACCAGCGTGCGCCAGCGGCCGATGCTGAACACCGCAGCGGCCTCGAGTTGCCCTGCCGGGATGGCAGCGAAACCGCTGCGCAGAATCTGCGACTGGTAGGCCGCAGTATTCAGGGCCAATGCCAGACCGGCAGCGATCAGCGCCGGCACGTCCATGCCCAGCCCGGCAGGCAAATAGAAGAGCAGCAGCAACTGCGCCAGCATCGGCGTGCCACGGAAGAAGCTCACGTAGACCCTGGCGAACGCTACGCACCCTCGGCTGTGACTGCTGCCCAGCAGATAGATAAGCACGCCGAGAACGAAGCCCAGCAGCATCCCGGCAAGGCACAGCCACAATGTGGTGAGCGCGCCGTCGAGCAGAGCGGGCCAGTAGAGTGCGAAACGAACACCGAAGTCATCCATGGTCAGCGACTCAGATGCTCGGCTCAGGCATGGCGTCGGCCGGCACATCCATGGTGAAGCCGAACCATTTTTCCTGCAGCGTCTTCATGGTGCCGTCACGGTTGGCGCGGGCAATACCGTCGCTGAACAGTTTGACCAGGCTGGCGCTGTCGGCATCCTTGCGGCCTACCCAACCGTAGTAGGTCTGCGGGCCGAGCATGTCGCTGAGCGTGGTGAACACACCGGGACGCGACTTGATCAGTGGGCCGAGGTTGGACAGTGACTGGGCAACGCCATCCAGGCGACCCAGCGCGAGATCAGCGTACGCCTCGTCGAAGCTGACGTACTGACGAATGGCCTTGAGGCCTGGCTGGCCGGCATCCTTGAGTTTCTGATCATAGGCCTGAAGAATTTGCAACTGACCGGACCCGCTCTGCGAGCCGACCACCTTGCCGTTGAGATCGCTCAGGCTACCGATCGAATCGTCGTTGCCACGCTTGAGCAGTGCCACGGTGGATTCGGCGATCGGTACGGTGAAGGCGAACTGTTCGAAACGCGCCTTGTTGACGGTCACCGAGGTCACCACGAAATCGAACTTGCCGGTATCCAGGCCCGGTAGAATGCCCTGGAACGGCAGATCCAGCTGCTTGACCTTGACGCCCGGCAGGTCAGCCAATACGTAATTCATCAGATCCACGCCATAGCCGACTATCTTGCCGTTCTCCACGGACTCGAAGGGGGCGAAGCGTGCTTCGGTAGCGATGGTGATCTGTTTTTCCTCGGTGATCCGCTGTAGCAGATCACCGGCCTGGACCAGGGAACTGGCAAGCACTGTGGCCAAAGCGAGTGACAGGTTTTTCACGGCACGACGGTTCATGGCGAGGCCTCTTCTTGAAGCTATGGATATTTATTCAAGTTACTTGAATAAAAGTACATAAGCATGATGCATGCCAGCCGCCACTCCCTATAGGAGCCGGGGAGCGCAAGAGATACTCAGCAGAACCCTTGCACCGTTTGCGTGCATAAACAGCCGCAGCGTCTCGTAATGGCGCACTGGTAATCAGAATCTTGCCCTCACCCGCACGCCGTCATCACGTGAGCTTTACTCACATATCCGAGCAAACTAATCGCTTTATTCTGAGCGGTCTCGGCGTTAGTCTGCCCACCATCGACGCCAATTCCACCCGGCGCAGGCAGGCCGCTCAAGGCCTCCAGAATTCACAGGAGAACCCCATGACTTCATTACGCAACGGCCCAGACGCCACCGGCCTGTTCGGCGCGTTCGGTGGTCAGTACGTCGCCGAGACGTTGATGCCGCTGATCCACGACCTAGCTGCCGAGTACGAAAAGGCCAAGGAGGATCCGGAGTTCGCCAAGGAGCTGGCCTATTTCCAGCGCGACTACGTTGGCCGCCCAAGCCCGCTGTACTTCGCCGAGCGGCTGACCGAGCATTGCGGCGGGGCAAAGATCTACCTCAAGCGCGAGGAGCTCAATCACACTGGCGCGCACAAGATCAATAACTGCATCGGCCAGATCCTGCTGGCCAAGCGCATGGGCAAGCAGCGCATCATCGCCGAGACCGGCGCCGGCATGCATGGCGTGGCCACCGCTACCGTGGCGGCGCGTTTTGGCCTGCAGTGCGTGATCTACATGGGCACGACCGATATCGACCGCCAGCAGGCCAACGTCTTCCGCATGAAGCTGCTGGGCGCCGAAGTGATCCCGGTCACCGCCGGCACCGGCACCCTGAAGGATGCGATGAACGAAGCACTGCGCGACTGGGTGACCAACGTCGACAGCACCTTCTACATCATCGGCACCGTCGCCGGGCCGCACCCTTATCCGGCAATGGTTCGTGACTTCCAGGCCGTGATCGGCAAAGAAACCCGTGACCAGATGCAAGCCCAGGAGGGCCGCCTGCCGGATAGCCTGATCGCCTGCATCGGTGGCGGCTCGAATGCCATGGGCCTGTTCCACCCGTTCCTCGACGACAAGTCGGTACAGATCATCGGCGTGGAAGCGGCCGGTCATGGCGTGGAAACCGGCAAGCATGCCGCCAGCCTGAATGGCGGCGTACCGGGCGTGCTGCATGGCAACCGCACCTTCCTGCTGCAGGACGATGATGGTCAGATCATCGACGCCCACTCCATTTCCGCTGGCCTCGACTACCCGGGCATCGGTCCGGAACACGCCTGGTTGTTCGACATCGGCCGCGTCGAGTACACCTCGATCACCGACACCGAGGCGCTTGCCGCCTTCCACCAGTGCTGCCGCCTGGAGGGCATCATCCCGGCCCTGGAGACGTCCCACGCGCTGGCCGAAGTCTTCAAGCGCGCGCCGACTCTGCCCAAGGATCACCTGATGGTGATCAACCTCTCGGGCCGCGGCGACAAGGACATGCAGACCGTCATGCACCACTTCGACGAACAGGAAGAACATATATGAGCCGCCTGCAGACGCGCTTCGCCGAGTTGAAAGAACAGAACCGCGCCGCCCTGGTGACCTTCGTGACCGCCGGCGACCCGAACTACGATGCATCCCTGGCGATTCTCAAGGGCTTGCCGAAAGCCGGTGCCGACGTGATCGAGCTGGGCATGCCGTTCACCGACCCGATGGCAGACGGCCCGGCGATTCAGCTCGCCAACATCCGTGCCCTGGCTGCCAAACAGGACCTGGCCAAGACCCTGCAGCTGGTCCGCGAATTTCGCAAGGACGAGCAGGCGACCCCGCTGGTGTTGATGGGTTACTTCAACCCGATTCACAAATATGGCGTGGAGCGTTTCATCGCCGACGCCAAGGAAGCCGGTGTCGACGGCCTGATCGTGGTCGACCTGCCGCCGGAACATAACGCCGACCTGTGCGACCCGGCCCAGGCCGCGGGCATCGACTTCATCCGCCTGACCACCCCGACCACCAATGACAAGCGCCTGCCGACCGTGCTCAACGGCAGCTCGGGCTTCGTCTACTACGTCTCCGTGGCGGGTGTTACCGGTGCCGGTTCGGCGACCCTGGAACACGTGCAGGAAGCCGTTACCCGCCTGCGCCGTCACACCGACCTGCCGATCAGCATCGGCTTCGGTATCCGTACCCCGGAACATGCGGCGACCATCGCCCGCCTGGCCGAGGGCGTGGTGGTCGGCTCGGCGCTGATCGATCAGATCGCCAAGGCGGACAACGACCAGCAGGCCATCGACGGCGTACTCGAGCTATGCAGCCAACTGGCCGAAGGCGTGCGCAGCGCTCGTCGCTAAACGCATCAGCCTCCTATAAAAGGCCGCAGCTCCCGTTGAAGGGGCTGCGGCCTTTTCAGATGCGGATCAGTCTCGCGGCGATGGCTTCAGCGTAACGCTGTCCTGAACACAGATGCGCGCAGCCCACCCCACGCGTCACTCCACTTCGAACAAGCCGTTGCGTACGGGCGCGTGAGCCAGCCGTTGGCGAATGTCTTCGTCGATCCGCGGGTCGTCCGGCTGATAGAGCATCACTTGGCGATAGGTGCTGATGCGGTTGATTTCCGTCCCCAAAAATTCCCAGACCACCCGAGTACAGGCCGGCGTGCGGCGGTCGCCGCTGGATACGCCAGTCTTCAAGCCGTTGAGGCGGGTGATTCGGCTCTTGAAGCTGGGAATCAGGATGGTCTGGCTCATCTCGTTGATGGTCAGCGACTCGTAATCGATGAGAAACAGCCGATCCTGCAGCTGGAACGCGGCCCCCAGGTAACGACAGCGCGCCGACTCTTCAGCAAGCCCACCGGCCGATGTGGCCTGGCGCTCCTGGCGCTCGAACAGAAAGGTGCCGCCCTCCTCGCGCAGGTGAATCAACGACACCAGAATAGTGCCGGGTACCGACATGCAGTTGGCGTATTCAAAGTAATAACCGCAATAGCGCGAAAGATCGCCGGACTGCTCACGCAGAGGCTGTAACAAAGCGTGTAACGGATCTCGCTCGGCAGGTGCGCCGATTTGCGCACCCCGGGCACCGATCAGCCGGGCGAACTGATCGCTGGGCAAGCCCAGTTCGTAGCCTTCCACGCCGAAGAAATCACCAATGCGCTTGAGGTTATAGGCCGTTGGCTGGCTCTCGGCAGACAGGTATTTGTTGAATTGCGCGCGGTTGATGTCGAGTTTGCGGCACACCTCGGCAATCGAGCGATAGTGGCTGCATAACAGGCGAAGATTATCGCCAAGGTGATGGGACATGTCGGGCTCAGATGATGCGAGTGACGTGATTATAGCATCAGGTCGCATCACTTAGAGTCGACCCGCGAAATTGCCGCTGCGGCCTCTTTAGCCAACCATGGCGACCGGAGACCCCGCTTACGCCGTCTATTCGTCGGTCACGCCCAAGGCGTACAGGCCACTGCCAGGTTCTGTTACAGCGCGGTCGTCCCAGGCACCGGCCAATCGCCCGCGCCACGCGTCATCCCCTAATAAAAAACAGGAAGAGTGCCATGCTCGATCTACTCAACGACCTAATCTGGAGCAAAGTGCTGATCGTCATGCTGGTGGGCCTCGGGCTCTACTTCAGCATCCGTTCGCGCTTCGTTCAGTTCCGCTACTTCACCAGCATGTTCCAGATTTTCAGCCAGGCGCTGGTACGCAAGCCGGGACAGCTCAGCTCGTTCCAGGCACTGATGCTCAGCGTTGCCGGCCGCGTTGGCGCCGGCAACATCGCCGGTGTCGCGGTCGCTATCACCCTGGGTGGCCCGGGCGCCGTGTTCTGGATGTGGCTGGTTGCGCTGGTCGGCATGGCCACCAGCTACTTCGAGTGCTCCCTGGCACAGCTCTACAAGCAAAATGAAGGCGACGGCACCTACCGAGGCGGCCCCGCGTTCTACATCCTGCATGGCCTGGGTCAGCGCTGGATGGCGATCGTGTTCTCGATCCTGCTGCTGGTCACCTTCGGCTTTGGCTTCAACGCCCTGCAGTCGTTCACCGTGGCCAGCTCGATGCAGGACACCTTCGGCATTCCGGAGTGGATCAGCGGCGTGGTACTGGTGTGCATCATCGGCCTGATCATCTTTGGCGGCATCAAGCGTATCGCCAAGTTCGCCGACATTCTGGTACCGGTCATGGCCGGCTCCTACATCGCCCTGGCCTTGTTCGTGATCGGCAGCAACATCTCTGAAGTACCGGACACCCTGATGCTGATCGTGCGCAGCGCCTTCGGCCTCGAGCCGGCTTTCGCGGGCGGCATCGGCGCGGCCATCATCATGGGCGTAAAGCGCGGCCTGTTCTCCAACGAAGCCGGCCTGGGCAGCGCCCCGAACGTGGCAGCAGTCGCCGAAGTGCCGCACCCTGCGGCGCAGGGTATCGTGCAGTCGCTGAGCGTGTTCATCGACACCATGATCATCTGCACCTGCACCGCGCTGATCATCCTGCTGTCCGGTACTTACGCGCCCGGTAGCGAAGTCGGCGGCGTGATTCTCACCCAGAGCGCGCTGGCCGCCATCGTCGGCGAATGGGGCCGTGTATTCATCAGCGTTGCCCTGGCACTGTTCGTGTTCACCACGCTGATCTACAACTACTACCTCGGCGAGAACGCCCTGGGCTTCTTCAGCAAGAGCCGCGTGTTGCTGCAGGTCTACCGCGTGCTGGTCATCGTGCTGGTCATGTGGGGCTCGACCCAGGACCTGGGCACCGTGTTCGGCTTCGCTGACGTCACCATGGGTCTGCTGGCCATCGTCAACCTGATCGCCATGGCGCTGCTGTTCAAGACCGGCCTGCGCCTGATGCATGACTACGACGAGCAGATCAAGGCTGGCGTGAAGATCCCGGTATTCGATCCAGCCAAGTTCGCTGATCTGAAGCTGGACAAGACCTCCTGGCCTGCCCTGCCAGCGCCGCAAACGCCGAGTCAGGAACAGCCTCCGCGCTGAAGCCTGCTACCGCCTTCGCACTTCCTGCGAAGGCGGCTCCTTCGATGCGGCCTACCCGGTAGGCCGACATCCACGCGCGAACCCGATTCGCCACCCTGCCGCTTGAACACAGGAGTGCCCCATGGCTACTTCCAACCTTCTCGTGCTGTACACCGGCGGCACCATTGGCATGCAGCTCAGCGCTGATGGCCTGGCGCCCGCGTCCGGTTTCGAGGCCCGTCTGCGCGCCCAACAGGCGCAGCAGCCCGGGCAGATGCCCAACTGGATATTCCGAGAAATGTTGCCGCTGATCGACAGCGCCAACATGAACCAGAGCAACTGGCTGACCATGGTCGAGGCGATCCGCCAGGGCATCGAGCAGGACGGCTGCGACGGCGTGCTGGTTCTGCATGGCACCGACACCCTCGCCTACAGCGCGGCCGCGCTGAGCTTTTTGCTACTTGGTCTGCCGGTACCGGTGGTGCTGACCGGCTCCATGCAGCCTGCCGGTGCAGAAGACAGCGACGCCTGGCCCAATCTGT
>Ga0265797_10013078_pt1 | contig 10047 bp, 8 predicted proteins | sample P2T30metagenome_FD_192433 | JGI IMG/M metagenome (GOLD analysis project Ga0265797, IMG submission 192433) | Plant litter microbial communities from East Loma Ridge, Irvine, California - P2 T30 | ecosystem: Environmental > Terrestrial > Plant litter > Unclassified | place: USA: California... | reverse complement strand
AATTGCGCCAACCCTCCATGAACAGGTACTTTCGTGAACGACCACCACGCTTTTCCCTTCCTGCGTGAAATCCTGCTGTTCCTGATCCTGGCCGGCGTTCTCATTCCTACCCTGCAGCGCCTGCGCATCAACCAGGTGCTCGGTTTTCTCGCCGTGGGCGCCCTGCTCGGCCCCTTTGGCCTGGGCGCGCTGGCCCTCCACACGCCGTGGCTGTCGTTTCTCACCTTCCCCGCCGGCCCCGGCATCTCGATGCTGGCTGAAATCGGCGTGCTGTTCCTGATGTTCATGATTGGACTGGAACTGTCCGCCGCGCGCCTGTGGTCAATGCGGCGCTGGGTGTTCGGTGCTGGCACCGCGCAGGTCGTGGCCAGCGCCACGCTGATCGGCGCCGCCCTGTATCTGTATGGCTTGCCGGGTCAGGCCGCCGTCATCCTCGGCCTCGTGCTCTCGCTCTCGTCCACTGCCGTCATCATGCAGCTGACGAACCAGCAGCACAGCACCGGCACGCGCCTGGGCCAGGCCGCGTTCGCCGTCTTGATGCTGCAGGATCTGGCCGTGGTGCCGATCCTGATCCTGATCGGCGCGCTGGCCAAGGGCGCGGGCGACGGCAACGACGCGCTGCTGCTGGCCGCCATCACGCTGGCCAAGGCTGCCGGCGCGATTGCCGTCATCTACCTGGTGGGCGGGCGCGTCGTGCATCCGCTGTTTCGCGCCTTTGCCCGCCAGCGCCAGCCCGATGTATTCATGGCGCTGGTGCTGCTCGCGACCTTCGGTATCGCGGCATTGTCGGCCGCCGCCGGCCTGTCGATGGCGCTGGGCGCCCTGATTGCCGGTCTGCTGCTGGCCGAGACCGAATTCAAGCACGAGGTCGAGCTGATGGTCGAGCCGTTCAAGGGTCTGCTCATGGGGCTGTTCTTCATGACGGTCGGGATGACGATCGACACTGGCCAGATCCTCGACGCCCCGCTGTGGCTGGCCACTTTTGTTCTCGGGCTGGTGCTGATCAAGGGCGTTGTCGTGACCCTGCTGTTCCGGATTGGCGGCCTGCCGTGGGGCCGCGCCGTCGAAGGTGGCCTGCTGCTGGGCCAGGGTGGCGAGTTTGCCTTCATCGTCATCGGTTATGCGGCCACCAGCGGCGTGCTCGATCCGGCGCTGGGCGCGCGCGTGATGCTGGCGGTCGGCCTGTCGCTGTTCATCACGCCGCTGCTGGCGCGCCTGGGCACGGCCATTGGCGACCAGCTGGAAACGCGCGGAGACCAGCTCGCCGCGCAGCACGATCATGCCGCCCTGAGTGCGGTGCGCGGCCAGGTCATCATTGCCGGCTTCGGCCGCGTGGGCCAGCAACTGGGCAAACTGCTCACTGCGCAAAAGATTCCGTTCGTGGCGTTCGAGACCGATGCGCGGCTGGTGGCGCAGCTGCGCGCCGACGGCTGGCCGGTCTGGTTCGGCAACGCGGCGCGGCCCGAGCTGCTGCGCCGCGTGCACGCCGACGAAGCGCCTGCGATCGTGCTGACGATGGACCAGCCGCTCGCGGCGCTGCAGGCCGTGCACGGCATCCGGCGCGAATTCCCGCACGTGGCATTGTTTGCCCGCTCGCGCGACGAGAAGCACGCGCGCGACCTGCGCCTGGCCGGCGCCTCGGTCGTGGTGCCGGAAACGCTGGAAGCGAGCCTGCAGTTATCCAGCTTCGTGCTCGGGGCAATGGGGTTGGAGGAGCGCACGATCGACGCCATCGTTGACCGTGAACGCGCACTGTCCGCGGCCGCTCAGCTAGCCCCGCAGTCCATGGCCGGCCCGTTATAATCGGCGCTTCATGATTGCCTACCTGCCTGAACCATGACGCCATCCTCCGCATCCGCAACCCCACCCAAGGCGCTCGGCCACATCCGCGTGCTCGACCTGTCGCGCGTGCTGGCCGGCCCGTGGTGCGCACAAAACCTGGCCGACCTGGGCGCCGATGTGATCAAGATCGAGCGCCCCGGCAGCGGCGACGACACGCGTGCCTGGGGCCCGCCGTATGCGAAGGACGCCGAGGGCCGCGACACGCAGGAAGCGGCCTACTACCTGACCGCCAACCGTGGCAAGCGCTCGATGACGGTCGATATCGCCAGCAGCGAAGGCCAGGCGTTACTGCGCGAACTGGTGCTGTCATGCGACGTGGTGCTCGAGAACTTCAAGGTCGGGCACCTGGCGCGCTATGGCCTCGACTACGCCAGCCTCAAGGCGCTCAAACCCGACCTGGTCTATTGCTCGATCACGGGCTTTGGCCAGGATGGTCCCTACGCGCACCGCGCCGGTTACGACTTCCTGATCCAGGGCATGGGCGGCCTGATGTCGGTGACGGGCGAGCGCGACGACCTGCCCGGCGGCGGGCCGCAAAAGGCCGGTGTCGCGCTGACCGACCTGATGACGGGCATGTATGCGACGGTGGCCGTGCTGGCCGCGCTGACGCACCGCGACCGCACCGGTGAAGGCCAGCAGATCGACATGGCGCTGCTCGACACGCAGGTGGCGATGCTGGCCAATGTCGGCAGCAATTATCTCAACAGCGGCAAGGCGCCGAAGCGCTGGGGCAATGCGCACGCCAATATCGTGCCGTACCAGACCTTTGCCTGCCTGGACGGCCACATCATTGTCGCCGCCGGCAACGATGGCCAGTACCAGAAGTTCGTCGAAGCGGGCGGCCGGCCCGAGCTGGCGTTTGATGCGCGCTTTGCCACCAACCCGCTGCGGGTGCAGCACCGGGACGTGCTCGTGCCGCTGCTGGCCGAGATGGTTGGCGAACGCACGCGCGCCGACTGGATCGCGCTGCTGGAAGAACACGGCGTGCCGTGCGGGCCGATCAACGACGTCGGCGAGGTCTTCGCCAACGAACAGGTGCAGGCACGCGCGATGGCGATCGCGCTGCCGCATCCGAGCGCCGGCGAAGTCACGCTGGTGCGCAATCCGATCCGCATGTCGGCCACGCCGGCCACCAGCAGCGTGGCGCCGCCCACGCTGGGCCAGCACACGCTGGACGTGCTGCGCGATGTACTGGGCAAGAGCGACGCCGAGATCGCCGCCCTGCAGAACCGCGGCGTCGTCTAGCGCCGTCTTCCTTCACCCTGGCGGCCGCCCGGCCGCCTCAGGGCTGCTTCAGCGCACCCGGGTCCAGGCCCGCACCGACGCGAACGCCAGCAAAAACAGCGAACAGATCAGCAGACTGAACATCGCGCCGGCAATGTAGAAGCCCGGCGTACATCGGGTACCCGACAAGACCGACCAAGCCTTGATGCACGAGACCGACCCGGCCAGCGAAAAAGCGGCCACGGACACGACCTCACCCAGGGAAACACGCATGACGACACCGTTGAAACAGGGGTTGGTGGTGCAGCAGAGCCGCACCATAATTTCCCTACAGTAACATGCGGCCTTGTCATCAAAATGCGTGCATTCTCACATGCACAGGGGCTGCATGCGCCCGTCGGGCTACGCGCGAAAATTTATTTTCAGCCGGCTGCATCCAATCCTGCATCTGGTGCGTAGTACCTGTGTCGACATGGCAGCCTGCCCGCGGGCCGTGCGCCCTGATCCACTTTGACGACCCATTCTACTAATAAGGACACATCATGAAAAAACCACAATTCGCCAAGCTCGTCCTCGTATCTTCGATCGCCCTTGCGCTGACCGCCTGCGGCAGCGATGACGACGACAACAACGCCGCGCCGGCGCCGACCACCCCGCCGCCGGCATCCGCGACTGTTGGCGATGTGGTTGCCCTGACTGTCAGCAACCGTCTGATCTCGTTCGACCGCGCCGCCCCGGCGACCATCCGCACCAATGTGCTGGTCACCGGCCTGCAGAGCGGCGAAAACCTGGTGGGCATCGACATGCGCCCAGCCGACGGCATGCTGTATGGCGTCGGTTCGACCGGCCGCCTGTACACGCTCGACCCGGTCACCGGCGCCGCCACCAACAAGTCGCGTCTGGCCGCTGATGCTGCCGACACCACCGATGCGTTCACCGCGCTGGCCGGCACCAACTTCGGCGTCGACTTCAACCCGATGGCCGACCGCCTGCGCATCGTCAGCAACACGGGCCAGAGCCTGCGCATCAACGTCGACACCGGCGCGACGACCACCGACGGCAGCATCAACGGCGGCGCAGCGAACACGGCTATTTCGGCTTCGGCCTACACCAACTCGTTCGCCGGCACCGGCTCGACGACGCTGTTCGGCATCGATGCCGTCAACAACACGCTGTACACCCAGAACCCGCCGAACAACGGCACGCTGGCCAATCCGGTCCCGCTGGGCATCGTCGCCGGCGCCGTCAACGGCTTCGACATCGATGCACGCACCAACATGGGCTATATGGTGGCCACCGTCGGCGGCGCACGCAATCTGTATGGCGTGAACCTGGCCGCCACCACCGCACCGGCGACGCTGGTGGGCGCGCTGGGCGTGACCGAAGACATCCGCGGCATCGCGCTGCGCGCTGCGCAAACGCCGGTCGTGCTGGGCCTGACCGACGATAACCGCCTGGTCGGCTTCAAGGTCGGTACGCCGAACACGCTCGACACCAATGTCACCATCAGCGGCCTGGCCCCGGGTGAACTCGTGCTGGGCATCGACGTGCGCCCACGTGACAATATGCTGTACGGCCTGACCTCGACTGCGCGCCTGATCACGATCGATCCAGCCACCGGCGTCGCCACCGTGAAAGCCACGCTGGCCGCTGACAGCAGCGACACCACGCTGCCATACACCGCGATTGCCGGCACCGCGTTTGCCGTCGACTTCAACCCGGTCGCCGACCGCCTGCGCGTGATCAGCAACAGCGGCCAGAACCTGCGCATCAACGTCGACACCGGCGCGACGACCACCGACGGCGTCATCAACCGCGCCGGTGCAGCCCCGATGGTGGCAGCAGCCGCCTACACGAACAGCGTCCCGAACGCGACCGCGACGCAACTGTTCGACGTCGACAGCACCAGCTCGGTGCTGGCCCTGCAGAACCCGCCAAACGACGGCACGCTGGTCAATGTCGGCCCGCTGGGCGTAACGGTCGCCGGCGACGGCGGCATGGACATCGCCGGCGGCGCGAACGGCCTGGTGCTGGCTGCCCTGCGCACCACCGCCGGTGGCCCGACGTCGCTGTACCGCGTCGACATCACCACCGGCGCCGGCACGCTGATCGGCGGCGCCGCCAACCCGGCCGCATCGCGCATCGGCAGCGGCATGCCGGGCGTGAAGGACATCGCGATCTGGCTGCGTTAATTTCACCGTAGCATGAAAAAAGGGCGTTCCCGCTGATGCGGGAACGCCCTTTTTCGTTGGTGTCGGCTAGTCTTAGATGACGACGGCGCGGCCGATGAACAGGATCGGACCGGTCGGCTTGCCGATCGGCGAGCCGGCCTGCGGCTCCAGCGTGATCTCGAACAGCTGGTTCGGCACGATCTTCGGCAGCTTGTCGAGCTTGACCTCGACGGTCTCGCCCGGCTTGACGAGGCCCAGCGACACGGGGCCGGACCAGTCGTCGGCCTTGGTCCACAACTGCAGCGCGCGCTGCGCCGGCACGGCGGTTGCTACCAGCGGTTCGAGGCGCAGCGTCGTCGCGCCTGTCATCTTGAGCACCCAGCCCGGCGCCGCGTTCTGCGGCGCAGCCAGCACGACCATGTAGTGCGGCTGCTGCAGGTCGTTGACACGCAGGCCGACCACCACCGCCATGGCGGCAGCGGCGGCAAAGCCGCCCGCGGCCAGGGCGCGCCACAGGCCCAGGCGCTCCCACCAGCCGGTGCGCGCAGTCTGTGCCGGTTTGGTGACGGGTCCCAGGCTGCGCTCGATGCGCGTCCACAGCGATGCCGGTGGCGTGCTCGGCTCCACCAGCGTCGTCAGGGGCAGCAGCCGCGTTTCCCAGAAGGCGACGGCGGCGCGCAGCGACGCATTGTCGACCAGTGCAGCGTCGACCTCGAGCCGCTTGGCGCGCGGCAGTGTGCCAAGCACGTATTGGCCGGCCAGCTCATCGTAATCGTGTGTTGCGTTCATACCATGCACTCCCGCAGCGCGCTCATGCCGCGCTTGATCCAGGCCTTGACCGTGCCCAGCGGCGACTTGAGCCGCTCGGCGATTTCACTGTGCGAGAAGCCGTCCACATAGGCATGCAGGATGCTGTTGCGCTTGGCCGGATCGAGCTGGGTCAGGCACTCGTGCAGCCGGCCCATGTCCTGGCGCAGCTCGAAGGCATCCTGCATATTGGGATCGAAGGCGTCGGCGTCGAGCGCATCGAGCGTGTCTTCGTCGACGCCGACTTCACGGGCGCCATCGCGCACGGCGTCGAGCGCCGCGTGGCGCACGATCGTGTACATCCAGCCGCGGCCCGAACCGCGCGTGGCATCAAACGTGCCGGCGCGGGTCCAGATGCTCACGAAGGCGTCGTGCACGACGTCTTCGGCGCTCTGGCGGTCGCGCACGATGCGCAGCGCCACGCCCAGGAGGCGTGGACTTTCCTGGTCATACAGCCGGCGCAGGGCGTGCCGGTCGCCGCGGGCGCAGGCGCCGATGGCGGCTTCGTAATCGAATGGGTCGGGTGCGGTTGTCACGGTGGTCCGTTGGCAAGTGGCGTCTGTCGGATTATATAGGCGCTGTCAAACGCGCAGAGCGCGCTGAACACGCCTCAGGCCATGGCGGCGCTGTCGCGCTGGCGCTGGCGGTCCAGGGCCTGGCCGACGCTCACTGCCAGTTCGGCCAGCTGGAACGGTTTGCGCAGCACGATATCGTCGCCAATCACCTGCTCGATCGCCTTCATGTCGGCGTAACCGGTGGCGATGATCATCGGCAGGCCCGGGAACATCGCGCGCGTGCGCACCATCAGGTCGGCGCCCGTCATGCCGGGCATCAGGTAATCGGTGATCAACAGCTCCGGGCGCGCCCGTTGCAGGGCCGCCAGGCCCGCTTCGCCGTCGGCCGCCTGCGTCACGTGGTGGCCAAGCGCTTCAAGTGATGACACCATCGAGGCGCGCACGAAGTCGTCGTCCTCAACGATCAGGATGCGGGCCGGCTCGCTTGCCACCGGCATCTGCGCCAATGGCGCCGGCTCGGCCTCATCCAGCCCGGTGGCGGCGCGCAGCCAGATTTCCACCGTGGTGCCCACGCCCTGTTCGCTGAGAATGCGCGCCGCGCCGCCCGATTGCTGCGCCATGCCGTACACCTGGCTCAGGCCCAGTCCCGTGCCCTTGACGCCCTTGGTCGTGAAGAACGGCTCGAACACCTTGGCCACCAGTTCCGGCGCCATGCCTTCGCCGCTGTCGGTCACCGCGATGCGCACATAGTCGCCCTCGGCCAGCAAGCCCGCTGGCGGCGCCGACAGGCCGGCTGCAAACACCAGCTCGCCGCCGGCCGGCATCGCGTCGCGCGCATTGATGGCCAGGTTCAGTAACGCCATCTCCATCTGGTTGCCGTCGGCCAGCACCGCCGCGCAGTCGTCGTCGACGGCAAAGCGCAGCCGGATGGCCGAGCCGACCGAGCTGGCCACGAGCTCGCGCACGCCGTCGAACAGCAGGCCGATATGGGTCTCGCGCAGGTCGAGGCTCTGGTTGCGCGCGAACGCCAGCAACTGGCTCGTGAGCTTGCCGCCCCGCTGGCAGGCGCGGCGCGCGATCTCGGCGCGGCCCTTGGCCACATCGTCCTTCGACATCAACAGGATCAGGTCCATGCTGCCCTGGACCACATTGAGCAGGTTGTTGAAGTCATGCGCGATGCCGCCGGTCAGGCGCCCGACCGCTTCCATTTTCTGGTACTGCGCCATCGCCTGCTGCACGCGCTCACGCTCGATGATCTCGTTCATCAGGCGGTCGTTGGCCTGGGCCAGCGCGCGGGTGCGCTCGTCGATGCGCGATTCGAGCGTTTCGTTCAGGGCGACGAGTTCCTGCCGGCTGTCGTGCAGGCTCTGCGCCGTGCGCTCGCGGTCGGCCAGCACGTCGCGCGCCTGGTACTGGCGGCGGCGCGCGCGCAGGGCCGAGATGCTGGCGCTGCGCAGCGTCTGCGCATTGAGCGGGCGTTCGAGCAGGATCACGTTGCCGTAGTCGCCCAGGCGCTCGCGGGCCGCGCCCTGCTGCAGGCCGACGGTCTTGGCCAGCAACACGATGAAGGGAAAGTCGGACCAGGGTGCCTGCGCCTCGAGCCAGGCGTGCAAGGCCCTGGGATCGATGTTCTGCAGCGCTTCTTCGGCCAGGATGGCCGCGCCCGCGCCCTCTTCGATCGCCGCGCCGAGCTGGGCGAAGTCGAGGAAGGCCTTGCACTCGAGGCCATCGCGCTGCAGCACCGACGCCATGACGTCAGCGTCGCGCCCGCGCGGCGCGAAAATCAGGATGCGTTCCTCGCGCGCGCTGCGCGGCTGGCTATTGCCCGGCATCTGGAACCGGAACCATCATGGGCGTGGCGCCGCGGTAGTTCGGGATGCCGGTCAGCACACCCTCGAAGCCCACGAGCGGCGCGCCGATGCGCACCCCGCCGTGGCCCAGTTGCAGCTCATGGATCGTCTGCGCGTGCTGCGTGGTGCGGCTCTTGATCACGCTGATGGCGCGCCGTACGTTGCCGCTGGCCTCAAAAAAGCGCATCAGCACCGTGCTGTCGCTCAGGTAGCTCAGGTCGACGTCGGTGCGACCTTCGGCCATCAGGCCATGCTGGCCCAGGATCATCATGGTCGTCACGCCCTGCTGGTTCAGGTACGACAGCAGTTCGTGCATCTGCAGCGTCAGGAACTGTTCGCCCGGCATCGCCTGCAGGTACGCGTTCAGGCTGTCGATCACCATGAAGCGCGTGCCCTGCTGCTCGACGGCGTCGCGCAGCAGCTGGGCAAATTCGCCCGGCGAGAGTTCGGCCGGATCGAAGTGGCACATCGAGAGCTGGCCGGTGGCCAGGTAGGGCCGCAAGTCCAGCCCCAGTTGCGTGCTGCGAGCAAAGAAGGTGCCCAGGCCTTCGTCGAACAGGTAATAGGCCGCCTTTTCGCCACGCTCGAGCGCCGCCAGCAGGCAGCGCGTGGACAGCGTCGTCTTGCCAATGCCGGACGGGCCAACGATCAGCGTGTTGGTGCCACGGATCAGGCCGCCGCCCAGCAGCGCGTCGAAGCCGTCGGAACCGCTCGAGTCGACCAGCGGCACGAAATCGCGCACGTGTTCGGCGGCGACCAGGCGCGGATACATCGTGATGCCGCCCGTGTCGAGCGCATAGTCGTGGTAGCCGCCACGGAAGCGAATCCCGCGCATCTTGAGGATATTGACGCGGCGCCGCTCCTTGCCGTAGTCGCGGGCGATCTGCTCCAGGCTGATGACGCCGTGGGCAATGCTGTGCAGCTGCTGGTCGGACTGGTTGGTCTTGTCATCGAGCAGCAGGACGGTACAGCCACGTGCGGAAAAGAACTGCTTGAGCGCGAGAATCTGGCGCCGGTAACGCAGCGGATTCTGGGCCAGCAGCCGCATTTCGGACAGGCTGTCGAACACCACCCGCACCGGCTGCAGTTCGTCAACCCGGTCCATGACCTTGCGCGTCGTTTCGCCAAGCTCGATTTCGGATGGATGGAACACGGACTGCTGCGAGTCAAGATCAAGGTCGTCTTCTCCTGCCAGCTCGTAGATCGACAGCGGGGTCAGGTCCCAACCATGGCTTTGACCCACCGCAATCAGTTCATCGGTGGTTTCGGACAGGGTGACATACAGGCCGGCTTCGCCCCGCGCCATGCCGTCGAGCAGGAATTGCAGACCGAGCGTGGTCTTGCCGGCGCCGGGCGAACCTTCGACGAGATACACGCGCTGCGGCGTCAAGCCGCCACCCAGGATATCGTCGAGGCCAGCAATGCCAGTGGAAATGCGGCCAGTACTATTGGCGGAAGTGCGGTCATTCATGAGAGCAGCCCAGGAAAGTCGGCCGATCGACACGTGGGGTAACTGCTGCACGCGAAAGACCTGGTGAAAAGCGTTGCTATTTGCAACGGAAGTTAAGCAGATTATATCGTCATTATGCGTGCGCATGAGCCGCAGAGCGGCAACCGTGCTACACTATCGCTTGTATG
>Ga0265797_10013077_pt1 | contig 10048 bp, 11 predicted proteins | sample P2T30metagenome_FD_192433 | JGI IMG/M metagenome (GOLD analysis project Ga0265797, IMG submission 192433) | Plant litter microbial communities from East Loma Ridge, Irvine, California - P2 T30 | ecosystem: Environmental > Terrestrial > Plant litter > Unclassified | place: USA: California... | reverse complement strand
TCCACATACTCCCTATCCCTCGCACACAACTCCTTAAACCTCACCTCAATACCCTCCCCCATCTCACCAACCAACATAACAACCCCCGGCCTAACGCCCGCCAACTCCCCCTTAACCTGCACCCCGTCCTCCCCCGCCCTCCAAACCCTCCACTTCTTCCCCTCCCGCATCACACTAAAAACATCCTGAACCCTCCTCTCAGCGCCCCTCGCCATCCTCCCCGTCTCATCCCGCAAAGGCCCGACAACAACCGCGTTGAAAACGTGCGCCGCCTCCTCGACGCTGATGGCCTCCGCGAGAGCGAACGCCGACAGATCGATTGTTTCTTGCACGTGCGCTGCGAGGCGCGTGTAGCGGGTTTTGGGCCAGCGGCGCCAGTAGGGCGGGGAGAGGGTGAAGGTTGATGGGTCGTGGAGTTTGAGGGGTGAGGTGGGGGAGGCGTAGGTGGGGATGTATTGGGGGGCGATTTGGGGGGTGGAGTGTAGGGTTGAGAGGGGGGTGTTGGGGGGTGGGGGTTGGGTTGTTGCGGTTAGTGTTGGTGCTGGATTCGTGGGTTTGGTGGGTTTGTGAGGGCTCAAAGGCTGGGTGGGCCGGGTTGGTTTGTTGGGTGTCGTGGGTGCGTTGGTTCTGGGCGGTGGTGGTGCTGCTGCTGTAGCTGTCGTGGGGTGTTGGGCGGCCTCGCTGTTGGTCTTGTTGAAGTGGTCCTTGCCGTTTGCGGCCGTGCTACTATCGTCTCCAGCGGTGAGAGTAGCTGGTGCGGCGAGATTCTCGATGCCGCTCACTTCCTTCACCGGGGTAGGAGTAGCTGGTGTAACAGTTTTCTCGAGGCTACCCATCTCCTTCAACGGAGTGAAAGTGAAGTCCGTCGAAGCAGGACTGAACAAAGGCGGCAGAGTAGCAGTCGTCTGCGAAGGAGACAGACTAAACGGATCTTCAAGCTCCTCGGAAGCAAGATCCAGGACATCAATGGTTCCAGGCGAAGCGATGTTGAAACCAGCTATACCTTTGACCACGGTCTTCGATGTCGACTCCTCTGAAGAGGGATGTGGGTGTTTAGCTGGAGTATGTTTGGAGATACCGTCGTTGTCATTGCTGGGTGTCGAGGGATGGAGAGTGTTCGGGGTGTGGACTTGTCGGAGGGGACTTGGACGCTTGGGAGCAGTGCCATGGTCTTTGGTATCGTTGGCGTTGTCGTCGCGTTTACGTTTTGGAGTGGTGGGGACCTTGTCGGGACTGGAGGATGTTGGATCCCCTTTGGATGGCTGCGACGGAGGGGTTTGCGCAGGAGCCGGCTCGCCTTCCCACTCGTAGGCGAAAGGGTTGAAGTCCATAGTGCGCGATTGCTTGGATTGAATTGATGTGATGACGAGCAAGCTGACAACAAAGAAAGGCAAAGCAGACGATGTAGGTTGGCTGTGACAAACGGAGAGAAGGCGAGGAAGCGAAGGAGCGAGGGAGAGTTGTGCGGCCAAGGAGTCGCAAGCAGGCGGTCGTTTGCTGGCATGTGAAAGGCGCAGCGCCAAGGCATTTGCAGGAGCGCATCATGTGACAGAGTGACGAATTCACTTCACGAAAGCCTCGTCCCCACAGTAATTTGTGACCTCATGCCGGGTCGGAGAATGGTCCATCTCTCCCTCACTCGCCTCGCCGACGCCCTCCATCCCTCGTTCTACTGCTGACTGCTCCCTTCGAAACCCAGACTCGAAGTCACAAAGTGTCAAACGAGAAGTAGACGTGAGTGCGAAAGGATCGAAAGTATCCCTCACTGGTTGGCGGCCAGTAAAATGAAGTGAGCATGTGTTGACTGGAAAAGGTCAGTCTGACGGCAGGTTGAAACCCAAATAAGATGAGACTGGACATTGAACTGTGACTGAGAATTTCTTTTTTGAGAACGCAGTCTTACGACCGGTTTGAGATGCAAAGAAATAATGTTGGGAAAGACAAACGAGAACGCTCAAACATGAAGACCGTGAAATGAACGGAAAGAAAACCCTGATAAGGGCCACAAGGGAAAGTCTAGGAAAAGAAAAGGCGCGTTTTCACTCGCCAATTGCTTCCATCCATCCACCAATCAACCAGGCAGTCAATCGATCACTTCGACCCCTTGACCTTCTCCCTCTCTACCGCAGCCTTCAGAGCACCGAGCCTCTCTTCAGTAATCCTGATAGCATCGTCGACCTCTCGCCCTCTCATATCTTCGCTCTCCAGCCTGCGACCCATCTCCCTCGCGCTGAGAACCTTCTGCCTGTCGTCGATTTTGGGCGCGTGCAAGCCGTCAAGCCCCACGCGGTCCTCGAGCCAATCCCACAGCTCGCTCTCCTCTCTACGCCACAGCTCCTCATAAGCAGCAGCACGCTCACCTGAACCACCAAACGACACGCCGCCCGAGCCCGAGCTCGGCAAGCGGGCCGCGAAGAACCAGTTGTACATCAGCAGCGTGAAAAGGACGGCGATGACGACCTGGGAGGTGAAGAAGGGGCGGAGGAGAGATACGAAGGGGTCGAGAGGTCCACGAAGGGGTTCTAAGAGGCCCCAGTTGGGCTCTTTGACTGCGACGGCGGTGACGCGTTGTTCGCTGGCGTCGCTCGAGTCGAGGGCTTCCTTCTTGCCCTTTCTCTTGCCTTTGCGGCCAGCCGCGCCGCCCTTGGCAACGGCTTTGGTGGAAACAGCGGCTGTGAGAGCCGCTGTGATGTCTTTGACGTACTGGGTTTGGCCACCTTGGGCACCACCTTCAATCGGTCCTGCGGAGAGTCAGTTGCTTGAACGGAACATTGCGAAATACGAGCATCAGCATACCTTTCAGCCAGCTCTTGCCTGTCCACTCGATCGTGCAATTGGCTATGATGCGTGTGCTGTTGCCAGGGCCCCACATCAGACAGTACTTTGTCTTTGTGGTGAAAACGCTGCCACTGGGAACATCAGGCGTCTGCGTGCTGCAATTCACTGTAATTGCCTTTTCCAGATCATACGCCTCGAGGGTGTTGGTGGTGATGCATCTGGTCTGCTTTGGTCCGACAGGTCCGTTGAGTGGTTTGATGTAAGAAAACGTGAAGGATTTGTGATCGTTGTCAAGACCAATCTTGTCGTCGTTGAGATCCAGCTCGCGGGATTTCTGCTCATCAACAAGCCATTTCTTCATGAAAGTTCCCGACCCCGGGCCGAACATGAGAGAGTAAACCTTGCCCAACGGAGCGGGTATGGTCGTGTCTGTAAGAGGACGGTCGTAATGCTCGGCAGTGTCCGTACATTCCGTAGGAGCATGAGCATGGGGACCGGGGAAGTCGCCACCAGGAGGAGTGCCAACAGTAACAGCCTCGGTGGCATCCATGGTTCTAGACACGTTACCGCTGAGCTGTGCAGTGCCTGCGAGCGGCTGTGCAGAAGTCTTACGGCTCAACATGGGCTCGCCGACATCGCTGCCTGCAATACTACGGCCTGCATCCGGCTCTGTGTAGCTGCCAAAGTCGTCATCATCATCATCTTCGTCGTACACTTCGTCTTCTGATCCATCGTCAGAATCGTCGTCGGAAGCAATTGATCCTGCCTTTTCGGTCTTGTCGCTCTCTCCAACGTTGTCGAGTGCTACGCCGTTCAGCGAGCTCTTTAATTTTGGGTGATTGATCTTCCAGATACCGATTAGCAGTTCATATGTCGAATCGCGGGCGACGAAACTGGCGAAAGTGTTTCTTGCATGCAGTGTCTGGATCACGATAGCATTGGGAAACACTACGGCAGTGTTCTTCTTCTCGACGGAGACCACCTCGTCAAAGCTGATGACCAAGTTCGTCACCCAGCCAAAGATGTTGCTGCTGAAACAAATGTGGCCTTCAGATACGTATAGTCGGCCGTGGAGCAGAATTTCCTTTTGCAATGCCGCACTGTAGTCTTCAATGAGATAATCGTCTTCTGGAACGCTGCGGAATAACTGGTGGAAGTCCTTGTTCCGCTTGCTGCTTGCCACAGCAAATCCGGTCGCACGGTGGCCAGGTCCGGCGTTCGCGACAGATGAGAAGCCACTAGCACTGTCCTTCAAAGCCGCAGCAATACTGTTGACCGCGGTTGCGTTGGTGTTTGTTGTCGCGGTGCTATTCTCGCGATGCCGTCTCCGTCGTCCGCTTAACTTGCTCCGAACGCTACTCGACCGCTTCATACCATCCGCATCGACGGCGGATCGTGGAGGAGTCTGATCGCCGTTCAATGTAAGTCGGTCTTGAGAGGCAACGGAAAGAGGGCGATCGCCCATTGCCTGGCTTACAGCCGAGACCACGGGTTTCTCATATGCCACTGAGACAGCTCTTGCCGCCGCATCTTCCTCCATCTTGCTTGTCTGAACGCCTCCATTGGACTCATCCAGCTGCCGAGGCAGGTCTGTTTGGGAGTTCATTTGTGGGATGTCCCGGCTCTCGGTAACACCAAGCGATGTCACGCTGGGATTGCCTTTACCAAGAGAAGGCTGCCCCGAGGTGTCTGTCTCGTTCTCTGTTGTTGTTGCCCCTGGGATCTCTTGTTCGCCGCTGCCGTCTGTTGATTTCACGCCTGTTCCTGTGGCCTTGTTCTTCTGACCAGTATTAATGGTAGTGCTCAATTGGTCGGCAGCTTTTTGTGCGACGTTGAACACGGACGAGAAGAAGCCGGTTGCAGTCGTGGGTTGCGTGAGCGTCCCACCTGGTGTTTTCGTCTCCTCGATGGTCGGTGTCAGCGGGGCATGAACCGCGTTCGAAAGCTTGCTCGGTATAGTTTGCGACTGCGCGCGACGATGCTTGATACTGTCGACTGATGACAAGGGCTTGGGAGACGATGGCTTTGCACCGGGGATGGAGAATCGCGGAAACGTTGAAGTAGAGGGGTCCGTAGGCGTCGGAGGTGTTACCAGCGTCGTTGGAGTTTCTGGACGGCCGCCTGGCGGGGTTTCAGGCAGTGATGTCGTGGTATTGATCCTACCTCTACGAGGAGCACTTTTTGGTGTCTGTGTCTGCTCTTCGCTGGCTTGGATGGGCTGCGCTGCTGCTGATCGCGGGGTTTCAGGAGCCGCAACGGCTGCAACTGCCGGCTGATCGACTAAGACAGATTCGTCTGGATTTGCCTGGGCCAAAGGCGATTCTCGGGGTTCTGTTGTTGCCGCGTCTGGCGAAGTCACACTACTCCTTCGGCTGCGCGGTTTGAAGAGGCCACCAATCCCGCCAAGAACCCCAGACTCTGTTCCGACTCCTGATCGTGCTGATTCGGTTGATTTTCTACGATTGCGCGCAAATCCGGCTCTTAGCTTGTCCCCAGGCGATGGGCTTGCGTTTCGGTTGCGCTTGGATGCACTTTTGGAGATGGGGGAAGTGGTATTGGGAGGCTCGATGATCTGAGGGAGCGAAGACGTCGAGTTGTTCAAGGAAAGCGCCTGGTTATGGCCGTCGGCACTTGTTTGCGAGAGGTCTGTTTCGGACTGCTGTTGCGCAGCCTGGGCCTGTAGTTGTGGAGAGGACAATGTAAGGAAGGCAGCGTGCGACTGATGGGGTGATATGGTCGGTCGGACAGGTCTTCTGCAAGGCAATGAAATTGTTAACGAGAGTCACGTGCATAAGCATGCAGGTCAAGAAGTGTTGGAGATGTAGCAATGGGCGCGCAATCCTCGTCCAGCGATATGCGTAGACAGAGAATAGGATAGAGTAGCAGGCAGCACCGATTGTAGGTGGGAGCATTGGTAGGGACCCTGGTCTAGGCAGGTCAAAGCGTGAACGCGAGGCCTAGCCCAGACGATAATCGCAAAGTTCGCGTTCGGTTCGGAGCGAATTGGTGATGCGTTCGTTGGACTTGGCTATATCAGGCCGAGCTGAGGCATGCCGATCGATAGATTGCGCGATTGTTTCGAGCGAAGGGAAGGATGTTTCACGAAATCAAGCATGGAATAAATGTTCAACAACGTACCCATCATTATCCTCGCCGTCGTCTGTGAGCAGGCTGCTATGTCCGTCTTCATCCAGCAACGAGCCGTCGGAGCGTGCGTCGGACAGTGCAAGGTCGCCAGACTCGCCAGAGTCGACGACAAGAGTGCTGCTACGCGCACCGAGACTGTCCTTGTCCTTGTCCTTGTCTTTGCGCTTCAGCTTGCGAGTGATGAGGGCGGAAAGGCGTGCGCCAGAGGCCGAATCGTCACTGCCGCGGCGCTCGTCGACCGACTTGCGCGCTCGCTCGCGGACCTTGTCAATGGCGGAGTCCATGGAGGATTTCTTCATATCGGTGGGATCTGTCGAATCATCGCCGGTGGAAGAAGCGCGACTAGAGGAGTCGTTGTTTGAGTCTGTGGCATGTTTGCCTTGCCGACGCAGTCGCGACACACTGCGGGAACTGGCAGTGGCGCCAAGAGGCTGGTCGGTAGCAGGCATTGTTAGCGGTCCAAGGCGAGATGGAGCCTGGAAGCCGAAGATCCGTCAAGCATGAACAGACGATTGTTGATTAATGATGCAGCAGAGCCAGGCTAGGTGCTCGCTAAGCCGGCCAAACAATGCTATCGCTACCGCTGCCGTGCCACTGACTGTACACTCGTGGCGTAACTGTGATGGGCTGCTCTTGGAGGGACGGACTGAGACAAAGCTATGTCATGAACGATATGGAATAGACTACGTCGCTATGTCTAACGGATTGGACGATAGGTATGTTACAGCTTGGGTATGAGAGGAAAAGAAGGTATAAGGCTTCACTGTTGCATGGCGGCATGATGAATAGACTCACGGCATGCAAGGGAGTCCTTGCTTTTGTCTGGGGGGAGAGCTTGTTCCACGATTTCGTGTTCCAGACTTCCACTCAAACGTCACCCCAACTCAATTCCCACGTGCCGACTGTTGCCTCAGGCCACACATGCCAGATCTACACGGAACCAGGTCACATGGACTGAGACAAGGTCACGCCTTGCATTGCACAACATAAACTCAAGTCAAGTACATTCATGTAGTCACTACTGAAATGTCCCTCACTCATACACTTGCCACTACCATCCCCGACTCATCATATAGCAACTCCATCATGGCGGACGTCGCCCCTGTCAACAGCGTGAGTCTCGACGTCTATAAACTGTAAGCATGCCCACTCATCTGACGCGATCCAGGCGCATAATCATGCACGTAAGGCGGCTCACGAGACCGAGAAAATCCACTGGGATGAGGCTGCCGAAGAACATCGCAACGCAGCAGCCGACTTTTCGCGTGCGGCAAAGACAGCCGGCGACAGTGAAGCATCGAGGGTGTTGCGCCTACTCGAGGTCCAGCATGAAAGACTCGCTCGCATCATCAAGTCACAAAACACCGCTCAACTAAACGAGGCTATCGCTGAGACTGCTGCTACGCCGACACTTGCGACCAAGCAACCTGCCGAGGATGTGGCAACACCTGCAACAAATCAGAGTGCGCCCGCTCCTCCAACAAAGACATCGACTACATCTGCCATCGCTGCCGCCAGGCTAAACGCGCGGACACGAGATTCTTCACCTGCGCCATCCCTCGCACGAGACATTGCGTCGAGGAGAGGCATCCGCCCACCTGGACAGCAACACTCTCCATCTGCTCTTGCCAGGTCTCGTCAACTATCGCCCGAGTCGCAACGCAGATCAAAGGCTGTAGCACCGCGTATTCCACCCTCGATCATGGAGAGCTCAGCCACGCTCCCGCCTCAACAGCGTCGTTCAAAGGCCGACGACGACGGCTTTGCCACTTTCTACAGCAGTCTGACCACCGGCACCATGTCGAAGCTTTCATCTGTACTAGCCTATGCCGGACTACCTCTTGCCGCAGAAGAATCACAACACATCGAGCCAGCGCCGAGAGAGAAACTTCCCAAGGATCGCAACAACCGTACCGTCAGCGCTGCAAACGAGCCTGATGTGAAGAAGTACTTTTCCAAAGCCGCCCTCACGGCGATCGAAGACGAGCACCGCCAACGTGGCGCTCACGGCCAAGTCTTTGGCCCAGCTGAGAGCTTCTACGTCGTGCAAAAAGGTGGCGGCACATACTCGTATGCGGATATCGCACGCAATCAACAACTACACAACGCAGCAATGGAAGACGAGGAACTATTCATCGACGCGCAACAAGGCACCCACAACCGCAACTCCTCACAATCCTCCAACCGTGCGGCTTTTGGCAAATCACGTACAGCAGAAGAACTCGAGCTTGAAAACACCACTCTCAAAACAACCCTAGAACAGCTAGCCTCCCGCCTCTCAAACTTCGAAGCCCACGCCCAAGACGCCTCATTCGCCGCCCTCTCCCACTCCATGGCCAGTTTGCCCAGCAACGCCCCTCACCCCTACCACCATGCACCGCCACCGCCGCCATCCGAGACGGCAGGACCAGGTCTGCAAGACGCCCTGGAAAGAGTCCGGGCTCTCGAACAGCAGATCTCGAGCCAGACAGAACAACACGAAAAACTCGAAGCGTTGGCCCAGAAGCAGGAGAAGAAGATCCGCATGTACCACAGCAAGTGGGAGGACGTCAAGAAGAGCGCGCGTGAGAAGGAGAAGGCTAAGCGTGAGAAGGCGGCGGGAGAGGCGGGTGGAAAGCCAGCGAATCCTGAGTCGACTGAGTAGAGTAAACTGGGTTGTTGCGACACATTGGACCGATTGATCGTATCGATTATTCATTCCGTTCATGAATCAATGAATCAACGCATCTTTATAACGCTTGTAGCCACACGTAACCAACCACGAAATGTCCGTGATAATCGATTCGCTGGAAAGCCAAATAATCGTTGTGACTTACTTGAACGAACGAGCATAGTGAAGAACATGGATTCCGCTTCTTAATAATGACAAAGAAATGCACCATTTGCAAGTCCGACCTCCGAGGAACCAATCGTGCAAAGTCGCCGAAGGATTCACGCTAAACAGGTCACCCAGCATTCTCCCATCGAACTAAAAACAAGTTGATCCTTGATCCCTTCACATGAGGTAACCCGCCAAGAAATCGTCGGTTCAGACATGCCGTTCGGTGGTTGACTTCTTGGACCTGTTGATTTCGTGGAAGTACTACTACCTAACTGCTACTGTACATTCCACTATAGACGGGAGATTGATCTCTTGGTATCACTTGTCCTGTTCTTGTTGTTTCTTTTCATGCGTACAAGTACTCAACAGTAGTGCTCTGACTTCGATCTCTGTACTGAATTTACAAGTTGAAGAATGATGAAGCTCGGCGGCCATCAGGCTGCTGAACGTGACGAGGAGAAGGGTGAGTTCTTGCTCTCGGTTTGATACATTATATCTAGATTCTGCTTGCCAAAATTCAAAGTCTTACAACAACCTGACACTTACCTCGCAGATTGGTCGCTCTCCTGGCAAAACTCGCAAGAAGCAGAATCAGGCAGAGCCGTCACGCAGTTGCAAAGTTACAACAACACTACCAGACCCGATACTCCGCCCCAGACATCATCCGATCTCATCAACACCGTCGACAACAACAACAACCTCAAAAGCGAAAGCAACACACACATGTACGAGCACCACCACCACCCAACCCCTCCCCCCAACATCGACTACGACATCGACTACACCGCCAACGAACCCCCCACCAACACCACCACCACCCCAAACCCCCCCTTCCCCTACTGGCCCCAAATCCTCTTCCTCGGCCTCCTCCTCCAAATCTCCATCTTCGCCTTCCAATTCACCCACTTCCGCCGCAACGGCCTCCCCGGCTTCATAGCCCGCTGGCCAGTCGTGTACGCCTTGGGGGCGCCCGCCAACACGTGCATTTACGCGAGCGCTTGTGTGAAAATGGCGCCTTTGCGGTGGCCGGCGTTGGGGAGGGGGAGGTTCGTGGAGAGGGGTGTTATCGTTGTGTATGGGGTTGGGGTGGTGTGGTTTTTGGGGGTTTGGTGGTGTGTTAGGGGGTGGTGATTGTGTAGGTACGGTATTTTGGACTTCTGGGGAGCGGGGAGGGGAGGGGGGAGGAATGGAATGGTATGGAATGGAGGAGAGTCACGGTCGTGTGGAATGGGATTGTATGGGGACTTGGCTGTGTCTGAGTCTTGTTCTGAGGGTGGTTTAGGTACGCCGTGGTATCGTATG